>ERZ777003.4425-NODE-4425-length-11900-cov-6.719966_pt1 | contig 11900 bp, 12 predicted proteins | sample MGYA00374956_ERZ777003 | MGnify/ENA primary metagenome ERZ777003 (study PRJEB29302, sample SAMN06268252) | bioreactor metagenome | isolation source: Joint BioEnergy Institute, California, USA | place: USA:Joint BioEnergy Institute, California, USA | collected... | reverse complement strand
CCGGCGCAGCGCGGCCGGGCTGGCCATTACCGGAAACGCTGCTCGGCCCCAGGATTCGCAGCCGGCTGAGCGCAATCACGTCCTCCACCCCGGCCCGGCTGAGACGACCGCCACTCCGACACTTGCAGCGGCAGTCTGCCCGATCACCCCGGCGCTGTCCGCCTTCTCGCCTTCGCCTGCCCCTCTCTCGAAACCCGCGGCGGTTGGCGTCGCCTCCGCACCGGCCTAGGCTGCCGCTCCTCACAACCATTGCCGGATGGATGGCGAACGCCATGCAGACTCCCTATGACCGCATCATCCTGGGCGATCTGGTGCTGCCGGACGAAATCATCCGGAACGGCTACGTCGCCATCCGCGGCGAGACCATCGCCGCGATCGGCGAGGGCACGCCCCCGCCCGCCGCCGAGGTCAGCGACCATACCGGCCGCCTGATCCTCCCTGGCCTGGTGGACGGGCACATGCACACCTCGTCCGCCACCGGCTGGCCCGGCATCGAGGGCGCCACCATGTCCGCCGCCGCCGGCGGCGTGACCACCTGCGTGGACATGCCCTACGACGTGCCGCGCCCCGTCACCGATGCCAGCATCTTCCGCGAGAAGGTCGAGTGGGTGAACCGCCTCGCCCATGTGGACGTGGCGCTCTACGCCACGATCCGGAGAACGGGCGGTGTGGACGCCATCCCGGCCCTCGCCGAGGCCGGCGCCTGCTCCTTCAAGCTCTCGACCTACGAATACGACCCGGTCCGCTTCCCGCGCATCGACCACCCCACCATGGTCGAGGCCTTCCGCGAGATCGCCAAGACCGGCCTGATGGTCGCGGTCCACAACGAGGACCAGGAGATCGTCGTGCGCCTGACCGAGGAGGCCAAGGCGCGCGGCGACACCTCCCCCATCTGGCACTGCCGCACCCGCCCGCCGCTCTGCGAGACCATGGCCGACCTCGAGATTTTCGAGATCGGGCTGGAGACGGGCGCCCACGTCCACATCGCCCATTCCTCCCTCGCCCGCGGCTTCGAGATCGCCGAGGTGTTCCGCCGCATGGGCGGCAAGGCCACCGGCGAGGCCTGCATCCAGTACCTCTGCATGACCGAGGAGGACATCATCCGCCTCGAGGGCTTCGGCAAGTGCAACCCGCCCTTCCGCACCCGCGAGGAGGTGGAGCGGATGTGGCACGCCCTCGCCGCCGGCCAGATCGCCTATGTCTCCACCGACCACGCCCCCTGGCCGCGCGAGCGCAAGGTGTACCAGGGCGACATCTTCGCCCTCGGCGCCGGCCTGACCGGCATGCAGAGCTTCGCGCCGCTGATGTACACCCTGCTGACCGAGCGCTCGCTCCCGGTCACCTGGATGGCGCGCTACTGCGCCGAGCGCCCCGCGCGCTTCCACGGCCTCTTCCCGAAGAAGGGCGCGATCCGGGTGGGGAGTGACGCCGATCTCTGCGTGCTCGAGACCGGCGATTTCGTCTTCGATGAGCGCGACATCCGCGACCGCGAGGACGCGAAGTGGTCCCCGTACCACGGCCGCCGGATGGCGGCGCGGGTAGCCGCCACCTACCTGCGCGGCCGCTGCGTGTGGGATGGCAAGGACGTGCTGGCGAAGCCCGGAACCGGCCGCTTCGTGCCGCGCCAGCACAACGGGACCTATCTCGGGGAAGGGTGAGCGGCGTTCACACCCGCCGCAGCCCTCCCGTCCGCAGGGGCCGCCGTTAGACCGGAGGCCGGGCTTCGCGCGGGCGGCGCTGGTGCCGAGCGCAGGCTTGGTGCTCGGTGCGTCCGGTGCCACCCCCGCCGTAGGCGCCGATCCGCGCAAGGGCTTGCCGGCGCTGCCGCTCGCGGAGGCCCTGCTGCGCGACGGTCCTCCGGGTTTCCGGGGCACAGTTGACGGTCCGAGCCCCCGGGTCGCGGCGGCGGCACTCGGTTGCGGGCGTGCGACGTTCGGCGGCCCATCCCGCGGCGAAGCAAAAGGAGCTATGCCATGGCGTTGCCGCGGGAAGCCATGCTGGCTGCGGGCACGGGCGTGATCGGCTGCGTGCTGAACCTGCTGCTTTACCGTTCCTGGCCGATCACGGATGCCGGCGAGTTGGTCGGCCCCGTCGTGGTGGGGATTGCCATTGGGCTCGGCATGTATATCGGTCTGCGCATCGTAGCGAGGAGAAACCGCCTTGAATAAGCGTATCCTGCGCGTCGCCGGCGCGCAGACCGGCCCCATCCAGCGCGCCGACACGCGTGCCCAGACCCTCGACCGCCTGATCGCGCTGCTCGAGAAGGCCGCCGCCCAGGGTGCGAAGCTCGTCGTCTTCCCCGAGCTCGCCCTTACCACCTTCTTCCCGCGCTGGCCGATGGAGGAGCCCGAGCTCCTCACCTACTTCGAGCGCGCCATGCCCAACCCGCAGGTCCAGCCGCTCTTCGACCGCGCCCGCGCGCTCGGCGTCGGCTTCTACCTCGGCTACGCCGAGCTCACTGAGGACGGCCACCGCTTCAACAGCGCAATCACCGTCGGCCCCGATGGCGCGATCCTCTGCAAGTACCGCAAGATCCATCTCCCCGGCAGCCAGGAGATCCGCCCGGGCCAGCGCTACCAGCAGCTCGAGAAGCGGTACTTCGAGTATGGCGACCTCGGCTTCCCCGCCTTCCGCGGCCCGCGCGAATGGGGCTCCCCCGTCCTCGGCATGCTGATCTGCAACGACCGCCGCTGGCCGGAGGGCTGGCGCTGCTACGGCCTGCAGGGCGTCGAGCTGATGCTGATGGGCTATAACTCCGCCGCCTACGACCCCAACGGCGGCGAGAGCGAGAGCGCCGAGCTCCGCACCTTCCACTCCACCCTCGCCGTGCAGGCCAACGCCTACATGAACGCCACCTGGGCGGTCTCCGTCGCCAAGGCCGGCATCGAGGACGGTGCGGGCCTGATCGGCGGCAGCGTCATCGTGGATCCCAACGGCATCGTCGTCGCCCAGGCGAAGACGCTGGAGGACGAGGTGATCGTGGCCGATGTGGACTTCGACGCCTGCCGCCAGGGCAAGGAGAAGATGTTCAACTTCGCCGCCCACCGCCGCCCGCAGCACTACCGCCGCATCGTCGATCAGGTCGGCGCCACGCCGCCGCCCGTCCCGGCCGAAGGCTGAGGCAGTGCCCGCTCCGCTCGGCTCCGTGCCGCCGGGCGGCGCTGGCGGCGGCGGCCTCCCCGGCCCGGGCGGTCGCCGCCGCGCCACCATTCCGGGCCCCGCCGTGGCGATCGCGGTGCTCGCGCTGCTCGCCGCGGGCGGCTTCGCATTGTGGCAGGCCCTCGCCCCCGAGGGCCGGCCCATGTCCGCGCGGGGCACCCTGCCCGAGCATGGCTGGGAGGTCTGCTTCACCCCAGGCGGCGCCTGCACCGACCTGATCCTTGCCGAACTCGGCCGGGCCCGGCACCGCGTGCTGGTGCAGGCCTACTCCTTCACCTCCGCCCCGATCGCCCAGGCGTTGGTGCAGGCGCACCGCCGCGGCGTGGAGGTGCGCGTGATCCTAGACCGCTCGCAGCTCGGCGAGCGATACAATTCCGGCACCTTTCTCAGCCGCGCCGGCATCCCGGTGCTGGTGGACGACCCGCCGGGCATCGCGCACAACAAGGTCATGGTGATCGACGACGACGAGGTGATCACCGGCAGCTTCAACTTCACCCGCTCCGCGCAGGAGCGGAACGCCGAGAACCTGCTGGTGCTGCGCGACGCGCGGCTCGCCGAGGCCTATGCCGCGAATTGGGAACGCCGCCGCGCCGTCTCCCTGCCCTACGACCCGGCCCGGATCCCAGCCGCTACGGCGCATGCGCCGGTTTCGCCCAAGCGCGCACTGGACAACCTGTTCTGAGGAGGAGCGTCGCCCTATGTCCTGCACCGATACCCTCGCCGCCGTTTGGCTCGACGCCTTCGAGGATGCGCTTGCCAGCGGCGACGTCGCACGGATCGGGGGCCTGTTCCACACGGAGGACAGCCACTGGCGCGACGTCCTCGCCTTCACCTGGGACCTCCGCACCACCTCCGGCCCCGGCGCCATCGCGGAGCGGCTCGGCGCGGCGCTCGGCGCGACGCAGCCGCGCGGCTTCGCCCTCGCCGCCGGCCGCACGCCGCCCCGCCGGGTGCGGCGCGCGGGGACCGAGGCCATCGAGGTCCTCTTCACCTTCGAGACCGCCACCGGCCCCTGCAACGGTGTGGTGCGCCTGGTGGAGGCCGCGGGCGGGCCGCGCGCCTGGACGCTGATGACCACCCTCGACGAGATCCGCGGCCACGAGGACCCCGCCGCGGGCGGCCGGCGCTGGAAGCAGGTGGACTGGACGCGCAATTTCGGCGGCGAGAACTGGCTCGACCGGCGCACCCGCGCCCGCGCCTATGCCGACCGCGACCCGGCCGTGCTGGTCGTCGGCGCCGGCCAGGCGGGGCTGTCCATCGCCGCGCGGCTCGGGCAGCTCGGCGTGGACACGCTGGTCGTGGACCGCGAGGCGCGGCTCGGCGACAACTGGCGCCGGCGCTACCACGCGCTGACGCTGCACAACGAGACGCGCGTCAACCACCTCCCCTACATGCCCTTCCCACCGACCTGGCCGGTCTTCATCCCGAAGGACATGCTGGCCAACTGGTTCGAGATCTACGCCGAGGCGATGGAGCTCAACGTCTGGACCGGCACCGAGCTCGCCGGCGGCACCTGGGACGAGGCAGCGAAGTGCTGGGAGGTCCGCCTGAGGCGCGCCGACGGCACGGAGCGCATGATGCGTCCGCGCCATGTGGTCTTCGCGGTCGGCGTCAGCAGCATCCCGATCAACCCCGATCTGCCGGGGCTTCAGGAGTTCCGAGGCACGGTGCTGCACTCCGGCGACTACGGCAGCGGCACGGAATGGCGCGGCAAGCGGGCGCTCGTCCTCGGCACCGGCACCAGCGGGCACGACGTGGCGCAGGACCTCTGCACTGCGGGCGCGGAGGTCACCCTCATCCAGCGCAGCCCGACCATGGTGGTGAGCCTGAAGGAGGCGCAGTCCGCCTACGCCCTCTACGACGAGGGCATTCCCTTCGAGGATTGCGACCTCCTCGCCACCTCCTTCCCCTATCCGGTGTTCCGCCGCGCGCACCAGCTCCTGACCGCCAAGGGGCGCGAGGCCGATCGCGAGCTGCTGGAGGGTCTGGAGCGGCGCGGCTTCCGCCTCACCTACGGCCCCGACGACACCGGCTGGCAGATCATGTATCAGAGCCGCGGCGGCGGGTACTACTTCAACGCCGGCTGCTCCGAGATGATCGTCGAGGGCCGCGTCGGCCTGCTCCAGTACGACGAGATCGAGCGCTTCGCGCCGCAGGGCGCGCTGCTGAAGGACGGCACGGTGAAGCCGGCCGACCTGATCGTGCTTGCCACCGGCTACGAGAACCAGCAGGAGACGGTGCGCCGCACCCTCGGCGACGCGATCGCCGACCGCGTCGGCCCGGTCTGGGGCTTCGACGCGGAGGGCGAGCTGCGCAACATGTGGCGCCCGACCGCCCAGCCCGGACTCTGGTTCATCGCCGGCAGCCTCGCGCAATGCCGCATCTACTCGAAGACGCTCGCGATGCAGATCAAGGCGCGCGAGCTCGGCCTGGTGACGTGATGCGCCCGGGAGCGCCGGGACGGGAGCGCGCGCGCCGTCCGCACGCCTCGGTCCCGCGTCTCCGCCGAGGCCAGGATTCTTGACCCCTTCGGAGGACAGCCGACCCATGCCCCGCATAGTCACACTCGCCGCCGCGCAGCTCGGCCCGATCCAGAAGGCAGAGGGCCGCGAGGTCGCGGTCGGCCGCATGGTCCGCCTCATGGAGCGCGCCCATGCGCGCGGCGTTGAGGTCGTCGTCTTCCCCGAGCTTGCCCTCACCACCTTCTTCCCGCGCTGGTACCACGAGGACCTCTCCGAGGCGGACCACTGGTACGAGACGGCGATGCCCTCCAACGCCACCGCCCCGCTCTTCGAGGCCGCGCGCAAGTACGGAATCGCCTTCCACCTCGGCTACGCGGAGAAGACGCCCGAGGGCCGCCGCTTCAACACCGCGATCTTCGTCCATCCCTCCGGCGAGATCGTGCTGAAGTACCGCAAGGTTCACCTGCCCGGCCATGCCGAGTACGACCCGCGGCGCAAGGTCCAGCACCTGGAGAAGCGCTATTTCGAGGTCGGCGACCTCGGCTTCCCGGTGGTGCGCGCGCCCGTGGGCACGCAGGAGGCCAATATCGGCATGATGATCTGCAACGACCGTCGCTGGCCGGAGGCCTGGCGCGTGATGGGGCTGCAGCAGGTCGAGATCGTCATGCTCGGCTACAACACGCCTTCGCTCAACATGGAGAACCGCGGCTTCGAGGCGCACCACCTGCGGGTCTTCCACTCGCATCTGAGCGTCCAGGCCGGCGCCTACCAGAACTCCTGCTTCGCCGTCGCCACCGCCAAGGCGGGCACCGAGGACGGGCACGAGCTCTTCGGCCACTCCATCATCGTCAACCCGCAGGGCGAGATCATGGCCCAGGCGACGAGCTGGGACGACGAGCTGATCACCGCTGATTGCGACCTCGACATGTGTACCCTCGGCCGCACCACGATCTTCGACTTCGCCCGCCACCGCCGCCCGGAGGCCTATGAGCGCATCGTGCAGCAGACCGGCAGCGTTGCGCCTCCGGTCTGGCGGCCCGGTGGCGCTGCCGCCGCCGAGGCGGCGGACTAGGGATCGCCGGCACGGAGCCCCGGCACCCCACCGTTCTGTGTTGCGGCCCGCGCGATCGCCTGACCTATAAGCCCTCCCAGCCCGGCCGGTGAAAGAGCCGGGCGTACTGGGAGGCACACATGAATCGTGGACGCTCAGGCCACCGCCCCTACGGGCGGCGGGAGGTGCTTGCGCTCGCCTCAGTAAGTCTGGGAACGGCAGTAACCGCCGCCCGCGCCGCGGCGGGCGAGTGGCCGTCGCAACCGGTGCGCTACATCAACCTCTTCCCGCCCGGCGGCGCGACCGACGTCATGTCGCGCATCTACTGCGCCAAGATGAGCGAGATCACGGAGCAGCAGTTCATCGTCGAGAACCGCGCCGGCGCAGGCGGCACGGTTGGCCAGGCGGCGATCGCCAAGGCGCCGCCGGACGGCTACACGGTCGGCCTCGGCAGCATCGCGTCGCTCGCCATCGCGCCCTCGCTCTATCCCTCGCTCCCCTACGATCCGGCGCGTGACTTCACCTATGTCTCGGGCATCTGAAGCTGCCCAACATGCTGATCGCCAACCCGGACTTCCCGGTGCGCAGCGTGCCGGGGATGATCGAGTACCTGCGGGCCAATCCGCGGCGCTACAGCTACGGCTCGGGCGGCTCCGGCACCTCGCCCCACCTCTCGATGGAGCTGCTGAAGCAGCGGACCGGCGTGGAGATCCTGCACGTGCCCTACCGCGGCGGCGCGCCGGCGATGGTGGACCTGCTCACCGGGCGGATCCAGGTGATGTTCGACAACATCCCGACCGCGCTCGCCGCCGCGCGCGAGGGCAAGGTACGCGCCCTCGCGGTGACGAGCGCGGAGCGCAGCCCCGCCGCGCCGGACGTCCCGGCCATGGCCGAATTCCTGCCGGGCTTCGAGATCACCTCCTGGGGCGGCCTCGTCGGTCCGCCGGGCCTGCCGGCGGGCATGGTGCAGCGGATGAACGCCTTCACCCTGCGGGCGCTTGCGGACCGGCATCTGATCGAGGTGTTCCAGCACAACGCCGCGACGACCTGGCCCACCACGCCCGCCGGGTTCGCCACCTTCCGCGCCGAGCAGGAGGCGATGTTCGCGCGGCTCATCCGCGTCGCTGGCGCGCACGTGGACTGACCGGCCCGGCCGAATGCCCCGGCTCCCGCCGGCCCGACGAGCCCGGGGCCGGCGGGACGCCGAGAAAGCACCGCCGTCCTCGCCTGGTTCCCGCCTATAGTGCCTTCCGCACCGGCGGAGACACGGCCGGGCATCAGGGAGGAACGATGATGGACGATTCGACGGGGACCGGATTCGGAGTCCGGACACCGCGGCGCGCGGCCCTGGGCATGGCCGCGGCCGGCGCTGCGGCGGCGCTCGCCGCGCCGGGCGTGGCGCGGGCCCAGGTGGCACGCGGCGCCGCAGACTGGCCGACCCAGACGGTGCGCTACATCAACGTGTACGCCCCCGGCGGCACCACCGACATCATGGGCCGCATCTGGTGCGCGAAGATGTCGGAACTGACCGGCCACCAGTTCCTCGTGGACGTGCGCGCGGGCGCGGCCGGCACGGTCGGATCCACGGCGATCGCCCGCTCTGCGCCGGACGGGCTGACGATCGGCCTCGGCTCGATCGCGCCGCTCGCCGTCGCGCCCTCGCTCTATCCGAGCCTCGCCTTCGATCCGGCGCGGGACTTCACCTACATCGGCGGGATGTTCCAGATTCCCAACCTGCTGATCGTCAACAACGACCTGCCCGCACGCAGCGTGCCGGAGCTGATCGAGCTGCTGAAGCGCAACCCGGGACGCTACGTGTTCGGCTCCGGCGGCACCGGCACGACGGTCCACCTCTCGGGCGAGATGTTCAAGCAGATGGCCGGGGTGGACATGATCCACGCGCCCTACCGGGGCGAGGCGCTGGCGATCACCGACATGATCGGCGGCCGGGTTCACATGGTTTTCGCCAACATCCCGAGCGCGATCGCGCAGGTCCGCCAGGGCGCCGCGCGCCCGCTCGCGGTCACGGGCGCGGAGCGCAGCCCCGTGGCGCCGGAGGTGCCGACCATGGCGGAGTTCCTGCCGGGCTTCGACATCACCTCCTGGGGCTGCGTCATCGCCCCCGCGGGCATCCCAGCTCCGATGCTCGAGCGCATGACGGCGCTCTCGGACCGCGCGCTCGACAACCTCGAACTAGTGAGCAAGTTCCACGAGAGCGGTGCCACGCCGTGGAAGATCGCGCCCGACGCGCTCAAGGCCTACCGGGCGGAGCAGGAGGCGCTGTTCGCCCGGGTGATCCGCACCGCCGGAGTGCGAATGGAATAGGCACGCGGAGGGCAGGGCATGTCCCCGCCCCTCCCCGCCTCACACCGGTCGCTCGCCCTTGATGGTCACGCGGTTGCCGTAGCGCGTGTGCGGCCAGTAGTCCCACATGGCGCGGTGCTGGGTGCAGCGGTTGTCCCAGAAGGCGATGGAGTTGGCGCGCCAGCGGAAGCGGCACTGGAACAGCGGGTGCTCCGCCAGGTCGAAGAGGTAGCGCAGGATGGCGTCGCTCTCGTCGCGCGGGATGCCGTTGATCCGCACGGTGAAGCCGCGGTTGACGTAGAGTGCCTTCTTGCCGGTGACGGGATGGGTGCGGATCACCGGGTGTTCCGCGCGCGGATAGGTCGGCTTGTCGGCCACGCCCTGGTCGGCATAGAGGCCGCGATAGACATGCTCGCCGTCATGGACCGCGGTCAGGCCCTCCAGATAGGTCTTCATGCGGTCCGACAGCGCCTCGTAGGCGGCGTACATGCTGGCGAACAGCGTGTCGCCGCCGGAGGGCGGGACCTGCTTCAGGTAAAGGATCGAGCCCATCGGCGGCTCAGGATCGCAGGAGACGTCGCTGTGCCAGCCCTCGCCGTTGGCGCGCGAGGAATTCTTCTCGGTCTTGATGATCATGAGCTCGGGATGGCCCGGCTCGTGCGGCGCGGCGGGGTGGATGTGCAGCTCGCCGAACTGGCGCCCGAAGGCGAGGTGCTGCTCCGGCGTCAGGTGCTGGTCGCGGAAGAAGATCACCAGGTTCTCGGCGAGCGCGCGATGGATCTCGTCCATCTGCCGGTTGCTCGGGTTCGCGAGGTCCACGCCGCCGATCTCGGCGCCGATGATCGGGGTGAGCTTCTCGACCGTGATGGTTTCGTAGGGCGTGCCCTCCGGCGCGAGGTGCTTGTAGCGGGGCCCGGCATTGCCGCGCATCGTGGAGCTAGCGGCGGACATGCGTTTCTCCCTCTTTCCGTGGTCAGTCGAGCCGGATGCCGGCACGGCGGATGATGCGGCCCCAGCTCTCGATCTCCGCCGCGGTGAATGCGGCGAATTCGGCAGGTGTGGAAGGAGGTTCGCGCAAACCGCCCAGGGCGTCGAGCCGCGCGCACCTCGGGGCTCCCCGTGGCGGTCACGATGTCGGCGTGGATCTTCGCCACGATCTCAGGCGGCGTGCCGGCCGGCGCGTAGATGCCGGACCAGGTGGTGAACAGGTAGTCCGGCATGCCGGCCTCGGCACTGGTCGGGACGCCGGGCAGCGCGGGGTGGCGCTCGGCCTGCGTCAGCGCCAGCGCATCCACCGCGCCGCGGTCGATCAGCGGCTTGGCTCCCACCACGTCCACCGTCATGAAGGAGATGCGGCCATTGAGCAGGTCCGGGAAACCCGCCTGGTTGCCGCGATAGCCGACATGCACGGCGTCGAAGCCCGCCAGCATCCGAAGGAGCTCGGTCGCCACCCGCGACGGCACGCTGCCCCAGCCGAAATTGTGCCGCCCCGGCTCGCGCCTCAGCCGCGCGACGAAGGCGTCGAGCGTCGGCGTGCCGAGTCCCTTGTGCGCCATCACCACGAAGGCAGCGTTGAGGTAGCGGGTGACGGCGGCGAAGTCGCGGATGGGGTCGTAGGGCAGGCGCTCGTAGAGCGACGGGTTGGCCGCATGGGTCATCGCCGAGGTGGCAAGCAGGGTCAGCCCGTCCGGGCGGGCGCGCGCGACCATCTCGCAGGCGAGGACGCCGTTGGCGCCCCCGCGATTGTCCACCACCACCGGCTTGCCCCAGCGCCGCGCCAGGCTCTCGCTCATGGCCCGCACGGTGATGTCCACCGAGCTCCCCGCCGGGAGCGAGGTGACGATCGTCACCCGGTCCTCGGGCCAGGAAGCGGCCGCGCCGCCCTGGGCCCGGGCGATGCGCGGGGCGGGTAGCGCCGCGAGCCCGGCCACCGCCCCCACAAGCAGGGCGCGGCGGCGGGACCGGGTCCGCATCGCTCCCTCCTCCTACTCCGCCGCTTCGGCGAGCGACGCGGGCGAGGCGACGCCCCGCCGTGCTGAAAGCACCGCGAGCAGCGCCTGTGCCGCCGCCGCCTGGCAGGGCTCGATCACCGGCACGCCCGCCGCGTCCTCCGCCGCCGCGAGGTGGCCGGCCATGCCGGCGCAGCCGAGCACCACGACCTCCGCCCCCATCGCCACCAGCTCGCGGGCCGCGGCCTGCAGCCTCTCGCGTGGCGCGACCGGGTCGGTCAGCGTCTCCATATCCAAATTGAGCGGCACCGAGCCGACGCAGCGCTGCTCCACGCCCATCGCCTGCAGCACGCGGCGCTGGCGGGGGCGCGATGTCTCGAGGAACGCGACGATGCCGAACCGCTCGCCGCGGGCCAGCGCCGCGCCCACGGCGCTGCGCATCAGGCCGAGGACGGGCCGGTCGGTGACCATCCGCACCGCCTCCAGCCCGGGGTCGGAGACGCAACCGATGACGTAGCAATCGGCCGGCTCGCGCGTGACGAAGCGGCAGAGCGGCTCCGCCACGCTGTACCAGTCGCGCCAGGTGGCGATCGCCGGCGGCCCCTCGGGCAGGCTCGTCACCTCGATGCGCGGCAGGCCGGGGGCGGCGAATCGGGCCATGGCCGCGGCGATTCCCGCGGTGCAGGACGCCGAGGAATTCGGGTTCACGACCAGGATGCGTTCGGCACTCATAGGCAGGAGCATGCCCACGGCCGCGACGCGACGGCAACCCGCTGGCGCAAAGATGAGGGTTGGATTCCGCCGTCCCGGCGCCTAGATTGTGCGCCGCACAAGAAGCCGGCGCACGCATGGCGTGGAGGCCCGCCCGACCCGGCGGCGTCCCCCTGTTCATCAACCTTGCCGTGCCGGAGGGACAGGAAGCCAACAGTCATGCGCTGGGAACCGAATCGCACCGCGCCCGCAACGCCGCCGCAT
>ERZ777003.4424-NODE-4424-length-11903-cov-13.084740_pt1 | contig 11903 bp, 10 predicted proteins | sample MGYA00374956_ERZ777003 | MGnify/ENA primary metagenome ERZ777003 (study PRJEB29302, sample SAMN06268252) | bioreactor metagenome | isolation source: Joint BioEnergy Institute, California, USA | place: USA:Joint BioEnergy Institute, California, USA | collected... | reverse complement strand
TGCCGTCGGGAGCGACGGCAACCAGGGCGTTCGTCTCGTTCAGGTCAATCCCAACGGGGTGAATGCCCTTTGGCTCGGGGACACGGAGGGTAACAACCACGCGACCGAGCAAGCGCCGATTGCGTTCGATGACCGTCATGCTGTCGATCTTTGCAGCTTGGGCAAGCGTCTGCTTGAAGGCATCCGGCACGCTGTACGCGATGCGCTTGCGACCTGCCACTGTCCAGATCGAGAGCGTACCATCGTCACAGAAACGAGCATCACGCCCGCGCTCGCCAACCATTGGAAGGCGGCATTCCCCAGCCTGCTTTAGCTGGCGGTCCCCTGCCGCAATTTTTATATGGGGCACAACGATTGAGCGAGGTACTTCGCATTCATTTGTGCTGGGTATTCAACAGTACAACGCTGCAGAAGGTCTGAGAAATAGAGCGCTTGTTGCCTTGGGCGTCAACGGATGTTCACTCCAATGTTCCAGTTGGTTTTAGTATGAGAGATGCGTTTATTATGCAAGGTTCTCCATTATCGCCGCCTACTATCGAGACGACTCTGCGCGTACGCTACGCCGAAACCGATGCGATGGGTGTTGTGCATCACGCGAGCTACATTGTGTGGCTCGAACAGGGGCGTACCGAGTTGCTGCGCGCTCTGGGCAGTTCGTACCGAGCGATCGAAGAATCGGGGCTGTATGTGGTGCTCTCCGAGCTACAGGCGCGCTATCACGCAGCCGCACGCTACGACGACGTGGTGGTGGTGCGCACTACCCTCGCCGAGGTGCGCAGCCGAGGGCTCAGCTTCCAATACGAACTGCGCCTGGCGACTGAGAATACCTTGGTCTTAACAGCCCGTACCGAACATATCGCTGTCGCAAAGGCGACTGGCCGCCCCACGCGCCTTCCCCCGGAACTACTCACTGCCCTCGCCCGCGCCTGATTCGATGTTTCGTGGATCGAATCGCTCCACTGAGTGTCGTAGTGGCAGTTGCTGCGCATATCCACCATCACAGTAGATGTCGAGGCGCTGCGCATCACAGCGCATCGACATCACCGCATTGCTGTCACCTTCCAATCACTTGTGGTACTACAAGAATGATGATATCTCAAACTATTCGTATGCTTTAATCAATAGTTTTATTGCCGTCTTTATCGATAATAGAACAAAATAGAGCATCGCTCTGTTGTAAAGCTGTGATACAATGAACTAATAGATTAGGTTATACGTTCTTGATCATATATTTGGTCATGTGTCATAACCAACCCTTCTACTATCCTTGCAATAAGCGCTACATACGCTAAAAGTGCTTGAAGATAGTGCATTTTCCCCAAGCCACGTCGCTTTTTGCCACGCCGCAATCTTATGTAGCAATGTTGCTCTCTCTCAGTGACGACTGATATGACCTAACAACAGAGGCGTATATCAGATTGTTCATGGCGCGTTCTGTCCAATTCTCTGTTTTATACGTCTCTGTGCTGTCATAGTCCGCTGCTATGAATGTAAGTGATTGAGGAGGTTGCTGTGTGGCAGGCTCTACAACGGTGGTTCATTGCTGTTCCTTATAGTGACCCGTTATCTCAACGCCTTGCGTTCATGTTCCAAACCTTATTATTCATGGTCATTATCGGCGGGATCGTCGATGTTGGGATGCTTTTAATTGCAAATTCGTCGCAGCCATCCGGCGTTGTTGTCTCTGTTTTTTTGGTTATTTTTGAGTTGGGTGCGATCGCCGCATTGGTGATGTTGCGGCGAGGGATGATGCAGAGGATGATTCTGCTTGTGCTGGTGGTGTTCGGCGTCATCGCGAGTGTTGTGCTCGTACTCTTTGGCCTCCAACAACATTCCCTGCTGCTGTTTATGTGGATGTTGCCGATCGTTCTTGTTGGCACGCTCCTCGATCGCAAATGGTTGGTGATCAGTACGGTGTGCGGTATGGCGATTGTGTTGATCCTCTCTTCTGCTGAACAGTATCAGTTCTGGTGGGTCAATCGAATTGATATTCAAACCAACTCGGCGGATATACTGCGATTCTTCACGATCTTGTTGATTATTGTGGTGTTCGCTATCGAACAACTGAGTGATTCGTTTCATAAGGTGATGCAGCTCTACAAGCAACGTTCAGTGGAACTGACGAAAATCCACGAGGATTTGGAGAGGCTCGTCGCTGAGCGTAATGAAAATCTTTTCGATGCCCTCCAAGCGAGCCAGCAGCGAGCCTTGCAGTTGCGCAACGCGATGAAAGAGATCGAGCAGCAGCGCCAGTTAATCCACTCGTTAGAGGTGCCAATCATCCCGATCTCGTCGACGACGGTGGTGATGCCGCTGATCGGCTCGCTCGATGAGAAGCGCTTTTTACAGATCCGCGAGCAAGCGCTGAGGGCGATAGAACGTAGCTCAGTCAAACAACTCGTCCTCGATATTACTGGAGTGCCATTGGTGGATGATGTCATGACGCGAGGACTTATCGAGATTGTGCAGGCGACCGATCTTTTAGGGGTGGAGACGGTTCTGGTCGGTATTCGGCCCGAGGTAGCCTACAGTATCGTTCAACTGCAGGGCGATTTTCCTAATTTGCGAACAGCGAGCACCCTGCAAGCCTTTTTGAGTTAGCCAGTTCAATGGTTGGCTACACAAACGTATTGCCATGATTGCATACGATCTTCTCCGAGGCTATGTGGGCTTCGTACCATAAATGGGCGCACACACGTTTGTGGAGGTTTTGTATGTTGAAAGATGCCTGGAAGTGGCTATCCTCTGTACCCTTTACCGATGTACTCGAACGCCGTCAGGCTCAGACGATACAATTCCTACTACTGACCCTCATCGCCCCAACGGTGATCGACTTAATCGCGATGATCTTCACGCCACTTGAGCCGCAAGTGTTGATGATCAATGCTGGTTTGCGTATCTTCAACTTGTCGCTCATGTTGGTGATGTGGTACCTGTTGCGGCACGGCCATCTATCGCTGACCACGAAGTTGCTGCTCGGCATGGTCACCTTGGCGATGCTTCTGATCACAGGGCTGACCGGTATTCTGACCCAACAGATTATTCTGTTGATGTGGATGGTGCCGCTGACGTTGGCCGGCTTCCTCTTGGGGCGTATGTGGATCATCGGGGTGGCACTGATCGCGCTGGTCGACACGTATCTCGTCATCCAACTGGAGGAGCAAGGGATCATCCAGCCTCCGCCTGGTAGTGGCATTGGCCTGTTCGGTGCCGCGCTGTTCTTCTGTCTGATCTTTATCATCGTTGCGATCTTTATGGAGCGGTTCGGCAGTGCATTTCGCCAAACCATCTCGTTGCAGCGCGAACGTGAACAGGAGCTTGAAGCATTGCGCAGCCAGTTAGAGCAAACGGTTGCGGAGCGCACCAGTTCGCTCTTCCAAGCGTTGAAGGAGAGTGAGCAGCGGGAAGAGGAGTTGCGCCGTGCTATGAGCGAGATCGATCAGCAGCGGAATCTCATCCACTCGCTGAGCGTGCCGGTGATCCCGATCTCCTCGAATACCTTGGTGATGCCGTTGGTCGGGACGCTCGATAGCCAACGGCTGCTGCAGGTTCGTGAGCAGGCGCTGCGGGCTATGGAACACACGACCATCAACCAGTTGGTGCTCGATATTACTGGCGTCTCGATCGTAGACGAGGTGGTGGCCCGTGGCTTGTATGAGGTGGTGCAGGCCGCCCGTCTGCTCGGCACCGAGACGGTGTTGGTGGGCATCCGCCCAGAGGTGGCGCAGGCGATGGTGAGCCTACAGGTGGATCTGCCCGGCTTGCGCACCGCCAGCACCTTGCAGGCCCTGCTCAGCTAAAGCGAATTCCTCAACTGATTCGGTCGGTTGTGCGTTGGCCTGCACAACCGACCTTTTTGTACGCAACATAGCCTATGTGACATAACGAAATGATGTCTATTTTGATATATGTCTCATAGAAGCTATGAATTGATGCTGGAAAGAATTTGTTTTACATAATCTAAATTGGCTTTCACGCGCTCGGCAGTGGGCTGTTCGGTGGAAAAGTCCTCGAATGTGAGCCACTGATCGTAGCCGACGCTGCGTAGCGTGCTGAGCAGGGCCACAAAATCGACCGCGCCGCCCTGCACGGTGGCCCAACCCGCCTGCCAAGCGGTACTGCCGTTGGCGCGTGTGCCGCTCGGCCTCCAGCTCGCGTTCTTAAGGTGAACGTGGGCCAAGTACGGGCCGAGCAATTCGAAGCCCATACGGTACTGCTCGTAGCCTTCGTAGACCATATTGCCCGCATCGTGGATGACGCCGACGTAGCGCGGGTCGAAGCCCGCCAGGAAGCTCGCGGCGGCGCTGGCGCTGGGAATCAGGCTGCCGTGGTGGATCTCGATCAGGGCGCGTACGCCGTAGTGACGGGCCATATCGGCCACTTCGCGGTACTGCGCGCGGCAGCGGTCGCGCAGGGCCAGGTAGCCCGGCTCGCCGTTGTATTTGCCGACGTTGACGCGCAACTGCGGCGCGCCCAACATCACAGTGCCGCGCATCGCCTGTTCCACCAGCGATAAGTCGTCGCAGGTGACGTAGGTGCCAACGTTGGGCATAGCCAGCCCTGCCTCCTCGGTGAGCGCCCGGATGCGCGACGCATCGGCCACGAAGCTGCTGAGCGGCCACGTGCAGCGATTCCCCGCCCAGAATCCCGGTTGACCGTTTGCGGATTCACTCTGATCGGTGACGCGCCACTCAACCCCATCGTACCCCGCCTCGCGCAGGAGCTTGACCGCTTCTTCGGGCGTGTACTCGGGCATTCCAACGGTGAAATAGGCGATGCGCATCTGTCTCTCCTATGATGGAAAATTCGTGATACGTGACACCAATCTGCTTAGATAGTGATGATTACAAAGCCGTTTTCGCCTGCGGCAGCAAGGTACTTTCTGTTTTATGTGGTATGGATGCGCTGCTACGCGCAGCGCATCCATACCACTTTTTTTGCGTGATGCTGGTAGCGATTGCGATGCATGATCGCATTAGGCAGAGAATGTGCTCTTGCCGTTGCTGACAATCCTTCAGCCAAATCCGCTATTCCGCACCGATCTGCGCCGCACGGTAGATCGCCAGCACGGCGGCCAGCGAGCGTCGCCCTTCTTCACCCGGCACGAGCGGCGCACGTCCGTCCTGGATCGCGGCGACCAGATCGCCGATCAGGCGGGTGTGTCCCTCGGCGCTGATGCCCGTGGGACTCGCGCCCGCGCCCGCCGCGACCGTCGTGTTCGCAGGGTGTGCCTGCTCAAACGGCTGGCCGGGCACCTCCCAGCGCACGATCTGCTCGCCCTCGATCTGGATGCCGCCGCGCTCGCCGTAGATTTCGACGCGGTGTGGGAACCCTGGCGCGGCGGTGGTGGTCGCGACCACGCTGCCCAATGCGCCGTTGGCGAAGCGCAGGGTGGCGCTGATGCAGTCCTCGACCTCGATATCGTGCGTGAGCGTTGCCGCGTGGGCCTGCGCTGAGACGGGATCGCCCAGGTACCAGACGAGCAGATCGATCAGGTGGATGCCCTGGTTCATCAGCGCGCCGCCGCCATCGAGCGCCCAAGTACCGCGCCACGCCGCCGAGTCGTAGTAGGCTTGATCGCGCAGGTAGGGGATGTTCACATTGCCGAGCGTGAGGCGCCCCAATGCGCCCGACTCGATCGCCTCACGCACGCGCCGGAACTGCGGGTCGGTGCGGCGCTGTAGGGCCACCGCTAGGAGCGTTCCGGCCTGTTTGCTGGCCGCGATCATCGCGTCGGCGTCGGCGAGCGTGAGCGCCATCGGTTTTTCGACTAAGACGTGTTTGCCCGCTTGTGCTGCCGTGATCGCTTGCGCGGCATGTTGGCCGCTAGGTGTGCAGATGCAGATGGCATCGATGTCGGGGCGGGCCAGCAGCGCATCGAGGCTGGTTTCGCAGGGCACGCCGAATTGGCGGCTGGCCTCATCGGCGCGGCTGGCGTCCTCGCGGCAGATCGCCACCAACTCCGCATCGGGTGTTTGCGCGATCGCAGTGGCGTGGTAGCGCGCCACCATGCCCGCGCCCACAATTCCAAATCGAATCGGCATGCAGTACCTCGCCGTTAGCTTGCTGTTTGTAGCCGTACCAATAGCTCGTGATACGCCGCCCGATCGATCGGCAGATCGACGGGTTGGCCGAGGTGGCTCGATAAAGTGATGGCGTTCGCGAGTTCGAGCGATTGACGTCCTTCGCTGCCGTGCACGAGCGGCGGTCGCCCGGTGCGAATGGCTTCTTGCAGATCGAGGTAGACCGCCAAATGCCCGCCGCCCTCGGTTGGCAGCGTGGGTGTTTCGACCTGCGACTTGGGCGCCGCGAACATCTCTTTGCTGGTCGCTAGAAACTCGCTCAGCGGCTGATCGAAGCGCCGGATGGTGAGCTGCGTGCCCTGCAACTCGATCGATGCCCGATCTCCCACGATCTGCAATTGTCGTGGAGCGCCGGCCTCGACAGTGCTGAAGTACAGATAGCCAGGCGCACCGTTCTCGAATTCGAGCATCGCTTGGGCGGTATCTTCGACCTCGATTGCGTGGGCGCGGGTGCGGGTCCATCCCCAAACGCGCTTGGGCAATCCGGCCAGGTAACAGAGCATATCTAAGCCGTGTGGCCCCTGATTCATCAGCACGCCGCCACCCTCGCCGCGCCAACTGCCCCGCCATCCCGCCGATTGGTAGTAGGCGGCGGGGCGGAACCACGGCTCGATCGCTAGGACGCGCACAAGTTCGCCCAGTTCGCCCCGCTCGATCATCGCGCGGGCGGCGGCGGCTTCGGGCCGGAAGCGGTATTGGAAGCTGACTGCTAGCCAGCGTCCGGCGGCCTCGGCGGCGGCGATCATCGCGTCAGCCTCGGCGACCTCTACGGCGATCGGTTTTTCGACCAGTACATGCGCACCGGCCTTGAAGCAATCGAGTGCGATCGGGGCGTGGAAGGGGTGTGGTACGCAGATCACCGCGACATCGGGCTGAATCTCGGCCAACATCGCGCGGTAATCGGTGAAGAAGGGCACATTGGCGGCTTCGGCACGTGGCGCTCCTCGGGCCTCATCAAGATCCGACATCGCCACGATTTGAGCATCTGGTATTTGCGCAAGCGCCTGCAGATGGGTCGGCGCAATCACGCCACCGCACCCAATCACGGCATAGCGCAGCCGTGTGAGAGGAGAATCGTTCACGTCGCGCTCTTTCTCTTGAGGGGCGAATTGGGTGGATTGCTGGCTGGATGAGCGCCGATTATACGAGCGAGCGTAGCGCTTGTCAATTGCTCCGTGCGCTCAGCGTCGCCGCAAACCCTCGATGAAGAGCTGACGAATCGTGTTCATGATGCGCTCGTGCGTGAGTTGATGCCCTTGGTAGGCGTGTTGCACGAGGGGCGGCGCAATGATGTGCAGTAGGGCATCGGTCACGAACGGCGTTTCGATCTCGATGATATGCCCTAGCTGATGGGCCTGTTGCAGCGTTGTGCTGATGTGATCGTGCATCCGCACATAATGCGGCATCGAGAACAGCTCGGGCCGCCGCTCGCCCGACGACGCTTCTTGGATAACGGAGAGCAGCGGCGTGTGTTGCACGACCAGTTTCAGCAGCGCATCAACCATATATTCCAGATGCCCCAAGGGATCGTCGAGGTGTTGCGCATAGTGGCGCTCGACCTCGGCCATAAAGTGCGCGAAATCGTCTTGCAGCAGCGCGATACAGATCTCACCCTTATGCGCGAAGCGCCTGTAGAGCGTGCCAACGCCGACATGCGCGGCTTGGGCGATCTCGTTCATCGTGGTCTGCTCGACGCCTTGGCTGGCGAAGAGTTTGCGGGCGGCTTGGATGATACGCTCGCGGTTGGCGGCTGCATCGCGCCGCTCTCGTCGTGCTGTCACTGTTGAGTCCATAAGCTACTTTGTGAAATCGTTGACAAATAAAAACCTTTGCTCTATACTTAAGCGGAATACATTCCGCTTAAGTATACCATAATTAAGGTGGCAAGTTTCAATGAGTACAACCCGGAGGCGTGAGACACTATTAGCAATGGGCGGTTTGGCGCTCGTCCTGTTCCTGGTCTCACTGGATCAAACGATTGTTGGCACGGCGATGCCACGTATTGTAGCTGAACTTCATGGTTTTGAGCTATATGCTTGGGTTACGACCGCATATTTGTTGTTCGAGACTGCAGTGATCCCGATTGTGGGTAAACTCGGCGATATTTTCGGGCGTAAGTGGATCGAGATTGCCGGTGTGGCGGTGTTCCTCGCTACGAGTGCGCTGTGTGGTATGGCCCAAAATATGATTTGGCTGATCCTCGCCCGTGGTTTGCAAGGCATCGGCGGCGGTATGATCTTCGCCACCACATTCGCATTGGTAGCCGATATTTTCCCCGATCTGAAGGAGCGCGCACGCTATCAGGGTCTGCTCTTTTCCGTCTTCACTCTTTCGAGTGTGCTTGGGCCTGTCATCGGCGGCACGATCACGGATACGATCGGCTGGCGCTGGCTGTTCTACATCAATATCCCGTTGGGTGCCTTGACGCTGTTCCTGTTGCCCAAAGTGCTGCCGACGAACGAGCCGCAGAAGGCGAAAATCGACTACTGGGGCGCGATCACGAGCGCGATTGGCGTCATCATCCTGCTGCTGTCGGTTGAGATGCTGAACTTCGGTTATGCCTTGACTTCGCCGCTGATTTTGACGGGCTTGGTGGTCGGTATCCTGTTCCTGGCGCTGTTCCTGTTCATCGAGACGCGCGTGCCGGACCCGATCATCCCGCTGCACATTTTCCGCAACCGCACGCTTTCGGCGACTACTGCGGTGATGTTCATGAACTCGATCGCGATGTTTGGCGTGATCGTGTACACGCCGCTGTTTGCGCAGGGTGTGTTGGGCGTTTCGCCGAGCACGTCGGGCCTGCTGATGATCCCGATGAGCATCACTATGACCTCGATGGGCATTATCGTGGGCCAGTTGATGGCGAAGTTCGAGGTGATTAAGCCGTTTCTGCTGCTCGGCCATGTGATCCTGATCATCGGTGGTCTGCTGATGCTGACGCTTTCGCCGACCAGCAACCCGTTGATGCTGTCGTTCTTCCTGTTCGTGATAGCGTTGGGCATGGGTGGTCTGATGCCCGCCACGACGATGGCGATCCAGCTTTCGGTGAACCCTCGCGAGATCGGTGTGGCGACCGCTGCCACGCAGTACATTCGCTCGATCGGCGCGACCATCGGCACCGCTGCGATCGGTATGGTGGTGACGGGTCAGTATTTGCGTCGGTTCCAGAGCATCCTGCCGAACGATGTGCCTACTGAGGCGGCGGAACTGTTGCACAATCCGAACGCCCTGATCAACGCTGAGGAGATGCAGAAGCTGAACGATGTGCTGAGCAACTTCCCGAACAGCGGCGAATTGCTGAACATGCTGCTCAACACCACCCGCGAGAGTTTGACGCAGGCCGTGCACAGCGGCTTCTGGGTGATGGTTGTCAGCACGGCGATTGCGCTGGCTTTGGTGACGCTGGTCGCGAACCTGCGGCTGACGGGTGGCCCGCGCACCGGAGCGCCGATGCACTAACGTTCTCTGTACGCTGTTAGAAGGAGCCTTTTGCCGAGTGCAAAGGGCTCTTTCTCTATTACGATTGACAAATCGCCCCCTTGCTGCTACCCTCTCCCTTCGCGTGTGGCGACCCTGCCATCTTGTGGCGAGCTGCATACACTCACTCTTCCTGTAACCACACACATACACTATCGAGGAAACCATGTTGTTATGGTGGCAGTGGGCGCTGATGGCCCTGGCTGCGTTCTTGTCGGGTGTCGGAAAGACGGGTATCGCGGGACTCGGCATCCTCGCTGTGGCAATGTTCGCCTCGGTGCTACCCGCCCGCGAGTCGGTCGGCACGATGTTGGTGTTGCTGCTGGCTGGCGATGTTGTCGCGGTATGGAGTTATCGCCGCGACGCCGAGTGGCGCTATCTGTGGCGCATCTTCCCGTGGGCTGGCGCGGGCGTGCTGATCGGCGCGTTCGCTATGGGCCAGATCGACGACGTGCAGATCCGTCGGCTGATCGGTGCGGTGCTGATCGGTCTGATCGTCCTGTATATGGCGCGTCAGTGGCTGACGCGCAATGTGCCGAAATCCGATGGCGAACAGCCCGCGATGGCGCCCTGGCTGGTCGGCGCAACCGGAATCCTGGCTGGCTTCACCACTATGGTTGCCAACGCCTCCGGCCCGGTGATGATCCTCTACCTGCTGGCGCTGCGCTTGCCGAAGTTCGTGTTTATGGGCACCACCGCGTGGTTCTTCCTCATCCTTAACTCGTTCAAAGTGCCCTTCAATATCGCTCTGGACATGATCACCTGGAACTCGTTGCTGACGAGCGTGTGGCTGATCCCGTTCAGCGTGGTCGGCGCACTGTGGGGCCGCTGGGTGCTGAAGGTCGTTGATCAGCAGCGCTTCGAGCAACTCGCCCTGTTGCTCACTCTGGTGGCTGCCGTGCGCCTGATGCTCTAGCGCAATTCAGCCCTGAGTATGAGTACACTGCGGCCCGTTCGCGCTACAATGGCCCTTCCGCAAATCTGAAGTTTGGGAGGTGCGTATGTCGTTGATCGAGGCCGAGCATGTCCAAAAGGTCTTTCGGGTCGCTACGCGGCGTACAGGTCGCCTGGCTGCCGTGCGCACGCTACTCGCTCGCGATTACCGCGATGTGCGAGCGGTCGATGATGTGTCGTTCAAAGTCGAGGCTGGCGAGATGGTCGGCTACATCGGCCCGAACGGCGCGGGCAAATCGACTACCATCAAGATGCTGACGGGCATTTTGGTGCCCAGCGGTGGGCGCATTGAGGTCGATGGACGGGTGCCGCACTTGCAGCGCCGAGAGCATGTGCGGCGGCTCGGCGTTGTGTTTGGGCAGCGCACGCAACTCTGGTGGGATCTGCCTGTGATCGAGTCGCTCGAACTGCTGCAGCACATCTACCGCATCCCGACGCAGCGTTGGCGCGAAAACCTCGATACCTTCAGCCAACTGCTCGATCTCGGCCCGTTCCTCGAAACGCCGGTCCGCCAACTCTCGCTGGGCCAGCGTATGCGCGCCGACTTGGCCGCCGCCCTGCTGCACGACCCGAAGATTCTGTTCCTCGATGAGCCGACCATCGGCCTCGATGTTGTGGCCCGCGAGCGCATCCGCCAGTTTCTCACCTCCATCAACCGCGAGCGCGGCGTGACCGTGCTGCTCACCACCCACGATCTCGATGATGTGGTGCGGCTCTGCCCACGCGTGGTGCTGATCGACCATGGCCGCGTGATCTTCGATGGCGCGGTGGAGCACCTGCGCACCAGCTTTGGTCGCCAGCGCACGCTCGTGCTCGATCTCAGCGAAGCCGAGGACCCCACGCAGCCGATCAGTGTGTCGCATGCCGAGGTGCTGCGCCGCGATGGCCCGCGCGTCTGGCTCGGCTTCGATCGCGACGCCATCTCTGCCGCCGACCTGATCGCCCAAGTGGTGGCGCGCTACCGCATCCGCGACCTCACCATCGTCGAGCCGGATATCGAGGCGGTGGTGCGCGGCATCTACGAGAGTGGCAGCCTTACGCACACCACTCGCTAGCTTCAACCCGCCGCGAGTCTCCATCATTTTCGCGCATTGCAGCGCCGTTCGGGCTGTTGGGCGTATGGTGATCGAACGAGCCGCCGCCTAACCGCCCGTCGCTGCGGCAACCGCGCATTAACCCCAGCGCGGGCCGCCAACCAGGATGCCCCAACCGCGCATTGTTCACTGTCTCACGCACGCCGCTGCATCGGCACAACCTGAGCTTTCCGTTATCTTCTAGCGCATCGAGATGACAAAAAATCTATTGTTTGCCTCGATCGCTACTGTTATACTAGCTTTACAGAAAAGGCGGCAGAAAGCCCCGTGCCTTTAGGCCGGGGATGAATGCCGT
>ERZ777003.4422-NODE-4422-length-11907-cov-4.393858_pt1 | contig 11907 bp, 10 predicted proteins | sample MGYA00374956_ERZ777003 | MGnify/ENA primary metagenome ERZ777003 (study PRJEB29302, sample SAMN06268252) | bioreactor metagenome | isolation source: Joint BioEnergy Institute, California, USA | place: USA:Joint BioEnergy Institute, California, USA | collected... | reverse complement strand
ACGCTTGCGCTTAGGAAAAGTTCGACTGCCCCTGTTAAGTGCGGAGATCCGATCCGGAGATCCTCCGAATGATTATGGTAGGGGCAACCGGACTCGAACCGATGACATCCACCTTGTAAGGGTGGCGCTCTACCAACTGAGCTATGCCCCTTCGGAACGACAAAATGGGTCGTGATTCAAGGGGTTTTACAAGTTTTATTCTCCTGAGGCCAGAAAAATTTGAACCGATCCGCCTAATTAAGGGGCAGGTGGCGCCGTTTTCGCCTTAAATCTCGGTATTGCGGAACTCCTCGGAAAGGATTTTGGGCTCCTCCCCGTCCCTCGCCAGGTACAGGATTTTCACCCCTTTGCTCGAATGCGCCTTTTTCCCGTTCTTAAATTGGGACTCATATACCTGATTGAAAATCGCGACCTCGTACTTGGGATGCGCGAACACATAAAGCCGGCTGATATCAACGTAAATCCGGTCGTAACGCTTGTTCAGGCTGTCCTTGTACCGGCGCCATTGCTTCAAATTCATCCCGTTTGACGAAAAATTCGGGTGGTAGAAGCTAATATAACGACCGAGGTCTTTTTCTGCCCAGCTACGGGCCCATTCTTGAATACGGGCCTTTAATAAGGCGAGGCGCTCTTCACTCATGACATCTTTCTGGGCTTCGAAATCCGCGAAGATGATGATCGGACTGACTCGGTAGCGGATACTGCCGGCGATATCCTCGATTTCCTCATCTCCGACCACAACACAACCGAGGCTGTCGAGGTCCTTTTCCATCCTTTGCGGCTCATCGGTGGCGTGCAGCCAAATTCCGGAACCGGTCCGCTTCATGAACCGGTCCCACGCGTTCGGATAGTTCATAGTGATAGCCATGCGACCGTATTTTTTCGCAAGAGCCGGCGGACGGCGGATCTCTTCGAAAAAGTAGATCCCTTCAGGCGTCTTCTTATCGCCTTCCACCTCTTTGTCGCCGGGGACCAGACCCAGAGTCGTGCGAAAGGTCTTTACGACCGAGTACTTCAGACCCGTCGTATGCATGATCTTCAATGCGTTGGTCCTTTTATCGACGAGAATCCACGGCAAAAATTCAGATTCTCCCGCTTCGGACGCGAGCGCCGAAAGCAAGGGGAAAACCACAAGACAAATCGAAAGGGCCAGTCGCCTCGCCATCGTATTCCTACCCGTTGCGGTCATTCTATTGAATTCATCACACCGCTTCAAGAATAGCCGCCACTCCCATGCCACCGGCGGTACAAATCGAAATCAAGCCTCGACCTTTGCCGTGTTGGTGAAGCGTTTTCGCGAGTGTCGCCACGATACGAGCTCCGGTGGCTCCGAACGGATGTCCGAGGGCAACGCTTCCGCCTTTGACATTCATTTTCGAGCGATCGATGGAGCCGAGCGGCTCGCCGATTCCTTTCTTCGCGCAGTATTCCGAGGATTCCCAGGCTTTCAACGTGCACAAGACCTGGCCGGCGAACGCTTCGTGAATTTCGTAGAAATCAAAGTCTTGGAGACGAAGCTTATTTCGCTTGAGCAGCCGTGCGACCGCGATCGTTGGCGCCATCAGCAATCCTTCTCCGTGAACGAAGTCGACCGCCGCAGTCTCGGCATCGACAAAGCGAGCAAGAGGCGTCCATCCGTGTCGAGCGCATTCTTCCTCGGACGCCAGCAACACACTCGCCGCCCCGTCGGTCAAAGGCGTACTGTTACCGGCCGTGAGAGTTCCTTTCCCGGAGAAATCGAAAGCCGGCTTGAGCTTCGAAAGCTTTTCAAGAGACGTATCTGCCCGAACGATGGCGTCTTGGCTCAATCCGTAATAGCCCCGCATGACGAGATCATCGTAAAAACCTTCTTGGTATGCGCGGGCGGCTTTCTGGTGGCTTTCAAACGCCAGCTGGTCTTGTTCGGAACGATTAACATGCCATTCTTGAACCATCTTTTCGCAGTGTTGCCCCATCGAAAGCCCCGTGCGCGGTTCGACGACCTGAGGTAATTGCGGAATCAGGTCGGTGGGACGGAATTTCAAAATCGTTTTCAAGCGGCCCCAAAAGTCTTTCTGCCGGTTTAAATCAAGAAGTTTCCGCGTGAGACCTTTCGAAGTCGAGATCGGAAGGTCGCTGTTGGAGTCAACACCGCCGGCGATTCCCGACTCGATCTGGCCTGCCGCTATTTTCAAAGCAATGTGCCATGTGGTTTCCAGGCTGGTTCCACAAGCGCGCTGAACATTGTAAGCCGGAGTGTCCGGGGCGAGGCTCGTGCCCAAAACACATTCGCGGGCCAGGTTCCAGTTACTGGGACCGAGCATGACTCCGCCGAGAGCGACGTCACCCACCGACTTTCCGGAAAGCCCGTATTTCTGGCAAAGAGCTTCCAAAGTGTCGGTCATGAGTTTCTGGGTCGAAACTTCGAAATAAGTCGTCATCGACTTTACAAACGGTGTACGGATTCCCCCAACCACGTAGACGGGACGACCGTTCATCGGAACCTCCTTTTTGGCCGCTTATAATTAGGACACCCCCCTCTCATGCCGGAGTCAAAGAAATCGTTGCAACATGTCTCACGCTTTCAACACATCTCGATCATATGTCGATGAAGTCTCCGCAATCCGCTCCGGTTATACTGCTTTCCAACAAGGAGTTAACATGGCTGTCGTAAGAAGCCGGAGCCAGAGGCGCGTTCGAGGCTATAAAACTCGAGACGGTATCAATCGCACCATGCAGCCCGCGAAACCGCGAGACGATTTAAGGGGTGCATTCGGCGGAGAAGAAAATCGGGCGAACAAAGGGAAACGGGTGAAAGATCGCAAGCTTCCTGCGGACGCCGAGAAAACTCCGAAGCTTTAAGACTTCAGTCCGCGAAATTCTGAACCCAGTATCCTCGGTGGTATCCGACGCCGATTCTCTTCATTTTGCTGTGAAGAATATTGGCTCGATGGCCGGATGACTTCATCCAGCCATCGATCACATCCTGGGGCGTGGGATAGCCTCGAGCGATATTTTCAGCTGCGTATCCGAACTTGATACCAAGGTTACGCATGCGATCGAAGGGGCTTTCTCCTTCTGGATTGTCGTGACTGAAATAGCTGCGGGTGTGCATGTCGACAGCGTGCGCTTGCGCGGCCTCCGACATTTTCACATCGAGTGTCAACGGAGGAAGACCCTGTCTCTCGCGCTCCTGATTCGTCAAGATGCAGACCTCTTCGATAAACTCGCTCTCTTGAGCCGAAAATCCAGGAAGCCGGTTCACGCATAATCCGGCTGAGTCGCCTCCACCGCCACTATAGTTCTGGCCCGGATCGCCCGGAAGAGTGCCGCCGTTACTTGCGGACCAAACGGTCGCCTCTCCGTTCGCACATCCAGTCACCATCAGAAGACAAAGTAATGCGGCGAAGAGAATGAAAACAACAGTACGCACTTCTTCCTGGGTTGCGGGACTATACACATATCTTCTCATATCCAAAACTTTGGACACCGCACGCGCGATTATCGGTGAATATCGGCGGGAGATTCTTGCGGCTCCACCACAAAGGAGTAGTCGCACATCCAAAGGCACGAGCGGAAGCGGTCGATGGTTTGTTGGTATTCGCGAACACCGAAAGCGGGTCCGGTCAAAAGGGCGATACTTCGCCCGCATTGAATCCAGTGCAAGGCGAGAAAGAGGACGACCAACAACTTCTTTCTGTGCAGACCAACGTAAAATCCGGCCGCGGGGATCACATACCAAAACTGCCCCCAATTCAACGTTTTCAGAAGCGCCCAGAAACTCGCGATGGGCAAAGTTTCAGTGACGCTGACAAGAAGCGGACGCCGAAACATGAGCACGACCGCGACGAAAAAGATGATTCCACTCGCGACCGCATTCCATGCGATCAACCAGTCCGGCATCCAGCCGAACAGCGAGCGGTTCGTAAAGTCCCAAGCGAACGGATTGAATGTCAAATGAAGTTGAATCGGTCGAAACCATATATTTGGCGCAACAAAATAGAACGGAAGAAACGGAACCAAAGTGACGAAAAACCCCAAGGCGAAGCGTTGAATTTCGCTCTTCCGCGACGTTGGTTCAGAACGCAACAATTCCGAAATAAACAACGGCGCCATAAGAAGAGGAAACTGCTTGAGTTGCAACGCCAACATCCAAAACACGCCGCTTGAAAGCCAACGGCCGCGGACCGCCGAAGCGGCCGACATGAGCATCGGCAGCAAAACCAGACTTTCGTACATGCCTTCATGCGACGTATACCAAAGCGCGACGGGCATCGAAAACAAAAGCCATCCACAAAGAGAATTCGTTAGTCGCGAAAGAATGATGGAGGAAAAAATATCGAAGAGCGTGAAAACAAGTTTCACCCAGAAAAGGCCGACACCCGCCTTGCCGAAGGCGGAAAAAAACAAAAGCGCCGCCGGCGGATAAATATAAGGCGTGTATGGCCAAAACTGCGTCCAGAACTCAGGAACGAAATCCCTCGGGGTTGTGTTATACACCTCGAGCCCGTGCGTCCATAAGTGGCTTGCGTATCCCAAGTGTCGGTAAAGGTCCGACGTATCTTCCGGCGGCTGAGCGCACAAAAAGATGCGATAAACCAAGACGGGAACAAAACACAAAACCGGAACTAGCCTCTTGAGGCTCCGCCCCCGAAGCATCGACTTTCATCCTCCATTCGATCGAATTTAATGAAAGCACGACGGCCCTCCGGGGACAAGCAACCTCACATGATTCCGGACGTGACTTGGTCAGCGAATAGGTGAATAGATCTTCTCTGCTCTAATGAAACGGATGCCGCCTTGACCTTTCCGGCAGAATTCGTTCAGGCCACCGTAATATATGCCATCGATCGTCAAGTCATACGGATCCAGCGTGGGGTCTTCGAACAGCGATTTTTTTCCGACGACCAGGACTTCTTCGCCGCCGACGTAAACCATGATGGCGTTATCGGTAATCCATCGGCTGAAGGCAGCACGAATCTGAATCGGCTCACCCTGCTCAACCGAAGTTCCGAAGATCTGATCAAGCGCCGCACGAGGCGCGACCTCTTCCCTCTCTTCGAACAGACTGCCGACGTTGTCGAACCAAATCTGGTCGTTCCCCATGTAGTCGATAATCATCGCACAAATGAGGGCGGGACCGCCGTCGAGAGGAATGGTCGGGAATAAAGGTATACCAGGAAGTGCGTTGGTATTCGCCTGCCCGCTAGAAGCCATCAAAATCGGAAACAGCACAGTGAGAAGAGTCTTCGCTTTCAGACTCATTGGTCGCTCCTTTCATTCAATGCATTCGAGGCCATATTCCTCGGGAGGGGGATAAATACCAGGCCATGTTGAGAAAAGTCACATGGAGCGTATTTGCACAATTTGTGTTGATGTCTAAAACATTCCCTCTTGAGTCATCTGAATATGTTTATTAAACGTGACAACGCATAGGGAACGCGTCCGCGACGTTGACTATAGATGTCGTCCATGCTGTTTTCCTGCCGCTATGGATACTCTTTTACACCGCCTACACCAATGGAAGCTCGCAGAACCGAACGCGCCTGCCCACAAATGGAAGCGAGACGGCGAATGGGTTTCGCTGTCGGTTAAAGAACTTCATTCGCGAGTCGAGTCTTTAGCACGCTATTTGATTTCTGAAGGCATGTGCCCGGGTGATATCGGCCTGATATACGCATACAACTCGTCCGCCTGGCTGCAAATGGATCTCGCCTTCATGCTTACGCGTGGGTCCAGCGCTGGAATTTACATCAATGCTTCGGTCCGCCAGATCCACTACATTATCAACCATTCTGAGGCGAAGTTCCTTGTCGTTGATCGCCTTGAGGACACGGATAAGATCTTCCAAGGCCGCGAGCCGAACGAAATTTTCCCGCATTTAAGAAAGATCATCGTGATCAAAAGCAAAGAAAATCTTCCCGGATGGGCAATCCACATTGACGACGCAGTGGAAGCCGGAAGCCGAATGCTCTCGCCGAATTTCGATGAGCTTCTCGTAAAAGTGTGTCCGGACGATCGGGCCGCGCTGATCTACACTTCGGGAACGACGGGCCAACCGAAAGGCGTTTGCCTTTCGCACGCCAATATGACCTATGCGGCGTCCAGCTACAGCCTTTGGAATCCTCCCAAACGCGGACAACTCTTCTCGTTCCTACCTTTGGCCCACGTCGCCGAACGAACCGTCGCCCTTGGGATGGGACTTACGAACCGCTATACCGTCTATTTCTGCTCGGGACCGATGGCGATCGCGCAAGAACTGCGCGAAGTGCAGCCGACAGTCGTTCTCTGCGTTCCGCGTCTTTGGGACAAATTGAAAGAAGGCTTTGAAAACCGAATGCGCCAAATGCCAGAGAAAGACCAAAGGCGCATTCGCCGTGCGATGGAGATCTCGAAAAAGTATCATACGCTCTCGCTGCAAAGGAAGCCGGTCTCGCCTCTTCTCCACCTGCAATATCTGATCGCCGACCGCTTCGTCTTAAAAAAAATCCGCACACAGCTTGGAATCGGACAGGCGCAAAAGATGGCGAGCGGAGCCGCCGCGCTTTCACCCGCTACTCTCGAATGGTTCCGCGGCATCGGTGTCCGCCTCATAGAGGCCTACGCCCTCTCGGAGTCGTCGGGCCTGCTTACATGCGGAACCACTGAGTACGAAACCGCCCACACAGTCGGCGTGCCTTATCCCGGCATCGAAATGCGGCTGGGTGAAGACGGCGAAATCCAAACTCGCGGTCCCCATGTTTTCCAGGGGTACTTTAAAGACGAGGCCGCGACAGCTGAAATCCTTAAAGACGGATGGCTGCATACGGGCGATATCGGAATGATCGATGAGAACGGCAACCTGAAGATCATAGGCCGCAAGCGCGAGATCATCAAAAACGCTGAAGGAAAAATGATTTCTCCGCTCTTCCTGGAGGCGCAGCTCGAGGCTCACCCGTTGATTGACCAGGCCATCGTCATAGGTAATGAGCGTCCTTACCTCATAGCGCTTGTGACTTTAGCGGAGTCAGTCCGCCCGGCGAATCCCACAAGTCTCACGGTTGAGGACCCGATCCTGGTGAACCAAATTCAGGACCACATCGACTCCATTAACCGCCAAAGCGCCGGTCACGAGAAAATCAAACGTTTCAAAATTCTCGCCCGTCCTTTTTCGATCGAAAGCGACGAAATGACCGCGACCCTGAAGCTTAAGCGTTTGGTGATCGAGAGGAAGTACGCCGACCTCATCGAGAGCCTTTACGAGCGCCCGCGCGTGATCGAAATGCGCTCGTAAAATAGTCTCACAGGAACCAGAAGATTACGGCCGCAAGAACCGTGAACGGAAGAGCTGAGGCCGTCAGCCAAAGCGGCTGAATTCCCTCTTTACCGAAATACGGATTCAAGAGGCCGTAGCCCGCCGGGTTCGGTGCATTGGCGATGCCCGTCAAGCCTCCCCCGACCACACTCCCCGCGACGAGTCCATAGCGCGAAACCTCCGATAGTCCGGAAATCTGCGAACCGAGGAACGTCAAGGCGGCGTTATCGGTAATTGAAGTAAGGGCGACAGCGCCCAAATAGAGCTGAACCGAATCCAGCTTCATGAGAAGCGGCTCCAACCACCAAGTCTGTTGCTCGCCCAAAATTACAAGTCCGCCCAGGAAAAACCCGACAAGCAATCCCTCGCGCAGGCGCATGCTGTGCTGGTATTCGCGAGTCACCGTGTAAAGACCCATGAAGAAAAGGAAGATGCCGAGGAAAACGGCGATATGTTCATGAACAACAACGATCGCTAAAAGGAAAACGAGGTGCAGGGCCGTGATCCAAAGGGGCAGACGAGATTCTTTCTTGGGCTTTTGCAGATCCGGAAGAGATCCCAGCTCTTTTCGGAACACATAAGTAGTCGCCACCGAAGCAAGGACGCAGCAAATAATCGCCTTCCATCCAAAATTCTTCAGCATGAACACCAAGTCCCAATTCCACTTACTGGCGACCATGAGTACCGGAGGCGCCGCAAACGGCGTCAGAGTACCTCCGATCGACACATTCACGAATACAAGACCGATCGTCGCGTACTTGAGCTTCAACGAATTCGAATGTTTAAACACCGTCTCGATCAATAAGAGCGCGGTAACCGTCATCGCCGCCGGCTCCGTGATCAGACTTCCGAGCAAAGGGCCCAGGGTCGTAACGGTCACGAAGAACGCGAGCGGGCGCGGAAGCGGAATGAGGCGCGCACAAAGACCTATGAGCGATCTCGCGAACTCAAGAATGGGGCGTGTCGAACACACGGCCATAATAACGAATACGAACGCCGCTTCCGTAAAGTGACGCGAATTAAGGTAATCGCGAGACGTCTCAGGGCTATCGACCAAAGCGAAGTACAGGAGAAAGCCTGCCGCCCACAGGCCGAAGGTCACTTCGACTTCACCCAAGAGATGAAACAAATTCTCCTGGATCGAACCCGAAGGATAGCGATTAGCCAGTTTCTGAAAACGCCCGACCATAAAGGTATGAATGATGGCGAGGACGAAACATATCGTCCCGCCGATTTCAATTGCAGACGGTCCTGCCATATCCTCACCCGCGCGGCTTCACAGATTCAGCATGCGCCGGCAATATGCCGCCATTGCCGAAAGCATCGAAAAATCGTCGATCAGTCCGACGATCGGAATCGCATCATGAATCAAATCAAACGGAAACAGAAGATAGCAAAGAGCCCCATAAGCGATACTCTTCAGTCTCGCCGACGCCGTAGGTCTCGTAATAACTTTCAACGCCGTGCCGATCGAATCATCCCATCCTTGGCCGTAAGTACGGTACGACTCGACCCTTGCCATTTGTGCACAAACATTTTCGCGGCTATCTTCGCTTTGACCCAATTTTTCAAGAGCTTTGAGAACCTCTTCTTCGTTCCAAACCGGCCCCCCGTTCGTAACTGGAAAACCGCAGGCGACCAGACGTGCCTTTTGCGCCATCGCATCCGTCGTGCTGAAAGCCCATTGCGCCGAGCGGGAATCCGGCCTCAAACGGCCATCGACGATCAACTTATAGATCGCCCAACGAGTAGCGTCCGCGTAGAGGGGAGGCAAAATCTCTTCCGGGGGCCGGCGCAACCAGCGCCGGATCGTCATCCCGGAGACATCCATTTGTTCACCCACAGCCTCTGGAGACAGACCTGTTTCTTCAAGCAAGTCTATGACATGGGAAACACGCATTTCTCTTTCCATGTGCCCTCCAAAGTTGGTACGTCTTTAACACGTTCCCGCGCTCTGATTCCAATGAATCACGCGCTGAGGGTACGGAATTTCGATCTTTTCAGCATTGAAGCGGGCGTGCAGAGCCTTTATCAGCTCGTGCCGCACGAATCCCGCGTTCGAATAATTCAAAACACGAACGTTCAAATTAAACTCGATCCCGGAATCCGCGAATTTCGTGAATCGCACGTTGGTTCCATAAGTCCTATCGAGATCCGAAACCCGCCCGGCCACCTCCTCGACGACTTCTAGGGCGATTTTTTCCACACGCTGCAAATCGGCATCGTAGGAAACGGAACATGCAATCGATACAACGCTTCGAGAATCTGGCATGTTGAGGTTTTGCAGCTGGCTTCCCGCGAGCTTCGAGTTGGGGACGATATAAGTTCCATTTCCCGAGGTCCGAATACGAGTGCTTCGCCAGCCGATATCCATAACGCTCCCTTCAACACCGTCAATCTTGACGACATCTCCGAGCCGGATCGGCTTATCAGCCAGCAGATACAATCCTCCGAAAAAGTTGCTCAGCGTATCCTGGAGCGCAAGGGCCACCGCCACCGATCCAACACCGAGCGAAGCCAAAAGTGGCGTAATCGACACGCCGACCGAGTCGAGAACCACCAAGAGACCGACCACGAAAATAATAACCCGCGCGATCGTCGCCAGCGGGGCACGCGAGCTGACGCTAAGACCCGAAAAAATGATTGTGGAGCGAAGAAGGCCCGTGATGATCCGTTCGATCAACCAAACGACGGCTGCGATCATCAAGACCTTCACCGTCATCTGCACGGAAGCCTTGCCACGAAACGCCTCGGGGGCCGCCTGCAGCGCGATCCCGAGAGCGTAAATCACAATAACACCGGTAATGGGCGGCGAAATCGTCTTTAAAAAGAGAATTTCCGTTTCTTCACCTTTCGCGAGCCAATGACGAATGCGAGACCGGAGAATCTTTTGAAGAATAAAACCGACGACGACGACGATTAGAAATATAACAGCCGAGTAGATCCAGTCGTTGATGTGCATGAGTCAAAGCTACGAGCGACGCCTGCTGCAGGTCAATAAAATCCGGTCTCAGGCGGCCTTGTGTAACATGCCGTTCGCTTCCATGAGAGCGAGAACTTCGTCCGCATATTCGGCATGAATTGCAAGGCGGGCTCGTTGCTCGATAGCGGCGATGACTTCAGGAATCGCTGCTTTCCGGGCCGCAATGACAGCCTGGCGACGGACGCGTTCATCGGAATGAAACGCATAGTCAGGCAGCGTCCTGAGAAGCCGCAGGAAACCAAGCTGAGTCTCATAATAAACGGCATCACGTTTGCGGTGATAGTCGGCGATCTCCCCAAGCGCGTAAAGACCGCTCGAGACACGAAGGTCTTCGTCGGATTTCAGCATCTGCCGCAGACGTTTCAAAACAAAAGACGAGATGTCTCTCATGCCCTCGTGCACAAGAGCATTGGCGGCGATCCGGTTGTCCGGGTGGTCGACAAGCTGACGGGCTCGCTTGCTCGCCTCTTCGCTGATAACTGCAATGGCATCCAATGCGTTCGCCACCACCCGGCGATCCGGTACATCCAAGGCGCTGTGAAGAATCTCTTCGGCTTCTTGAGGCGTTTCGCCTTTGGGTAAAAGGTTCTCGGTCAGGCGTACCGCCGACGCCAAGGTCCGCAACTCTTCTTTCTTATGCGATTCGCGCGCGGCCGAAATCATTTCCCTTAACCAAGAGAACAGGCCCGCTTGAACCTCATCGCTTGATCTCGTGACGTTGAACAACCGCAGAATCGCGATTAACTTAGCGACCTTGTCGTTTGGAGCTGTTCTCCAATTTTCACGCAGCCAGTTCAAAACGGTCGCGATATCCGCATCGCTCCGATAGTATTTCAATTCTTCAAGATCCGAAACTTTATCCGCCGCAAGCCACTTGTGAATGCTTTCGTGGCCCGTATAACGGACAAGACGCCTAGTATCGGAGAATCCTTTCAGTTTGACTTCGGCGTAGCTTTCAGACGAAGCGAAACCCTCGATCGCCTCACAATGCCGACCATCGAAGACCGCAACGCAACCATCCTTTTCCGCGACGGTCGAAAGAATCCGCACCGTTTCGATGAGAATGGGTCCCGAAATTCCGTACCCCTCCACGAAGCGACCGAACCGAAGGCTCCCATGCGCGAGCGACGATTTCACCGTAAACGGATACCCGCGCTCGCTCATCGTCATACGGTGGTACTTCATCGCTGCGGCATTAATGTCCCGTATAGCCGAGATCGCGGTCGCCACCGAGTTACCGACCTCTTCATCTTTGAAGTAATAAATGACCTCGTCCCCGATGAACTCGTGAACGTATCCGCCGTAACGGGAGACAATGTGGGTGACATCGAGGAAAAAATCGTTGATCGTCGCAGCAAATTCTTCGACCGAATGAGTGTTGTAAATGGTCGAGAAGTTGTTGATATCGGTACGAACGAGTGTACAGTCGAAAGAATACGGCGGCGTGCGGCCAGATAAAATTTCGGAGCGTAACGACGACAACACCTGCTCCGTCATGACGTCTCTTTCTTTAGCGAGACGTTTCGCGTGATCGTCGTATGCCGCCATGCCACGAGTGAGAAGTTCGGCCTCTTTAGAATTCGCTTTCAAAGTCTTGAAAGAACGAGCTCCTCTTTCAGAAAGCGAGCGGATCGCGCGAACGATGTCGCGT
>ERZ777003.4421-NODE-4421-length-11909-cov-6.011642_pt1 | contig 11909 bp, 8 predicted proteins | sample MGYA00374956_ERZ777003 | MGnify/ENA primary metagenome ERZ777003 (study PRJEB29302, sample SAMN06268252) | bioreactor metagenome | isolation source: Joint BioEnergy Institute, California, USA | place: USA:Joint BioEnergy Institute, California, USA | collected... | reverse complement strand
GCAAACGACCACGAGAAGCAGGGCCACAGGCGCCATCCGGCGCCCGCGCGCCGCCCCGGCGGCCACCGCAAGCCCTAACGCGGCCGCGGCGGCCGTCCAGGTAGCGAGCGGCACGCCCAGGTGGCCTTGCACCCCAATGCCCGCTGCCACCAGGCCGCACCAGCGCACGAGGGGCCCCACGGCTTACTCCACCCGGATTAGGTCCTGGATGGCGCGGAACTTCGCGGGGCCGATACCGGGCACCTCCAGGATGTCCGCGATGTCGCTGAAAGGGCCCCATTGCTCCCGATACTGAACAATCCGTTGCGCTAAAGCCGGTCCGATGCCCGGCAACCGCTCCAGTTCCGACGCCGGGGCCAGGTTGATGTTGATGCGGGTGTCAACGCCCGGTGCCGCGGCCGGTTCTCCCTCCGGACACGCGCCGTTCAGGCCGGCGCCGGCCTGCGGGGCAAACGGCACGTCACCCTCGGCGGCAGCGCCGCCGCCACCTGGTTTTTCGCCGGCCGGCTCTGCGCTGACGGGCGCAGCCGCAGCCGCCGCGACGGGCTCGACGGATACCGGACCGGCGACACCACCGCCCCGGTGCCGGTCGAGCAAGAGCCCGCCCACGCCTCCCGTGACCAAGAGGACGCTGACTGCCACCGCCAGCCACGTCTCAAGGCGCGACCACGCGAACATATCCAAGCCCTCCCTGCGACCTGTGGGCCGGGCCGGCGGCGCGGTGGTGCGCTGGCGTTTCTATGGGACGGAGCACGGTTCCTTCGGCCGGATCGCGGTATCCCGCAGCGGCCCCCGCACGTTTTCCCTGCAAATGACCCACCGGGAGGCGCTTGACATACCCATCGGGGTATATTAACCTTAGGCTAGACAGATACCCATAGGGGTATGCACCAACGTCGGAAAGGAGCTAGGCTGGCATGAAAAAGCCAATCGTCTACACGTCTGCGACGTGCCCGTACTGCACCATGTTGATCCAGTTCCTGGACAGCCGCGGAATTCCTTATGAGGAGCGCAACGTGAGCTACAACCGCCGCTATGTGGCGGAGCTGGCCGAGCTGGGCACCTTGGGCGTGCCCACCACCGTGATCGAGGACCAGGTGATCGTCGGCTACCAGCCTCAGGTCATCCTGGACGCGGTGGGCGCGAAGGCGTAAGGTCCCCTCCCGCGGTCTGGCGCTCTGGGGAAGGATGACCCGCCTCTCCAGAAAAGGCGGCGGAACGGGAGAACTCCCGGACGCTCCGGGGCTCCCGGCCCGCCGCCTGACGGGGAACAAAACCTGATTCGCTAGCCGCTAAGTTAGCTGATCGTTCTCCCGCCCGCCCCGGCGGAGCGGCAGCGCGTGCGTTTACACCACGACGATGTTGACGAGCCGCCCGGGTACCACGACCACCCGGGCCACGCGGCGGCCGGCGATGTGCTCCTGCACCTTGGGAAGAGCCAAAGCCGCCTCTTTGACTGCCTCCTCGGCCGCTTCCCGGGCGACAACCAGGCGGTCGCGCACCCGGCCGTTGACCTGCACGACGATCTCGACGGTGTCCGCCCGCACGACGGCCGGATCGTAGCCGGGCCAAGGCTGCTCGTGAACGCTGCCTGCGCGGGCGATCATGTGCCACAGCTCCTCGGCCAAGTGCGGTGCGAACGGCGAAAGGAGCAGCACGAGCTTCTCCAAGCCCTCGGCGACCACCGCGCGGTCTCGCAGACCGGATTCCTTGTACTGGTAGAACGCATTGACCAGTTCCATGACAGCCGCGATGGCGGTGTTGAAATGGAACCGGTCTTCGATGTCCTGGGTTACCCGCTGAACAGTGCGATGCACCATGCGCCGCAGCTCGGCCGCGGCCTCGTCGGCGGGCGCCGGCTCAAGCCCTTCGGGCAACGGGCCGAGCTCCTGCACGACGTCCGAGACAAGCCGCCACACGCGGTTCAGAAACCGGTACGCGCCCTCGACGCCCGCGTCGCTCCACTCCAGGTCGCGCTCGGGCGGAGCCGCGAACAGGATAAACAGGCGCGCCGTGTCCGCACCGTACGTGCGCACGATGTAGTCGGGGTCGACGGTGTTGCCCTTGGACTTGGACATCTTCGCCCCGTCCTTGAGCACCATCCCCTGGGTAAGCAGCCGCTCAAACGGCCGGGCGCTGCTCACGAGGCCCAAATCCGCCAGCACCATCTGGAAGAAACGAGAGTACATCAGGTGCAAGATGGCGTGCTCGACGCCGCCGATGTACTGGTCGACGGGCATCCAGTAGTCCACCTTGCTCTTGTCGAAGGGCGACGTCCGGTTGTGCGGATCGCAAAAGCGCAGGAAATACCAAGACGAATCCACAAAGGTGTCCATCGTATCGGTTTCCCGCCGCGCCGGCCCGCCGCAGCTCGGGCACGTCGTGTTCACGAACTCGGCCTTGTCCACCAGGGGTGACTGCCCCGTCGGCTTAAACGCGACATCATCAGGCAGCAGTACCGGCAACTGCTCCTCCGGCACCGGCACCGTGCCGCACTGGTCGCAGTAGACGATGGGAATCGGGCAACCCCAGTAGCGCTGCCGCGAGATGAGCCAGTCCCGAAGCCGGTATTGCACCCGGCGCCCGCCGATGCCCCGCTGCTCGACTTCATCGGCAATCCGCTCCAGCCCCTCCCGGTTGGACAGGCCCGTATAGGGACCGGAGTTGACCATCCGGCCATCCTCGGCGAAGGCCACGGTCATCGTGGCCGCGTCCGGCGGCTCGCCGTTCTCCGGAGCGATGACCACCCGCACGGGCAAGCCGTAGCGCCGGGCAAAGTCCAGGTCGCGCTGATCATTGGCCGGCACCGCCATGATGGCGCCCGTCCCGTAGCCCATGAGAACGTAATTGCCGATCCAAACGGGGATCTCTTCGCCGGTGAACGGGTTCACGCAGTAGCTGCCCGTGAACATGCCGAGCTTTTCCGTGTCCTCGGCGGCCCGGACAACCTCGCCCTGCCGCCGCACCTCATCAATGAACCGCTCGATGGCCTCCCGCTCCGGCGACCCGGCAATGAGCCGCGGCACCAGCGGATGCTCGGGTGCGATGACCATATACGTCGCGCCGTAGATCGTGTCGGCGCGTGTCGTGAACACCGCGAGCTGCTCGTCCATGCCCTTGACCGGAAACCGGATCTCGACGCCGGTGCTCCTGCCGATCCAGTTGCGCTGCATGATCTTGACCTTGTCCGGCCAGCCCGCAAGCTCGTCGAGTTCGTTCAAGAGCCGCTCGGCGTAAGCGGTAATCCGGAAAAACCACTGCTCAAGATCCCGCACCACGACCGGCGTGTCGCACCGCTCGCACGCGCCGTCGACCACCTGCTCGTTGGCCAATACGGTCGCGCACTGCGGACACCAGTTGACCGGGGCGCGCTTTTTGTGCACCAGCCCGGCCTTGTAAAACTGCAGGAAAAGCCATTGGGTCCACCGGTAGTAGTCAGGGTGGCACGAGGCCACTTCACGGTTCCAGTCGTAGCTGATGCCCAGCCGCTTGAGCTGCCGGCGCATGTAGTCGATGTTGTCCCATGTCCACGAACTCGGGTGGATGTTGTGCTGGATGGCGGCGTTTTCCGCCGGCAGGCCAAACGCGTCCCATCCCATCGGATGCAGCACGTTGAAACCGCGCATGCGCTTGTAGCGGGCCACCACGTCGCCGATGGAGTAGTTGCGGACATGGCCCATGTGCAGCTTGCCCGACGGGTACGGGAACATCTCCAGGCAGTAGTACTTGGGCTTGGATCCGTCCTCGGTCACCCGGTACTGCTGCCGTTCCTCCCAGACCCGCTGCCACTTCTCCTCCACCGCGTTAAAATCGTAAGTCGCCGGTCGCATGGTCGCCGTCCGCTCCATCTGCATGCACCTCGCTCATGAAAAAACGCCCTCCGTCCCCCTTAGAGACGAAAGGCGCCTGCCTTCCGCGGTACCACTCTACTTGGCCGCTCCTGCGGCCCCCTCGCCGGCACCATCGCGCTGATGCCTGCCCGCGATATCGGGCGGAACCCGGTCCCGTCTACTTGTCCCAGTGCCGGGCGCTGCCCGGCAAGCCGAGACGTTCGGGGAACGACTCCGGGGCGAGTTTCGGCCTGGCCCGGGTACCATCTCGCAGCGACCGATGGCTTTCTGCAACCCTGCCGGAGCCTACTGGTCCCCATCATCGCCAGTCGCAATTTTCCTGTAATGCGTAGATGGCGGATCTTATGCTAGCATATCGCTTTCGGCGGTGTCAACGGCCGCCGGCGGGGCGTCAGCGGCTGGCCAGCACCAGGTACCAACCGGCCCAGAGCACCAAAGCGATCCCGAGGCCCACCAGCCACGCCGGAACCGGCTCATCCCCCGTCTCAGGCATGACCGGGGTCTCCTCCATCATGTGGCCCTCGTGCTCCATCCGCCCTCACCCCCATCCTGTCGCGACGAAACGCCGGGGGCGGTACACGCCGCCGGCAGCCGCCCGGGAAACCGCGTCAAAACAGCTCCACGAGGTAGTTATAGTACAGTCCCTCGGCACCCCAGACTTGCCAGCTCGACCCAACCGGCAACAGCACCGTCGCCAGCAGGACGAACCCCAGGACGACCAGGGCACCAAAGACAATGGTGGCCACCGTCGGCCGCTGCACACGCTTCACCTCACAGACGCCTCACCGCGGCGGCCGGCACAAGCGCGCAGCGGCCAGCCGCCCGTTGAACGCGTCAAGTCAATGGGAAACCCCTTTGGGCAATTCCACCGCGACCTTAGAATCCCTGCCGGCCCGGGAGCCGTGCAGGCCCGGGGTCAGCAGTTCTTGATACGCTCCCACGAGCCGCAGGGCCATCTCCCGGGCGCTCAGCGCCTCCGCCCGCTGCCGTGCCCGGGCGGCGAATCGCTGGTACTTGTCCGCGTCTTTGAGGAGCGCCAGCACCGCGTCGGCGACGACGGCGGGGTCCTCGGGACGCAACAGGCCCTGCACACCCGTCTGCACCATGTCGTGGGTGCCCGGCGCATCGACGCCGACAACGGGCAGCCCCGCCGCCATCGCTTCCAGGGTGGCAAGGCCTTGGGTTTCGGTCGTCGACGCGATGACGAACAAGTCGGCACCGTGCATCGCCTGGATGACCTCGTGCCGCGCGTACGTGCCGGTGAAGTGAACCCACGGGCGAATCCCCATCTCCCGGGCGAGCCGCTCAAGCCGCGGGCGATCGGGCCCGTCGCCGACCAGCACGAGATGAACGCCGGGCAGCGCCTGATGCACCCGGCGGAGCACGTCCAGCAGAAATGCGACGTTCTTCTCCCTGCCGAGGCGGCCGACGAAGATAAGCACCCGCTCCCCGGCCCTGATGCCGAGCCGTTCCCGCAGCCAACGGGGATCCCCGTCACGGTAGTCGTCCACCGGGATGCCCGTCGGGATGACCTTGACGGGCTTGGCGCCGAGCCGGTACGTATCCATTATGAAGTCACGGATCTGCGGCGTGGGCGCGACGATGAGGTCCGCCCGCTTGCAATAGCCGCCCACGTAGCGGAGCATCGCCTGGCGCAGGATAGGGCGCACGCCGGGGACATAATGGACGTACTCGTGGTACATGGTGTGGTGCGTAAACGCCAGCGGGATGCGCCGCCGCCGGGCGAGCACCCGGGCCATCACGCCCATCACGAAGGGTGTATGGCTGTGGATGATGTCGATGCCGAGCGCGGCCAAAAGCGCCTCGGCCTGCATGGAGATGGGAACCGGCACCGTGAAACCACGGTAGGTGGGCACGGGGATAGACCAGAACCGGTACACCCGCAGGGCGGGCGGTCGCTCCGGCTCGGGCGCCTTGCCGCCTTGGGCCTGGTGATAGTACCGGGGACCGAAGATGTACACCTCATGGCCGAGCTCCATCAGCTCCGCGCCAAAGGTGTCAATCGACCTCACGACCCCGCTGACGTACGGCTGGTAGCTGTCCGTAAAGACCGCTATGCGCAACGGCGGCCGGTCCTCCCCCGACATGCTCGCTTACCATTGTACCAGAACCCGCCGGTTGTGAAAGCACCTGCCCGGTGGTATAATTGCCTTGCCGGCGAGCCGTTGCGGTTCGCCCGGCCTCCGGCGCAGCAGGTGTGACGGATGGCCGCTGGCGGTCTAGCCGCTAGAGGAAAGTCCAGACTCGGCTGCCGGCGCTGCCGGCAGAAAGTTGGTGCCTGCCGCAAGGCAGGGCGGCGCAAGCCGACGGATGCGAAACCGACCCACGCGGCCGGGATTAGCTGTAAAAGGGCCATAGAGACGAGCCGCTCCGGCAACGGGGCGGGTGGAACGTGGTAACCCCCACCACCGAGCAACCCCAAATAGGCTCCGCAAGGAGCGGGTAGGGGGCAGCCTCCCGTGGGAGGCCGTCCGGCATCCGCCGGGCGAGATAGATGGCCATCGGAAACAGAATCTGGCTTACGGTCACACCTGCTCGAGCGCACGCTCCCGCACCGGCCCTCGCGGCCGGCACGGGAGCGTGAATCATTTTTCGAGGTCGCGCGCACCGTCCGCCAGGTAAAGCACATAAGAGAGGTGCTCGGGCAGCCCTTCGGGCCGGTAGGCGTGCCGCGGCAGGCAGGTCCCGGGATACGTGAGGGCCGTGCGAGCGATCTCACGGGACAGACCCATCACCGGCGTCAGCCGTTCGAGCTCGCTCAAAGACACAAACCGGGCGTCCAGCACTTCTCCGGACTGCACCCGCAGTTCGCCCCCGGCGTAGTCCAGCAAAAACGCGACGACGATGTCCCCGCCCCGCTCCCGAAGGCCGAGCAGCCCGCGGACGCGGCCGGTGATTCCTGTTTCCTCCTCCAGCTCCCGCACGACGGCGCCGGCCAGCGTCTCTCCGGGCTTCACGTAGCCGCCCGGCACGAACCAATGCCCCTCTCCCTTGCCGTAGCGGTTGTTGTACGCCTGCTGGACCATAAGGACGCGCCCGTCCCGCACCAGGGCGCCGCATACGCCGACCGACACAGGCTTTTCCTCCCGCCCCGCCCGCGCATAACCGGCCCGCCGGCCGCGCAAGCTGTAGCTGCAACGGTGAGAAACCAGCCGCCGTGACTGTACCTGCGGACATGGCTTGCAGTTTGAGTCCACCGGCGGGCAGGCACCGTTGCTCTTTTTATGCCCCAAACTTCTTCAGCCGCAAGGCGTTTGCCAGCATAAGCCCCATCAGATCCTGGGAGCGGACAAAGCCCAAGGTGCCCCTGGTGCACGCGGTTTCACCGAAACCGTCCAGCCATGGGTTGGGCCGCACCCAGCGGGACGAGAGCAGGACCGGCACCGGGTGCCAGCTGTGGGCCCGCAGCGCCGCAGGTGTCGAGTGATCGCCCGTCACCACCAGCACGTCGGGATTGAGCGCCAGGAGCTCGGGCAACAGTTCGTCCACCGCTTCGATCTCCCGGACCTTGCGCTCGAAGTCGCCGTCCTCCCCGGCCGCGTCCGTTCCCTTGACGTGGATAAAGAAGTAGTCGAAGTCGTTCCACGCCTGCTTGATAGCGGCCAGCTGGTCCGCGAATCCTTTGCCTGCGGGGAGCTCCTTCATGCCGACCAGCTTGGCAAGCCCCCGGTACATCGGATACACGGCCAACACTGCGGCCCGCAGCTTGTACAGCTCGCCGAAGCTCGGGATCACCGGCAGGCGGCCAAAGCCGCGCAGCAGGATCGTGTTGGCCCGCGGCTCGCCGGCGAGCAGCCGGTTGGCCTCCGCGATGAACCCGTTGACGAGGTCGGCCATGGGCTCCGCTTCAGGTGCGAGGGCTCGCGCCGGAAGCGGAGGCCGGCCCGTCACCTGCGGGTCGGTGTCGGTGATGTGCTCCGACAACCCCTCCCCGCGCCAGACGATGACGGCGCGGTGCTGCATCTCCGGCTCGACGACGACTTCCACCCCCGGCAGCCGGATCTCGGCCAGCCGCCGGCATAAAGGTGCAGCCTCCTCCGTCGGGATGCGCCCGGCGCGGCGATCGGTGATGACGCCGTCCTGCATGGTGGCGAAGTTGATCCGGCATGCGACGTCCCCGGGACCAACGTCCAGGCCGACGCCAACCGCCGACAACACCCCCCGGCCGATCTGATAGCGCACCGCATCGTACCCAAAGAGGGCTAGGTGGGCGGGCGCGCTGCCCGGCGTCACGCCGGGGGCGATGGGTGTCGTCAGCCCGGCGGAGCTACGGCGCGCGAGCGCATCCAAGTTGGGCGTACGGGCCGTCTCGAGTTCCGTCAGGCCGGTCTCCGGATGCGGCAAACCGCCGAGGCCGTCGAGGACGAGCAGCACCATCTTTGTCTCAGCCGGCGTGGCCAGCTGCTGGAGCAGCTCGATAGTATCCATCGGCATTCCTCCCCCTTTTGCGGTATCATTTCTCCGATGCTACCGCCCACGCCTCTTGCCGGAGGACTGGTCCGGCAAGCGGCGAAGGGTTTTTGTTTGGGTCGTCTTGACGAGGAGGACCGTATGTTGCTGCGCTGTTTTTACGTCGTGGCCGAGGCCCAGCTGGTGCCGACCTTGCGCCAGGCCGTGCGCCTGCTCCAGGCTGCGGAGCCTTCGGTGCCTGTAGCGTTGGACGGCTGTACGGCAGAGGAACTGGCGTCCATGGACCGGGCCGAGCTGGAGCGCCGCCTTGCGGCCGCGGACGTCTTCATCGGATCCATGCTCAACAGCGAGCGGGAAGTCGCCATCCTGGTCGATCTGCTTGCCCGCGCCCGCCCGCCGGTCACATTCGTGTTTGCGTCACAGCCGGAGCTTATGGCGCTCTCCCGCCTGGGCGGCTTTGACGCGCAAGAGTGGGTGCGCGATCCGGCGAGGCTTTACGCCTTCGCCCAACGCCTGGCTTCGGCCGGAACGCCGGCCCCTCCGTCGCTGCCGGCGCTCCTTGGCATGCTGCCGAGGCTAGCGCTCCGGCTCGAGCGGGCCGCGCTCGGAGAAGCGTGGCCTTACGCCATGGCCGGCCTGTACTGGCTCAACGCTTCGCCGGACAACTGGCGGCGCCTGCTCCTGCACCTGGCCACCCACCACCCCGCGTATTTAGGCCGGTTCGTGCCCGAGGAGCCGGAGATCTTTCCCGACGTGGCGCTGTGGCACCCGCGGGCCGGGCGGTATTTCTCGACGTACGAGGAGTACCGGGATTGGTACGGGCGCTTTCGCGGCGCAGCGGGTGGACGGCGCCCCGTGGTCGGCGCCATCGTGTTTCGCCAGTACGTGACCGGCGGCGCAACGCGCCATTATGAGGCGGTCATCGCGGCCCTGGAGGCGGAGGGCATTGACGTAGTCGCCGGGTTTGGAGGCCTGGACAACCGGCGGCTGGTCGACGGTCTCCTGCGCCCCGCGGGCGTGGAGTTGCTCCTCAACTTGACCGGTTTCAACCTGATCGGATCCATGGGGCGGCCCCAGCCGGAGCAGGCGGTCGACCTTTTGCGGCAGCTGGACATCCCTTATCTTGTGCCCTTCCCCCTTTTGTTCCAGACGCAGGCGCAGTGGGAAGCGGACCCGGTCGGCCTTGCGCCCATGCAGACGGCGCTGCAGGTGGTGTTGCCGGAGCTTGAGGGTGCCATCGAACCGCGGGTGTTCGCGGCCAAGGCCCCGGACGGCGATTTCGTGCCGATCCCGCCCCTCGTATCGGCTCTTGCCCGGCGCGTGCGGCGGTGGATCGAGCTGCGGCGCAAGCCGCCCGCAGAGCGCCGGGTGGCGATCACCATCTTCAGCTTTCCACCGGATAAGGGCAGCGTGGGCAGCGCGGCGTACCTGGACGTCTTCCGCTCACTCTACAACCTGCTCGCGGCTATGGCCGAGCAAGGTTACCAAGTGGAGCTGCCCGCCGATCCCAAGGCTTTGATGGAGCTTGTTCTCGGCGCGGACGAGGCGCTGCCGGGGGCACCTTCCATCGCCGTGGCGGACCGGCTCCCGGTCGGCGAATACCGGAAGCTGGTGCCGGGGGCGGATCGCATCGCCCGCAACTTCGGCCCGCCCCCGGGTTTGATCGACACCGACGGTTCAAGCATTCAGATCCGCGGCCGCGCGCTCGGCCAGGTGTTCATCGGGGTCCAGCCGGGATTCGGGTACGAGGGCGACCCGATGCGGCTTCTGTTCGCGCCCGACGCCACCCCCTCCCACAGCTTCGCCGCCTACTACGCGTGGCTTGAGCACGTGTGGGGCGCTGATGTGGTGCTGCACATGGGCACGCACGGGGCGCTCGAATTCATGCCCGGAAAACAGCTCGGGCTCACCCCCGCCTGCTGGCCGGCGGCGCTCATCGGCGAGCTGCCCCACGTGTACTTCTACTCGATGAACAATCCGTCGGAGGCGACCATCGCCAAACGGCGCAGCAGCGCCGTCACGGTGACTTACCTAAGTCCACCATTGCGTGAGGCGGGATTGTACAAGACGCTCCTCACCCTGGAGGACGCGGTGGCGGCCTGGCGCGCCGCCCGGGGTGAAACCGAACGACGCCACGCGTGGGACACGATGCGTGCCCTGGCCGGGGAGGCGCAGATTGACGCCGATGTGCCGCCGCCGGCCGCGGACGAGCCGCCCGCAGCGTACGTCGAGCGTCTCGCGGGCTACCTCGGCACGCTGAAAGAGCGACTAATCCCCGTGGGCCTGCACGTCGCCGGTGAGCCCGTGACCGAAGCCGAGGCGGAGGAGTTTCTCTGGGCCGCGCTCATGCACCCGCGGCCCGAGGAGGGCGTCCCTGCTCTGCCCGAACTCGTCGCTCGGGAGTCCGGCGCGGACTGGAGCAGCCTGCCTCCGGGTGACCCGCGGCGGGACGAGATCACCCGGGCGGGCCGCAGCCTCGTGCGTCGTCTGGTTCAAAACCCGCAGGACCCGGTGCCGGCCGACGGCGCCTTCCAACACCGCCCGGCAAGCCCCGAGTGGCAGGTGCTGGCCCGCTTCGCGGGCGATTTTGTCACGCGTCTAAAATCCGCCAACGAGATCCCCGCGCTGCTGGCCGCGCTGGGCGGCCGCTACGTTCCGCCGGCGCCCGGGGGCGATCCCGCCCGGGTGCCGGCAGCCTTGCCCACCGGCCGCAACCTGCATGCGCTGGACCCCCACCGCATCCCGTCGGCGGTCGCCGTCGCCCGGGCGCGGCCGGTCGCCGCCCAGCTGCTCCGCCGCCTCAAAGAGCGGGATGGACGGTGGCCCGAGACCATCGCGTGCGTGCTTTGGGGGACGGACAACATCAAGACCCAGGGCGAGGGCGTCGCGCAGGTGCTGGAGCTGATCGGCGTCCGCGCCCTGCCCGACAGCCTCGGCCGCATGACGCGCCTGGAACTTGTGCCCTTGCAGGAGCTCGGCCGGCCGCGGATCGACGTGGTCCTGACGGTTTCCGGCATCTTCCGGGACATTTTCCCCAGCGTCATGGAGCTGCTCGACCGGGCCGTGCGGCTGGCCGCCTTGGCCGACGAGGACCCCGAGCAAAACTACGTCCGCAAACATGCCTTAGCCATCGCCGCGGAACTCGGGCTCAAGCTGGACGAGGCCGCCCGGAGGGTGTTCAGCAACGCGCCGGGCCAATACGGGACCGGCGTCAACCACCTGGTGGAGGCGTCGGCCTGGGAAACCCGGTCTGACCTGGGCGCGGTCTTCCTTGGGCGCAAAAGCCATGTGTACGGCGACGGACCGGCCGGAGAAGCCATGCAGGAGCTGCTCGCCGCCTGCCTTAAGACGTGTGCGGCCACCTTTCAGAACCTGGACTCCACCGAAATCGGCCTCGCGGACGTGGACCACTACTACGAATACCTGGGCGGCATCGCCGCCGCGGTGGAGCAGGTGCGGGGCGTCGCGCCCTGTGCCTTTGTGGCCGACACGTTGGCGCCGGAGGCGACCGTCCGGACGCTGGCCGAGACGGTGCGGCTGGAGGTACGGACGCGGCTTTTGAACCCCCGCTGGTACGAAGGGATGCTGCGCCACGGCTACCAAGGGGTGCACGAGATCGCGACGCGG
>ERZ777003.4420-NODE-4420-length-11910-cov-5.674652_pt1 | contig 11910 bp, 15 predicted proteins | sample MGYA00374956_ERZ777003 | MGnify/ENA primary metagenome ERZ777003 (study PRJEB29302, sample SAMN06268252) | bioreactor metagenome | isolation source: Joint BioEnergy Institute, California, USA | place: USA:Joint BioEnergy Institute, California, USA | collected... | reverse complement strand
CAGCCCAAGTCGATACGCCAAACCACCGAAGCGCGTGAGGCCGCGAATATGGCTCATGAACGTGTCCGGCGACAATTGAGGCGCGAACGCGGCCAAGCCCAAGAACCGCCGGATCGTCTCCGCCTTATCCTCCGCCGTATCCCAAGGCATGTTGAACTGGCGACCAAGCGCAATGAGGCTCGTCGCCATCTCGTCAATGCTCTCACCCGCGCCCTTCGCGGCGGTGGCGATCATCTCAAGGATCTGGACCTTGCTGGTGTCGAGGATGTCCGAAACCTCAAAACCAGCTTGTACGAGGTTCGTCGCGCCCTCGATAAGTTGCATGGCGCCCATGCCGAGACGCGGCGCCATGTCCATAATCATCTTTTCGAGTCGGATGCGCTGCTCATCCGTGGCGGCACCCATCGCCTGGAAGTGCCGCAACGCACGGTCCAGCTCTTCGCGCCCCGCGGCGGCGACCCCCGCGAACACCTGCATGGCGCCAGCCGCAGCGAGACCAGATGCGGCGCCGAACGCGGTCGCGGCGGCACCAGCCTTCTGGAAGGTGCCACTGATGGCGCCGACCTGCTGGGCCATGCCACGCAAGGGGCCGGTCAGCCGATCGACCGCCGTGATAACGGCTTGTACCGTAAGCGTCGTGGTCATCGCCGCATCCGTTCCTCAAGCTGCCGCTGCCGCTTCAAGGCCGCCTGATACCAGTATTTGACCTCAGAGGCCGGCATGGTCATTACGGTGCGCGGGTCCATCTGGCAGCCGAGCACGAGCTCAACTGCCATCGCCTCTAGTTTCCCGCGTCGGCCACCAACTCCCCGAGCACCTGACAGGCTGCCGCAAAATCCTTCGGCGCCAATTGCTCCAACAGCTCTTCCTCGATCCCCGTCAGCTCCGCGATGTATTTCGCGGCCAACTCAAAGTCGGTTTCGATTTCCCGCATCCCCTTGTCGTCGGTTTTGATGCTGAACGGCAGGCGCTTTAGCTTCATCATCACGCCTGCCGTCATTTCACGGAAATGCAGCTCCCGCGTCGCGCCCTGGTGGGTTTGAATGGGCCGCGAGAGCTGCAAGGTCACTGCGATATTGTTGTTAGCCATGTGATCTGCCCTCTATGCCTGAGAACCGCCGTACGCGGATCAGTATTCGATCTGCTTCACCATCGAAGACGCAATACGCAGACCACGGATTTCGCCGGTATCCGACGCGATCTCGGGATCCCCCACGATCGTAGATTTAGTGAAGAGATACTTGCGCTTCATGTCGATCAGGTCGATCGTGGCATCGACAAAGCACGGCCCCATGAGCTCGTCTATACGGAGCCCGCACTGATCGCTGAGCGTAATTTCCGCTTCGGCCGGGCGCGCTTGGGTCGTCACGTATATCGACCCGTCATTGTTCGCCTCGACCTCGCGGCGATACCGCATGGGACGGATCGTAACCGTCCCGCGCGAACGATACCGGCGGCCGTTGATCGTCAACACAACGCGCCCGCCGCTGTTGTCACAGCAGTCCATTGTTCAGGGCCTCCTGTTAGACCTGGCTCGGATACTGGAGGAATGAGGTCGCGTTCACCGCGATGATGCGAAGCTGGTTGACGTGATCCGCCGGCAAGTAAACGTCCACACGGTTCGCATCGATCGCGTTGCGCTCTACGACGAGCAGTTGCTCAAAGAGGTCTTCATTTTCGACCACGTTGAGCGCGCTCAGCTCGCGATAGCCATGCACGATGGTATCGCGAATGTCCGCAGGCGTTGCGACACCCATGACCCCGAACGGATTGTCGTCACGGAGCGCCGCGCGGCCCCAGGTGCCCGTGACCTTGGCCCGTAGATAGCGGATTGCGTAGACCGCCTGCGCTCTGGTCTCGATATCCAGCCACGACGCATCGGGATCGCCCCAAACATTCTTCTGGTAGGTCGTGATGACCCGCTCGATCCGCACCTGCCCCGCCGAGTCGACGTAGTAGGTGCTGATGCCGTCGAACAGCAGGCTGTTGCGCTGCTGGCGATCGAACCGCGCCATACGGTTCTTCGGCGGGAGCACACCCAGCAGCTCCAACGTGTGCAGCGGACGCGACAGCTCCGGCGCTGACGAGAGATGAGCCGCGCACACCGCAGCGAGCGCTGCTGCCCACTCCCACGGCGGTGTCGGGCTCTGGTAATAGCCCATCACCGACGTCCACGGGCTGTTCAGGCCGTTGCCGAAGGAGCTGAGGTTGGCCTGCGTGTCCTCCTTGGCCGTGATGTAGTGGCCGTAGAGCTGATGATACGGCGACCAGCGGCCTGAGACCCCGTTCAACAGCGCGTCGATATAGCCAAGGTTCGTGGCGTCCGTATACGGACCAGCAAGCCAGTCGAACTCGTCATCGCCCATCGCCGCGAGCACATCGTCGATTTTGGGATCACCCGAGCCGTTGGCCATCGGCGTGATGGTCAGCATCTCCGCCGCAAGCGGCCCCTCATCGCCGTAATAATCCGTTTCAATACGGATGAAGTTGCCCTGCGCACCCTTATGGCGGGCCGTGACCGTCACCGTGTCGCTGTTGACCGTCGCCGTCACAGGCAAGTCCGCGTTGGCATTGATCGCTCCAGCCAACCGCGTCGCTACGGCGGTCGCATTGTCAGCGGTCGTAACGCCAATGCGGACACGCCGCCCCGCGATGTAGACGGTCAGCGTGCCGGATTGCGGCGGGCCGCTCTCAACCTTAATGCTCCCCGCCGCCGCTGTACCAGCGTCATCATCCGCAACAGGAAGCGCCCAAATCTCCTGAAACGGCGCGTTGCGGCGCGCGATCTTGCACATCGCCGCGAGCATGGACCCCTGACCGAACAAGGCATCCTCATTGCCCGTGACCTGCACCGGCACATTGGGCGTCGCTGACCCGGCGGCCAACATCTGCCCGATAAGGCCGAGCCGGGAGATAGACTGATACGGCGTTTGAGCCGCATTCAGCTCCGCATAAAACAAAGGCACCCGGAGGGTGCCGCCATCAGGGATTGCGTTGAACTGGACCGGCATCGTCGATCACCTCATTTCTTCGCGGTTTTCTTCGGCACCGCCGAGGCTTGCTCGGGTGCGGATACTGCGGCCGGTGGCGGTCCCTTTCTTACCGTCACGGAGCCAACACTGATTTGCCGCTTCCAATACGGGCTCGGGTTGACGTAACACCCTTCCGCCGGAACCGGCTGATAGTCGCGATCCGGGTCACGCACGAGCGCGCCCGGCGCTGGTACGACGTAGATGGGGTTCAGCATCAGTTGTCCCCTGCTGGGTTTGTCCACTCCGCCTCAACGTCAGGCTCACCATCCGGCGCGCCCGTCTCCGGCTTCACCAAATCAACTTTCACGCCGATCCTTTCGAGGACGCCCTGTCCTGGTGGCGCTTGCGGGTTCTTCATCGCGGCGAACATCGCTTTCACGCTCGCAAGCACCGGGGCATTTTCAATGTCCTGAAGCAGCGATTGCAGGTAGGGCGCACTCTCCTGAATGGCCTGCACCGCATCGAACGCTGGCTCTAGCTGACCGGAGACCGGGCGGCAGTCGTCGTGCACGCAGCAGCGCAGCGTGATCTTTCGCGCCGAAACCTTGTTATTGCCGTCCGACGTGCGCCCCGGAATAGAATCCCAGGACTCGATGCTCTTGAGCATCTTCCGTAGGACGCGAGCTGCTGGCGTGTCCGAATAAATCGTTCGCCATATCTGCGTTTCCAGAATGTCCAGCAGTGCTTCAAGCTCCGGGTCCGTCTGCGGAAGGCCGAACGCGCCGTTCTCCTGGCTCCACGTCCCGATGGCTATTTCGAGCGCGACGTCGATCCTCCGATCAAAGGCCCCATACGCATCGCCACGGTCCCGCAACTCCCGTTCATCTGCGTCGGTATAAACCGCGATGACCGGCAACATGGATTGCGCATCGGCGGTCTGAATGTCGCCAAAACGAGAGTCGTAAACGCGATCCTCGGCTATGGTCGGATACGGCGGCGATCCGCCATTGGACAACGCGCGCACGAATGCGGCGCGCAGCAGCAACCGTTGCAGGCTCATGGCGCCAATCCCGCCTGAATATGCCGGCCACGCTGATTGAGTTGAATAAACACCCAGCCCGTACCGTCGGGCTGCGGATCAATGACCTCGAAAGCGAGCCCGCGATCGACGAGCTCGAAAATGTCGCCTTCCTGGACCTCGTATTGCAGCGCCTCACGCCGCACACCGAGGACCGGATTGCGCGATGAATGAAAGGCTGCCGGCAGAGCTTTCGTTCCCGTCTCGCCTTTGAGAATTTCGAGCCGCAACTGCTGCCACTCGAAAATCCCGGTCAGCTCATAGGCGGCCTTTGCGGGATCCGCCTCCACTCGGGCGTTGACTGCGCGCTTGGTCGGAACATGCCGCACACGTTCGCCATACTCATCCAGCAATTCCGCGTCCATGTCGGCAAAAGCCTGGGACCAGCTCATTTATCCCGCGCCCCCAATGAAAAAGGGACCGCCCGGTTTCCCGAGCGGTCCAAGTCTAGGGAGGAAACGCCCAAGGAGGGCGCCCGCTAACGGTGACGTACCGCCAGCGAGCCTCGGACGGCTGACCATTTCCCCAAGTTGGGGAATGGCCGGCCGAAACTCATCCCGACAATTTCTCTGCGAGCCCGCCTCCTTCTGCGACCGGGGCTTCAACCGGCTGCACCGCCAACGGCCCGGTAGCCTTCACACGGGTTGCGACCGTCCGCGCCGACCGCACTTTCGGCGCCGTTGCCGTCGGCGTCTCCGACGATGATGGCGGCAGTGGTTCCTGCGGCTCCTGCTTCACTGGCGGAGGCGGCGTAACATGCTGCACGGGCTCCGCACCTACCTCCGCATCGCGACGAGCCGGAACCGCGAGGCCTCGAGCAAATAGGCGCTCCGCGACGTCATCCGCAACCTCGTGTATGGCGCCGATCTTCGCGTTCAGCTTTTCGCGGCTCTTCGGATCGGGCCTTAAAATCACGGATTTGAGAAATTCAACCTTCATGGGGTCTGCCCTCTTGCTCTCCCTCTTCCTCCTATGCCTCAGCGATGCCGTCACGCTTGAGCTGCGTTGCGAAGAACTTCGGCACCCTGATTGCTTCGCCGCCCTTGGCCACGTTCACATAGCCCGCGCTGCCAACGGCCACGACCTTACCGACAGCCACCGTAATGGTTTCCATGTCGCGATCTCCTGAGAAAACGTTCTGCGTGAAACAATTCGCCCCTCTCCGCGCGAGGCAGAGAGGGGCGCTCCCTAACTCACTTCGCCCTAGCCGGCGTTACTGGCCACCTTCGCCGCTGCTCTAAGTCTTGACGACCAGACAGCCGACCGCGTTCGGCCGCTTCGGCGCGACGAGCGGAGCCGACTGCGACAGCACTTCGATGGCGGACGGGTCGAACAGCACATTCGTCTTCGGATAATGCCGGCTCGGCACAAGGCCAGCCTCTATATCCAATATGGCCCCGAAGTATTGCGTACCCTGCACACCGGCCCGCGACCCCACAATGACGTGGTAATCCGGTATGTACTTCCGGGCTTCGCCGTTTTCGTCCTCGTAAGTGCCGTCGTAAACGTAAAGATCGAACCGCCCAGCGAGGCGCCCAACAAACTCTCCGTCTACATCGTTACGCGGGCCAAGCTCCGCTGACGATGACCCTAGACGGAGAGAATTATCGAATTGGACCTTGAGGTCGGCGCTGCTGGCGATCCGCTGCCGCAGCAAATTCCAGGCCTTGCCGTCCATGACGACCGTATCGGCCACGGCGCCGTAACTGTACTGCCGAATATCGAGGGCCAATTCCTCGATGTCCGCCAACGGATCGGCGTCGGACTGATCCCACTGGTCGCCGCTTTCCAGTTCTTTCCGCAGATTCGCGTTTTGGCCGAACTCGACGACCACCGTCGGGTAGTCTTCGCCCGCTACCGTGATAGAACCCGTCGTTAGCGCCTCAGCAGCCATCGCTTCGAGACGATTGGTAATCATCTCGTCATGTTCGGCCAATGCCTCGGCAACCAACCGATCGATACGTTGCCGGGGCGTCAACTGCCCGCCGTAAGGCTCACCTGGGCGACGCGCAAAACCCTGATCAGGAGTGACCAGCGTTTTGGGCTTAATGTAAGCCGGGCGGAAGTGCATGGTCTTATAGCCACGCGAACGCATGGGCTTACCCTGCACCTTCGGCGAAACGAACGGCGCAAGCCGGCGCCCACCTTCCACAACGTCGAACTCAATGGAGGCCGCCTCCATTTCGCGCACGTTGGGGAAGAACATGCGTAGGAGGAACGGGTTCGGACGCTCAATGGCCCGAACCATCTCATCCAACTCCCACGTCTCGTAACGGAATTGCTCGATTCCAGGCATTGATCGGTGGCCCCCTTTAGCCCGAATAGCTCATTTTGCGGATGTGGATGCCCACCTTGCGGAGCGCGAGGCGCACCGTGTCGGGGGTGTGATTTTCGCCGAGCACCAGGGCGTCTTCGTTCAGATACCCCTCGACGATGACCGGGAAGACTCTGTCACCGCTGCTGGTGTCCAAGTCTTCGCCCAGCACGGCGATCGGCACTTCGGAACCGTCGTTCGCATTGGTCGCGCTGAGCTTGTACTTGCCCGTGGCGGTCACAACCCCTAGCACGGACCCGGCCTTGAGCTGCTGATTTCCGGCGATCGTAACCGGGGCGGTCACAATGGGCTTGCCGGGAAGGATAAGCGGGTTGTCGATATAGGCGCCGACAGGCCCGCCCGAAGCGGGATGCGGAATCGTGCTGCCCATAGGTTACTGCCTCCGATATTTGAGGTTCACGGCCTGCATGGTCTGCCGGAGCTGCTTCCGGCGCTCCTCCTGGGGATCCGTCTCCCCACCGCCCGCGGTCACCTGCGGGTTATTGCCGGGTTGGCTCATGAGGCGGTTCAGGAACCCGCCCTGTTTCGTGGCTTCCTCTTTCGGAAGAGAGGTCAGAAGCTCGATCGCCTCCTGCTTTCCTATCTTCGCATTGCGCGCGATCTGAGCGGCGGCTTTCTCACGGCCTTCCGCTTCGGCCGAGAGAAGAATATCCGCAGCATCCGCGCGGCCTTGCACGTAGCCGCGAGTAAATGCCTCTTCCTCGATCCGCTGCCGCTCCGCAGCAGAGATAGCCTCGACCTGCGCTTGTGCGGGCGCAGGGCTTTCAGTGGTCTGCGTCGTCATCAACAATCCTCTTGCAGATGGTGAGGCGCCCTGCACGAGCGCCGGCTGCACTTCCGCTTCCAGCTCAGCCAATACCGCCTGGAAGCTCGCAACGCGATCCACGAGCCCCAATTCTACCGCCGCTTCGGCGTGGTATACGCGGGCTTCCGTGGCTCGTACTTGATCCGCTGTCAGGGGCCGCCGCGCGGCGACCTGTTCCACAAAGAGCCGGTAGGTTTCATCCACCGACGCCTGAATGTCGGCCCTCACGTCATCAGGCAGCGGCTCGTATGGGTTGCCATCAACCTTGTGCTTGCCGGCATAGATTAGCGTCGTGACGAACCCGCGCTTCTCGAGCGCGCCGCTCATATCGACGTGCATGGTCACAACGCCGATTGATCCGACCTGGGCTGAGACCGTCGCAAAGAACCGCTCCGCACTACACCCGACGAGATAGGCGCCGGAGCACGCCAGCGTGTTGGCAATCGCCCATATTGGCTTGATCTTGCGCGCGGTCAGGATGGAGTCTGCCAGCTCGAAAGCGCCGCCGGCCTCGCCTCCGGGGCTGTCAATATCGAGCAGGATCGCCTTCACTTCGCGGCTATCGAGCGCCGCCTTCAGCTCGTTTTCGAGGTATGTATACGCCGTCAAGCCCGACATCGCGTCTACCCGGTCGCCGCGATGGATGAGGCCACCGGTAACGGGCAGAACATACACACCGGCCTGCGTTAGCATCGGCAGCCGTTCAGGCCGCTCCGTTACGCCATATTCTGCCGGCGATAGCGGCGCTTGAACGCCTATGCGGGGCGCCAGCACCGACGCGATCACTTGCGCATAATGCGGCGTTGCGAGCAGCGGCCGATTGAACAGCCGGCTCGCCAGCCGTGGCAGGTGGTGCATGATGGTCTCCCAAGTGCTAAGGTGGCGCCCGCCCTACGGGCAACGGGGAGCAGCGAGGGCGGGCGCCTCAGCCGGCCAGATCGCGGAGGGCAGACACGATAAGGCCAGCCGTCTCTTAGGCGCGATCTGCGGCGCCCGTTTCCCCGATGTCTTCACCAAGCGTCACTTCGGCATTGACTGACGCCGGATCGGGATAGGGATTGGGCAATCCAAGCTCCGCGGCGTATTCCGCCTCGCGCCTGCGTTGCTCCATGATGTCTTCCCAATCCTTGCCCTCCGCCGCTGCCTCGTCGGCCAGCGTCGTAAGCCCGGCCGCAAGTGCCAGCTCTTGCCCCTTACGCTCTTTGATTGGATCGACTTGCGGCATCCCCCAGCTATGGAAGGTTCCGCGCACGAGCGCCGGCCGCAGCCGCAAAAAGTCCTCCAACGTACCAATGCGGCCATCAGGGAGCGGGATGCGCCCACTGTCGATCTGCTCTTCCAGCCACGCGCCGAAGAACGGCATTGCGAACTGCGTGATGAGCATGGCGCGCATCCGCAGGAAATGCCGCCAGATGTCGAGGAGCGACATCCGCGCGGACGCATAGGAGGCTCGCGAGAAGTCGCGCGACAGGCTCTCTGCCGACGTGCCCAGCGCCGCCGCGAGCTTACGCACGAGTGCGCCCTGGAATGCCTCAAACGCGAGGCCCGGATGCGCCGGCTTGACGATTTCAAGGCTTTCGCCCGGCAGCAGATGAGCCACGCCGGAGCCGTTGACGGTTAGCCCCATCTCCTTGTGGTACGGGGCAATGCCCTGCATGTACGCAAGCACATGCTCCGCACGGCTGTTGACGGCCCCATCAGGACGGGCTCCGAGGACGCCCATCGCGTCCTTGTAATCCAGCTCCGTCTTGATGACGGCCGCGAACCCGGCCTGGATGATCGCCGCCTGCAACTCCGCGTTATCGTGCTCCTCCACCATTTTGAGCAGTGGGAGCGCCGACAGAAACGCGGAAATGCCGCGACGCATATCCGGCCGAAAGTGATCATACATATGCAGCACGAGCGGCCGGCCCCACGCTGTTGTCCGTGGAACGCGCGTCCACTTATCGACCGGGGCGCTATCGACCAGACCGTCTGCCGGGTGCCGATCGCGAATGTGATACGCGATCGGTGCTCCGTCCTCGTCGGTTTCAATCCCGCGCTGGAACGTTGGCCGCTCCGGCTCCCCTCGCGGCTGGCTAAGCCGCTCGGGCTCGATCAAGTGCAGGCAGGTGAACGATCCGCCGAGCGACTCCTTCCATTTCACAAGTCCCAGCGCCTCGCCCGATGTCAGCAGGCTCGCGTAGGCTGTGTGCATCAGGAAGGTGAACGTTTGTCGGCGCTGAGCGTCAGCATCGAACGTGGTTCCGTTCGCGTATGCTTCCCATTCGCGCTCTACTAACCTGGCCCACTCCGCGACCCCCTTCGGCTCCATCCCCAGCAGCTCGGCATCGGGCCGCAGGTTGAGCCGAAAATTGACGCCGACAACCGCATCCCGGTGGATACGAAGTGCGTTTGCGCCGTAGGCCTGCTCTATCGAGGCCTCACGCGCCCGCCCCATCGCAACAGCCCGACGCTGCGGGTGATGATCCGCCTCGGCCGACCGGACCGGGGGCGCCCACACCAGCGCCTCTCGTGGCCGCTGCCAGAAATCGAGCTTCCCGCTAGTGGCTTCACTCATCTCACGGCCTCAGTAGATGCGAAGTCGGGCAGGAGGGCCGCGCTTGACGCGCCGACCGGGGTCAAGGTCTGGCAGCCCCTCGGTGTCAGGGCACTGCGCATAGATTGTGTTGTATAGGGCGAGCAGTTGCGTGGCCTTACCGGGCTCGTACTCCGTCCATCGGTCGCCATACCTGACCCGCACACGCGCCTGCCCCGCGATCAGCTTGGAGTAGGCGTTGAACAGATCGACCAGCAATTGCCGGCACGACGGTACCGCCCCGGCGTCCACCGTGATCTCTGTGATCTTGCTCATCGGGCGAACATTCTCGCGATGGCCGCGCCGTCGATAGCGGGCGCGGGCGGCTTGTTCAGGTACTCAAGGCGAGCGGCCATATCGACTTGCACACTCTTTCGAGCCGCGAGCGCGTAAACTGCGCAGTCGAACTCTTCGTTGCGCGCGCCTTCCGGCTTGAACCACTCACGCCGCACGAACCCGCGTTGGTCCGTGGTCGTGCGAACCCTCTCCACGGTCAGCCGTTCCAGCCGCTCCATGTCCCAGGTGTCGGGAATGTGGACGTACCCAGGCCCCGGCTTATCAACCGCGAGCGACGCATAGACACTCGCCTTTGCGTCGTCCACGCCGACAAGAAACAGACGGACACCGCCCTTGAGAGCGATGTTCGACCGCTTCCAGATCGGCTTACCCCATCCCGAGATGCCCTTTATCGGCCACCACAGGCGCCCAGCCAGAATGTGCTTGGCGCAAAAATCATAGACCTTCTGCGTATGCCAACCACCACTGTCGATGGCCACGACCTCTATGGGCAGCTCATGACCGCCAGCCCCGGCATGTTCCCAAGGTTGTAGCAGGTACTCTTCAAGCTGCCGCCACGGCAGAGGTCCGTTCGGATCGCCGAAGATTTGCACGTGCTCCAACAGCCACCGCTCGTCTTCAATGCCCCACGCGGATACCTGCACTTCCAGACGGTCGTGTTGTACGTCCACGCCGGCCGTCAGCAATCCGGCGCGCTCTGGCACCGTTCGCGGCGGGATGGGCTCGCGCCGCTCATAGAGCTGTTTGGCCTCCACCGTTCCAGAGACCTCACCTTCCCAGACCTCGCCAAGCACGTTGTTGACGAAAGCCTGCATCCGGTCGGTGAACCCGACCGCGCGCTCGTACATGGCTACAAGCTCAGGGAGCTGCCGCCATGGCGAATAAAGCGCCGATATGTGGAAGCCCGCGCGCCCGTTAAACGGTGCATGCGCTTTCCAATGCCCATAACGCACCGCCCGCTTAATTTCATGATCCTCCATCGGGCAGCCGCAATGCGGACACTCGTAATACGCCGTTTCCGGCTTTCCCTTGGTCCAGCGCACTTGCTCCCAAACAAGCCGCTGGAACGTGGAGCACTCCGGGCACGGCACCATGAAATAACGTTTATCGCTCTCCTCGAACATGCGATCGATTTTCGAGGAGCCCTTGTGCGTCGGCGTGGACGCCGCCACCAGCTTGGCGTCATAGAACGTCTGCGTCCTTTGCCGCGCCAGCTCTACCGGATCACCCTCGGTTCCGGCGCTAACCGGATAAGCGTCAACCTCGTCGGCTAGCACAATCTTGATCGCGCGCATGCGCAGCGACGTGGGGCTATTCGCACCGGCCAGTGCGATAAAGCCACCCGGGAATTTCTTATGCCGGAGCGTATTGCCGGAGCTCCGGCTCTTCTCCGGCGGGAAGACGCGAGCCATGGCCGGAACGTCTCGGATCGCCGGTTCCAGGCGCTCTTTCGAGAACGCTTCGGCCATCTCCAGCGTCGGCTCGATCAGCAGCATCGGCGCGGGCGCGTGGTGCGCCGTATAGCCGATCGCGATAAGCAGAACCGTTGTCTTGCCGACCTGAGCCGACGTCTTGAATACAACCTCTTTGACGCCCGGATCGCTTACCGCATCCAGCATCCCGCGCTGATACTCCGCGCGGCTGACGTAATAGCGCCCCGGCTCTGCCGAGCCTTCCGCGGACAGAACGAACTCCTTTTCTGCCCACTGGCTCATGGTCAGGAACTCGGGCCGTTGAAGCCCGAGCAGGAGGCCGCGGACGACACCCGCGCCGTCAGAGGGCTGCGAGGGCATCCTTGAACTCCTCCAGTGCGGCAGTTAGGGCCTGCGAGATCAACTGCTCGCA
>ERZ777003.4418-NODE-4418-length-11915-cov-15.905987_pt1 | contig 11915 bp, 9 predicted proteins | sample MGYA00374956_ERZ777003 | MGnify/ENA primary metagenome ERZ777003 (study PRJEB29302, sample SAMN06268252) | bioreactor metagenome | isolation source: Joint BioEnergy Institute, California, USA | place: USA:Joint BioEnergy Institute, California, USA | collected... | reverse complement strand
AAGACGGTGCTGGAGCGCAAGGCGCCGCCCACCTTCGACATCCTGGTCGAGATCCAGAGCTGGGACCGCGTGCTCGTCTACCAGGACGTCGCCAGCGCCGTCGATGCCATCCTGCGCATGGAAGAGCCGGAGGCCGAGCTGCGCAGCCGCGACGCCGATGGCCAGATCACCATCAGCGCGCCCGAGCGCAACACGCCGCTCCGCCCCGACCAGCCGTCCTTCGCCGGGCGGCGCCGCGAGCGCGAGCGGACCACCCCCGGCCGGGGCGGCCAGCGCCAGGCGAGCACCGTCAACGGGCCGCCGGCGCAGCGGATCTACCCGTTCGGGATCAGCCGCGACCGGCTCGAGCGGGCGATCTCCAGCCTGCGCGTCCCGGCGACGATCGTGCGCGATATGGCCGACGCCACCATGGTGATGACGCTCAAGAGCTACTACCGCCAGGGCTCGCAGCGCGTCCGCCAGGCCGAGGAGCGCGGCGTCCCGGTGTACGTCCTGCGCAACAACACCTCGGCCCAGATCGAGCGGCAGCTCGCGGATGTCTTTAACATCGGGCTGATCGAGGATGAGCCTCAGCTGCCGCGCCGCACGGCACGCGGCGAGCACGACTCGCACGTCGACGACGCGATGCTCGAGGCCGAGACGGCGATCACGCAGGTGCTCAACGGCGAGCGCAGCTCGGTGGAGCTGCTCCCGCGCAGCAGCTATGTGCGCCGCCTGCAGCACCAGCTCGCGGAGCGGTATAATGTGCACTCGGAGAGCCGTGGCCGCGAGCCAAACCGGCGGGTGAAGATCTACCGTTAGGCGACAGGCGATGGGCAACAGCAGCTTGCCGCGCCGTCGCTGTTGCCTATCGCCTATTGCCTGAGCCTATGAGCCTGTTCATCACGTTCGAAGGGCCGGAGGGCAGCGGGAAGAGCACACAGGCGCGCCTGCTCTACGAGCGCCTGTACGCCCAGCGCTACCCCGTCATCCTGGTGCGCGAGCCGGGCGGCACACGCATCGGCGACCTCGTGCGCCGCATCGTGCTCGACCTGCAGCACACCGAGATGGCGCCCACCACCGAGACGCTGCTGTTCTCGGCGGCGCGCGCGCAGCTGGTGAGCGAGGTGATCCGGCCCTACCTCGAGCAGGGCGGAATCGTCCTCTGCGACCGCTACGCGGACTCGACCTTCGCCTACCAGGGGTATGGGCTCGGACGGGACCTGGAGGAGCTGCGGATGATCACCCGCGCCGCCACCGGCGGCCTGCGCCCCGACATGACGATCTACCTCGATCTGAGCGCCGAGGAGGGCCTCGAGCGCAAGTGGCGCAAGCGCCAGGAGAGCCGCCAGCGCGGCTCCGCCTCTCTGCCGACCCCCGCGCGCGAGCCGCAGGTCGAGTGGAACCGGCTCGACGCACGCGAGCTGGCCTACCACCAGCGAGTCGAGGCGGGATACCGCGCGCTGATCGCCGAAGACCCCGAGCGCTGGCACGTGTTCGACGCCCGCCAGTCGATCGATACGCTCGCCGATCAGATCTTCGGTGCGGTGGAGCCGCACCTGCGCCATATCGAGATGCTGGAGCCGGCGCCATAGCCGAAAGGTACAGGTGCGACAATGAAGCTAGTCATCGCCGTCGTTCAGCGCCAGGACGCAGGTGAGCTGCTGGAGGCGCTCACCGCCAAGGGGCACCGGGTCACCCGCATCAGCAGCGAGGGCGGCTTCCTGCGCGAAGGAAACGTCACGCTTCTGATCGCCGCCGAGGACCGCGACGTCGACCCGATGCTCAGGACGATCCGCGAGCACTGCTACACCCGAACACGCTACGTCTCGCCCCTTCCGCCCGTCGCGGAGTCAGGCGAGTTCTACCCGCCGGCGCCGGTCGAGGTGCAGGTCGGCGGCGCGACGATCTTCGTGCTGCGGGCCCTCAACGTCGAACGGCTGCTCGCGGAGGCGATACAGCCCTAAGGAGCGAACGCATTGGATTTTCGCGCGATACTCACGAATCTGGTCCCGATCCTCACGGTGATTGGCTGGGCGCTCCTCGCCTACCTCATCCTGCTCTGGGCCGCCTCGGTGCTCTGGACCTACCGGGACATCCACGCGCGCAGCGAGGATGTGCTCGTCCAGGTGCTGGCGGTAACCCTCGCCCTGGTGCTGCCCTTCGCCGGCGTGCTGCTGCACCTGATCCTCCGCCCGCGCCAGACGCTCACCGAGCGCTACGAGCGGACGCTCGAGGAGGAGTACCTGCGGCGGGACCTCGAGGAGAAGTACGTCTGCCCGAACTGCCAGCGCGGGGTCGAGCCGGACTTCGTGATCTGCCCGCACTGCCACACCGGCCTGCGGCGGCGCTGCGCGGCCTGCGACCGGGTGATCGACCTGACGTGGTCGGTGTGCCCCTACTGCGGCGACGACGGCTCATCCAACGTCCTCAGCCCCGGCTACAGCCGGCCGCGCGGCACTGAGTCGATGCAGCTCTACGACCACTAGCACGCCATGCGCACGCACCCGGCGCTGCTGCTCCCGCTGCTCCTCCTGATCGTCTCGTGCGGCGCAGCTCCGCCGCCATCATCGACGTTCTCCGGCATCCCGCCGAGCGCCGCGGAGCCGCTGCGCCCGAGCGGCGTCACGGTGGTCCCGGCGCCGGAGGCGGGCGCCTGGCAGCCGAGCAGCGACCCGCGCAGCATGGGGAACCCGGCCGCGCCGATCACCGTGGTCGAGTTCGCCGACTTCCAGTGCCCCTACTGCGCGAGCTTCGCGCGGACGACGCATCCGCAGATCAAGGCGCAGTACATCGACACTGGCAAGGTGTACTTCGTCCACCGCGACCTGCCGCTGGCGCAGATTCACCCGGGGGCGGTGCTGGCCGCGCACGCGGCGAACTGCGCCGCCGAGCAGGGCGCCTTCTGGCCGATGCATACCCGCCTGTTCCAGGGGTTCGAGGCGCAGGAGTGGGGCCAGGGCGACGCGCGGGATCTGGAGACCTTCCGCGGGTACGGCCGCGAGCTCGGGCTGGACGAGGAGGCGCTCGGGAGCTGCATCACGAGCAACCGCTACGCGCAGCGGATCGAGGCCGATGTGCGCGCGGCGCTCCAGCTCGGCTTCCAGGGCACGCCGACGTTCCTGATCAACGGCCAGCCGCTGCACGGCGCCCAGCCGTTCACAACGTTCCAGCGCGCCTTCGAGCAGATCCTCGCGTCAGCCCCGTAAGCTGGCCCACCCCTCGCCCACTGGAGGAGCTGCGATGAGCCCATCGATCACCGATGTTCCCGGCGTCCTCGTCGGCCACGCCCAGGATGAGCAGGCGCTGACCGGCTGCAGCGTGGTGCTGACGCCCGAGGGCGCGACCGGCGGCGTGGACGTGCGCGGGGGCGCGCCGGGCACCCGCGAGACCGACCTGCTCGCCCCGCACGCGACCGTCTCGGAGGTTCACGCTGTGGCGCTGTGCGGCGGAAGCGCCTTCGGGCTCGCGGCCGCCACCGGCGTCATGCAGTGGCTCGCCGAGCAGGGCATCGGGCTACCCACCCCCGCCAAGCGCGTGCCGATCGTCCCGGCCGCCGTGATCTACGACCTGCAGCTCGGCTCGGCGGACCGCTGGGCGGACGCAGCGATGGGCTACGCGGCCTGCGCAGCGGCGGGCACGGACGTCGCGGAGGGCTCGGTCGGCGCCGGGATCGGCGCGACGGTCGGGAAGCTGCTCGGCATGCCCCAGGCCATGAAGAGCGGGGTGGGCACCTGGAGCGAGACTCTCGCCGACGGCACGACGGTCGGGGCGCTCGCGGTGTGCAACGCGTTCGGCGATGTCTTCGACGAGGCGACCGGCGCTGTGATCGCGGGGGTACGCCACCCATCCGACGGCCGCCTGGTGGGCGCACCGCAGCTCCTGCGTGACCCGCAGCTCCAGCAGGCGCTATCCCGCCCGGCCACCACCCACAACACCACGCTCGCGGTGGTCGCGACCGACGCGCTGCTGACGAAGGCGCAGGCGGAGAAGCTCGCGCAGATGGCGCAGGACGCGCTCGCGCGCACCATCCGGCCGATCCACACGCCGTTCGACGGCGACGTGGTCTTCGCGCTGGCCACCGGCCGGCGCCCGGCCCCGCCGCTGCTGGTGCTCGGCGCGATCGCCGCCGACGTGCTGGCGCGAGCGATCGAGCGCAGCGTCCGCGAGGCGACCGGCCTGGGCGGCCTGCCTGCCGCGCGCGACATCAAGCGCTAGCCCTGCGCCCGGCGCGCGTGCCACTGGTCGAGGAAGTCCTGGAGGATGATCGACGCCGCCACCTCGTCGATCCGCGCCCGGCGCTGCTCGGGCTTGAGGCCCAGCTCGATCATGCGGCGCTCGGCCTCCGCGCTGGTCAGGCGCTCGTCGATCGCATGGATCGGCGCCGAGACGACGCCGCGCAGCACCTCGATGAACTCCTGAACCACCTTCGCCTGCGGCCCGATCTCCCCCCGCAGGGTCAGCGGCAGCCCGACGACCAGCTCCGTCACCTCGTGGTCGTGCACAAGCTGGGCGATGCGCCTGAGCACCAGGTCGCGCGGCTCGGCTCGCAGCGTCGTGAGCGGCGAGGCCAGCCTGCGCGTCGGGTCACTCAGCGCCACACCGATGCGCCGCGCTCCGAGATCGAGCGCCATGACCCGCCCGGGCTCGCTGTTCATCGCATCCTCCACAATGGCACGAGGAGCCCGGTCGCTCAGGATGACAGGGTTCCCGCCTCAGCCTGCGGCGCAGCCCCCGGCTGCTGCACCTGCACATCGATCAGGAACTCGAACGGCGGCATCTCCGGGCGGTCCGGGAGCTGGAAGCCGCCGATCAGCCGCTGGCGCTCGTACTCCTGCAGGCTGGCGATGGCCGCCTCGCGCGACGCCCCGACGAGCGCGGCGCGAACCTTGACGATCGTGTCCGGCGGCACCTCTCCGCGCGGCGTGCACGCCACCACACCATCGATCGCCAGCCGCTGGCCGTTCCAGCTCCAGCTCACATTCTGCACTGACTGGCTCTCGCCGCTCAGGCAGGGCGGGTTCGACCGCTGGCTGAAGTGCTGCGGCACCACCGTTTCGAGCTGCTTGGCCACCGGCCGGTCCGGCGGCGTCGCGAGCCCGGTAAAGCGCGTCCGCACCGTCACGGTAAAGACCGGGTTGGCCGGGTCCACCGCGGAGCCGACCGGCGGGTTCACCACCGGCGGCTCGTAGCTCTCCGGCTGCGCGAGCTCGGCGATGCTCGGCATCATCGTGGTCGGGTCGATCGCCAGCCCCTGCGCGCCGGCCTGCTCCTGAAGCCGCCGCAGGCCCTCGTTGTAGAGGTTCGTCAGCGCGTCGCCCAGCACCCGCTGCACCTCGGCCTCGGTGACGATGCGCTGCGGCGCCTCGCTGCCGCCCCCGATCGCCTCGTGGCGGATCAGGAAGTTGCTCCGGTCGCTGACGATCGGCGGCTGGCCGGGGATGATCACCTGCTTGATCGCGTTCGCCTCCACGTTCGAGGCGCTGCCCGGCGAGCGCGCCGTCACTGAGACGATCGTCTCGCCGTAGGTGGTGGTGCGCCCGCTCTCCGTGGCGGTCGTGACCGCGGGCGGCACGGTGACCGGCTCGTCGAGCACGAAGCGCACCTCGGCGCCCTCGGCGTTCTCGCCGACGAACTCGGTGCCCTCCGGAAGCGGCACGGCCTGCTCGATCGTGTTGATGATCCGCACCTGCCCGGCGGCGCGCCCCACCGGCGAGACCGTCTCCTCGACCACCTGGCTCGTCAGCACGTACTCGGCGTCGGCGCTGACGGTGACCGCCTGCACCGCGGTCGCGCTCTGGGCGCTCATGCTCTGGTCCAGTGGGATGACCTCGTCGTCGAACGCGATCTCGCGCACCTCGCCGGCGGGCGGAGTGATGACCACCGTCACGCGGTTGGCGAGCGCCCACGCCAGCGCGGCCGCCAGCAGGACGCCGATCGCCAGCAGGGCGACCAGGGTGGGCGAGATGCTGCGGCGCCTGGCTGCGGGCGCGTACTCATCCTCATCGATGGGCGCGGGCCTGGACCGCACCCCGCGGGGGAGGACGTCGCCCGCCAGCGCGCCTCCCGACCTCGCCCGCTGGCGACCCGGGCGCCTGGCGCTCGGTACCTCGGGGCGCTCCACAGCCGCCGCGTCCGCCGCCTCGCTGCTGCGAGTCCTGCGCCGGGGGCGTGTCCCGGCCGGCGCCTCACCGCTCAGCCGGCGCATGGCCTCCTCGGGGGGCGGGCGGCGCGGCGCAGGGGCGGCCCGGCTGGACCGCGAGAGGCGCTCCAGCTCGGCGGTGAAGTCCTCATCGCTGGTGGGCGGCTCCGCGGCGCGCGTGGCTTCCAGGTCCTCGCCGTACAGATCCTCCAGCGAGGCCGACAGGTCAGGGTCCGACACCAGGGCGTCGACGGCCGAGTCGTGCGATCCGACCTGGTCCAGATCGCGGAGGAAGGCGGCGTCCCGCTCGTCGATCGGCTGCCCGGCGGCCCGGCCCGCGCCCGGCGGGGTCAGCGCCGCCGCGTCGACCCCCAGCGTCTCGATGCCGGCCCGCTGCGCGGCCGCGATCGTCTCGGCGTCGCCGCTGATCACCAGCAGCTGGCCCGGCCTATCGGCCAGCAGCGCCCGCAGCGCCAGGAAGCTCCGCGGCGAGCGGAACACCGCGGCCCCGCTCGGAATCAGGAGCTGCACCTGTGCGGCGCCGGACTGCCGCACGCGCTCGGCGACCGCATCCAGCTGGTCGTCGGGGAGCACCGGGATCACCGCCGACTGGGCGGACGCGGTGACGGCGCCCAGGATCGAGCGTGGGGTATCGCGTTTCGGCCTGTCGTCCGCCATGGGCGTATGATCTCCGTACAGTATCGTCTACAGCGCGGTGTCCGGCGCGCCCGCGAACGGCCCGTCCCAGCGGCCGGGCCGAGTCCGGCGGGCCGTTGTCACGCGGCCCCCTGCTGCTCCAGAAGCGCGCCGACCTGCGCCAGCGCCTCGTCCACCTTGCTGACATCGCGTCCGCCGGCCTGCGCCATATCCGGCCGGCCGCCGCCGCTACCGCCGACAATCGGGGCGAGCGCCTTCACCAGGTTGCCGGCGTGGTAGGGCTTGCCGGCCAGATCGGGCGTGACCATCGCCAGCAGCTGGACCTTCTCTCCGAACACAGCGCCCAGCACCACCACGCCCGAGCCGATCCGGTCGCGCAGCCAGTCGCCCATCTCGCGCAGCCGGGCCGCGTCAGGCGCCTCGACCCGCGCCGCGAGGTACTGGACGCCGTTCCGGCGCTGGACCGAGCTGAGCAGCCCTTCGAGGGCGCCGCGCGCCTGCCGGGCGCGCAGCTCGTCGAGCTCGCGCTGGCGCTGCCGGAGCTCCGCCAGCAGCCCGTCGAGCCGCTCGAGCACCTGGGCCGGCGGCGTCCCGAGGCGGGCCGCCACATCGCGCACCAGGGACGCCTGCTGCTCGACCCACTGCTCGGCCCCGGCGCCGGTGAGCGCCTCCACACGCCGCACGCCCGCCGCCACGCTGCTCTCGCCCACGATGCGGAAGAAGCCGATCTCGCCGGTGCGGCTCACGTGGGTGCCGCCGCACAGCTCGCGCGAGTCCCGGCTGGCGAAGTCGCCCTCGAGGCCGGAGGCCTGCGCCTCGGCGGCCGGCCCGCTGCCGTTCTCGCCGCGCGCGACGTGGACCACCCGCACCCGGTCGCCGTACTTCTCGCCGAACAGCGCGATCGCGCCCCGGTCGATCGCCTCCTGGTAGCCCATCTCCTGCCAGTCCACCGGCGCGTCGGCGCGGACCCAGGCGTTCACGCGCCGCTCGATCTCGCGCAGCTGCTCGGGCGTCAGCTGCCGCGTGTGCGTGAAGTCGAAGCGCAGCCGGTCGGGGGCCACCAGCGAGCCGGCCTGGGCGGCGTGCTCCCCGACCACATCGCGCAGCGCCCGGTGCAGCAGGTGGGTCGCCGTGTGGTTGCGCATGATCGCCCGGCGGCGCGCCGCGTCCACCTGCGCCGTAAGCGTCTCGCCGACGCCGATGGCGCCCTCCTCCACCACTCCGTAGTGGACGATCACGCCGGGGACCGGCCGCTGGGTGTCCTCGACCCGCACCCGGCCGCGCGGGCCGATGAGCAGGCCGGTGTCGCCGACCTGGCCGCCGCTCTCGGCGTAGAACGGCGTGCGGTCGAGCGCGACCTGGACCTGCTGGCCCTGGCTGGCCTCGGAGACCGTGTCGCCGCCGACCACCAGGCCGACCACCCGGCCGGTGTCGCTGGTGGTGGAGTAGCCGGTGAACGTCACCGCCGGCAGATCCATCTCGGCCCACACCTCCGCGTCGCCGCCGCGCTTGAACTGCGCCGCCCGGCGGCTGCGCTCGCGCTGGGCCTCCATCGCCCGCTCGTACCCCTGCTCGTCGACCGTCAGGCCGTGCTCGGCGGCGATCTTCTGCGTCAGGTCGAGCGGGAAGCCGTAGGTATCTTTCAGCGTGAAGGCGTCCTCGCCCGAAATCGCGGTGCCGCCGGCGCCCTTCACCTGGTCGATCACCGCCCCGAGCCGCACGATGCCGCCCGAGAGGGTGTGGAGGAACTGGCGCTCCTCGGCGTCGACCGTCTCCAGGATGAACTCGCGCCGCTCGCGCAGCTCGGGGTAGGCGGCCCCCATCTCGTCGATCACCGTCTGGACGACGTCGGCGAGGAAGGGCTTCTCGAAGCCGACCGTGCGGCCCTGGTAGACCGCCCGGCGCAGGATGCGGCGCAGCACGTAGGAGCGGCCGGTGTTGCCCGGCAGCACGCCGTCCGCGATCAGGAACGCCACCGCGCGGCTGTGGTCCGCCACCGCGCGGTAGGGCGCGATGTTGGCGCGGTAGTGCGCCTCGTCGCTGCCGCGCAGCGCGATCGTGCGGTGGATGATCGTCTGGAACAGGTCGGTGTCGTAGGTCGAGTGGACCCCCTGCAGCACCATCGCCATGCGCTCGAGGCCCATGCCGGTGTCGATCGAGGGGCGGGGCAGCGGCTGCATCGTGACCCGGTCGAACTGCATGAACACATTGTTCCAGATCTCGACGTAGTCCGGGTCATCGGAGTTGACACCACCGGCATGCATCTTGCTGAGATCATCGCCGATGTAGAACGTGATCTCGGAGCAGGGCCCGCACGGCCCGGTGTCGCCCATCACCCAGAAGTTATCCTTCTCGCCGAAGCGCAGCACCCGCTCGGGCGGGGCGCCGGCCTCGATCCACAGCCGCTCGGCCTCCGTGTCGGGCGGGATATCGCCCTTCCCCTCGAAGACCGTGAACCACAGCCGCTCGACGGGCAGCTCGAAGACCTGCGTGAGCAGCTCCCAGGCCATGGGGATGGCCAGCTCCTTGAAGTAGTCGCCGAAGGAGAAGTTGCCGAGCATCTCGAAGAAGGTGTGGTGGCGCGGGGACGGCCCGACCTCCTCGAGATCGTTGTGCTTACCCGAGACGCGCAGACACTTCTGGGCGGTGACGGCGCGCTTGTACGGCCGCTGCTCGAGGCCCAGGAACGTGTCCTTGAACTGCACCATGCCCGAGTTCGCAAACAGCAGCGTCGGGTCATTGCCGGGGATCAGCGACGAGCTCGGCACGCGCGTGTGGCCGCGCTGCTCGAAGAACGCCAGATATCGTTCGCGGATCTCCGCGCTGGAGAGCTTCTTCATCACCTAATGCTCCATACAAGCGGGGCCGGTAGCCGGCGTTCCCGAAACACCCTGCATTGTACGCGGCGGCAGGAGAACCGTCAACTGTTTCCGGCGGCGCGCCGGCCGGTTTCTCCGCCTGACAGCGGTCTCAGCAGGCTGCGGGCGGCCGGGTAAAGAATAACACCGCCATGCCCGCTCGCATTATCTTGACATGTGTGGTATACTGGCAATGGCGAGTGAAGTGTTGCCCCGGCACCATCCGCCGCTCGCCTCAGAGAAGCCGCCCCGCCCAGCTGAGAATACAACATCCCCTAGCTGCGCACCCTTTGGGGATGCCGCCCTTGTTCAGCGAGCGCCAACTACGGTTGAGCAGCGTTCACGAGAAACTGCACCGCATAGACCTCAAACCAACAGCCTGGATGATAACCCAAGTGTCCAGTCACTTCCTCAATACATCGGCGCGTTCGTCCTCCCACGTCGCGTTTGGTGGTTTCAATGCCGGTAGATCGCGTCGGAGCCGGGCATACGCCCGCTAGCGCCGCGGCGGCTCGGTCTGCCGGCGTTTTCACACGACTGTAAGAGCGTTTAGTGTTGGCCGCTGGCTTCGAGCCTGCGGCAAGGAGTTCCGTGTGCCAAGGATGCGAGCAAAGAATAACTCCGGCGATATGGCGATTGAGTACGCCGAGCCCGCCGTCCCGCAGCGAGACAAGCCGGCGATCAACGTCGCCGAGCTCGAGAACAAGACGCTGGGCGACCTGCGTGAGATGGCCAAGGCTAGCGGCCTCACCGGCATCACCGGGCTAAAGAAGCAGGACCTGATCTTCAAGCTGCTGCAGGTGCAGAGCGAGGAGCAGGGCCACCAGCTGTCGGACGGAATCCTGGATATCGTGTCGGACGGCTTCGGCTTTCTGCGCGGCGACAGGATGCTGCCGGGGCCGGACGACGTGTACGTCTCGCAGTCGCAGATCCGGCGCTTCGGCCTGCGCACCGGCGACCGGATCTGGGGCCAGATTCGCCCGCCGAAGGAGAGCGAGCGCTACTACTCGCTGCTGCGCGTCGAGCTGATCAACGGGCTCGACCCGGAGACGGCGCGCAAGCGCCCGGCCTTCGACCAGCTGACGCCGATCTTCCCCAACGAGCAGATCAAGCTCGAGACTGAGCCGCAGAGCCTCTCGACGCGCGTGGTGGACCTGGTGGCGCCGATCGGGCGCGGCCAGCGCGGGCTGATCGTCTCGCCGCCCAAGGCCGGCAAGACGCTCCTGCTCAAGCAGATCGCCAACGGCATCGCGATCAACCACCCGGACATCCACCTGATGGTGCTGCTGATCGGCGAGCGCCCCGAGGAAGTGACCGACATCCAGCGCTCGGTGAAGGGCGAGGTGATCGCCGCGACCTTCGACGAGCCGGTGGAGGACCACATCAAGGTTGCGGAGCTCGGCCTCGAGCGGGCGAAGCGCCTGGTGGAGCACGGGCGCGACGTGGTGATCCTGATGGACTCGATCACCCGCCTCTCGCGCGCCTACAATATCGCCATGCCCCCCAGCGGGCGCACGCTCTCGGGCGGCATCGACCCGGTGGCGCTCTACCCGCCCAAGCGCTTCTTCGGCGCCGCGCGCAACATCGAGAACGGCGGCTCGCTCACGATCATCGCCACCTGCCTCGTGGACACCGGCAGCAGGATGGACGACGTGATCTACGAGGAGTTCAAGGGCACGGGCAACATGGAGCTGCACCTGGACCGCAAGCTGGCGGAGAAGCGGGTGTTCCCGGCGATCGACATCACCAGGAGCGGCACCCGCCGCGAGGAGCTGCTGCTCGGCACCGAGGCGCTGCGCCAGGTATGGACGCTGCGCCGCATGGTCAGCATGCTCGGCGAGAACGAGGGCACCGAGCTGGTGCTGACGCGCATGGCCAAGACGCGCAACAACCAGGAGTTCCTGGCCACGCTGAACAAAGGCGGCTAGAGTTCCAGGCCAGAGTCCACGGGCGAGGGGCTAGATTGCCGAAGGCGATGCTTTCGCAACTCTAGCCCCTCCTCATTGCAACCACACGGGGCCGCCCCGCGTAGCTATTCCCGAGAACTGAACGACAAGGAGCAATGCAGCCATGCAATGCAGCAGCTGCGGCGCCGCTATCGCGCCGAACGCGAAATTCTGCACCCGCTGCGGAACGCCTGTCGCTCCCGCACCGTCAGCAACAGGAGGATCAGCCATGACGGAGAGCTACACCTACGGCAACCAGCCCGGCCAGCGCCTGGACCTGCCGGACCCAACGGTGACGGCGCGCGGACGCGGCACCACCGGCATGGAGTACCA
>ERZ777003.4410-NODE-4410-length-11928-cov-4.519245_pt1 | contig 11928 bp, 8 predicted proteins | sample MGYA00374956_ERZ777003 | MGnify/ENA primary metagenome ERZ777003 (study PRJEB29302, sample SAMN06268252) | bioreactor metagenome | isolation source: Joint BioEnergy Institute, California, USA | place: USA:Joint BioEnergy Institute, California, USA | collected... | reverse complement strand
CCGTTTGAGACCTAGCGCTCTTGGCGGCGCTCTGCGCGGCCCGGGACTCGGCAGAGCCGTCCTCGCCCGCGATCTCGCGGGCCATGGCCGCGGTCTGCGAGCGCACCACCTGGCCAAACAATTGATAGACGGCGATTGCTGCGACGGCCACCAAAGCGACGATGATGACGTATTCCACCATCGATTGGCCGCGCTGACGGATGCGGAAACTCGAACGGGAATGGACAGGCATGACGAGGCTCCCGCCCCGCGCGCCGGGCACCTGCCCGGCCGTCCGCGGAACGTCCCGTCAGTTTTCCGGGAGGGCCCCGCCCCCGCAATGCGAGGATCCCGTGACGGACAGAGATGTCATCCCCGCAAGTGGGAGAAAGGGCGCGCGGTCACCGGCGGCAGCCGCGCCGCCCGCCCATCGTTTCTTTCTCCTAAAGATCGAGCTTGCTGATCTTGGTACCTTCCACCGAAAGATTGGCCATGAGCCCCGCGTTGGTGATTGCGAACGCCACGACGGGAGCACGCACGGTGTTGGTGTCGATGGACGCGTTGATGCCGGCCTTCACCACGGCAACCGATCCGTCCACGCCTGCGGTCCAGCCGCTGCCGGACTTGAAGCGATCGAGCTCGGCCTGGTTCATGAACATGAAGATGAGCGCCTTGGACTGCGCGCCGGCCTGGAAGCCGAAGGAGCCGCTGGCGGTACTGTAATAGCCGGTGGTGCGCCCGCCCTCGCGCAGCGCGCCCTCGCCGTACTCGCCGCCCACGATGAATCCTGCCGCGACCACATTGGGAAACACCAGGATGCCGCGCGCCTTGTTTCCGAGTTCACGCGAACCCTGCACCGTGCTGTAGAGCCGGTTGAGCGCTTCGTCGACCCCGGCGTCGATGCGGGCTCGTTTGGCGGCAGGCGAGCCGTCGCCTTTCTGGGGGTCCGTAGTCGTGCACCCCGCCGCAGCGAGCAAGCTCCCGGCCAAACCGGCGTAGACGAACTGACGACGTTTCATGTGCTGTCTCCTTGGGTGGTCCTGCCGTCGAGCGGCGTGCGGAAGGCTGCGGCAAGCGTTACGATTCTGCCGCATAAGCGGCGAAACGGGAACAATGCGCCAACCCTTCGTCTTATCCGCCACACCCCCCTGCCCGGCACCCGCATGGGCGAAGACAAGACCCATTTGCGCGAATATCGCAGCGACGCGATGACCCTGCCATTTGTACGGCGCCGCACGGCCCGCCGAACGTAAACAATGGACAAAACGTACAAAATGTTGCCGTTAGGCTGCCCTTGTCGGGGCTAAGATCGCCTAGCGTAAGCGTTGTCGATGCATAACTAGAATGTTCACTGCACAACGACGCCTGATATCGGTTACACCAGGAGGTAAATATGAAAACAAGCACTCTCCCGAAAGTTGCCCTGGTAGCGGTGCTCGGCGCCTTCGTCGCCGGCTGCGCTACCCAGCAGCAAACCAATACGGCGATCGGCGCGGGCGGCGGAGCGGCTGTCGGAGCCGGCCTGGGCGCGCTGATCGGCAACACCCGCGGGGCGGCCATCGGAGCGGGCCTGGGCGCGGTTGCTGGCGGCCTGATCGGCTACAACTGGTCGAAGGTCAAGCAGAATGTCGAGCAGTCCGGATCCAAGGAACTGGGCATCGACATGACAGAGCAGCCCGACGGCTCGCTCAAGGTCAACGTGCCCAGCAGCGTGTCGTTCGACACCGGCAGCTACGCGCTGAAACCGGACCTGTTGCCCGTGCTGGACAGCGTGGCCAAGACGCTGAATGAGCATCCTGAATTGCGCGTGAAAGCCGTCGGCCATACCGACAACACCGGCCAGCTGTCGCTGAACGAAACGCTTTCGCGCAACCGGGCCCAGGCCGTCGCCAATTACCTGATCGGCAAGGGTGTAGCCGCCTCGCGGGTGACGACCGAAGGACGCGGACCGCATGACCCCATCGCTAGCAACGACACGGTGGAGGGTCGCGCGGCGAACCGGCGCACCGAGATTTACCTCTACGCGGTCAAGGGCTGACCGGGCGCACGCGCGCCGCGCCGCAACCATGCGCGAGCCGGCGGGCGCCCATGCCGGGTGCCCGCCGGCTTTTTCGTGCACGCGCGGTCAAACCTGCCTCAGCAGCGGTCTTCTTGGGTAAATTACGGGTTCCTTGCTGCCCGTCAACAACGTTGCCATGTCCCAATCAGCCCCCGCTGCCGCGTCGACGCTCATCGTGCGCGACGCTACCGAAGCCGACATGCCAGCCGTCCAGGCCATCTACGCCTTCCACGTGCTGCACGGTGACGCGAGCTTCGAAGAAATCCCCCCCTCCGTGGAGGAAATGTGCCGGCGACGCGAGACCGTGCTCGGCATGGGTTTGCCCTATCTCGTCGCCGAACAGGACGGGGCCGTCGTCGGCTACAGCTACGCCGGCAGTTATCGCACCCGCCCGGCCTATCGCTACACCGTCGAGAACTCAGTCTATGTTGCCAGCGATTCCGGTAGACGCGGCATTGGCTTTGCGTTGATGAGGGCCCTCATCGCCCGTTGTGAAACGGGCCCCTGGCGCCAGATGATCGCCGTGATCGGCGACAGTGGCAACGCCGCATCCATCGCCCTGCACCGCAAACTGGGCTTCGAGCACAAAGGCATACTCCGCAGCGTCGGCTACAAGCACGGCCGCTGGGTCGACTCCGTCCTGATGCAGCGCCCGCTTGGCGAAGGCGACCGCACCCCGCCACATCCGGCATGAGCGACATTCGCATAGGCATCTCCGGTTGGCGCTACGCGCCTTGGCGAGGGATCTTCTACCCCAAGGATCTCCCGCAGAAACAGGAGCTTGCCTATGCTTCGCGCGAATTCTCCACCATCGAGCTAAACGGTAAACGGCTCGTTCTACGCCCTGCAAACGCCCGAGCGCTATGCTCGCTGGTACGCGGATACGCCGCGCGGTTTCCTGTTCAGCGTCAAGGGGCCTCGCCTGCTCACGCACATGCTGCGGCTCAAAGCCGTGCAGGAGCCGCTCGCCAACTTCCTTGCCTCCGGCCTGCTCGAACTCAGGGAAAAGCTCGGCCCCATCCTGTGGCAGTTTCCGCCCAGCATGCGCTTCGATCCGGACCGATTTGCGTCCTTCTTCGAGGCCTTGCCGCGCGCCACGAATCAAGCCCGTGCGCTGGCCCGAGGCTGCGGCGCGCGGCTCGGAGCCCCGGGACGCCATCCGCATGGATGGCAAAGCCCGGCGAAGCACCGGCCGCGACGTATTCTGCTACTTTGACAATGACGTCAAGGTGCAAGCCCCGCGCAATGCCAAGATGCTGATGGCCAAGCTCAAGCTGCCCATGCAGGCCGCCTAAGCAAACCGGGCCGCACAGGGTACGCTACGCCTTGGGAAAAGGCCGGCTCAAGAAACGCGAGCCGGCCAAACTGAAACGCCACGGTACGTCCCGCGCCTTGGTGATGCCTATCCGCGGCCCCGTGACGATGGGAGGCTCCTCCTCACGGGGATGCAATGCGAATGGCGGACTATCCAGCGCCAGGCCGTCGAACCCCCGGTCTATGCCAAGCGCCTGCCCTACCCGGCCGGGCCCCGAACACAGCAGCCGCACGTCCTCCACGCCGCGACGGGCCTTCATGCGCGCTATCCCGTGGGTGGGCTCGAGGGCGCGAATCAACACGCCCGCCCCGTGGCCGGCTTCCCGGCACACGAAGTTGAGGCACCAATGGATGCCGTACGAGCGATACACGTAGGCCCGTCCAGGCGTACCGAACATCGACGCGTTGCGGGGAGTCGGCCCGGAAAAGCTGTGCGAGGCGGGATCTTCCCGATCGTAGGCTTCGGCCTCGACGATCCGTCCGCCTACGCCGTCGACCAATACGGTCACGCCGATCAGCTGGCGGGCCACTTCCGGGGCAGGAGCGTGGAAATCAATATGGGCGAGCAAATACGTGGGACGCATTGCGCCAATTTTGCCAAGACTTCCGCGTTCTTGACCTACACGGTACGCCAGGGCTGCGCGTCACTCGACCAACGCCTCCCCTTTCGCTTCGGTGGTAGCCACCGCGCGCAGCGCATCCTCGACGGTCTCGAGGAAAATGAACTGCAGCTGCTTGCGCGAATCCTCAGGAATATCGTCCACGTCCTTGCGGTTGCGGGCCGGCAGCATGACGGTCTTGATGCCGGCGCGCAGGGCCGCCAACACCTTCTCTTTGATGCCCCCCACCGGCAGCACCAGCCCGCGCAGGCTGATCTCTCCGGTCATGGCGCGGTCGGGCGGCACTGGGGTGTCCGTCATCAAGGAAGAGAGCGCGATGAACATGGCTACCCCCGCGCTCGGGCCATCTTTGGGAATGGCGCCTGCCGGCACGTGGACATGGATGTCGTTGCGCTCGAATAGCGAGGCATCGATGTTGAGGGACGCCGCGCGCGCCTTCAGCAGGGTGAGCGCCGCCTGCGCGCTCTCGCGCATGACCTCGCCTAACTGCCCCGTCAGGATCAGCTTGCCACTGCCCGGCGTCCGGCTCGCCTCGATGAAGAGAATGTCGCCGCCCACTGGCGTCCAGGCGAGCCCGGTCGCGACGCCCGGCAAGCCGGTACGCATGGCGATCTCGCTCTCGTAACGCCTGGGCCCCAACACGGTATGAAGATCGGCGACGTCGATGCGCACGTGTTCCGCCGTCCCCTCCGCGATGCTCATGGCGGCATGGCGGAAGGCGCTGCCGATCTCCCGCTCCAGGTTGCGAACGCCCGCCTCGCGCGTATAGCCGTTGATCACTTCCCGGATCGCGGCATCCGTGATCTCGCACTGTTCCGCCCGCAAGCCGTTTGCCTCCAGCTGCCTGGGCACCAGGTAGCGACGCGCGATCTGCGCTTTTTCCTCCTCGGTATAGCCTGGCAGCGAGATGACCTCCATGCGATCGCGCAAAGGCCCCGGGATCGAATCGAGCACGTTGGCCGTCGCGATGAACAACACCCGCGAGAGGTCGAACGGCACACCAAGGTAGTTGTCGCGGAAAGTGTTGTTCTGCTCGGGGTCGAGCACCTCGAGCAAGGCCGCGGCCGGGTCGCCCTGCACACTGGCGCCGAGTTTGTCGACTTCGTCCAGCATCATCACGCAATTGTTGGCGCCGGCCTTGTGAAGCGCCTGGATCACGTTGCCCGGCAAGGCGCCGATATAGGTGCGGCGGTGGCCGCGGATCTCTGCCTCGTCGTGCACGCCGCCCAGGCTCAGGCGCACGAATTTGCGTCCCGTGGCTTTGGCGATGCTCTGCCCGAGCGAGGTCTTGCCCACCCCCGGCGGACCGGCAAAACACAGGACCGGGCTCTTGCCGTTCGGATTGAGCTTGCGCACCGCCAGATATTCCAGGATGCGGCGCTTGATCTTCTCAAGGCCGTAATGGTCTTCGTCTAGGATGCGGCGCGCCTCTGCAATGTCTATCCTGTCTTCCGTGGACACCGACCACGGCAATTCGATCAGCCAATCGAGATACGTCCGGATCATCGAGTACTCGGTGGAAGCCTCCGGGATGCGCTCCAGGCGCTTGAGCTCCTTGCGCGCCTGTTTCTCCGCCTCTTCGGGCATCTGCGCTTTGGTGATCCGCTCGCTCAGTTCCGCCAATTCAGCGCTGTTGCCGTCCACTTCACCCAGTTCTTGCTGGATGGTCTTGAGCTGCTCGCGCAGCATGACTTCGCGCTGGCGGTCCTCAAAGCGCGCCTTCGTTTGCTGATCGATGTCGCGGCTGATGCGCAGGACCTCGATCTGGTGCGCCAATAGCGCGAGCACTTTGTCCGCCCGCGCGATGACGTCCACGGTCTCGAGCACCTCCTGCTTTTCCTGCGGCTTGATCTCCATCAGCCCTGCGATGAAGTCGGACAACACCGGGGTCGACGTCATGTTTTGAATCGACGCCGACAGCTCCGCAGGCGCCTGAGGAAGCAGCTGCAACACTTCCTGCGATTTCGTCTTGAGCTGGATCAGGCGTGCCTCGATCTCGGAGGTCGTGATCTCGGGATCCTCGAAACGCTGCACGCGCGCAACGAGGAACGGGAACCCCTCGAGCAGCTCGATGATGCGAAAGCGCTGCACGCCCTGGCAGATCACATGATGGGCGCCGTCCGGCGTCGTGACATAGCGAAGGATGTTCGCGACCGTTCCGAATTCGTGCAGGTCGCTGCCCTGGGGCTCTTCGACGTCTGGACTGCGCTGCAGGATGACGCCGACCTGGCGGTTGGTCCGGGCAGCATTCTGCGCAGCGCGCACCGACCCTTCACGGCCGACCGCTATCGGCGCCACCAACCCCGGGAAGAGCACGAGGTTGCGCACGGGGATGAGCGCAAGGGCATCGCTGGGAAGCTCGATGGTCGCCGCCCCGCTCGACGCGGAGGCCGGGGCGCCTGCGGACTGCGCAGGCGCTTCCTGTTCCGGCTGACGATCCCGAAATTCGTTTTCCATGGCTTTCACCTGTCCCGGTTCACGTTACAGCTATCCCAGCTTGAGCAAGGTCAGCACCAAGCAACCGTCTACCAGACGGGATTCGCGGATCTCGAACGCGCCGGGCGGCAACGTGATGCGGCGCTCGAAGCGCCCGTAGGGAATCTCGATCCGGCGGATGTGCGCCTCGGAAGGCGCTGGCAAGACGCGCTCGCCCACCACCGACAGTGTGGCGCCTTCGATCAAGACCTGCACCTGGTCGGCGGACACACCGGGCAACGCGACCACCACGGACAAGGCCCGCCCGGTCTCGAAAATATCGATCGGAGGTTCCCAGGTCGGCCCGCTCGCACTGCCCTGGCTCAGGCGGAAAAACTGCCGGTGGAGGTTGTCGGCCTGCTCCAGCAGTTTGACCGCATCGATCCACATGGTGTTGGACGGTTTGCGATAAATCATGGTCCTAGTCCTTGCACGAGCCTCGCCCCATGCCTCCAAGTTAAGGCGGCCGCCCGCGTCTGGCAATAGGGGCGACGATGCGTTCGCCGCCCGCGTCGGCTTGGGCGAGGCAGCACGGGATGGACGATTTGCTAACAAATGTGTCCCAAGGAAGGTGCGGGCGAACGCCTCGGTTTCAAGGCTCCGTGTCGATGCCGGGGCGGGCTGCAAGAGGCGTACGCAGCGACGCCCCTCCCTGCAGTTGCGGCGCCACGCCTTGCCCTCATATAGTCAAGCATGCTTCGCGCGCCCACCTCCCCCGACCCGTTGCAGGGCTTTCACCCGGCGGTCGCTACCTGGTTCCGCCGCGCATTCGAGGCTGCAACGCCCGCCCAGCGCCTTGCCTGGCCGTCCATCCGGGCCGGCCGGCCCACGCTCGTGGCGGCACCGACCGGTTCAGGCAAGACGCTCACCGCCTTCCTGGCCGCCATCGACGAGTTGGTGCGCATGGGCGTGGATGCCGGTGGCGCACTGCCCGACGCGACGATGGTGGTGTATGTCTCGCCGCTGAAAGCGCTCTCCAACGACATCCGCGCCAACCTGGAGGCACCGCTCGAAGGCATCACCCGCGAACTGGAACGACTGGGGTGCCCGGCACCGGTCATCCGCACGGCGGTGCGCACCGGCGATACGGCGCCCCAGGCCAGGCAGGCCATGCGCAAGCGCCCGCCCCACATCCTCGTGACCACGCCCGAATCGCTGTACGTCCTGTTGGGCTCGGAGGGCGGGCGGAACATGCTGACGGGCGTCCGAACCGTGATCGTGGACGAAATCCATGCGCTGGCGGGGAACAAGCGCGGCTGTCATCTCGCGCTGAGCCTGGAAAGGCTCGACGCGCTGTGCAGCCGGCGGCCCACGCGGATCGGGCTCTCGGCTACCCAGAGACCACTAGAGGTGGTCGCTCGCTTCCTGGTCGGGCGTGCCCGCGCAGGCGAGTGCGAGGTGGTGGACATCGGCCATGGCAAGCGTCGTGACCTCGACATCGAGCTGCCCCCCGTTCCGCTGGAGCCGGTCATGGCCAACGACGTCTGGGAGCGGGTCTACGACCGGATGGCGGAATTGGCGTCGCAGCACCGGACCACGCTGATCTTCGTCAATACGCGCCGCATGGCCGAACGGGCTGCCCGGCACCTGGCCGAACGCCTGGGCCCGGACGCCGTCGCGGCACATCACGGTAGCCTGTCGAAAGAGCATCGGCTCGAAGCCGAGCAACGGCTCAAGCAAGGCAGGCTGCGTGTGCTGGTCGCGACCGCCTCGCTGGAGTTGGGCATAGACATCGGCGAGGTGGACCTCGTCTGCCAGGTCGGATCGCCGCGCAGCATCTCGGCCCTCCTGCAGCGCGTGGGCCGCTCGGGACACCATGTAGGCGGGGTTCCCAAGGGGCGCCTGTTCCCGACCTCCCGCGACGACCTGGTCGAATGCGCGGCACTGCTGGATTGCGTACGCCGGGGCGAGCTCGACGCGCTGCGGCTTCCGAAAGCGCCGCTCGACGTGCTCGCACAACAATTGGTCGCCGAGGTCGCATCCCGGGAATGGAGCGAGGACGCGCTGTACGAGATGGCTCGCGGCGCCGAACCGTACGCGGACCTGGAACGCCCGGCATTCGACGCCGTGCTTCGCATGCTGGCCGAGGGATACGGCAGCAGCCGCGGCGTACGCGCCGCGTATCTTCACCGCGACCGGGTAACCGGCACCGTGCGGGGCCGACGTGGCGCCCGCCTCACCGCCGTCACCTCCGGCGGAACCATTCCGGACAATGCCGACTACACGGTACTTCTCGAGCCCCAGGGCTTGATGATAGGCACGGTGAACGAAGATTTCGCGGTGGAAAGCCTCGCCGGCGACGTGTTCCAGCTCGGCAATGCGTCATATCGCATCCTCCGCGTGGAAACCGGACGCGTGCGCGTCGAGGATGCACACGGCGCAGCGCCCAGCATTCCCTTCTGGCTCGGCGAGGCGCCCGGACGCAGCGATGAGTTGTCGGCGGGCGTATCGAGGCTGCGCGCCGACGTCGAACGCCTGCTCGGCCAACGTGGCGACATGCCCGGCCTCGAAGGTGCGACCCGCGCCCTCATGGAACGCATTGGACTGAATGAAGCCGCGGCCCGGCAGGTCATCGAATACCTGGCGCATGCCCGCGCGGCGCTGGGCCGGCTACCCACCCAGGATGCGCTGGTGATGGAGCGATTCTTCGATGAGTCGGGCGGCATGCAGCTGGTGATCCATTCGCCGTTCGGCAGCCGGCTCAATCGCGCCTGGGGGCTGGCCCTACGCAAGCGTTTCTGCCGCAGCTTTAATTTCGAACTCCAGGCGGCCGCCACGGAAGACGCCATCGTGCTGTCATTGTCGACGGGTCACAGCTTTCCCTTGGATGAAGTCTGGCGCTACCTGCGATCGTCCACGGCAGAACGACTGCTGATCCAGGCCTTGCTCGACGCCCCAATGTTCACTGTGAGGTGGCGCTGGAACGCTACGATTGCCCTCGCCTTGCCGCGCTACGTGGGCGGCCGCAAAGTGGCGCCGCCATTGCAGCGCATGAAAAGCGACGACCTCCTGGCGGCGGTGTTTCCCGACCAGGCTGCGTGCCTGGAGAACATTGTGGGGGAACGGGAGATTCCCGACCACCCGCTGGTTGCCCAGACCATCGACGACTGCCTGCACGACGCCATGGATGCGGATAGCTGGCTGGCGCTGTTGCGCCGGATCGAGCGCGGTGAAATCGAGCTCGTGGCGTGCGACCTGCCGAGCCCTTCTCCGCTCGCCATGGAGATTCTTAGCGCGCGCCCCTATGCCTTCCTGGACGATGCTCCGCTCGAAGAACGCAGGACGCAGGCGGTGATGGCGCGCCGCTGGGCGGCCCCGGCGTCGACCGACGAGCTTGGGGCGCTCGATGCCGGCGCCATCGAAGCCGTCGCAGCAGAGGCCTGGCCGCAAGTACGCAGCGCCGATGAAATGCATGAGGCCCTGATGAGCCTCGCATGCCTGACGGAGGCGGAAGCGGCATCCAACCCCGGCTGGCCGGACTGGCTCGAAGAGCTTGCGCAAACCGGGCGTGCGACCCGGCTCCTGCTGCGGCGCGGCGGCCTCTGGACGCCGGCGGAACGCCTGACCTGCATGCAGGCACTGTATCCGTCCGCCGATTGCCATCCTCCGGTCGCGCCGCCTCCGGGCTGCGACGAAGCTTGGGACGCCGAAGAGGCTGCCGTCGAAGTCCTGCGCGCGCGGTTGACGGGGTTCGGTCCCCTTGCGTTGCGGCGCATCGCCGCCGACCTCCTCCTGCCTGAGGCAATGGTCGCCTCGGCGCTCGCCAAGCTCGAGACGGAAGGCTACGTCATGCGGGGCCGCTTCCATCCCCGCGCAAGAGAGGAGGAATGGTGCGAACGGCACCTGCTGGCACGCATCCACCGCTACACGATCAGCCGTTTGCGCCGCGAGATCGAGCCGGTCGAACTGCAGCACTTCATGCGGTTCCTCCTCGAATGGCAGCATGTCGCACCCGACTCCCGGCTGCGTGGCCCCGACGCGCTCCTGCCCATCATCGAGCAATTGGAAGGCTACGAAACTGCAGCGGGAGCCTGGGAGGCAGAGCTGCTACCCACACGGATCGAAGGCTACAGCCCCGGCTGGCTGGATGAGCTGGGCCGGGCCGGCAAAGTGACCTGGATGCGGCTGGTGGCTTCAGGACGCGCCGCGGCCACTCCCGTTCGGTCCACGCCCATGGTGCTGCTGCCGCGGCGTCATCTGGCGAAATGGCAGGCGATGGTGCCGCCGGACTGGCAACCCGATTTTTCCGCACGGGCGCGGCGCGTGTACGAGGCGCTGGCGCAACACGGCGCGATGTTCTTCGAAGAACTGCTCGAGCAATCCAGGCTGCTTCCGAACGAACTAGAAGCGGCGCTGGGCGAGTTAGTGGCCGCCGGGGCGGCACACTCCGACAGTTTCGCCGGCCTGCGCGCGCTGCTGGTTCCCCCGTCCCAGCGCACGGCCCGCGAGCGCCGCCGCGCGCGTCAGGGCGCACCGTGGCATCTCATGGACCATGCCGGCCGCTGGGCGCTATGGCGTCGTCCTGCGGCCGATGCCAGCCCGCGGGAGCGCCGCCGCATCGACCCGCTATCGCTGGAACACGTCGCCCTCGCGCTGCTGCGCCGCTACGGCGTGATTTTTTGGCGCGTGCTCGAACGCGAGGCACGCTGGCTGCCGCCCTGGCGCGAACTGTTGCCCGTGCTCCACCGGCTGGAAGCGCGCGGAGACATCCGTGGCGGACGATTCGTCGCAGGCCTGGCCGGCGAACAATTCGCGCTGCCCGAGGCCATCCCCCTGCTGCGCGCCGTGCGGCGGCGGGAGCCCGCCGGCGAGCTGGCATGTGTCTCGGCCGCCGATCCGCTCAACTTGACGGGCACCCTGTTGCCAGGCGAAAAAATCCCGGCGCTGACCAACAACCGCGTACTGTACCGTGACGGCCTGCCTGCGGCCGCCGCCGTAGCCGGAGATATCCGGTACCTGGTCGAGGCGGAGCCCGACGAGCGCGAGCGCCTGCGCAAGGCCCTCGTCTCACGTCCCTGAAGCGGCCTGCGCCCATCGCACGCTGCCCGCCATGTTGACCATGCAAATTCGAAAAGCAGAAATGCGGAAAACAGAGGTATTCGCCTGACGCCCGGGGCTACAATGCTCAGTTGCACGAGCGGCCATTCCGCCCCGGCCCGACAGGCCTTCCGGCCCGGCTCGACGCCATCTTCGTCAAACAGGAATCGTCAGCATGATCATCGATTGTCACGGTCATTACACCACTGCGCCGGCCGCTCATACGGAGTGGCGGGAAAAACAAAAAGCCAACTTCAAGGCCGGTGGCGACATCGACCCGGCCTATCCCAACATCTCCGACGACGAGATCCGGGAAACGATAGAAAAGAACCAGCTGCGGCTGCTGCGCGAGCGCGGCGCAGACATGACGATCTTTTCGCCCCGCGCCTCGGCCATGGAACCGCACGTCGGCGATGCGCGCGTCAATGAAATCTGGGCCCGCCG
>ERZ777003.4409-NODE-4409-length-11928-cov-6.245347_pt1 | contig 11928 bp, 9 predicted proteins | sample MGYA00374956_ERZ777003 | MGnify/ENA primary metagenome ERZ777003 (study PRJEB29302, sample SAMN06268252) | bioreactor metagenome | isolation source: Joint BioEnergy Institute, California, USA | place: USA:Joint BioEnergy Institute, California, USA | collected... | reverse complement strand
CGCGTCTGCAGATTCAGCGGCTCGTGGTCGATGCTGGTGAACCCGGTACGCGTGCCCGAGTGACGGCGGCCGGTCGCTGGGTCAGTCAGGACAAGCCCTGGGGCAGGGCAGATCTCCATGGCAGCATCGAGTACGCCGACGCGGGCGCTGTCGCGCGCTTCATGCCGCTCGAGGTCGACGAAGATGCCCGCGCATGGTTGCGCGATGCACTGCACTCGGGTCAGGTGTCGAACGGCAGCTGGCGTTTGGCCGGCACGCTGGATGACTTTCCTTTTCATGCTGGCGACCCGAAGCAGGGCCAGTTTCATGTCGAGGGCGACGTACGGGACCTCTCCCTCGACCTGGTGCCCGATCTCAAGCCGGGCTGGCCACCCTTTGAACAGCTTGCGGCTCGCGTCGTCATCGACAACGTCTCCCTCTCGGCAGATGTGGCCGGTGGCAAGGTGCGCCTGGGTTCAGGCATCACGCTCGATACCGGTCCGGCGCGCGTGCATATCGCCAACATGCACGATGATTCCGTCGTGACCGTCGAAGCCCAGTTCCGGGGGGCGGCACAGGCCTTCCTGCAATACGTCAGGGAATCGCCCGTAGCGGCATACACGGAGAATCTTCTTGCCCAGGCCTCCGCCAGCGGCGAATGGACCATGCCGCTGAAAGTGGTCGCACCCTTGTCCGATCTCGACGCCCTGAGCGTCGAGGGTGAGATTGTCTTCCAGGGTGGGAACCTGCGACTGGAGCCCGATGCGCCGGAACTCTCCCGACTGGCAGGCTCAGTCGGCTTCAGCACGAGCAGTGGAGTGACTACGGAAGGCCTGCGCGGCCAGCTGCTGGGGGGGCCAGTCACGCTGCGCGGCCGCACCCGTCCCGAAGGTGGCGGGGAGCTTGCATTGCAAGGCTCGATGCGCGCTGAAAGCTGGCCCGCGTTGCTGACGCTGCCAGGCCTGAACAGGTTTAGGGGCAGAGTTGATTACCAGGCCCGTCTCGATGTCCCGGTCAAGGGACCGCTTGTCGTCGAGTTCGAGTCGTCCTTGCAGGGGTTGGCTGCCGATCTTCCGGCCCCGCTCGAGAAGAGTACCGACAGCGCATGGCCATTGAAGGTCGTGTTCCGCGATCCGGGTGTGGGGGCGGGGCGTGCCGGTGCATCGCTTGAAGTCACGCTCGCCCAGGTCAATCGCCTGCAGGTGCAGTTCCTGCCGCGCGCAAGACATGATGACCCGGTAGGCATCGCGCGCGCTGCGCTCGGGCTAGGAGCGCCTGTCACGCTGCCCACCCAGGGGTTGCGTGTACACGTGGTCACGCCCAGTCTGGATCTCGACGCCTGGTACGCGAGTCTTGAAGAGTTCGTCCCCCCTGCGCCGGGAGCAGGCAAGACGAAGAAGTCAGTCACATCGGGCGCGGCCAGCAAACCTGTGCTGCCGGCGCAGATCGAAGCGGATCTCCGGGTCGACCGGCTGGACCTGTTCGGCAGCACGCTGCATCATGCCCAGCTGCAGGTGAAAGGCGACGCGGAGCGCGAGCTTGTGTTCGCCGTGGTCTCGGACGAGGCCGTCGGCGAGGTCAGCTGGAAGCCCCGCAGTGTCTACGGTGGAGATGAGTCCTACGTCAGCGGCAAGTTCCAGCGTGTAGTCATCCCGCGCATGTCGGCCGGGGGCGCCTCAGCTGGGGGCGCCTCAGCGCCGGAGATGTCTGATCCTTTCGTCCCCGACACCATGCCGGATGTCGACCTCGAGGTGGGTGACCTGCGCTATGGCGATTGGGACCTCGGACGCTTCGAGTTGCAGGCGCGCAATACGGCAGCTGCGCGCAGCTGGGAATTGAAGAAGCTGGTGCTGGAGAACCCGCAGGCAACCCTGACGGCGCGCGGCAGCTGGGCAACCGCGGCGCGCGTCGCTCGTGAGCGCGAGATGAGTCTGGATCTGAACTGGGTGATCCGGGATGCGGGCAAGCTGCTGGGCCGCTTCGGGATGGGCGACGTGCTCGCGGGTGGCAGTGGCGAACTGTCGGGCAATGTGAACTGGCGCGGCCGGCCATTCGTATACGACGTGCATACCTTGAGCGGGCAGCTGAAGCTGGCGCTGCGCCAGGGACGCTTTCTTCAGATTCATTCCAATGCGGCACGCTTGTTGGGCATACTGTCGCTGCAGTCGCTGGCCCGCACCGCCACGTTCGCACCGGGCAGTGTCTTCGGCTCGGGTTTTGCGTGGGACACGCTCGGCGGCGAAGCGGTGATCAAGAACGGGATTGCCAGCATCGAGCATTTCGAGATGCAGGGGCAGGGAGCGTTGGCCGGGATGAACGGCTCGGTCGACTTCATCAATGAAACCCAGAATCTGAAGGTGGTGGTGGCCCCCAAGATCGACGCCAGTGCGGCCGCATTGCTGGCCGGAGTCGCCATCAACCCCGCCGTGGGGCTGGGGGCACTGGTGACACAATGGCTGTTGCGCGAACCTCTGGCCAACGCGTTTACTTACGAATACGAGATCAGCGGCAACTGGGATGATCCGCGCGTGCTGCGCGTGCGCGAGCCCCGCGGCAACACGGCGAGTGCGAGCGATGCACACGTGCCAGCGGGGGCAAGACTGGGAGACCTGCCCAATTACTGAGCATTCGTGCGTACCCTCTTCCCGGCGGTCGCGCAGGGTTCTGGGTATACACTGTGATACCTGTATCGAAGATTGCGTGCGTCCATGGAAAGCTCCTCTCATGTGAATCCGGCGTCGCTGCGGGTGGCGGCGATCCAGATGGTGTCCACCCCAGATGTGCAGGAGAACCTGGCGGTGGCCAGGGGCCTGATAGCCCAGGCCGTGGCGGGTGGCGGGCAGCTCGTGCTCCTGCCCGAGTACTTCTGCATCATGGGGGCGTCCGATTCCGACAAGGTGAAGGTACGAGAACCGGATGGCGAAGGTCCGATCCAGTCCTTCCTGGCCGAACAGGCGCGCAACCACCGGATCTGGCTTGTCGGGGGTACCGTGCCCATCGAGTGTCCAAGTCCGCATCAGGTGTTCAACGCCAGCCTGGTCTATGGCCCGGACGGCAAGCGAATCGCACGCTACGACAAGATCCATCTCTTCAATTTCAGGCGCGGCACCGAATCGTACGACGAATCGGCCACCATCATGCCGGGCCGTGAACCGGTAACGTTCGACACGCCCGGTGGCCGCGCAGGGTTGTCGGTGTGCTACGACCTGCGTTTCCCCGAACTGTATCGCGCCCTGGGCGAGGTGAACTTGATTCTTGTACCTGCTGCCTTCACCTACACCACCGGGCGCGCGCATTGGGAGATCCTGCTGCGCGCGCGGGCCATCGAGAACCAGTGCTACGTGCTGGCGGCCGCGCAGGGCGGCATTCACCCCAACGGCCGCCGTACATGGGGCCATTCGATGTTCATCGATCCTTGGGGCGATGTCCTCGAGATGCGTGCCGAGGGTCCCGGCGTGGTGTTCGGGTCCATCGATCCGGCCCACCTGGCAGAAGTTCGCACGGCCTTGCCAGCCCTGCGTCATCGAGTCATGTAATGTCCAAGATCGCAATACCTACGAAACTCTCCTCGCTCATGTCGGTCGCGACTGAAACCCGTCCTGCAGAGTCCCGTTTGGCAACCGCGCGGTCACTGCTGCTCGAGCCCTGGGGTCTGGCCGACCATCATCTTTCGGCTGCGCTCAACGAGATCTTCCAGCATCGGGTCGACTACGCTGACATGTACTTCCAGTACACGCGCAGCGAAGGCTGGAGCCTGGAAGAGGGCATCGTCAAGACCGGCAGCTATTCCATCGAGCAGGGCGTGGGCGTGCGTGCCATAAGCGGTGAAAAAACTGCATTCGCCTATTCGCACACCCTCTCGCCTGAAGCGTTGCTTTCTTCGGCTCGGGCAGTACGCTCCATCGCGCAGCACGGGTCGGGCATCGTGCGCGTGGCCGACAACCTTGCACCCGCCTTTGGGCGCGACCTGTATGCCGGGATCGATCCGGTCGCTACCCTCGATGCCCCGCAGAAGGTGGAACTGCTGGAGCGGGTGGAACGCATGGCGCGCGCGGCCGACCCGCGTATCATCCAGGTGATGGCGGGCCTGGGCGCCGAATATGACGTCGTCCTGGTGGTCGGCAGCGACGGGCGCATGGCGGCCGACATACGGCCCCTCGTGCGACTTAGTCTCACTGTCATCGTTGAACAGCATGGCCGCCGTGAAATCGGTACGGCCGGGGGCGGCGGACGGACCGGGTTCGAGTACTTCACTCAAGAGGTACTAGAAGAGTATGTGCGGCGCGCAGTGCATGAAGCGACGGTCAACCTGGAAGCGGGCGAAGCACCGGCGGGCGTCATGCCCGTGGTGTTGGGTTCGGGCTGGCCGGGCATCCTGCTGCATGAGGCCGTTGGCCATGGGCTCGAGGGCGACTTCAACCGCAAGGGGTCCAGCGTGTTCTCGGGCCGCATCGGTGAGCGCGTGGCGGCAAAAGGCGTCACGGTCATCGACGACGGTACGCTGCCAGGCCGGCGTGGTTCGCTCAACATCGACGACGAAGGCAACCCCACGCAGTGCAACGTACTCATTGAAGACGGCATATTGCGCGGCTACATGCAGGACAGCCTGAATGCGCGCCTGATGAAGGTCGCACCCACCGGCAACGGCCGGCGCGAGTCGTTTGCCCATCTGCCCATGCCGCGCATGACCAATACGTACATGCCTGCGGGCGAGTACGACCCGGAAGAGATCATCGCTTCGGTCGACCGCGGCCTGTACGCGGTGAACTTTGGCGGGGGCCAGGTCGACATCACCAGCGGCAAGTTCGTGTTCACGGCATCCGAGGCATACCTCATCGAAAACGGCAAGGTTACCCGGCCGGTGAAGGGCGCCACCCTCATCGGCAGCGGGCCCGAAGCCATGCAACAGGTGCAGATGGTGGGCAACGACATGCGCCTTGACTCGGGTGTAGGTACCTGCGGCAAGGAAGGGCAGAGCGTGCCGGTAGGTGTTGGCCAGCCCACGCTGCGCATCGACGGGCTTACGGTGGGCGGTACCGCGTAAGGTCCGGGGCGGACCCGCGGTGCGCATCACGCGGGTCCGGTGCGTGCCTGGGTGCGGGCTGGCGTGTGTGTCTTGCGCCGGTATCGCCCCTCGGCCGACAGGCGCATCAGCGTACGCAAGGCAATGATCGCGCCGATGGATTCCACCATGCCTGCGGGCACCCACATGATCAGTCCGCCCAGGTTCTGGTCGAGCACGGCGCCGTAATCGAGCGCCCGACCGCATACTGCGTATACCGGATAGAAATCGCGTTCGCTGAACGTGAGGATGGCGCCCGCGATCATCTGCGGGGTCATGGTCAGGGCGGGCACCAGCACGCGCAGCCCCGGCGACAGTGCTGCGGGTGGGCTGGGACGCCGGTCGAGCAATATGTTCCAGTACAGCAGGCCGCTGATGACGACGGTCCAGTTCATGAAACGGTACAGCCGCCAGTCGAGCATGGCATAGAACTGCACCGAGGGAAGCAGCCATACCAGCACCAGCGCCACGAACGCGGTGCACACCAGAAAGGGGTTGGTCAGCAACCCCTCAAGCAGGCGCCCGCTGCGCGTATGGCGAAAGCGGTACAGCCGGAAGCGCCAGCGCAACGGCATGCCCGCGCGCATCACTGAACCCGGATAGGCCGCCATGACGAGGAGTGGCCCCACATGGTGCAGCACCAGGTGCTGCAGGCGATGGATGAAGAACATGCGCTCGGCGTAGTAATCGAGCCGCGTATGCATGGTCAGGTACAGAATGATCATGCCTGACCAGAACAGCGCGCGGCGCACCGGGTTGACCGGGATGCGCCGTTCGCCGCGCCAGAACAGGATGGCAGAGGCCAGGAAAGCAGCAATAAAGAGAGGGGAGGGTTCCCAGGGCTTGAGCCAATCGAGCCAGTTCATCGTTATGTCAGCTTGCGGCACCGCCTGATGGCGCGTGCCGGTCTCCATCCGGTTCGAGCGTCGCGTGCATGGAGGCAGTGGCTTGTGGGCACGGCGGTGGGGTCACCGCCCTGCCGTCCAGGCCACCACCTCGTCCATGAAGTCGCGGGCTGCGTGGGCCTGTGCATGGTTGACCAAGGCCACCACGACGTAACGTTTGCCGCTGGTCCCGGTCACGTAACCGGCCACAGCGCTTACATCCCGCAGTGTACCCGTCTTGAGGTGCGCCGCGCCACGCGCCACGCCATCGCGCATACGGCGGCGTAGGGTGCCGTCTTCACCGGCAATCGACAGCGATGAAACGAATTCAGGCATGCGGGGCGACTGCCAGGCCTGATTCAGCAGGGCGGCCAGACTGGCCGCGGAGATGCGCGCCTGGCGTGAGAGGCCGGCGCCGTTTTCGACCACCAGTTCAGGAAATTTGAAACCAGCGCGGGCCAGTGCCGTCTGCAGGGCCGCTCGCGCCTGCTCGGGCGTGACCGGTTCGGCGCCGTTGGCACGCGCCAGGGCGAGCAGCAGCATGCGGGCGACCAGGTTGTCGCTTTCCTTGTTGATCTGGCGCACGACCGTGGCGAGTGGCGCCGATTCCTGGCTGGCAAGGAGGACGGCGCCGTCGGGCACGGCACCGTCGGTGACAGGCCCCGTGAGCTGTCCTCCGAGGTCTTCCCAAAGACTGCGGAGCACGCGCGCGGCATGTTCGGCTGGCGGCAGGACAAGGCGCTGCAGGCTGAACGCGCCGCAACTGGACGGCACCGTGCCGCTCACCTGCAAGACCACGGTACCGGACTGCCGTGTCACCTGTGTCTTGACGGCCGGGCGACCGCTGCATGTGCCCTGGCTGGCGCGCAGCTGGCTCTGAACGCGCACCCCGGACATGCGGGGCTCCACGGCCATCTCCCAGGCTCGGCCGTTCAGCGTCGGGAAGTAGTGCACTTGCAGGGCTCCCGAACTGATGAGCAGGGCATCCGGACTGGCGTTGTAGACGCGGTCCGGACGCTCGTCGAAGGCGCCGGGGTCAATACCGATGGGCCCGAACGCTGAGCGGTCGACCACGATGCCGGGCAGAACCCGGATGCCGCGTGCGCGCAGCCGTCGAAATACGGCCGAAACGTCTTCCGTAGTGAGCGTCGGGTCGCCTGACGCCTTGACGTAGAGAGGCGTGCTGAGCCGGCCGTTGCTGACCGTGGCGCCAGGGCCTGCGAAAAACCCGGTCTGCCAGGTGTAGGCGGGTCCAAGAGCGTGCAGCGCAGCGTAGGTCGTCACCAGTTTCATGACCGATGCGGGATTGCGCGGCTCCTCCGGGTTGATCGCGACGATGGGCGGGCGGCCCACTTCGGCGATGACCAGCGACAGGGCACTTTCGGGGATCCCGGTACTGGCCCAGCGCCGTTGCAGTTCGCCAGGCAGGGCCTGGATGCTCGTCGGATGCGCTGCATAACTGGCGGGGGTCAGTGCCGGTACACGGCTGATCTGGCTGATGGCCGCTCCGTGTCCAGTGTCGTTTGCGTCGCGCGCGCCTGGGGCCAACGCGGGGTCCGGCGTGGCACATCCTGCGAACAGGGCGGCCAGGCCGAGAAGGCCAAGGCGGCGCACCCACGGGCGTCGCCCGGGCGGTGCTTTCAATGCGTGTTCCATGAATGAATGGCGGTATGAGTCGTGCATGGATCGGAAATGATGGGCGCGGGGCGAGTCGGTACCAGCGGGCGTAGCGTGGATGCGCATCATTGCGCGAACCAGAGCAGGCAAAGCACGCCGAGCACCACCAGGGCCATGCCGATGCGCTCCTGCCCGGTGCTGCGCTGCGCGAGGCGGCGCGAGACGATCTGCGCGAACAGCACCTCCACCAGGCCTAACGTCCGTACATTCGCCGCAGTGGTCAGCGCAAAGCCGAGGAACCAGAACTGCGATGCCAGCGCACCCATGAATCCGGCAAACAGCGAATAACGCCACACCCGCAGGCTGCCCACGAGGGCCTCACGCTGGAACAGTCCGAGCCAGACCAGCAGGAGCAATGATTGCAGCGCCAGCCCCCAAGTCACCGAGGTGCTCGCGCGCATGAGAAACGAGCCGGACTCCAGCGCCAGGATGCTGCCCCGATATCCCACTGAAGAAAGAGCGAACATGGCGCCGGAGCCGATGCCCAGCAGCATGGGCCGCCAGTCCATCAGCGATTGCCTGGCGGCTGGTTTCCACGTCATGGCGATGACGCCGATGGTAGTGGTCAGGATTGCCAGCAAGCTGCCGCTGGTGAGCGGGTCGCGCAGGAACAGGAACCCGAACAGCGCTACCTGCAGGGCTTCCGTCTTGATGTAGGTAATGGTCAGCGCAAATGACTTTTCCCTCATGGCCGCCAGCATCAGGGCCGTGGCCAGGATCTGGGTGAGAGCACCCCAGGCGATGTAGGCAAGGAACTTGCTGTTGGGGGTGGGCGGCAAGGATCCGCCGGCCAGCGAAATGGCGGCCAGAAACACGAGGGCAAAGGGAAAACCGTACAGAAAGCGCACTTGGGTAGCACCGAGCGTTCCGATTTCTGCGGTGAGCTGGTGCTGCATGGCGTTGCGGGCCGTCTGGGCGGCAGCGGCGGCGATGGTGGAGGGGATCCAGAGGAGGGCAAGACTCATTTGCGCGGAAAGGTGCCAGGTTGGTTCTGCGCTGCTATGATAGTCTCGTATGACGCTCAACAGAGGACGGCAACAATGGAAAAGAGCACTGTCTCCAACGACGAACTGATTTCCGAGGTCAAGAGCGGGTTGCGGCAGGTCGAAGACCTGCTGAAGGAAGCGGCAGCTTCCACCGGGGAAAAGGCCAGCGAACTGCGGGCCACTGCGCTTACCAGTCTGAAGCGTGCGCGTGAACGGCTGGCAGATGTCCAGGATATCGTGGTTGAGCGGGGCAAGGCAGCGGCGCGTGCCACCGACGATTATGTACACGACAATCCCTGGCGTGCGTTGGGCGTGGCGGTAGCCGTGGGCGTCATCATCGGTCTCATCGTGACGCGCCGCTGATGGCCACGCCCACGCCGTCGATACCTGAAGCGTTGCGCGCGCTGTCTGCGGCAATTGTTGCTACCGCGCGTACCCGCCTCGAGCTGTTCGGCATCGAGCTGGCCGAGTTGAAGGCCAATGCCGTCAGGATGGGTATTACGGCGGCGCTGGGCCTGCTGTGCGTGGCCATGGCCGCTGCCGTATTCACGGCGCTGATCGCGGCGGTGTTCTGGGATACCGAGCATCGTCTGCTTGCCATCGGCCTGCTCGGGTTGGCCTGGCTCGTAGCGGGGCTGTTGTGCCTGTGGTGCGTCGCGCGTACCGCTCGTCGTGCCAGGCATCCATTTGTTCTTACAATTGCCGAGCTCGAACGCGACATCGAGGTGCTGTCATCGCCTTTGGCCGAGCCACAGTCCGGCGGGCGCCGATCCTACGCGCCCGCGCGCAGCGCAGCGTCTGGTGCCTACAATCCAGTCGATCCAGGTGATCCACGATGAGTGCAGCGTCCGACCGGGCCGTACGCAAGGCTCTCCTTCAGGCACAAGCCGAACTCGAGCGGATCGAGCTCGCGCAACGCGTGGGCGAGATGCGCAATGCCCTGTCGCCAGGCAACCTGGTTCAACGCATCGTTCCCATGGGTGGCAGTGTCGGCGAAGGGCTGCTCCACCGGCTGGGCGGCCAGCTGCTGAACAATCCCGCGCTGCTGTCGGGTGCGGCACTGTTCCTGCGCAAGGGCAATGCCCTGCGGCTGGTCAAGATCGTGACGGCGTTTCTGGCCATGCGCAAGGCCTGGAAAGCCGTGCGTGGCGCGCGTCGCTGACGCTGATGACGTGCTTCAGGCAGTCAGGCAGGCCCGCAGGGGCCGTGCCCATGCTGTTCCACGCCGCCACGGTCACGTGCGCAAGGTGCGGCGCAGGTGGTGTTTTGCTACCGTGAGCAATGCCCGTCGTCTGTTACAGCCCCAGCTCATTCCAGATAGCGTCAACACGCTCGCGAACCGCGTCGTCCATGCGTATGGGGCGCCCCCATTCGCGGGTGGTTTCTCCGGACCACTTATTGGTGGCATCCAGTCCCATTTTCCCGCCCAGTCCTGAAGCGGGCGAAGCAAAGTCCAGATAGTCGATCGGCGTATTGTCGACCAGCACCGTGTCGCGCACCGGATCCATGCGCGTGGTAACGGCCCAGATCACTTCCTTCCAGTTGCGGATGTCGATGTCGTCGTCCACCACGATGACGAACTTCGTGTACATGAACTGGCGCAGCACGCTCCACACGCCGAACATGACCCGCTTGGCATGACCTGCGTACTGCTTGCGAATCGAGACGACCGCCATTCGGTAGCTGCAGCCTTCCGGCGGAAGATAGAAGTCGACGATCTCGGGAAGCTGGCGCTGCAGCAGCGGCACGAACACCTCGTTGAGGGCGACACCTAGCACTGCGGGTTCGTCGGGCGGCTTGCCGGTGTACGTCGTGTGATAGATGGGGTCGCGGCGCATGGTGATGCGTTCGACCGTGAAGACCGGGAACCACTCCTGCTCGTTGTAATAACCGGTATGGTCGCCGTAAGGTCCCTCCAGAGCAATCTCGTAGGCGCTGGATGGAGGCGTTGCGCCGTCCGGTGCGTGGTGCGGGCGTGCCTCGGGATGCGAGGCAGGCAAGATATGGCCCTCCAGCACGATTTCGGCACGCGCGGGTACGTGCAGGTCGCTGCCCAGGGCGCGCGCCACTTCGGTGCGGCTGCCGCGAAGCAGGCCAGCAAACTGGTATTCCGAGAGAGCATCTGGTACCGGCGTGACGGCTCCGAGCAGGGTCGCGGGGTCGGCGCCAATGGCCACTGCCACCGGGAAGGGCGTGCCCGGATGGGCAAGCGCGTGATCGCGGAAATCCAGCGCCCCGCCCCGGTGAGCCAGCCAGCGCATGATGAGCTTGTTGCGACCAATGGGCTGTTGGCGGTAAATGCCCAGGTTCTGCCGTTTGCGATGCGGGCCCCGGGTAATCGTCAGGCCCCAGGTCAGCAGGGGTGCCACGTCGCCAGGCCAGCAGTACTGCAGGGGCAGGTGCTCCAGGTTGACCTCCTTGCCTTCGAGTACCACCTCCTGACATGGGGCCTGCCGCACCACGCGGGGTGCCATGTCCCAGAGGGCGCTCTTCAGCATCGACACTTTGGCGAGGGCATCGCGCAGGCCGCGTGGAGGTTCTGGTTCCCGCAACGAGGCCAGCAGCTCGCCCACATCGCGCAGGGCCATCACGCTTTCGGCGCCCATGCCCAGCGCCACGCGCAACGGCGTGCCGAACAGGTTGCCGAGCACAGGCATGCCCGTGGGCTGGCCGGCACGGTCAACGGAGGATTCGAACAGCAGGGCAGGGCCACCCTGTCGCAGCACGCGGTCACAGATTTCCGTCATTTCCAGATACGTGGACACGGGGGTTCGGATACGCTTCAGATCACCGCGTGCTTCGAGTTGCTGCAGAAAGTCTCGGAGGTCTTGGTATTTCATGTCGGGCGGAAACGGGCGATGAGTGGGGTCATGGTCGGGAAGTTTGGGTAAAGCTTACGCAATTCTTACAAAATTTTCATTTTGTACCCGGGTAAAAAAGGCCATTCGGGCGGTTGATGGCCGGATTGGGTCTCTACAATACACGCCCTGTGCCTCGTGCCCTGGTCGACCCGTGGACTGCCCGCAAGGGCGGGTTACGAGTCGCAGGGATGCGGACTCGTGCATCGCAGCGGCGATGCGCAAGCCCATCTGGCGATCATCGCCGGATTACTTCCCGGTACGGCCGCAAAGCATACCCCCGGGTGTGCACGGTCGTGCAAGTTTCCCGTTAGCAGGAGGTCCGACATGCCCGACGTGCGATGGTCCACGTTGCGCAGGCTGGCATACCGTTTTGCTCGTGCCGCCAGCCGCCGCCCCGCCATCAGCGCCGCTGCGTGTGCCGGTGGCGCCTCTGTGCGCCCCGTCGTCCCCGCTGGCCGCGCTGTCCGACTCGCCAGTCT
>ERZ777003.4407-NODE-4407-length-11935-cov-5.590236_pt1 | contig 11935 bp, 10 predicted proteins | sample MGYA00374956_ERZ777003 | MGnify/ENA primary metagenome ERZ777003 (study PRJEB29302, sample SAMN06268252) | bioreactor metagenome | isolation source: Joint BioEnergy Institute, California, USA | place: USA:Joint BioEnergy Institute, California, USA | collected... | reverse complement strand
AAATGGGGTCTGCGTAACCTCGGCCTCTACGGCCCCGCGGAGCGGTTGGTGCGTACGCACCGGCGTGAACGGGAGCGGCGCGAGGCTGCCACCGACGGCACGGTGCTGTCCGGACGTCTCCGCACCGACGGCTGATTGGCGGCCTGACCGTGGTCGGCCCGACATGGGCACAGGCCATTCTGCGGCAGCGTATTGCGCCTTGGGTGTCTCTACCCGGTTCGATGGCGGCCTAGACGCTGCGGGACGCCACCCCGGCCGCGGCTTCCACCTCGGCGAGCAGCCTAGCCTCCTCGCCGGGATAGCGGGGCGAGAAATGGAAGGGCTCGACGCGTCGCACGCCGGCCTCCCGCGCGATCTCGCCCGCGGCGCGGGTCGTCAGGTGGTGGCGCTCGGCCGCGAGGGCGGCATCCGCGGCGGCGAAGGGCGCCTCGATGAACAGGATGTCGGCCCCGCGCGCCAGCGAGACGGCGGCGGCGCGGTTCGCCGGCGTGTCCGCGAAGTCGGTCAGGTAGGCGATGCGCTGCCCCGGCGTGACGCTGACCAGGTCGCGCAGCGCGCCGAGGGGCTGCAACGGCGCACCGGTGGCCTCCGAGGGGCGGGCGAAGACCGGGATCGGATGGTCGTCCGGGAGTCCCTCGGCCACCGCCGCCTTCAGGCCGGCGAGCCAGGGGCCGACCGGCAGGCCGCGCTCCTCCAGCCGGTTGCGCCAGACGTTCAGGTGATTCGCCTCCTCCAGCGCGAAGCCGAGGCAGGGTGTGCCGTGATCCAGCACCGCGGCGCGCAGCCGCAGCCGGCCGCGATGCAAGACGGTGCCGTCCGGCGTGACCGGGAGCGGCGGCAGGGGCTCCGGCCGGAACCCCCCGTGCAGCCGCAGCCGCGTGCGCGGCCAGGCGCCACCCTGGGCGGGTGGGCCGGTTACCTCGATCACCTCAAAGACCAGGTCGGCGCGGATGAGGTCGGCGAGGTTCCAGGTATAGGCCTGGAGGCGATGGAACAGCCGCTGCGCGAAGCCCTCCGGCCCCACCACGGGCAGGTGCCGCTCCCGCCCGATCAGGACGCGCAGGAGCCGGTCGAAATCCGCCCAATGGTCCATATGGGCGTGGGAAATCGCCAGCAGGCCCACCCGCAGCAGATGGCGCGGCGTGAGGGTGGAGAGGTCGCCGCAATCGAACAGGATGGCGTCGGCGAGATGCAGGGCCTCGACATAGACGCCCGGGTCGCCGCCGCGCCCGTTCAGCAACCGCGGGTGCAGGGTGGGTCGCATCGGGCCGGAGGGGTGCCACGGCAGGCCCGCGAGGTCGAGGCGCGTCCTCGCTACTCCTGTTCCGCCGGCGTTTGCGCGCTCAACCCGGGCCGGCCGGCGGTCAGTTCCGCCCCTGCGGCGAGGCGGCGGCGCCGGTCGTCGCGCCCGCCCGCGCCGTCCCGCTGCGGAGCTCCGCGAGTTCGCGGCGGAGCGCGCGCAATTCCTCGAATCGGCGAGTGACGTCGCGGAGCACCGCGGCCATGCCCTCCAGCCGCCCGTCGGGGCCGCGCAGCGGCACGATGGTGAATTCCAGCGAGATGCGGCTGCCGTCCTTGCGCAGCCCCGGCACGGCAAGAAGGTCGCCCTCGCCGTAGCGGCTCTCACCGGTCTCCATGACGCGGCGGTAGCCGTCCCAGTGCCGCGCCCGCTGCGGTTCGGGGATGATGATGTCGAGCGAGCGGCCCAGCGCCTCCGCGGCGGTGAAGCCGAACAGTCGCTCGGCGCCTGGGTTCCAGAAGCGGATCGTGCCCTCTCGGTCGGCGAAGACGATGGCATCCGCCCGCGACTCCAGCAGGGCACGGCCGAGCCGTTCGAGTTCGGCCGCGGACATGGCTGCCCGGTCGCTGCTCATCGGCTGCTCTCCTCCTCCCGCCCTGGACCCGCGGCCGCTGCGGTCCGGGGGATGACCCGCAGCTCGGTCACGATCACGTCCATGGGCACGTCGTGCGGCTGCGGATGGATGGTCGCGAGGCGCGACAGCTCGAAGCCGACGCCGATCGCGAAGGGGCGGCGATCCGCCGCGGCCGCGGCTGCCAGGGTCCGGTCGTAGTAGCCGCCGCCATAGCCGAGCCGGTAGCCCTGCTCGTCGAAGCCGACCAGCGGAACCAACAGGATCGCGGGGTGCAGGGGCTCGCCCTCGGCCGGCACCGGGATGTCCCAGACGCCAAGCGTCATCCGGGCGCCGGGCCACCACTCGCGGAAGATCAGGGGCCGTGCCCGCTCGGCCACGACGGGCAGGGCGAGGCGGACGCCCTGACCATGCAGCGCACGGGCCAGGGGCCGCGGGTCGTATTCACCCTTGAAGGGCCAGTAGAAGCCGAGTGTGACGGGGTGTGCGCCGCCGGCGGCTGCGAACCGGCTGTTCAGCAGGTCCCTCAATCGCGCCGTGATGGTTGCGTCCCGGGCTGCCCGCTCCTCGCGCGGCACCGCGAGGCGGCGCGCGATCAGGGCTTCACGCTCCGCCTTGCGCCAGGCGCGGACCTCGTTCCAGCCTTCCACCCCTCAGCCCCGGACTGCGCGGGAAGCGTGTGGCAGCTCTGGGCTTCCAGCCTCCGGCGTCGCCAGGAGCGCTTCGAGTTCGTGCCGCAGCGCTTCGTCCTGCAGGCGCGGCAGCGCCTCGCGGATGCGGCGCGCGAGGCGGTCGCCGCGCAGCGGTGGCTCGCGCTCCGCCGCAGGCATGTCCGGCCCGGAGCGGTCCAGGCAAACGCCGAGACGCTCGGCATGGCTCCGCAACCGGGCGTGCAGGCCCGCTCCGCCCGGCATGGCGCCCGCTGCCGCCGCGGCCATCAGCTCCGCGAGCAGCGTGCGGAGTTCGTCGCGGCCGAGATAACCGAGATAGGAGGGGTCGAGCTCGTGCAGGAAGCAGGGCGGCGAGCTGCAGACCACAGTGGCGTTGGGGTCCTCCTCGGGCGGCGCCACCGTGGGGCGCGTCCCGTGCTCCGCCGCGCTCATGTCTACGCCTCCGCCGGCACCCGTGCGAGGGCGGTGTCGCCCGCCTTTGCACCGCGGCGCACGTCCGCCGTGCCGCGCATGGGCCCGCCGCTGCCGCCCCGGCGCAGCATCACGATCTCGCTCACCACCGAGAGGGCGATCTCCTCGGGCGTCCGCGCGCCGAGATCCAGGCCGGCCGGCGCGCGGATCCGGGCGATCTCCTCTTCGCCGAAGCCCTGCTCGCGCAGGTAGTCCAGCACCAGGCCCGAGCGCTTCCGGCTGGCGATGATCGCGATGTAGCGCGCCGGCGAGCGCAGCGCGCGCACCGCCGAGATGTGGTCGCCCTTGTGCTGCGTCGCGATCACCACGGCGTCCTCGGCATTGGGCGTGAGGCGCTCGTAGTCGTAGTCGTCGCCGATGATCTCCTCGGCGTCCGGGTAGCGCGCGGGGTCCGGCGCCGGGGTGTCGTTGACGACGACACGGAAGCCGAGCGTCGAGCCGAAGCGGGACAGGCACTCTGCCACCCGCCCGTGGCCGAGGATCCAGAGGGCCGGGCGGGGCAGCACCGGCTCGACGAAGACGCGCATGCTGCCTCCACAGGGCATCCCAGTACCGAGCACCTCGTCGTCGAGGTCGAGATCGATGACCTTCGGCTCGCCGGAGCGGAGGCAGTCGAGCGCGGTCTCGCGCACCGCGGACTCGGCGCAGCCGCCGCCGACCCAGCCGGTGAGCAGGGTGCCGTCCCGCGCGATCAGCGCCTTCGCGCCCGGCCTGGCCGAGGTAGAGCCCTGGGTCTCGACCACGGTGGCCAGGGCGTAGGGTTCGCGCCGCGCGCGCAGCGCGGTCATCAGGTCCAGCAGATCGGTCCGTTCCGGAGCAGTCATCGCGGATGCATCCATATCGACCTGAATGTTGGCCCGGTCCGGTCGGCAGGCAAGGCAAAACCATTGCGCAATGGCGGCAAACATCCTGCTCGATCGAACGGGAGGCCCTGAGGGGGGCGACGTCGCCCGGGCCTCCTTGCCGCCGCGCCTGTGCGCCATGCACGCGGCCGAGGGGCCAAGGGCGGCAGGCCGCTGCTGCGCCGTTGGTGGCCCGCTCTGCCCTTCCGTTGCGGAACTGGTGGGAACGGACGAACCTGGAACAGCGTGCCGGCGGTCATCTTTGCGTGTGAAGCCAAATGAGGTGGTGGGCGTCCGCCCATCCGGCTGGATCGCAGGGGAAACGCTCCGTGCTCGCAGCAAGACGGGAGCCGGCCAAGGTCCGCCCCAGGAGCTATGGACCCGGGAGCCATCGACGAGGTCCCGCCCGCTGTTCCGACCGATCCGCTGCTTCCAGGGCCGACATCTGTTGGCAGCAACGACCAGGGCCGGTGCATCTGGGCGTCGAATGTCTCTCTCCGTCGCGCTCCAGGGCCTTCCGGCGCACGCTATCGCACCCGAAGGCCGAGTGATCGCGACCAGCACCGACCAGGTCCGACTGTTGGATGCCGCCCGTGTGGCTCCGCTTGAGGCAGAGCTTCAGCGCCTTCCTGAACTCGCCGTTCGGCAGCCCACACCGCGCGCCGGCAAGGCAGGGGTGGCGAGCCGGCAGGGCGGCAGGAAGGTGCCGCCGCGCTGCACGCAGGATGGCCCCCGGCGGCGGGCGGACTTTGACCCGAGGCTATGGGCCAACCCGAAGCGCCCGTGCCTACCCACCCCAATGCGACGCGTAGTTGGGCAGGCGGCCAGAGATGCGCATAGGTGTCGCGCCTCTGGGCGCCGCAACGGGGATAGGACTCGATTTCCGAAGCCCATGCCGTCCCCGCGGGGAGGAGGGACATCACCGTGCCGGTGGGTGTTCACGTCCCCGTCGTTGAGGATGAAGCCTTGGTGGCTTTGATGGTGGAGGACACCCTGCGCGCGGCCGGCGCGGAAGTGGCCTGCGCCTTCACGGTATGAGGATGCGCCGCGGGTCCTCGCGAGCGGCGATGCCACGGCGCCTGACGCCGCCGTGCTCGACCTGTCCCTCGCCGGCGCGGGCGCAGCGCGGTCGCGGAGGCCCCGCGGCATCTCGGCGCGCCTTTCCTGATCGCCAGGGGCTATGGCGAAGTGCAGGAGGCGACCGCAGGCCCAGCGGCAGCGGGCGCGCCGTTACTCTGCAATCCCTTCGAGCCGGAGGCGCTGGTCGCCGCGGTTGCCGCGCTGATCCTGCCCGCCCGGCCAGCGACCCCTGCGCGCCGGGACATAGCGCAAGCGCCGTGCCGCCCGTCCTTCCTCCGTCGTGCTTCAAGCGGGGTGCATGGCGCGCACGCCGAAACCATCTGTTCTCCTCCTCGTTCGTCCTCCCCGCGGCCGGCCGGCGTCTCCGCTGCGGGAGGCACGCATTGCGGAGGCCACCTGCCATGCCCGAGTCCACCATCGCGTCCCCAGGGCTCGCGGAGGACCGCACCGCGATGCGCCGGTTGCACCGGCTGGACGAGGCCGAGGCGCTGGCGCCCCTCCTGTGCGCCGCCACCCTGCCGCCCGAAACCGGCCGGCGCGTGCATGAGCGGGCGCTCGCGCTGGTGCGGCACGCGCGCGCGGCGCACCGCCCGGGGGCGGATGTCTCGGCCTTCCTCTCCGAATTCGGCCTCGACACGCGGGAGGGGGTGGCGCTGCTCTGCCTCGCCGAGGCGCTGCTGCGCATCCCGGACGCCGCGACCCAGGACGCGCTGATCGGGGCCACGCTCGGCGGGGCGGACTGGCAGGCGCATCTCGGCCACGCGGACAGCCTGGCGGTGAACGCCTCGGCCTTCGCCTTCATGCTCAGCGGGCGCGTGCTCGGCCTGGACGAGGGCCGCGCCGTCCCCGCCGCCATCGGGCGCGTCGTCCGGCGGCTGGGCGAGCCCGTGATCCGCGCCGCGCTGCGCCAGGGCATGCGCGTGCTGGCCCGCCAGTTCGTCATGGGCCGCACGATCGAGGAGGCGCTCGAGCGCGCAGGCAGCGGGGAGGGCCGCCGCTGGCGCTACTCCTTCGACATGCTCGGCGAGGCGGCGCGCACCGCCGCCGATGCCGCGCGCTACTTCGACGCCTATCGCGGGGCGATCGGCGCGGTCGGCCGGGCCTCGACCGGGCGCGGGCCGGTGGAGGGGCACGGCGTCTCGGTGAAGCTCTCGGCGCTGCACCCGCGCTACGAGGCGCTGCAGGCCGACCGCTGCGTACCCGCGCTGATCGGCGCGCTCACCGCGCTGGCGCGGGAGGCGAAGGCGCAGGACATCGGGCTGACCGTGGACGCCGAGGAGGCGGAGCGGCTGGAGATCTCGCTCGACATCTTCGCCGCCGTGCGCGCGGACCCCGCGCTTGCGGGCTGGGAGGGGCTCGGCCTCGCCATCCAGGCATACCAGAAGCGGGCGCCGGCGGTGGTGGAGTGGACCGCGGCGCTGGCGCGCCGCACCGGGCACGCGATCCCGGCGCGGCTGGTGAAGGGCGCCTACTGGGATACCGAGATCAAGCAGACCCAGGTGCAGGGCCTGGCGGACTACCCCGTGTTCACGCGCAAGGCGGCGACCGATGTCTCCTGGCTGGCCTGCGCCCGCCGCCTGTTGGAATTGCGCGGCGTGGTGCGCCCGGCCTTCGCGACGCACAACGCGCACAGCCTTGCCTATGTGCTGGAACTCGCGGGCGACGGCGGCGGTTTCGAGATGCAGCGCCTGCACGGCATGGGCGAGGCGCTGTACGAGCGCGTGGCGGGACGCGGCGAGGCGCCGGTGCGGGTCTATGCGCCGGTCGGCTCGCACGAGGATCTGCTCGCCTATCTGGTGCGCCGGCTGCTGGAGAACGGGGCCAATACCTCCTTCGTCCACCGCCTGGTGGACCCCGCGGTGCCGGAGGAGGCGATCATCGCCGACCCGGTGGATGCCGCCCGCGCGGGGCCGCCGCGCCATCCGCGTATCCCCTTGCCGGCGGCGCTGTATCCGGACCGGCGCAATTCCTCGGGCCTCGACCTCGCCGATCCGGCGGTGCGGAGGCCGGCGATCGCGGCCGTGCGCGAAGCGGCGGCGCGGGGCTGGAGCGATACGGCGTCACAGCGCCAGGGCCCGCGGCGCGAGGTCCGCAGCCCCGCGGATCGCAGCATCCTCGTCGGCACGGTACAGGAGGCCGGGCCGGCCGACATTGATGCCGCGCTCGGCGCCGCCTCCGCCGCCTGGCGCGGCTGGGACGCGCGCGGTGGGGCGGCGCGCGCGGCCGTCCTGGAGCGCGCGGCGGACCTGATCGAGGCGCACCGCTTCGAATTCCTTGCCCTCCTCGCTCGCGAGGGCGGCAAGACCCTGGCGGACGGCAATGCCGAGGTGCGTGAGGCGGCGGATTTCTGCCGCTGGTACGCGGCCCGCGCGCGCGAGTGGTTCGCCGGACCGCGCGAGCTGCCCGGCCCGACCGGCGAGCGCAACACCTGGGCGCTTGGCGGCCGCGGCGTCTTCGCCTGCATCAGCCCCTGGAACTTCCCGCTGGCGATCTTCACCGGCCAGGTCGCCGCGGCGCTCGCCGCCGGCAACGCCGTGGCCGCCAAGCCTGCGGAGCAGACGCCGCTCGTTGCCGCGCTCGCCGTGCGCCTGCTGCATGAGGCGGGCGTGCCGCGGGAGGTGCTGCACCTGCTGCCGGGCGACGGGCCCTCGGTCGGCGCGCCGCTCGTCGCCGATCCGCGCGTGGCGGGCGTGGCCTTCACCGGCGGCACGGACACGGCGCAGGCGATCGCGCGGGCGCTCGCGGCGCGGCCGGGGCCGCTCGTACCGCTGATCGCCGAGACCGGCGGGATCAACGCGATGGTCGTGGACAGCAGCGCGCTGCCCGAGCAGGTGGTGCAGGACGCGCTCACCTCGGCCTTTGGCTCGGCGGGGCAGCGCTGCTCGGCGCTGCGCGTGCTCTGCCTGCAGGAGGAGATCGCCGACCGCATGCTGGAGATGCTGGCCGGGGCGGCGGCGGAGCTGCGGATCGGCGATCCCCTCGACCCCGCCACCGACATCGGCCCGGTGATCGACGAGGAGGCGCGGGAGGGGCTTGAGGAGTGGTGCCGGAGTCTCCGCGCCGCGCCGCTGTTCCAGGTGCCGGTCCCGGCGGGCCTCGAGCGCGGCACCTTCTTCGCTCCGCGGGCCTATGCGCTGCCCTCCGTGCGCGCGCTGACGCGGGAGGTGTTCGGCCCGGTGCTGCACGTCGTGCGCTGGCCCGGCGGCGCGCTCGATGCGCTGCTGGACGACATCGCCGCCAACGGCTTCGGCCTGACCCTCGGCGTGCACAGCCGCATCGAGGCCGTCCAGCGCCACATCGCGGAGCGGCTGCGCGTCGGCAACACCTATGTGAACCGCAACCAGATCGGCGCCGTGGTCGGCGTGCAGCCCTTCGGCGGCCACGGGCTGTCCGGCACCGGACCGAAGGCGGGCGGGCCGGTGACGCTGATCCGCTTCGCGACGGAGCTGACGGTGAGCGTCAACACCGCGGCGGCCGGCGGCAACGCCTCGCTGCTGGCGATGGACGCGGGCGGCGTGTAGCTGCCGGCCGGTTCGCCTCAGCGTCGCTCGAAGTCGATCGGCTCGTCGATCGGCAGCCCGAACAGCAGGCGGCGCAGGCAGTCGAGGCCGAGCTCGGCGGCGCCGAGGCGGATCCATTCGCGGCCGCCCATCAGCCGCGCCTGGCGCGTCACCACTGCACCCCCTTCGCAGGCGATGCCGATGCAGACCAGGCCGCCGAGCTCCCGGCGATCCTCGCCCGGATCGAGCGCGGTGAGCACGGCGAGGGCGTGGCTCGCGCCGCTCGCCGCCCGCAGCGCCGCGGCCGCCGCCTGCGCCGCGGCGGGCGAGACCTCCTCCGCGGCGCCGAAATCGAGACCGAGGGCCGTGCGCAGCCTCGCAATGTTGGGCGAGACGACGCTGCGCACGAACACGTGCTCGGCGGCGGGCAGTGAGGCGAGCCGCTCCGCGATGGCGCCGGCGGTGAGCATCTCCGCCGTCGCCAGCGTGCCGCCGCCTCGCTGCAGCGCATCGAGCACAACGCCTTCGATCGTGGCGTCGTCCTCCGCGATGATGAAATTGCCGAGGCGCCGGCGCACTTCCTCCGCCACCGGCGCAAGCCGCGCCTCCAACTCGCCGAGATCTGTGCCGCGCAGGGTGAGCTTGGTCTCGAGCTGCGGGTAGTGGGACTGGAAGCCGAGCTTCACCCCGCCGGGTCCTGCCAGCGCCTCGATCCCGGCCAGCATCTGGTCGGCGCGCGATTCGCCGATGCCGAAGGAGTGGAAGCGCTTGAGGCGCGTCACGCCCGGCATGCCGCTCATCGCGAGCAGGCGCGGGATCACCTGCTCGTCCAGCATGCGCCGCATCTCGCGCGGCACGCCGGGGGTGAAGAAGAAGCGCGCGCCGCCGATGGTCATGGCGAAGCCGCAGGCCGTGCCGATCGGGTTGTCGATGAACTCCGCGCCCGCGGGCAGCATCGCCTGCTTGCGGTTGTTCGGCGGCATGACGCGGCCGCGGCGGCGGTAGAACTCCTCCATGCGGGCGAGCCAGGGCTCGTGCAGCACGAGCTCCACCCCGGCGGCCTGGGCGGCGACCTCCTGCGAGAGATCGTCCACCGTCGGGCCGAGGCCGCCATTGACGATCACCGCCTGGGCCCGTTCCGCGGCCTGGCGGAAGGCGGCGAGCAGCGCCTCGCGGTCGTCGCCGACCGTCGTGCCCCAATAGACGGAGAGGCCGACCTCCTCCAGCCGCCGGGCGATGTGGCTGTAGTTGGTGTTGATGGTCTTGCCGGTGAGGATCTCGTCGCCGGTGCAGAGGATCTCGATGCGCATGGATGGGCGCTCCTCAGCGGGCGAGCGTAGCGCCGATGCCGGCGAGCAGGTCCATGTGCCGCTCCTGATCTCCGGCGAAGCGGAGGACGAGGTGGCTGGCGCCGGCCGCGACGAAGGCCCCGAGCCACTCGCGCGCACCGGCGAGCGGGCCGGCATAGCAGGCCTGCTTCTTGCGCATCACGTCCGGGCGCTGGCCGTAGTAGGTGGCGAGGAAGGCGTCCATGCGCGCCTGCGCCCGCGCCGCGTCCTCGTCCACGGCAAGCGTCAGGTAGGCGGCTCCGGTCAGGGCCCCGGGGTCGCGCCCGGCGTCGCGCGCGACGGCCTGCATCTGCGCCCAGGTCGCGGCGTAGTCCTGCGGGCTCGGCCCGTTCGGGAACCAGCCGTCGAAGTGGCGGCCGACGCGCTCGATCGTCGCCGGCACGGAGCCCGCGAGCCAGATCGGCGGTCCGCCGGGGCGGTGCGGGGTGGGGCCGAGCACGCCCTGGCGCACGGTCCAGCGCCCGTCCCAGTCCACGGGCTCGCCGCGCCAGAGGGCACGGCAGAGGCGCAGGCCCTCCAGCATCCGCCCGACCCGCTTCTCGAAGGGCACGCCCGCCGCCACGAACTCGGCGCGGATGTTCTCGACATCCGAGGCGATGCCGACGCCGAGGATGAGCCGCCCCTCCGCGATCCGGTCGAGGGTCGCGACCTGATGGGCCAGCACGACCGGATTGCGCAGGGCCGGCAGCAGTACGGCCGTGCCGAGCTCCACCCGGCGCGTGCGCGCCGCCGCCGCCGCCAGCAGGGTGAAGGGCTCATGCCGCGGCCGGGCGAGAAGCGAATCCCCGACCCAGACGGAGTCGTAGCCGAGGCTCTCGGCGCGTTCCGCCAGCGCGAGCAGCGGTGCGGCCTCGTGCTGGCCGCTCATGACGCGCTCGCGCGTCGGCAGGAGGTATCCGATGCGGATCGCCATGCTGAATTCTCCGGTCGAGGCGGCCCCTCGCGGCGCGGCTGGGGCGGGCCGGGATGCTAATGCCGTCCCGCGCGCCGGAACAGCCGGCGGGGCTTCGCGCCCCGGCGCCGCTATTCCGGCTTCATCCCGGCCGCGCGCGCCACCTCGGCCCAGCGTTCCACCTCGGCGCGGATGAAGGCGGCGCTGCGCTCGGGCTCCCAGACCAGCGCGCGCGCGCCCTGGTCGGTGAAGACGCGCAGCGTCTCCGGCCGCGCCAGCGCGGCGGCGAGGGCCGCGTACAGGCGCCGCACGCGCTCCGGCGGCGTCGCGGCGGGGGCGAGCAGGGCGTACCAGTTCTCGACCTCCGCCCCGTCGAGGCCGGCTTCCACCAGGCTCGGCAGGTCGGGCATGGCGGGGCTGCGCTCGCGGCTGGAGACGGCCAGCGCCCTTAGCCGCCCCTCGCGCACATGCGGCATCAGCACGGCGGGATCGAGGAAGGAGACGTCCACCTCTCCCGCCAGCAGCGCCGTGATCGCCGGGCCGGCGCCGCGGTAGGCGACCATCGTCATGTGCACGTCCGAGCGCTGGCGCATCACCTCGCCCAGCAGGTGCGGCGGGCCACCCGGGCCGGTGGTGGCGTAGGTCAGCGCGTTGGGGCGCTGGCGCGCGAGCGCCACCACCTCCTGCACCGTGCGGACTGGCAGCCCCTGGCGTGCGACCATCAGCATCGGGATCGCGACGACGATCGCGACCGGCACGAAGTCGCGCCGTGTGTCGTAGGAGAGGTTCGGGATCAGGCTGACATTCACCGCCAGCGCGCCGGTGCTGGCGAAGACGAGGCTGTGCCCGTCCGGCGCCGCGCGCGCCGCCTCCGCCACGCCGACCGACCCGCCGGCGCCGGAGCGGTTCTCGACCACGACGGGCTGGCCAAGCTGCGCGCTGAGGCCGGTGGCGACGATGCGTCCGCCGACATCCACCGGCCCGCCCGGCGGGAAGGGGACGATCAGGCGGATCGGCCGGTCGGGATAGCCTTGCGCCATCGCCGCGGGCGCCGTCGCGAGGAACGGTGCCGTCGCCGCCGTGGCGGCGAGCGAGGAGGGCAGGACTCGGATCAGGCGGCGGCGGTGAATCACCCGGTTTTCCTCCTCACCAGCTTGGCTTGCGCTTCTCGAGAAAAGCCGCGACGCCCTCGCGCGCCTCGCGCGTGCCGACGGCGATGCTGATCCCGTCCACCGCGACCGCGAGGCCGGAGCGGAAAT
>ERZ777003.4406-NODE-4406-length-11937-cov-7.914072_pt1 | contig 11937 bp, 12 predicted proteins | sample MGYA00374956_ERZ777003 | MGnify/ENA primary metagenome ERZ777003 (study PRJEB29302, sample SAMN06268252) | bioreactor metagenome | isolation source: Joint BioEnergy Institute, California, USA | place: USA:Joint BioEnergy Institute, California, USA | collected... | reverse complement strand
GCTTGTCCCGGGGCAGCTCGACGGTGACGTTCTTGAGGTTGTGTTCCCGGGCCCCACGGATGATGATTCGGTCAGCAGACACGCCCACTAGCGGTGTTGGGGAATGAGGAGACAGCAAGTGGGTGTCAGCTCACGTGCGGAGCCGAGACCCGCTGCGGGGCGCGGGACGGGGCGGGGAAGTGGCGCAGACGCACCGACACTTCCCGAACCGCGTCGTCCAGGCTGTCAGGGGTGGACACCACCCGTGTAGCGAACGGTGCTCGCGGTTCTCGGTGCCGGCGGGACGTGAGCGACAACAGCCCCAGGTCGGAATGCGACGGCCAGGTGGAATCTTCGGGGCGTGGGGCGATGATCGGGACCCCGGCCGACTGGGCCGCTTCGGGGGCGCAGGAACGGTGCGAAGACAGAGGCGACCCGACGTCGGCACAGACCACTGCGGACGCCAGATGCACCGCCAAGGCGGTGGCATGCTGGTAGGCGGCGTCAGAGGGGGGAGTGGACGGGTAGAACGGCGAGATCGCACAACCCGAGAAGGCGACCAGATCGGAGAGGATCTGGGGGGCGGGGTAGCAGGAGTGCCCGGACGGCAGCACGGCGATCGCGGTACCCAGATTCGACACCGCCGATGCGATGGCGGACCCGCCCACGCCTACTGCCATCACGGCGGCGGTGACCATAGAATATCTGGCGATCGAACGGCCGGCGTTGGCGGCGACCGCCAGGCCGGTGCGGGACGGGAACCGGGTTCCTGTCACCGCCACCACCTCGGGGGTGCGGGAACGGGTGGTGGCCGGCAGGTACCCGGTGGTGAACAGGATCGGCGCCAGAGTCGGCTGCCGGCGCAGATTGGCCGGGTAGGCGTCGTCGTCGGGCAGCAGTACTGAAACGCCGCGGGGAAGCACCACCGGTTCGGGGGTGGCGGGAAGGCGGGGAAGGTCCGTCACCCACGGGCCCAGCTTGGCGGCACGCATACCTGGGGAAGCGGTTGCGAAGTCCCGATAGGTAGCAAATGAGGAGACGATGGCGGCCAGCCGGGGAGGGGTGACGGCGGGGAGAGAGGAGAGGAACAGCAGCCCATCGCGGTCCCGGGACAGCTCCACACCATCTGTCGAGTGGCGCGGAAAGTGCGGGTTCGCAACGGCGGCGGATGGGCGCATCGGGTGTGTTCCTTGAGGAAGGTGAAAGGGTTCGTTGTGAAGCCCAACCGACCTTCGCGGCCCCGTGGGAAAACCCAAGCGGGCGCCGATGAAGACTCCGTTCAGGAATACGGATAAGCGGTGCAGTCGTCGACTGCGACAAGCTGGGAGGACGGTTCAGCCACCGAGTCGGGGAGCGGGTAGGTGGTGAGACGGCAGCGGCCATCATCGGTCGGCTCCGCCAAGATCAGCGTCCGGGTCGCCTCGTCGTAGAACACCGAAGGGGAGTAGGCGTACCCGTCCGGTGGCGCGAGATGGCCGGTGACGGCATGTTTCGAGCCGAAAGTGCCAACTACCAGCGGAGGCTCCGCATCCCGCCACAAAGCGGCGTACGCCACCACCGCAGGAGCCAGCGGCTCGACTCCCGGCTCGATGGACGACGCCACCGCTTCTGCCAGCTCGCCCAGCTCGGCGGAGACGGAGGCAACTGGCGGGGCGGCGATGGCACGGCGGATGACGGTGTTGGACAGGGCGGCGGGGATGGCTATGAGGACGGCCATGAGGGCGGCGACGGCGGTGAGGAAATGTAGGCGGCGGGAAACCCGGGAGATGGCGGCGAGGGCACGCTTCGAAGTGATGGAGAGCACCACCATGTACATGATCAGCGTCCCCAGCACCCCAGGCATCTGGGAACGGAGCGCGTAGTCGACGATCTTTCCCAGACCCGACGGGTACGGGTTGAACAGCAGCGCGATCAGGATGCTGACGAACGGGAACGCCGCACACATCGCCAGCAGCTGCAACGCCCCGCTTCGCACCCGCTCAACAGGGATGTCGGCACGCTGGGCGGAAGGGGCGACCGACGGGTCGAATCGGACCTCAACCCCCAAAGCGGAACCGATTTCGGCGGGGGTGAACGTGACGACACCCAGCTTCTCCGAGCAGCGGTAACACACCGAGTACAGCGGTGCGGGGACGTAGGGGTTGTAAGGTGAGACGGGGGTCCAGCCGATGGCGGAGGCAGGGTTGTCACAGAGGGCGCATACGCCGGGGAAGTCCACAGCGAAGATCTTCTGGCGGGAAGCCCGATAGCCGGTGGTTCCTTCTATCACCCGCCCCCACAAGGCGACCTCCAACAGCACCGCGGTGGGTTCCACGGCGGCCGGGTCGTTGTAGCGCATCTCCCCGCCGGCGAAGATGAAGTTGGCGATGTCCGTCCGCTCCCGCAGAGCGTGGAATCCGCATTTGCAGTCCTCCACCGGGACCATGTCGGGGGTGTGTTCCTCGGGCTTCACGTAGCAGCGGGCAACCGAATCTTTCCCGTACGGGAAACCCACCTGGGAGACGAAAGACAAAGTCGACAGCGACGGGCGCCACTCCCCAGGTAGCGCATGGGCGGTCAGGTAAGCGCGTTTGTATCCGCGCAGCACATTGTCGGGGGGTTGGCGGTCTGAAAGCAGACGACGGAAAAGGTCTCTCGGTCCCATGTGGGACCGAATGGTCCGGCCCCCACAAAGACGGGCAATCGAACCTGGTCAGGCAGCGAGACGTGATAGAAGCGACGCGTAGCCGAGTCGCTCACACACCTCGGCCACTGCCGCCAGGTCGGGTGGGCCGACGGTGAGAGTTTCGACCATGTGTGGCAGGTTCGGGGCGTTCCGCTCCAGGATGGTCAGCCCCAGGTTGATGGCGATCCGCTCCCGGTTCTCGACGAACGCCTGACGGATGGCAGGGGTGAGCTCGTCGAGATGGGCGTAGATGCCGTCGATCGAACCGAACTGGCCCAGCAGCTTCGCTGCGGTCTTCGCGCCGACCCGCGGCACGCCGGGCAGGTTGTCAGACGAGTCGCCACGCAGCGCCGCATACTGCGGGTACAGGTGCGGCGGCACCCCGGCGTAGTCGGTCACCGCAGACGGGGTCATCTCGACGATGTCGGAGAACGACTTTCGGGTCCACAGGACGGTGATGTGGTCGGAGGCGAGCTGGAACACATCCCGGTCCCCGGTGAGGATCAGGGCACGGAACCCCTGGTCGACGGCACGGGTAGCCAAAGTGGCGAGCAGGTCGTCGGCCTCATAGCCTGGGACGTTGAACGTGGGAACACCCATGCTGCGGGCGAGTTCGCGGATCAGCCCTAGCTGGGCCGGCAGCGAGGAAGGGGACGGGGAGCGGGTCGCCTTGTATTCGGGGTCGACGGCGTGCCGCCAGGTGGCGGACGGTGAGTCGAAACAGATCGCTCCGGATTGCGGGGCGATCCTGGCGATGGTGGGGGCGAGCATGTTCCAGAACCCCACCACCGCGTTCGTCGGGGTACCGTCTGGGGCGGTGAGGGTTTCGGGGAGGGCGTGGTAGGCGCGGTAAGCAAGCGAATGCCCATCTACGAACAACGCGACGGGACGGGAAGCTGAAGTCATAGGAAACACAGTGGGGGCGCACGGCCCCAAAGACAGTGGGTGGCACGCCGACTGGTTGTACGCCGTGGGCGGCAGCCACAGAAGAACCGGCCCCCTGGGAGGGCCGGTTCGCTAGTTCGGTTTCGGTTCGGCAGTCAGCAGCTCTGCGGCGGTGCTGGCAGCTTCGGATGGGGTGATGCCTCCTTTCACCAGAGTCCACGCTAGCTCCCAGACCTTCTTGTCATCTTCGCTGAAACCCGCGTACTCGCTGGCGAGGACACGGGGAGCCATCTCTGGCAGCAGCTCCCAGCCTTCCAGCATGGCCACCAGCCCCGAATACGGGCAGGTGGCGGCGGACCGTTGCCGCCAGTGGGCGTAGTCTCCGGGCCGGTAAATCAGCTCATGGGCGGCCGTGTGTGCCGCTTCGACCGATCCGGCAGCTGACTCGGTCAGCAGGTGGCGAGCCTCATCTGCGCCCAGCAGCGCCCAGCTGAGATCCAACCAGCCGACCTCAAGCGCCGAGGACGCTAGGTGGCGGTACAGGTCGTCGAACATGGCACGCGCCGGATCTGTGGTCGGCTCTATCTCCCACAGCTGGGTCACCCGGAACTGGAAGGACGGGTGCGGGAAGAAGATCAGCAGGATCCCGCTGGCCACGTGGATGCCGTCGCCGGCAGGGTTGACGATCCGATGTTCCACGGCCGGCTGACCCGAATGCTTAACAGCTACCTCGATGACCGCGTCGACGAGGCGGTCTCGGTGGCCGACGGTGTCGGGGGTGAGCTGGTAGAACACCGACAGCGCACCGACGCCGTGGCTCGAGTCAGGCGACGCCGAGGTCGTGGCGGGCCGAATGTGGCGGCTTCCGTCCAGATCCAGCCGGACGAACGGAAGCGTGTTGGAGTCTTTTCGCATCGACATGTGACCCCTACCGTGGCTGCGGAACCCCCGCACGGAACAGCCGCCCCCGAAGCGCAGCCGCCGAGGCGAAACGGAGCAAGCTGGGCGGCGGGCTCGCCGGAACCTCAGTCCTTCGACCGCCTCTTCGGGGTCACCTTCCCTTGGGCGATCTCCTCGAAGGCGATCATCAGAGGCTTTCGGGACAGCGAAGACACCTGCGGTGGGGTGCACTGGCCGATCCCCTCATCGTGCTGGCCGAAATACGAGGTGATCTGGCGGGCTCGGCGGGCGGCCAACACCGCAGCGGCGAAACGGCCACCGGAGCCGGCGATCACATCCTCGATCTCCGCGCCCGAAGCCGCGGCGGGTCCATGCTGTGTCGCCGCAGGCTCAAAAGAGGAGGCAGACTGGTCGCTCATGTCACGAAACAGTCCCGCCGAACAGACAAGAAACAGTCAGGTGAGTGCTCGTAACCGGGAAGGCGGGAGAGGGTCAGACAGCTACCAGGCCGTGGACGGCGGAAGCGGCGCCTCGACTCGGGAGATCGGCGATGGCTGTGGTTCTGCGATGGAAAGACGGCATTGAAAAACCGGCCCCCCAAGGAACTGGGGGCCGGTTGGATGGTTCAGTCGGCGAGGATCTCAGCCGCTTCGACCACGGCACGGTCAGGTTTCAAGCCGTTTCTGGTAAGCGTCCACGCCAGCTGCCAACGGTTCTTCTCGGCAGCTGGGATATGCGGATGGTCCGTCGCAAGCATCTGCTCGGCGTATTCGGGATACCGCGACCAGGCTTCTAACATCTGCTCGAGCCCGACGGCTGGGCACTGTGCCGACCCTCGGGTACGCCAGTCGCCGACGGAGCGGGCGGACAGGCACAGGTCGTGGGCGATGTCGTGCGCGGCGGCGAGTTCACGGTCGGAGATGTCGTAGACGTCGGAGGCGAGCAGGTCAGTGAACCGTCTCGTCCACCCGGACGACCGGCGATCCAGCTCGAAACCGGAAGCCGGTTCTTCGGTTTCACCCAGAATCCCCAGCAGCTCCGCGGCCAGAGGGGTGGTCGCGACCAGGTCGGAGTCGTGATGTTCGAAGTCGATGTCGACCGGGCCGAAGCCGAAGACCACAATCCCAGACGCGACGAAACCCCGAGGGCTGTGAGGCGTCCAGAGCCGATGTTCGACCAGAGGCTGACCGTCCAGATGGCCGACCGCCTCTATCAGTTTCGAAGACCACAGGTCGCGCTCCGGGACCGCCTGGTCGGAAAGCTGGTAGGCCACCGCCAGAGTTCCCGACTCCGCCCTGGGGAACGTCGTTGAGATAACGGGTAGCACGGTGCGGGTGCCGTCCAGGTCGAAGCGGGTGAACGGGCAAACCCCGCCCGCTTCGAACGACACCTCCCTTTCGTACCTTCCAAATCGTTTGGACATGTCCAGTACCGTGGAGGTGAGACACCCAACGACAATGTGACTCCCCGCAACCTCGGGGGCCGCGTTGGCGTGTTCCGGCCAGGGGGAAAGTATTTCGCGGGCACGGTCCGCTGCGACGTCGGGCAGCAGGCCGTTGCGGTGCAGCGAGAACGCACCGTCAACATCGCCACCGAGCCCGCTCCGTCGAGGGCAGTGGCGGCTGTGGACGCAGCAGACGGGTGGGGCCGGGGCCGAGACGCACAAACGGTGTGGCATTCGTTTCACACATGGACACACCCGTGGGGGACCGAACAGCGCTGAAAGTCGGTGAGCCGATTGGCCGGTTTGGCAAAGGAGGGACCGTGACTCCACATGGAAACGGCACAGGCACCCACCAGCCCACCGGAACAGAATGGCCGGCCGATCGTCGCCGGTGGGCGCAGACGTGCCGCCGGATGGGGAAGGAGAATCGGCGCCTACCTCATCGACAGGGCAGCCATCTACGGGGTCACCATCGGCCTGTCGGTCGGGTACATCTGGGAGAAGATGACCCTATGGGTCGAAGACGTCGTCAACCTGCTGTACACGCAGGACAGCTTGGCCGAAGCGGACACCTGGGAGCTGCTGTACGAGGTGGTCGTCAACGTCCCCATCGGCGAAATACTCGGCATGATCGCCTATGTGCTGCTGCTGTTCATCGCTGTCTCCGGGCTGTACACCATCCCCCAGGTCGCCATCTGGTCGAAGACGCTCGGCAAACGGATCTGCGGCATCGAGATCGTCGGGGCAGACGACGGGCGGCGGCCGGTCGGATGGTGGATGTCGATCAAACGATGGGCGCTGCCCGGCATCACCATCGCAGCTGGAACCCCCGGTGCTCTCGTGTCAACCGGGTCGCAGCTGTGGGCGTTCGTACAGCCCGAACGCCGCGGCTGGCACGACCTGGTGGCAGGCACCGTTGTCGTCGAAACCGGAACACATTTCGGGTCCGGGGACGCGCAACCCGCCGGCGGAGAGGAGCCGGGGGAGACGGCGGAGGAGGCCCGGGGGGTATGAGGAGAGACCGGTGGGAGCGGATCAGAACCCTCGGTTACATCGTCACAACCCCACAGACCGCTGACTGGGCAACCGACTGGTTCGGGGTCGCGGAAGTCCTGCGGGGCCTGGTGATAGCCGGGAACTGGCAGACGGAAGCACATCCCGAAACGGACCGGCTGCTCGGAGACTGGATCTTGGGGCTGGTCCCGGACCTGAACGCGGTGGACGCCGAACTGGCCGCCGGGGAGGCGTGGCGAGCGAACCCTCAGAAAGTAGTTGACACGCTGCTTGCTGAGCGCCGACCCGGGGTGATCCGCAAACTCGTGGCGCACGTGCCAGCAGCCGGAGACGAACACGCCCTCAGCCCAGATCAGGTGCGGAAAGTCTCACGGGCCAGCCAGTGGGCGGTACAGACGCTGGGGACCCTGTGGAAGAAAGGGTACCGGGGGGACTTTTCCGGCGTGTACCCCCAGCACATCCCCAAATCCCGCCGAGACGCGGCCGGCGCCTACGTGGCAGCCATGGGCGCAGATGAACAGGTGAGCCGGTGGTTCGGGGTGCTGGATTCCCGGATGGCGGCCGGAGCAGTCGGTGAGTTGGCGGGACGGAAAGTCGTATGGGACGCGATCACCGCCGACCCGCTGGTCGACGTCGATTTGGGGATGGCGGTGTGCCGGCTCAGTTCACATGGGCAGGACCCGGCGTGGCTGGCGGCGGTGGAGCGGTTCGCCAAAGACGTGATCTGCCGGCAATCCTGGGTCGACCAGCAGGTGTCCGCCCTGTTCGCCAACCCGGCGGTGCCACACCAGCTGGCAGTCGAGGTGGCGGCGGAATGCGCCGGCAGGCACTTCCAGCCGGACACCGACCCATATCGGAGACGAGGGCAGCTGGCCGAAGCGCTGTGGGCGTGGCGGCAGGGGAGGCGAGCGGACGCCGAAGCTGACGACTTTCACTGGTGGTTCGGGGAAACCGCCCCGTGGCTCCGACCAGACGACGCCACAGCCGCCGAAGTAGGAGCCGCCCAGACCGGCGTCGACATTCACGAGGGGATCCAACAGGTGAAGCTGTCGGTGCCGCAACGTGACCCGTGGCAGCGGACCTTCGCCCAACTGAGGGTGACGCTCGATTCAGCCACCGGGACGGCAAACAGGCATGGTTCTATAGAAGACAGCCAACTTCTCTGGGCAGCCGAATACGGAGAACAGGTGCGTTCCCACTGCGGGGAGAGCCAGGCCAAATGGGCCCTGTTCTTCTCCCTCTACTCCCAGCCCGCCGTCGACCCCGCCGACATTTTGACTCTGGTAGGTGACTGATTGACTCTGCTAGGTGACTGATTGACTCTGACAGGCGACTGATTGACTCTGACAGGCGACTGGCCGTCTAGCCGAATAGCTGGTACAGCAACCAGGCGAACGGCACAGCCGCCGCCCCCAACGCACCAGCCACAGGAATGGCGGTCGCATGCAGCAGAGTGGCAGGGTCGGAGGTGTCCAGAATGCGGGGTGCGCGGACCGTCACACGGGTAGGGGCAACCTGGGCGGCGGTGAGGGACTCCACCTGGGCGAACGAGAAGGCGGGGCCGCATCCGTCACACACCGCCCGCAGCGGAGTCAACCCGACCGCACCGTCGAGATGCGGAGCCAAACCCGACGAAGCCTGGCGGCGGCAGCTTTCACAAAGGGACGACACCCCAATGGAGAGCACCGACTGGTGGGAGGCGCGGTAACCCCACATCCCTTCAATCACCGTCCCCCACAGACCCACACGCAGCAGCACCTCGCCGGCACGCAGCCGGGTGGCGCGGTCGTAGGCGCAGCGGCGCACCCGGAGGGGCGACTTCAAAGCGTGGAAACCGCAGCGCCCCGACAAAGAAGACATGCAGTCCACCCCGTGAGAACAGGGTGCCATCTCGGCGACCGGGCCGTACAGGCTGAGCATCGTCACCGGCCGGAAAAGCACCGCTTGCAGCTGACGGGCGGATGAGATCTGTCCCCAAAGCTGTGCGTGCTTGTAGGCGGTGATCATCACAGAATCTCCCATGACGCACACGGTGCCCTGTGCTGCGGTGGGGGCAGTCGGGGTCGGCTGCGCGAACGCGGCAGCGGGGGACGGTCTCCAGATGCGATGCGTGACTTCTACCGACGTCTCATCGGATGGGTGGCTGCTGCCGGGAGAACCAGATGGGGCAGAGTGGCTGGGCGTGCGCTGTGGTTGAGTGCGTGTGGGCTGGCGGTAGCGGCGGGGGTGCTGGTGGTCAGGATGGTCGCGTTCGGGCCTGTCACGATGCATGGGTTCACTCCCGAAGAACGGGCGGTGATCGAACGGGCAGTAGAGCGGCTGGAAAAGAACGGGTTCACCTTGCCACAAACCCATGTAATGCCGGACCGCAGCCCCGCCCACTGCGTATACAAAGGCACCGCCCGCGAGTCGTGGCCCGTGAGGCTCATCAAACTGTGCGACGTGGAAGAGCACATCGTCGTCCACGAGCTGGCGCACGTGTGGACCTACAACCATCTCGACTGGGACGACCGGGAGGCGTGGGCGTGGCGGCGAGGACTAGACACGTGGAACGGCAAGGACGTCCTATGGGGGGACCGGGCAGCTGAGCAGGCGGCGGAGATCCTCACCTGGTACCTGTACTTCGGCGAATCCGCCCACACGAGCCGGCGTATCAGCGGACCTGTCGGGTTGGACGTGTTCGAACGTGACGTCGAATGGCTGCTGGCCGCCGGAGGTGACCCAGCCACTTGGGACACCTTCGACGAGCGGATCGACTACATCACCGCCGCGTACCGCCATTCGGAGATGCGTCAGCTGGTGGAGGAAACAACGAGGATGAGAGCCGCGTTGGCGCATACGCAAAACGAAGGTGCCCACCCCAGAAACGCCCGGCGCTACGCGCAGGCGGGGGACCGAAGCGGCGTCCGGCGCTATTTCGAGGAAATAGGAGCTGCTGCGGCCTACGGATCTGAACCGCCGGAGGGGGCCAACCCGACCATCACACCGGTGTGGGTGCCTGCGTGGGCGGAAACCTGGCCGACGTCGACAACCCGGCCCCACCCGAATTAGGCGTAACAGCGAACCCCCGCCACACGGCGGGGGTTCGTTTTGGTTTTCAGGTTCTTTCGGTCAGCTCACGGGCCGTGGCTTCGACCTTTTCCGGTGGCATCCCCGACTGCAGAAGACGGAGAGCCAGCTGGCGGAGCCTGTCTTCGGAGGCGGAGATCCCCGGGTAGCCGTTCATCAGGTTCTGGGCCACATAGCTGTCGTAGAGCGGCCACACTTCGGCGAGCCGGCTGATCCCGCTGTGCGGGCACAGCGCGTCCGTCACCGCCAAAGCCAGCACTTCAAACCGCGGGTCCATACCTTGCTGTTCCGCGCTGACGGTGGCGTCGAGAGTCATCATAAGGTGGGCAAGACGGTGAGCCTCCGCCAGGTCGTCGGTGATGGCGGCACGGGCCGCCAGCTCCACGACACGGGCAGGCGACATCCCGAAGGTTTTCGCCAACCCGAGCTTGTCCAGCTTCTTAACCGCCTCCAGGGCCGGAAAAGACATACGGTGTTGGAGAGTCCACCCTCCCTCCACCTGCCGCAGCGAATCGGGAAACAAAAACGCCAAGGCGATGTATGTCCCGCCGTCGCTCCGAGGGTCCCAGCGACGGTGGTCGAGAAGCCACATCGCTCCGGCCTCCTTGGCGAGGGCGGCTATGCGGCCGGCGGCGCGTTCACGTTCCCGGGTTCCGCCATGCGGAGCGGGGTGGACCACAGCGACGACAGCGGGCTCGGGATGGGGGACAGTCGGAAGTTCCGCTACGTGACGTGAGCCGTCTTCGCCCAGAAACACACACGGGCGGTAGTCGGAAAACGATGGGGTTGTTTGTCGCATCATTGGGAAACCACCGTGGGGGCGGGAAGGCTCCGCACCACCCTCAATGGGGGGTCAGTCGCGGTGGAGCATCCGCCACACCCGCGGGTCGCCGCGGCGAACCGCCTGGTTTATCGCCCAGGGGCGGCCGTGCTCCAGGTCCCGTTCGTAGCGGCGTTCACGACGCCGATCCGCCAGGTGGGCCAGCTCCGGGTCGGTGGGGCGGCAGCGGCAGCTGACGCGGTCGCTGCGGTGGCAGACGCATCCGCAGTGCCCGAACATTTCGATGCGGTCGTTGTGGGAGATGTTGAACGGCACCGGCGCTGAACCCGCACACCAGCACACCTGCCGGCCCCCCCTGTGGCAGTCACAGGGGCAGTAGGTGAAGAAGGTGACCGCGTCGTTGTGGGACAGTCCGCTGCGCATAGGTGGATTGTGGTGTGCCGGCACCCAGCGTACAGTCACGCCGCCAGGAGGGAAGCCCGTCGGCGCCGCCGATCGCACAGCCCATAGGTAGGGACGGAGGGGGATCAGCCCGAGTTTTCGGTGAGGATGAACCCACGCCACCGGCGTTCTGGGGGAATGAAGGTGATCGCCGGGCCGGCCAGCGAAATCCACCCACTCGTCCAGCCGGTCGGGCAGGTCGTCTTCAACCAGTCGGCGGATCGCCGCCAGGTCCGGGTCGAACGGGTAAAGAGCCTCCCCGAAAGTCTCGAAAGAGAACTCGCAGTCCAAATCGAACTCGCGGAGGATCCGCTGGTACTTGACCAGTGCTGACAGCTGAGGAAAAGACCCTGCGCCGGCGCCGGAGAACTCGGCGTTCACCCGGCCCACCAGACCCGACAGTTCGGCGGTGGGGTGAGGGTTGTCGCCACCCCGAGCCACTGGCGGCAAGCCACACCGGCCCACCGGTGTGCCAGGGCGACGAAGGGACGGCCCGGGTGGAAACCGCACGCCTGGGATCGGGAGGGAAGGGACCAGCACCACCATCGGATATTCGAAGCCGCAGCGGTGCGGGAAGGCGAACGGGGGTTCGGGGATTCGTCGTCGAGGACGCTCACCCCGGCGTTCCGGTACGCCGACACCCGCTTGGCCACCTCGTCGTGCAGGCCTGGCGACGGCGCCAAAACAGTCATGGGCGGATCGTATCTCACAGCGTGTGTCCTATTTGACACACCGGCTTCCCTTGACCTTGCCTTCTCC
>ERZ777003.4405-NODE-4405-length-11939-cov-6.862168_pt1 | contig 11939 bp, 11 predicted proteins | sample MGYA00374956_ERZ777003 | MGnify/ENA primary metagenome ERZ777003 (study PRJEB29302, sample SAMN06268252) | bioreactor metagenome | isolation source: Joint BioEnergy Institute, California, USA | place: USA:Joint BioEnergy Institute, California, USA | collected... | reverse complement strand
GGCCCCCCGCCTCGCCTGCCTGATCTACACCTCCGGCACCGGCGGCGCGCCGAAGGGCGTGATGCTGCCGCACCGCGCCATGCTCGCGAACCGCGAGGGCGTGCGCGCGCTGGCTGAGAGGCTGAATCTCTTCGGCAAGAGCTACCTCTCCTTCCTGCCGCTGTCGCATTCCTACGAGCATACGGTGGGCGGCTTCCTGCTGCCCTCGCTCGGGATGGAGGTGGTCTATTCCCGGGGCGCCGACCGGGTCGCGGCCGAGCTGCAGCAGATCAGGCCCGCCATCATCACCGCCGTGCCTCGGCTGTTCGAGGTGCTGCGCGCGCGCATGCTGGCCCAGCTCGAGAAGGAGACGCCGTTCAGGCGCCGGATGTTCGAGCGCGCCGTGGAGCTCGGGCTGCGGAAGATGGACGGCCCGCCACTCGGGCTGTTCGAGCGCGTGCAGGACGCTGTGCTCGAACGGCTCGTGCGCGACCGGGTGCGCGCGCGCTTCGGCGGGCGGCTGGTGGCCCTGGTCTCGGGCGGGGCGCGGCTCGATCCCGACCTTTCGGGGTTCTTCCTCGCGCTCGGCGTGCCGGTGATCCAGGGCTACGGGCAAACGGAGGCGGGGCCGGTGGTCTCGGTCAACCCGCCCTGGGCGAACAGGCGGGACACCGTCGGCCCGCCGCTCGCCGGGGTGGAGGTGCGCATCGCCGAGGATGGGGAGCTGCTGGTGCGCGGCGACCTCGTCATGGACGGCTACTGGAACAACGCGGAGGCCACGGCGGCGGCGCTGCGGCCGGCGGCGGGCGATCCGCCGGACGCGCCGGTTTGGCTGCACACCGGCGACGTGGGCACGATCGACGCGGACGGCTACATCCGCATCACCGACCGCAAGCGCGACTTCATCAAGACGCTCGGCGGCGACATGGTGAGTCCGGCGAAGATCGAGAGCCTGCTCATGGCCGAGCCGGAGATCGCCCAGGCGGTGGTCGCGGGCGAGGGCAAGCCCGGGCTGGTCGCGCTGCTGGTGCCGGCGGAGGGCATGGACGGCAAGGTGGCGGAGGCGGTCGAGCGGGTGAACGCGAGACTCTCCACCATCGAGCGGATACGGCGCTGGACGATCGCCGAGCCCTTCACCGTCGAGAACGGGCTGCTGACGCCGACGATGAAGGTCCGGCGGCGGGCGGTGATCGAGCGCCATGCGTCCGTGCTGGAGAGCTTGCACCGGCGGGACTGAGGACGGGCACCGCGCCGTCCGGACGCGGCGCGCGCGTGGCCATTGCCCACCGGCTGCCCGGCCTGCCAGGATGGCGGCACTCTGCGGGGAGCGCCGGGATGCGCACCGTCGCGCGCCTGCCCTCTCCCTGCCGCAACATCACCCAACGCCGTGCAGGAGACGCCCATGACGCTGACTTCGCCCGCCGACGCCCTCGCCGGTCTCTGGCGCGCGACCGGGCTGGATCCGGCGGCGCTGGATGCGGTGGAGCTTACCGGCCGCGAGCCGGTGCAGCCTTCTACCTACGCCGTCGGCACCGCGGCGCAGGCATCGATCGCCGCCGCGGGCCTGGCCGCGGTGGAGGTCTGGCGCGCCCGCTCCGGCCGCGCGCAGCGCGTCGCGGTGGACATGCGCCACGCGGTCGCCGAGTTCCGGTCCGAACGCTACCTGCGCATCGACGGCAAGCCAGCGCCCGAGCTCTGGGACAAGATCGCCGGGCTGTATCAAGCAGGCGATGGGCGCTGGCTGCGCCTGCACACCAACTATCCGCACCACCGCGACGGCGTGCTGCGCCTGCTCGGCTGCGACTACGATCGCGCCGCCGTGACCGCCGCACTTGCCCGCTGGACGGGGGAGGATTTCGAGAACGCCGCGGCCGAGGCTGGTCTCGTCGTCACCATGGCGCGCAGCACGGAGGAATGGGACGCACATCCCCAGGGCCGCGCCGTCGCTGGCCTTCCCGTCCTGCTGATCGAGCGCATCGGTGAGGCGCCGCCGACACCCTTCCCCGCCGGCGCGCCGAAGCGCCCGCTGGAAGGCATACGCGTACTCGACCTCACCCGCGTGATCGCCGGGCCGGTCTGCGGACGGACCCTCGCGGCGCACGGGGCGACGGTGCTGAACGTCACCGCCGCGCACCTGCCCTTCACGCCGACGCTGGTGATCGACAACGGGCGCGGCAAGCTCACCACCCATCTCGACCTGCGCGCGGAGGCCGACCGCGAGACCCTGCGCGGGCTGGCGGCACAGGCCGATGTGTTCGTCCAGGGCTACCGCCCGGGTGCGATCGCGGGCCACGGCTTCTCGCCGGAGCAGGTGGCGGCGATCCGGCCGGGGATCGTCTGCGTCTCGCTCTGCGCCTATGGCCATGCCGGCCCCTGGGCGGGGCGCCGCGGCTTCGACTCCCTGGTGCAGAACGCCAACGGGATGAACCTGGAGGAAGCGGCGGCGGCCGGCGAAACCAAGCCGAAGCCCCTGCCCTGCCAGGCGCTGGACCATGCCTCGGGCTATCTGATGGCGCTCGGGGCCATGGCCGGGCTAATCCGCCGCGCGCGCGAGGGCGGAAGCTGGCATGTGCGCGTCGCCCTGGCCACGACCGGCCACTGGATCCGCTCGCTCGGGCGAGTGGAGAACGGCCTCGCCTGTCCCGAACAGCGCTTCGAGGACATCGCCGACCTTCTGGAGGAGAGCGACAGCCCCTTCGGCCGCCTCACCACGGTGCGCGACGCCGCGCGCCTATCGGAGACGCCGCCCTTCTGGGCGCTGCCCTCCGTGCCGCTCGGCACCCATGCGCCGGGCTGGGATGGCCGCAAGGCGGCAGCCTGAGCGAACCCGGCCCTGTGCGCCTCCGCTCCCCCGGCCCGCAGGCCGGGGGAGCAGCGCTCAACGCGGCTCCCGCGCCGGCATCGGGGCGAGCGGCTCCGCCTTGCCGGCTTCCGCGGCGGCCATCTGCGCCGCGGCGGCGGTGTCAGCGAGGTCCAGTTCCTCCTCGGCCGACATCCAGCGGTGCAACCAGCCCGCCAGGACCGCCCCGACGATCGGCGCGACCCAGAACAGCCAGAGCTGCTGCAGCGCGATCCCACCCACCACCAGGGCAGGCCCCGTGCTGCGCGCCGGGTTGACGCTGGTGTTCGTCACCGGGATCGAGATCAGGTGGATCAGCGTCAGGCAGAGCCCGATCGCGAGTCCCGCGAAGCCCGCCGGCGCCCGTGCCGCCGTGACACCGAGGATGACCACCAGGAAGAAGAAGGTCATCACCACCTCGGTCACCAGTCCCGAGGCCATGTCGTACTTGCCCGGCGACCCGTCGCCAAAGCCATTCGCGGCGAGGCCACTCGCGGCCACGCTCCAGCCCGGCTGGCCCGAAGCGATCGCCCAGAGCAGGAAGGCTCCGGCACAGGCGCCGACGACCTGGGCGATGATGTAGCCCGGCGCCAGGGATCCCTTGAATCGCCCGGCGGCGACAAGGCCGAGGGTGACAGCGGGATTGAGGTGAGCGCCCGAGATATGCCCGACCGCATAGACCATGGTCAGCACGGTCAACCCGAATGCCAGGGAGACCCCGACAAGGCCGATCCCGACTTCCGGGAATTTCGCGGCAAGCACGGCGCTGCCACAGCCGCCGAGAACGAGCCAGAGCGTGCCGAAGAACTCGGCTGCGAGCTTGCGTGACACGGCGCCTCCTCCCACTGAGGGGACCTCGCTTGGATGGGGAGGATGTTATGCGATTCGAGGCCGGACCGGTGGCTTCGATCGCCGCTCGGGCGCTGCCTCGTAGATTTGTGATGCCTCGTGACGCATCGGGCGCGGAGCAATACGATGTTCGGCCGATTGCCGGACAAGCCGGGTTCGCGACCAAGACGCGCGCATCTCCCGGCTTCGCGCGGCGTGCATCGGTGACGGGAGGCGCCACGCGTGCTGAACGAAGCGCAGTGCGAGGAAGCGGCGGCGCTGATCTGGCGCCATTGGCGCGAGGGGCGTCGCATTGCGGCGTTGCCCGAGGCGCTGCGTCCGGCGACGCGGGCCGAGGGCTACGCCATCCAGGCGCGGCTCGCCGCGCGCAGTGCGCATCCGGCCTTCGGCTGGAAGATCGCCGCGACCAGCGCGGCCGGCCAGGCGCATATCGGCGTGGACGGCCCGCTCGCCGGGCGGCTGCTCGCCGAGGAGATGCACGAGGAGGGCGCCGCCGCGGTGCCCTTCGGCGCCAACCACATGCGCGTCGCCGAGGCGGAGTTCGCCTTCCGCATTGCACGCGACCTGCCGCCGCGACCCACAGCCCCCTACACGGTGGCGGAGGTCCTGGACGCCGTCGCGACCCTGCATCCCGCGATCGAGATACCGGACTCGCGCTTCGAGGACTTCGCGAGCGTCGGTGCGGCGCAACTCATCGCGGACAACGCCTGTGCGCACCAGTTCGTGCTTGGTCCCGCCACCACGGCGGACTGGAGCGGGCTCGATCTCGCCGCGCACCGGGTACGCGGGACCGTGGCCGGACGGATGCAACGTGACGGCATCGGCGGGAACGTGCTCGGCGATCCACGCACCGCGCTTGCCTGGCTGGTCAACGAGCTGTCGCGCCACGGCATCACGCTCAACGCCGGCCAGGTGGTCACGACCGGCACATGCCTGGTGCCGATGCCGGTCGGGCCGGGCGATGCGGTGTTCGCCGATTTCGGCGTGCTCGGGAGCGTGGCGATGCGCTTCGCGCCGCGCTAACGCGCGGCGAGAGGCGGAGGCCGGGACCGGCGCATGCATCTCGGCGGCACGCGACTGGTGCAGCGGATACTCTCGATGCCGGAGTTCGCACCCTATGTGGAGCGCGAGACGCTGCCGGGACCGGAGGTGCCGAGCGACGACGAGCTGCTTGACTTCGCGCGGCGCCACGGCACCACGACCTATCGCCTCTTCGGCACCGCGCGCATGGGCCCGGCGAGCGACCCGGGCGCCGTGGAGGACGACCATCTGCGGGTGCACGGGATGAAGGCGCTGCGCGTGGTGGACGCCTCCATCATGCCGAGCATACCTTCCACCAACACCTATGCGACGACGCTGATGATCGCGGAGGAGGCGGCGGAAGACATAGCCGCTGCCTGAACACGGCGGCCAGGCGTCAGCCCACCTCGCGCATTTCGAAATCGTCCTTTCCGGCACCGCAGTCCGGGCAGGTCCAGGTCGTGGGCACGTCCTCCCAGCGCGTGCCGGGCGGCAGGCCCTCCTCCGGCCAGCCGGCGGCCTCGTCGTAGCGGAATCCGCAGAGCGCGCATTCCCAGATCCGGAGCGGCGGCGATGCCGCGGCGTCGGTTTCCATCGGGGTCAATCCAATTGCACGTTGTTCTCTCGCACCGCGGCGCCCCACTTCGTCAGCTCGCTTCGGATGAAGGCGCCGAACTCCGCCGGGGTGCTGGTCAGCACATCGGCGCCCATGCCGCGCAGGCGCTCGACCGTCGCGGGGTCGCGCAGGATGCGGTGCAGCTCCTGCGCGATGCGCTGGGTGATCGGCTCCGGCAGGCCCGCGGGCGCGACGAGGCCCATCCAGGCGGCCGCGTCGAAGCCGGCGAGGCCCGCCTCCGCCAACGTGGGCAGCTCGGGCAGCAGGGCCGCGCGCTGGCGCGTGCTGACGGCGAGCGCGCGCACCCGGCCCGCCCGCACATGCGGCGTGACGAACACCGCGGTGTCGAACATGAGGTGCAGCCGTCCCGCGAGCAAGTCGGTCAAGGCCTGAGGCCCACCGCGATAGGGAACGTGCACCATCTCGAGCTCGCCCGCGGCGCGGGCGAACATCGCGGTGATGAGGTGCGAGGTCGTGCCGTTGCCGGAGGTGCCGAAGACAAGGCTGCGCGGCGCCGCCCGCGCCCGCGCGATCAGGTCCGCCACGCTCCGTACCTCGAGCTCCGGGTTCACGATCAGCACGAAGGGCAGGTTCGCGACGAGCGTGATCGGCGTGAAGTCGCGCGCGCTATCGTAGCCGACATTGCGGTAGAGGTTGGGATTGGTCGCGAGCGGCGCGGTCGCCGAGAGCAGGAGCGTGTGGCCGTCCGGCGCCGCCTGCGCCGCGGCCGCGGCGGCGAGGCTGCCGCCCTGACCGGGCCGGTTCTCGACGATCACCGTCCAGCCCGCATTCTCGCCGAGCTTGTCCGCCAGCAGCCGCGCGATGATGTCGGTCGCCTGGCCCGGCGGGAAGCCGACGAGGAGACGAATGGGCCGGGAGGGCCATCCTTGCTGCGCGGACGCCGTGGCGCCGCCCGAAGCCATCAGGGCAGCAGCGGCCAAGCCGTTCCGCAGCAACGCGCGCCGCATGGCGTCTCCTCCCCCCGATGTGTTGGCGTTATCCGCAGCTTGCTGCTGGTTTCGCTCTGCCCGCATAATGTGGCGTCGGCTTCACCCTGACAATCGCAAATGCCGACGCGGCGGGAGGAATGCGGAGCATGATCTACGCGACGACCACGGCGGAGGCGGTGCCCACGCGCTTCGCCCGCACGACGCCGGAGGGCGGCACGATCTGGCGGACCGACTACTTCGGCCCGACGCCGTCCCAGAAGGGCTCGAACTCGGTCGATCCCAACGCACCCAACACCAACGAGTATGTCGAGCCCGCACCGGGCGAGGTGCGGCTGCCGCAGGCCTTCCTCGTCGAGCAGGACCCGCGCGCGATCGTGCATCCCCACTTCCACTTCGTGGACCAGTTCCAGGTTGTCGTGGACGGCGAGGGCACGATCGGGAAGCGCGCGATCACGCCGATCATGGCGCATTTCGCCAGCGGCTGCACCGCCTACGGGCCGATCATCCCGGGCGCGCAGGGATTGAAGTACTTCACGCTGCGCGCGAGCGCGGACGACACCGGCGCGCAATTCCTCCCCGCCGCGCGCAGCAAGATGCGCAAGGACTGGCCGAAGCGCTACGTGCTGGCCAACCCGGTGCTGCCTTCCTCGCCCGAGGCGCTGCGCGCGCGGCGGGAGCCGGCGGTGGACGTCGTGCTGCAGGAGCCGGACGGGCTCGCCATCCTGATGCTGCGCATCCCGCCGGGCGGCCAGCTTGCCGCGCCTGATCCGGCGACGGGCGCGGGACAGTCCATGGTCGTTGCCGCGGGTTCCATCCTGCATCGCGGCAAGGTGCTTGACCGTCTCTCCGCGCTGTTCGTCACCGCGGACGAGCCGCCGCTGACCGCGCGGGCCGGGCCGGACGGCGCAGAGTTGCTGGTGCTGCAATACCCGAAGCGGGCGGCGGCCGGAGCCTAGGGCCGGAGGCACGGCGGCCGGTCGGCGCCGCGCGACGCCATCACCGGACCGTGCCCTTGCGGCGCAGATCGGCGATGGTTTCGTCGTCCAGCCCGACGCGCCGCAGCACGGCGTCGGTGTCCGCGCCGAGAGCGGGCGCGGCGTTCACTGGTGGAAGGCGGCCATTCACGCGCACCGGGCCGGTCAGCATCCGCACCGGCGCCCCGCCCTCCCGGCGCGTAAATTCGGCTACGCCGCCGCGCTCGCGCACGAAGGGGTTGTCGAGAGCCTGTCCGACATCGAGCACAGGCGCAGCCGGCACGGCGCCGCCGATCGCCTCAAGCCACTCCGCGGTGCTGCGTTCGGAGAAGGCGGTGTCGAGCAGTTCCGTCAGTACGGCGCGGTTCTCCAGTCGCGCACGGAACGTCGCAAAGCGCGGATCGGTGGCCCATTCGGGATGGCCCAGCTTCTCCGCGAGGATCGGCCAGAACTTCTCCTTGTTGCACATGATGAAGATCCAGCCGTCGCTCGTGCGGTAGAGCTGCGACGGCGTGAGCGAGGGATGCGCCCCACGCGGCTCCCGCCCCTGCACATGGCCGCCGTTCAGGTACCAGGCGGCAAGATAGGTCAGGTTGTGCAGCGCCGTGTCGAACAGGCTGACATCGAGGTCCATGCCCCGCCCCGTCGCGCGCGCCCCGACGATGCCGGAGACCAGCGCGAAGGCGGCCAGCAGCCCGGTCATCATGTCCACGACCGAGACGCCGAAGCGCGCCGGCGGCCCGTCCGGCTCTCCGGTCAGCGAGAGGTATCCGGCCTCGGCCTGCATCAGGTAGTCGTAGCCGGGCCAGGAGCGGCGCGGGCCGTCGCGCCCATAGGCGGAGAGGTGCGCACAGACGATGCGCGGGTTGATGTCCTTCAGGCTGTCATAGGTGAGGCCGAGCTTCTCCGGAAGGTCGCCGCGAAGATTGTCGAGCACCGCATCGGCCTCGCGGAGCAGGTCGCGCAGCAGGCGCATCCCCTCGGGGTGCTTCAGGTTCAGCCCGACACTGCGCTTGTTGCGGTTGAACGCCTGGTGGAAGTGGCTGTCGCCCGGCGAGAAGAAGAACGGGCCGACGAGGCGACCGACGTCGCCGCCCTCTGCCGGGTTCTCGATCTTGATCACCTCCGCGCCGAGGTCGGCGAGCAGCATGGTGCCGAAGGGACCGGCGCCGTACTGCTCCACCGCGATGACGGTCACGCCGTCCAGTGGCAGCGGGCGTTCCATCAGACGCGGTTCCGCTCGATCAGGCGTTTCGCGATGACGAGGCGCTGGATCTCGTTCGTCCCCTCTCCGATCACCAGCAGCGGCGCGTCGCGATAGAGGCGCTCGACGACGAATTCCTTGGAGTAGCCGTAGCCGCCGTGGATGCGCATCGCATCCAGGCTATTCTCCACCGCCGCCTCGGTGGCGAAGAGCTTGGCCATGCCGGCCTCGTAGTCGCAGCGATCGCCGCGATCGAGCGCCTGCGCGGCCTTCTCGGTCAGCAGTCGCGCCGCTTCCACGCGCGTCGCCATGTCGGCGAGCTTGAGCGCGATCGCCTGGTGCTCGTAGATCGGCCTACCGAAGGTGCGGCGCTGCTGGGCGTAGCGTACGGCCTCATCCAGTGCGCGCTGCGCGACGCCGACGCCGCGCGCGGCGACGTTGACACGGCCAAGTTCCAGGCCGCTGATGGCGCAGGCCATGCCATGGCCCTCGCCACCGATCAGGCGGTCTGCGGGGACGCGGTAGTCCTCGAACACCAGCTCGGCGCTGTCGATGCCCTTGTAGCCAAGCTTCTCCAGCCGCCGCCCGACGCGGAAGCCGGGGCCTTTCTCGGCCAGCAGCATCGACATGCCGCGGTGGCGCGGCTCGGCGTTCGGGTCAGTCTTTACGAGCAGCGCAAAGCAGCAGCCGAAGATGCCGTTGCTGATCCAGGTCTTCGTGCCGTTGACGACGTAGTGGTCGCCCTCCCGCCGCGCCGTGGTGCGGATGGCCTGCAGGTCGGTGCCGCAGTCCGGCTCAGTCAACGCCAAGCCGCCGCGCAGCTCGCCGGTCGCGAAGCGGGGGAGGAAGGCGCGCTTCTGCGCCTCCGTGCCCATGCGGTCCACGATGCGCGCCATGATCAGGTGCGAGTTGATGATGCCGGAGAGCGACATCCACTCCGCCGAAATGCGCTCGATCACCTTGGCGTAGGTCGAGGGCCGCAGGCCGAGGCCGCCATACTCCGCTGGGATCACCGCGCCGAACAGGCCGAGCTCCTTCATCCGCTCGACGATCTCGGCCGGATACTCGTCCGCGTGCTCGAGCTTCGACGCGACCGGGCGGACATGCCGCTCCAGGAAGCGGTCCACCGCGTCGAGGATCAGGCGCTCCTGCTCCTCCGCTTCGATCGCGGCGCTCATGGCTTGCGGTACCCGCGGCGCGGCATCAGGCTCGATCGCTCGAAGGTGAGGAACACCGTGCCGTCGGCCTTGTAGCCCTCGGTCCGTGTGGTGACGATGCCTTGGCCGGGGCGCGAGCGACTCTCGCGCACCTCGATCACCTGCGTGCGCGCATAGACCGTGTCGCCGGGGAAGACCGGCGCGACCAGGCGGATCTCCTTCCAGCCGAGATTGGCGATCGAATTGAAGCTGATGTCGTTCACCGTCATGCCGACGACGATGGCGAGCGTCAGCGCACTGTTGACCAGCGGCTTGCCGAATTCCGACCCGGCCGCGAAGGCATGGTCGCAATGCATCGGGTGCTGGTTCATGGTCAGCAGGCTGAACTGAATGTTATCAGCTTCGGTGATGGTGCGGCCGGGCCAGTGCTCGAACACCTGGCCGGGGCGAAAATCCTCGAGGAAGTTCCCGCGCTCGCGCCCCAGTACGACGGTCCCCCCCTGCACGCCGATCTCCTGCTTTGCCATGCTACGTCCCGTTGCCGTCACTGCGCCGCTGCGGCGGCGTCTTGCGGCGCCGACATGCGGAATCCCGGATAGCCTTGTGCCGCGATCGCGGCGCACTCCTCGCGGTAGGTGCCGACGCCACCGACATAAGGCATGAACACCCGTGGCTTGCCGGGGATGTTCGCACCCATGTACCAGGAATTCGCCTTCGGATAGAGCGTGCGGTTGCCCACCTCCGCGACATGCGCGACCCAGGCGTCCTCCGCCTCCTGCGTCGGCTCGATGCAGGTCGCGCCGCGCGCACGCATGTGGACGAGGCAGTCGGAGAGCCAGTCCACATGCTGCTCGATCGAGACCATCATGTTGCTCAGCACCGAGGGGCTGCCCGGTCCGGTGATCAGGAACAGGTTGGGGAAGCCTGCCACCATCAGGCCGAGATGGGCGCGCGGCCCCGCCGCCCACTTCTCCCGCAGAGACGCCCCCGACCGCCCACGGATATCCACCGCCAGCACGGCGCCAGTCATCGCGTCGAAGCCGGTCGCAAAGACGATGCTGTCCACCGCGTATTCGGCACCGTTGTGCAAGCGCAGCCCGGTCCGCGTGATGGCCTCGATCGGCGCGGAGCGGACGTCCACCAGCCGAACGTTCTCGCGGTTGAAGGTCTCGTAGTAGTGCGTGTCCACGCAGATGCGCTTGGTGCCGATCGGGTGGTCGCGCGGCTGGAGCAGCGCGGCCGTGGTAGGGTCCTTCACGATCTCCGCGATCTTGCCGCGTACGAACTCAGCCGCCGTGTCGTTGGCCGCCTGGTTGCGCAGCAGGTCCACGAAAGCGCCCATGAAGGCGGTGCCGCCGGCTGCCCAACGCTCCTCGTACACGCGCCGCCGCTCCTCCGGCGAGACGTCGAGGGCCGAGCGCTCGTCGATGTGGTAGAGAATTCCGGTGCGCATCATGCGCGCCTTGCGCCGGTGCGCGGCGTAGTCGGACTTCCACCAGCGCTCGTACTCCTCGTCCATCGGCTTGTTGCGCGAGGGGATGCTGAAGTTTGGCGTGCGCTGGAAGACGAAAAGCTGCGCCGCTTGCTCCGCGATCACCGGCACCGCCTGGATCGCGGAGGACCCGGTGCCGATCACGGCAACGCGCTGGCCGGTGAAGTCCACCTCCTCATGTGGCCAGCGGCCGGTGTGGTAGGTGCGGCCGCGGAAGCTCTCGATCCCGGGGATGTCGGGCACGCGCGCGGAGGAGAGGCAACCCGTCGCCATGATGCAGTAGCGCGCGGAGACGCGGTCGCCACGGTCGGTCAGGATCGTCCAGCGCCCGACCGCCTCGTCGAAATGCGCGGCGGTGACGCGGGTGTTGAAGCGGATGTCGCGGCGCAGGCCGAAGCGGTCGGCGACGTGCTCTGCGTAGCGCAGGATCTCGGGCTGCGCGGCGAAGCGCTCGGACCAGTGCCATTCCTGTTGCAGCTTCTCGTCGAAGGAGAAGGAGTACTGCATGCTCTCGACGTCGCAGCGCGCGCCGGGGTAGCGGTTCCACCACCAGGTGCCGCCGACGCCGGCTGCCGCTTCGAAGATCCTGGCCGTCATCCCAAGGCCGCGCAGCCGGTGCAGCATGTAGAGGCCGGCGAAGCCGGCGCCGACGATGGCTGCGTCGAGCGCCTCGATGGGCTTGCCGGCGGCTTGGCCGGGCGGAGGCGACGTCAGGTTCTGCATGCCGTTCCTCTCCTACTCTCTTTGCTTGTTGCGCCGCCGCGGCGTTGGTCCGTCAGTCGGCGAGGTGGAAGACCGGCAGGGTCAGGCCCTGGCTGTTGTCCTCGAAGCCTATGCGCAGCGGGAGACCGAGGCGCAG
>ERZ777003.4403-NODE-4403-length-11941-cov-5.080431_pt1 | contig 11941 bp, 2 predicted proteins | sample MGYA00374956_ERZ777003 | MGnify/ENA primary metagenome ERZ777003 (study PRJEB29302, sample SAMN06268252) | bioreactor metagenome | isolation source: Joint BioEnergy Institute, California, USA | place: USA:Joint BioEnergy Institute, California, USA | collected... | reverse complement strand
CACCAATCGGTCACGCAGGTAGTCCCGACCGCGGTCGCCCGCGACCGCCTCGGCCCGGGCCAGCATGCGATCGATGACCCGGGTCACCGCGGGGTCATCGAGGGGAACGTCGTGGGCATCGGCGTTGCGGGACCACCGGTCGTCAGCGTGCCGGACGGCCGCCACGAACGCCCCGGCCGTGCCGCGGTCGATGGCCCGCCGGGTGTACGGCGTGACCGACAGCGCCTCGACCTGACGGTAGAAGGTCGCATGGTAGTACTCAAAGTCCTCGTAGTGCGCGAGGTCCCGGGGCCGGTTCCAGTTGTAGAGGGTTACGACCAGGCCGGGCCGCCGTGGGTCACGTCCGACCCGGGAGCTGGCCTGGATGTACTCCGCGGTGTTCTTCGGTTGCCCAACGATGAGCATCAGCCCGAACCGGGAGACATCGACGCCGACCTGAAGCATCGACGTGGCCAGCACCGCATCGACGGGGGCCTTGTCCCCGTCCTGCCGCTCGAGGTACCGCCGGACCAGGGGGTGCGCCGTCAGCTTCGGGTTGGATGTCGTGCGGTTGGCGAACACCCGGCGCATCTCGTCGTTGATGGCCCGGCGACGCTGGGTGGTGTCCAACTCCGGGTCGAACCCAACCTCGAGACGCTTGAGTGCGTCGCTGATGTCGGCCGACGAGATGCGGGACGTCAGCTCCGAGATGGTGAGCATGCCGGTGGCGGTGATGATGCGATCGGCGAGCCCGCGGGCCCGGCCGTGGGTCCGAATGCGGGTCGTGACGTCGTCGTCGAGGTACCGCCGCATGCCCGCGAGCTCACGGGTCGCGTTGAAGTAGCCGACGAGCGTCATGTAGGGGTCGGCTGGGGCGCCGTACGTGTCGAAGAGCGTCTGGCCAGCGAGCAGCAGGATCTCGGCGAGGCGGATTTCGGCCGCCTTGAGCCGCGTTCCGTGCGCGCAGACCCCGAGGTAGCGCCGGCCCGGCTGCTCGGGCGTGACCGGAACCTGCTGACTGAAGAACGTGTCACCGACGTCGGTGACCGGCGGGGGAAAGACCGCGAGGCCCCGGCCGAAGACACCGAGCACCTGGGCGGCCGCCCGCTTGGTGGTGGCCGTCGACGCCACGATCTTCGGACCGGTGAAGACACCGCTGGGCAGCGGCCACGTGCACAGCTCGTCCACGGCCGCTTCGAAGAAGCCAACCGTGGTGCCCAACGCTCCGGAGATGAGGTGCAGCTCATCCTGGATGATGAGGTCCGGTGGTCGCAGCCGAGGCACGGGCCGACTGGTCACGGCCGGGTGGTGGTGTTTCGCGTTGTGCCGTCCTCGGCAGTCGGTTCGCTCATCCAGGTCGTCGTGCCGGTAGCCGTGCCGTGGGCACCATTCCCGCACGCGGCCGAAGAGCATGCCCGCGAAGCCACGCCACGGCAGCTGGGCGAGCTTGTCCACCGTGGCGATGACCAGGCTCGGAAGCAGACGGTAGATCTCTTCGTCGACGGTGAGGATGGGCAGGCCCTCCGCGGACTGCGTCCGGGAGAACGGGCAGGCGTCGGCGCCTTCGCCCCGGGGACAGAAGAGCAGGACCCGGCGCAGGGTCTCGTCGGGGTGCAGGTCGCGGTGTGCCTGCAACTGCTCGCCGCACCAGGGGCAGGCAAGGGTCTGCAGCACGTTGGTCCGTTGGCCGTGGCCAGCGTCGCGGGCCTCCGCGATCTGCTTGGCCGCCTCGTCGTACCAGTTGGGCGAGACGCCCCCGCCGACCCATAGTCCGATGCGGAACGGTTCGGCACCCCAGGTCGCCTCATCCTGGCGGCGCAGGTACTCAGCGGCGCAGACGAGCGCGGCCGCGCGCTGGAACTGCTGGGCCGTGAGCAGCCGCAGCGTGTACCGCATGAGGACGGCCACCCCGGCGGAGCCGCTGCGAGCGTTCGCGCCGGTGCCGATGACCCCTTGGAGCCGGCGGATCGCGAAGGTGTACGCGGTCAGGCCCAGGTACGCCTCGGTCTTGCCGCCACCGGTCGGGAAGAAGAGCAGGTCCACTGTGGCCGACCGGTCGGGGGCCCGCTCCGCGTGCCCGGGGTCGGTCAGCGCGGGCAGGTTGAGCAGCACGAAGGCGAGCTGGAACGGCCGCCACGACGCCGCTTCGGCCCCGCGCTGCTTGACCCGCTCCACCGCCTCCGCGTAGGACACCTTGGCGGCCTCGCGCTCGCGACCGATCTCCGTGTGTCGGCGCTGGAGTGCCATCGCCCGGTTGGCGAAGCGGAACGCGCGCAACGCCTCGTCGTGGCGGGGCACGGACGGGTCGGTCAGCAGGGTGATGCCGGCCCGAATGCGCTCGGCAATCCGACGGGCGGTGAAGATGGCGGACTCGGCGGATGGCCGCAGGGGCTCCGGCACGACCGTGGTGATCTCGGCTTGACGCTCGTCGAGCCAGGCCACGTAGCCGTCGACGAGGGGCGCAAGCCCGCGACGCAGAGTGTCCGGGTCGGCCTCGGCGAGGGTGTCCATGCTCAGCTCGACGCCGGCGAGGCGGCTGTCCGGGCCGGACGGAGCGACGGTGGCCGGCACCTCGTACGTCGGCAACCACTGGGTGGTCAGCTCCCAGGCGCGCCGCTCCCCCGGCCGTACCTCGGCGTGGACGGCCACGTTGCGGCCGTTGGCGTACCGGCGCACCTTGCGGTAGAGCAACCGCAGGTGCTCCTCCTCGACATCGTCCGCGATCCCACGGGCGTCGTCGGCCGGGTCGTCGATCGGGAGGAACACGGCCTCGTGTCCGTCGGCCGCGGTGACCCGCAGCCGGCACTGGAAGAGCCAAGCGGTGTCGGCGTTACTCGGCGGTTCAAGCTGATTGTTGAGCAGTGCGACCTGCACGATCCGGCGCTGGTCGCGCAGCCGGACCTCCACCGAGAGGAACACCCCGGGCGCGTTGGGGTCGGTGCCGGTGAGGGGAATCCGCTGGGACGCGGGGCCGTCGAGCCGCACCTCGACCGGCGCGGGGTTCATCGGCTGACGGCGCCACACGGTGATCCGGCGGCCGTCCTCGTTCTCGGTCTCGTGCCGCTCGTAGGCGCCCCAGCTCGCGGTCACCACCAGTACGTCCACATCGGAGGAAACCGCGAACGACAGGCCCATGGAGGAGGCCCACAGCCGGCCCAGGCTCTGCGGGGTGAGGATCTCCGGCAGGTCGGTCTCGGTCGCGTCGCCCCGCACCCCGGTGTCGTCCGGGTCCGGGTCGGCCGCCCTCGGCTCGCTGCGAGGTCGCGGACCCAGCATGCCGACCAGGTACCGCTCCCGCGGCCCGCTCGCCTTGGGCGGGAGCTCCTCGTCTTCGCCGCCCCACGGCCCGAGCAGGTCCCGCTCGATCAGCTTCTCCAGCTCGTCGCGTACCTGATAGGACGTCGCCGACGAGAACTCCTGCGGCACGTCCAGCGGATGGCTCGCCGCTGCCGGCTTCCTCCGGTCGGCGGTCGACCCGGGCTGCTCTTCATGCTCACCCTGCGGGCTCGGAACCTTCCCCGGCTCAGTCACGCTGCTTCCTCTCGGTACTCTGCCTCGTCCACGACTCAGGTCTCGGCTGCTGGCCCCATCGACTATCTCGGTAACCCTCGCGACGCCTTCGCCGACCTGGTGAGGAAATCGAAGCCGTCTCCATGGGTCTCGGTCACGCGGACTCCTCGACCTCGGGGTCCTCGCCGATCGCTAGGGCGGGCTGGGCGTCATTCGCCTTGTTCTTGGCCCCAGCACCGGTCCTCTTGCCGCCGCCCGGCTTCTTGTCGTGGAGGCCGGCGGCGACCTCGGCGGCGTAACGCTCGTGGTTGAGTTCCAGCAGCCGGTCGAGGATCTCCTGGCGTACGCTCGGGCCGATCGTGTAGCGGACCTCCCGGCCGAGGTCGTGGAAGTCGTGGTCCAGACCTTGCGCGATCAGGTCATCCCAGCCGTAGGCCCGGCAGACCGCCTCGTCGATCTGGCGATGGATGCTCCGCAGCTCCTCGATGTCCCCGTCTCGGACCGTCGGGTCATTGACCAGGTTGTACGTCGCCGTCAACCCGGCCTGCCGCGCCAGCATCAGGTCCCGCCGGTACGTGTCCAGCCGGTCCCCCAGTTGCCGCATCTCCTCCGTGAACTCCGGCAACGGCAATGTCTCGAACACGTCGGACGGGGTGTAGCGCACCCGTGTCTCGAGCGTCGAGGCCCGCGTCAACGCCCACCAGTAATGCGGTGCGCTGGACAGCAGCGCCAGCATCGCCGTGTCGCCTGTGGCAAAGACCACGACAGCCTCGCTGATGACCTGTCCGGTCGGAACGATCACCGGCATCACAGTCTTGCTCACCCGCGTGATCACGATGACTCGAGGAAGGACCTCGATCGCTCGGTACAGTTCCGGGCGGGATCGCTCAAATAGCCACCAGCATTCGCGCGCGGCACGGCTGTACCTGTTGGCCTCCCGCTCTGGCTTTACCAGTCGAAGTACCTGATCGTAACAATCGGGATAAGTCCTCGCCTCTTCTTCTGGCCAGTCCTGGAAGTTGATGACCCAGCGACTGGCCGAGCAGTCGGGCCGAGAGTTCACGTCCTGCCCGTTGAGGTACGGGAAGAGTACCTTGCGATTTCGCTCGTCCTTCTCGATGAGGGCCTTCGCCTCCTCCGGCTCCATGGTGAATCCGAGTCCAAGGATGTTCGTTCCTTGGAACGAGATATTGCTGTTGGCCGCCAGCCGATGCGCTGCTCCGGTTACTCGCGACGCCGGGTCCAACGACGCGGTGATAGCGGGAACGACGACGTCATCGAGCACCCGCTGCGCCGCACTGCCGAGCGCCGCCCGGGTGGTCCACACCGCCGAGAACTCCAGGTTGGCGGAGTTCGTGGGCCACTTGCGGCTCTTGATCGCCTTCCGGATGGTCGTGCCGTTGGCGATGATCTGGTCGAGTCCGACCTCCCGGGTATCGCCCTGCGCGAGCGTGTTGGTGGCGATCAGGCCGGTCTGGCCGGTATCCGAGAGGAGCTCATGCGCCCGCAACGCGAAGTAAGCCACGAGATCGGCGCTCCCCCTGGCCCCGCGCCCGATCCCCAGCACCAGGTACTCGCGGTAGGCGGTGCCCATCGCGCCCGTGAGCCGTTGCCCACCGCGGAAGGGCGGATTGCCGATCACCGCGTCGAAGCCGCCACGTTCGAAGATCTCCGGGAAGACCAGCGGCCAGTGCAGCGGCTGGCGCGGCCCCCCGGCGTCCGGGTTGTCGGTGGCGAGCCAGCGGTCGCGTATGGCTCGCACCTCCTCGCGGTCGGCGTCACCGCCCTTGAGGTACTTCTCTATCTGGTTGCTCGCCGCCACCGATCCCGCTTGGAGACCAGCCTCACCCCGCTTGGCGTGCGCCAAAGCCGCACCTACGACAAGGTCCGCGAGCAGGCGGGCCTGCTCGGTCTGCTGCTCGGCCTCGGCCAGCAGGCGCTGCTTCTCGCCGAGCCCGGCCACCGAGTTGTCGGGAAGGTCAGCGATCCGGCGACGGGTCTCGGCCACCGACGCGACGAGCGAGCGCAGCTCGCCTGAGTCGAGCAGCGACCCCTCGTGGATCTTGCGGCCCTTGGCCGGGTCGAGGTGCATCCACTCCAACTGCTCCATCGACGTGATGCCGAGCAGTGAGTCGCCGACCACGATGCGGTCGTCGAGGAAGGTGAACGGCAGCTCCTCGGACATCGTGACCAGCCACAGCGACAGCTTCGCCATGTCGACGGCCATCGGGTTGATGTCCACGCCGTAGAGGCAGTGCTCGATGACCTGCCGCCGGGCGCGGATCACCACCGGGTCGAAGTCGGGGTCGACCTGGTCGTCAGTCCGCCTGGTGTAGGCCTGCGCGGCGGGATCGCCTTCCCGCGCCCAGGCCGCGATGAGGTGGTCGGCCAGATACCGGGCGGCGGCGACCAGAAACGCCGCGGAGCCGACTGCGATGTCGGCCACCCGCAGGGCGAGGATCTCCTCGGAGCTCTTGGGCACCCACTGCTCGCGGTCGGCGGTCTGCAGGGGACCGACGCGATACACGAGCGGTTCCAGCGCCCCTTCGACCACCTCGTCAGCCAGCTTGCGCGGGGTGTAGTGGGTGCCGGTGGTGCGGCGCAGCCGGGACTCGGTGACGTACAGACCGCCGGGCAGGATCACCATGGGCAGGCCCCGCAGGTCATCCCGGATGATCCCGGCGAAGGGCAGCAGCCGCTCGGCCAGCGCGTAGTCGCCCCCGGTGACGGCGAGCAGCCGCTTGCGGGTCTCCTCCAACTCCACACCGGACAGTGGGGCCAGAAGCTTGGCGAGCTTGGCGGCGGTGCCAATCTTCGAATCCTTGTACTTCTCGGCCAGGGCGGCCGCACGCTCATCCACAGTGGATGTCGTGGGCGCGATCGCCTCCAGCTCGGTGAGGAGGACCTCCTCTTCCTCACCCGCCTTCCCGATGAGCCCGACCGTGACGTCGCTCGCCCGCAGGCCGTCGAACGAGAGCAGACCCTCGTAGACGTAGCCGATCTGCTCCACGTCGAGGGTGCGGAAGCTCAACCGCCGCCGCTCCCGGCTAGTCCCCGTGCCGACCTGCACGTACTGCACCGAGCGCAGCATGTGCAGGACCGTACGGTCGTCGATGTTCATCGGCAGCCAGGGGAACGCGGCCGGGTCGAAGAGCGCCCCGCCGTGGGCGTGGATGCGCAGGTGCGGGTCGTAGTTGACCCCGCCGTGCACCGCGTCGAAGAGCGCGAGCAGCCGGTGCCAAGCCGCGAAGCTGTGCTCGAGTTCTTCCTCGCTGCCCAGCGCTGCCTGCTCCTCCAGGTCGGCGCACAGCCGCCCCACCGAGTACGCGTTGATGTAGATGTCGTTGTCGGCCGGCAGGAGGTTTCGCTCCTCGGCGAAGAGCAGGAACACCACGCGCATCATCACGGTGACGGCACCGCGGTAGATCTCGTGGGCCGGCACGTCGAGCAGGCCGCGCCCGCCCTGACGACGGTCGAGCTCATCGGACCGACCGATGGCCCCCACGAGCAGCTCGACCGCTCGCCGGACCTGCACCCCCAACGCCTCGGTGATGTCCTCCGGGGCGTCCTTGCTCTCCTGGAACAGCGCCACCAGGCGCTCGTTCTCGGGGACGCCGAAGAACCGCCGCCGCGACAGCAGCGAGACGAAGGCGCGCAGCACGACCCGCTCGGCCGTCTCCGGCCAGGCAATCGCGTCGAAGGTCACCGTCGCCGTGGCGCCCTGCTTGGGTGCGTAGATCAGCGTCCACCACCGGCCATCGGTGACCAGCCCGAGCGGCACACCGCGGGCGCGGCACACCTGGGCGAGCCGGTCGACCGGCGTCGCCGCCCAAGGGTCGTCCGGAACGCGAGCCGTGGGCGCCTGACCGTACGGACAGACCAGGCCGAGCAGCCGGACGGCCTGGGGCGCCAGCGGCTCGCCCGCAGCGACCGAGCCGGGCTCGACGAGCGCGAAGGTCGGGGTGATCACCGTGTCGTGCTCGGGCACGGTGACGGTCAGGTGGTCGAACGGTCCATTGTGGAACTCATCGCCCCAACCGAGCAGTTCCCGCAGCACGTGGTCGATCCAGGCGCCCTGCCCGGCCGCTTGGTCGTCGAGCCAGGCGGTGTGGGCCGCCCGCAGCCGCTGCACCGTAGCCTTGTCGATCCCGTCCAGCGTCGGCCAGACCCGGCGCAGCACGGGCAGGCTGAGGAACGGTCCGGTGGTGGTGACCAAGCCAAGCCACTCGCGGTGGTGGGCGGCACTGCTCGGGGTGGAGCGGGTCATCGGGTGGCCTCCCGGTTGGACACGACGAAGACGATCGCGACCGGGAACCGGTGGTCCTGCTGGTCGCTGTAGCGGTGGGCGATCGCCGCGAGCTCGCGCTCCTTCTCCTCGTCCAAAGTGGCCTCGCGCCGCTGCCAGGCCTCACGGTCGCGGCGGTACTGCTCCAGCTCGAAACGGGACATCGTCATGCGCTTCGCCTCGGCCTTGCTGAACAGGGCCAGCTCCTCCTCAGCCTGGTCCACGGCGAGGGCCGCCCGCAGCGTCTGCTTGAACTGCTCGATGTTGGCCACGAGCCGCTTCTCCTCCGCCTCCCGGCGGTCCTCCAGCAGGCGGGCCAGCTTCTCCCGCCGCTCCTTCGTCCGCGCATCGAGGGCAAGCTGCAGGTTGTCGGCCACGCCCGGCCACCGCTGCGCCAGCCGCGCCTGCACCGTGGGGGATGCGGACCGCCCGGCCCGCAGGGCATCGTCGAGCAGCTTCGTCAACGTGCTGCGACACTTCGGACGGCGGAACCGCCCCGAGGCCGTCAGCCACCCACCGGCCTGCAGGACCTCCTCGTGCAGTCGGACCCCGTCGGCGCCGACGACCACGAAGCGGGCGTAGGCAGCGACGAGGATGTCCTCTTCCATCTCAGGGGCGTCGTGGACCACCGCGGCGACCCGGTGCAGACCCACCGAATTGTTCGACACGGCCGCCCGCAGGACCCGGGTGGACATGCTGACCAAGGGGTGGTTGAGGTGGGCGAGGACCACGTCCTCCTCGCGACCCTTCGCCACCTCCGGGTCGAAGGTGATCGGCAACTGCCGAGGCGGCCCGTCGCCGCGGTGCAGCTTGTCGGTCAGCCCCACCGTGGCCCGCTGCCAGGAGCCGGTGAGCGGGGGCACGTCCCACAGCCCGTCCACCGCGTGCTTGTCGTCGACATGCTTGCGCAGCGGCTGCTGCCGGGCCAGCTCCAGCGCCACGTCCACCACGCGCTTGATCGCCGCCGGCGTGATGCCGAGACTCGCCACCGTCTCGTCCAGCCGGTCCCGCAGCCTACGCACCTGTTCCCGAACGTTGGTCTCGGTCGGCAGATCCGGCGTCGGCGTAGCCGCCACCGCCTCGTCGATCATGCTGGAACTCACCAGCTCGCCCCGCATCCGACGCTGGATCTGCTCGGCCAGCACGGCATTCACCGAGCCGAGATCCTCCTCCACTTGGGCCACCTTAATGGCTACACGGGCGAGGAACTCGAGGTCGGCCTCGTAGGAGTCAACCGCGTGTTCCCAGCCGGTGCCGATGAAGTGGTAGATCTCCGGGCTGGTTTGCTGGCCGTACCGGTCGATCCGGCCGATGCGCTGCTCCAGCTTGTTGGGGTTGAACGGGATGTCGTAGTTGACCAGCCGGTAGCAGTAACGCTGCAGGTCGATGCCCTCGCCGGCCGCGTCGGTGGCGAGGAGTATCCGCACTGGGTGCTCTTTCGGGTCGGCCTGGAACGCCAGACGGAGCTGCTCGCGCTCCTCTGTGGACAGTCCACCGTGCAGCAGCGCCAGCCGATCGCCGGCCAGCCCTTCCTGCCGCAGCAGCTCAGCCAGCCAGCGCTGCGTGTCTCGGTACTCGGTGAAGACCACGACCCGTTCGTTGGTCCAGTTCTTCCCATCGGGGACGCACGTCGCCCGTAAGTAGTCGATGAGCTTCTTAGCCTTGGCATCGGGTCGGGCCTCGTGCGTCACGGCCCACCGGTGCATCCGCTCCAGTAGGGCGATCTCCTCGGGGGTGGCGTCCGGCTGCATTGAGCGGACCCGGACAAAGGCGTCGTCCTCGGCGTCAGCGAGCTGCTCGTCATCCAGCGTCGCTGTGTCGTCGAGGAAGTCCTGCAGCCACTCCGGCACGTCATCACCGGGCGGCGGAGCCGGAGCCGCACTCCGGACGCGCAGCGTCTCGAGATAGACATCGATCGTGCGAGCAAAGGCGGCCGGGCTCGAGAAAAGCCGCTTCTTGAGCAGGAGAGTCACCAGGTCGGTCGCCCGGTGCCCGCGCTCGTTCACCAGCCGCTTGCGGCGCAGCGCCGTGAACTCCTTGAGCAGCCCGTGAATCTCACGCTCCGACTCCGGGTACTCCACCGGAATGGCCCGCGTCTGCCGCGGTGGGAAACGCGGCGTGCCGTCAGGGTCGACGATGTCGCGTTTGAGCCGCCGCACGACGATGTCACGCACGGCAGCCCGGTCAGGCTTGACCCCGCGGACGAACCGCTGGTTGTCGAGGATCTCCAGCAGCGCCTGGAACGAGGTCTCGTGCCCGTTGTGGGGAGTCGCGGAGAGGAAGAGCCGGTGGGTGAAGTGCGGCGCGATCCGGCGGATCAGCTTCGTCTGCTGAGAGTCCACCGTGTACACCTGCCGAGGAGCGGCCGGCGCCACGTGGTGCGCCTCGTCCAGGATCAGCAGGTCGAACGGCCGCGGCAGGGTCGGCTCCGGGGGCAGAAGCTCGTCGAGCAGGCGCTGAGCCTTCTGCCCTCGCAGCCAGGGCAGGCTCACGATCGTCAACGGATACACCAGGAAGGGGTTCGCCCCGAGCCCGTACGTCCGGCGCACGATGTTGCAGCGCTCGGTGTCGATGATCGTGAACTCCAGACCGAAGCGCTCGGCCATCTCGTCGCGCCACTTGATCGTCAGCCCGGCCGGACAAATGATCATGACACGCTTGGCTCGGTGCCGCAGAATCAGCTCCTGCGCCACCAGGCCCGCTTCGATCGTCTTGCCCAGGCCGACGTCGTCGGCGAGCAGCAGATTCACCCTCGGCGCGTTCACGGCACGGGCCACCGGCTCCAACTGGTAGGTCTCCACCGCGACCCCGGACCGGAACGGCGCCTGCAGCGTGGTCACCTCGGCCGACGTCACCGCCGACCACCGCACCGCGTCGAGGAAGGCGGCCAAGCGCTCCGGAGGGTCGAACCCGTGCTCGGTCACCTCGGGCAGCGCCCCGCTCGGCAGCACCTGCCGGCCCCGCTCCACCTCCCAAATCACGTCCAGGGTCTGGCCGTACCGGCCATCTTCGACGCTCTGGAGCGAGACGAGATGGCTCGGCGGTCGTCCATCCGTCGGCTCCCCCGCCCGGACGTCACCCACGACCCAACGCTGACCGCGCACGGCGACGAGATCACCGATTCTCGGAATCGCCTCCGGCGTGGCTGTCGTCACGGCGGCTCCTCTCACCTGGACGCTGTGTGTCGCTATTCACGGGTAATTTATGACCGGAATCGCCGCGCGGACGGTAACCGGACGGATCGTGTTTCCGCCCGATCGTCGAATCGGATCGCACCGGCGGCGAGCGCGTCGGTGGCCACTCGGATCAGGTCGTCGCCGAGGGCGCCGACACGCCGGAGCGCGACCCCGAACAGGGCGAGCTGGCGAAAGGCCCAACCGTAGGTCCGTTGCTGTTCGAACGGCAACCGCGCCACTTGGGCTCGCCGAGGGTCAAATCGGACGACACCGGCGAGACTGCTCGCCTGCCGGTGCCCGTTCGCCGAGGTCGACAACTGGCCGGCGAGGAACCACGGGTCGAGCACTCCCTCGACGGGACGCAATGCGACAAGGTTGGGCCCGAGAACGGCGACCTCGTCGGGTCCGACGACCCGCGCTACCAGCCGCCGAGCCGTTACCGGGATGACCACGTCACCCTCGCGAACCTCTACCACCGGAAGGGCCGGCAACTCCGCATGAGCGGGCGGTGTCCCGTTCAGCACGTTTTTCACGGTCATCACCGGTGGCGCTGTCGACACGGGACGATCGGGCGTTTCGTCCCGACCAGGGCGGGTCGGTCCGAGAATCTCCACATCGCCGGCCCGCGCGAGCTCCGCCACCGTCGTCACGGGCGCCCCGTTACCCCCCTCGTCGACGGCGAAGTCGGGAACGAGCGCGGACAGGTCAGCGAGCAACTCCACCAGTTCGCGCCGCGCATCGGCCAAGCGCCCGGCCGAATCGGCCGACCCGTGATCGGGTGCGCGACGAACCGGGCTGACATCGACGTCGTCATCCAAGAGATCGATGATCGCAACGGCGCGCCCGGCCTCATCCGGCACCCTGCGGGCATCGTTGGTGTCCAGCCACGCGCAGATCGAGGCCACCGGAAAGTCACGGAGCCACGATCTCGGGCGGTCCGGGCCCGTGAGGGTGCTCGCGTCAACGAGCAGTACATGCGTCGGTGTCGGCT
>ERZ777003.4400-NODE-4400-length-11949-cov-14.415251_pt1 | contig 11949 bp, 7 predicted proteins | sample MGYA00374956_ERZ777003 | MGnify/ENA primary metagenome ERZ777003 (study PRJEB29302, sample SAMN06268252) | bioreactor metagenome | isolation source: Joint BioEnergy Institute, California, USA | place: USA:Joint BioEnergy Institute, California, USA | collected... | reverse complement strand
TGCCATCGCCGGGCGCGGTGGGGGCCGGGGGCCGGGAAAAGCGCGCAGACATGGCGACACGGCGGCGCGCCCGAGAGCATCGCCGCCGTGTCTGCTGAGGTGTGGTTGGTTGGATGTGCCGCCCCTTAGCCGCCCACGATCATGATGAGCCCGCCGATCACGCCCAGCGCGATGATCGGCACGGCCGCTTTAAGAAAGCGGCGCATGAGCTGGCCCTGCCGCTTGCCGTTGTTCAGATACGGCTCGGCGGCGAGCAGCCCGATCACCATCGCGATCGCGCCGGCGACGACGAAGAACATGTACAGGAAGCGGGCGACCCAGGGCATGATCGAGAGCCACTCGTAGAAGATGATGCCCAGGGCCTGCCGCCAGATGATGAGCCCGACGAACAGGCCCAGCCCGATTAGCACAATGTAGAGCGCGAAGAACGCTACCTCGCGCAGTAGGCTACTTTTATGTAGCTCGTCAGCTGTGTTGCTCATAGGCTACCTCCTACGGCTCCATGGTACACCATGTGCGGCCAGGTTGCACGTGGTTGCTCGCCTGAAAGCGAAGCCGCCGCACCAGGACGGCGTCTTTCGCCCCTCCGCGGGGCGCGTGGGAGGGCGTGAGCCGATTTGCATTTTGTGAGGAGGTATGCTATACTCCAGTCCGTCGCGCGGGAGTGGCTCAGTTGGTAGAGCGACACCTTGCCAAGGTGTAGGTCGCGGGTTCGAGTCCCGTCTCCCGCTCCAGTTTCGGAGGCCAGGCGTACTAGCCTGGCCTCTGCTTTTCTGCCCCGCGGCGATTGACATCTCGCCGGCTCTCCTGTACAGTAGCCCCAGGCTCTACGTCCAACCGCCCCATCCTAATACGGATAGCCTATGTGCGGGAAGCGTCTCTACCTGCCCGCCACGCTTGCCGGCGTCCTGCTTGCCGTCCTGAGCTGCACCCTCATGGGCATGGCCGCGCTCCCGGATACGCCGTCTAGCCGCCGCGAGGCCAACGAGAGTCTCTGGCGCAGCCACGCCCTCGCGCACTACCGCGTCGTCGTTCAGGTGGTCATCAACGAGCGCATCTGCCTCCAGGAGATCGAGGTCCGCGGCGACTGGAAGAGCATCCAGCGCGACACCTGCGGCTCGACCTGGCTCTCCACCCTGTCGGTGTCGCGGCTCTTCGAGCTCGGCGCGCGCCTCGAGCACCCGGCGGAGTGCTTCCCTTCCAACCGCAACTGCGTCTGCCAGCGCATGCGCACCGGGAGGATCGAGTACGACAGCGAGCTCGGCTTCCCCGACACCATCCTCTGGCGGCGCGAGATGCGGCCGAACTGGCACCACCCCGCCTACCTGATGCGGCTGTGGGAGACGCGCAAGCTCCCGAACTGCACCGCGCCGGCGCGCCCGCTGCGCCTCACGGTCATCTCGCTGACGCCGTTGCCGTAACCTGGATTTCGCACCTGAGAGCTGCCAGAAGCCGAACCCACCACAATCATGAAGAAGCCGCGTGTCTACATCACCCGCCGGATCCCGCAGCCGGCGCTGGAGATCATCGCCGCCGCGTGTGACTACGACCAGTGGGACGTGGAGGAGCAGCCCGTCCCGCGCGATGTGCTGCTCAGGAGCGTGTCGGAGGTGGACGGGCTGTTCGCCCTGCTCACCGACCGGCTGGACGCCGAGCTGCTCGACGCCGCGCCGCGCCTGCGCGTGATCGCCAACATGGCGGTCGGCTACGACAACGCCGATGTGCCGGCGCTCACGCGGCGGGGCGTGCTGCTCACCAACACCCCCGGAGTCCTCACCGACACGACCGCCGACCTGGCGTTCGCCCTGATGATGGCCGCGGCGCGGCGGATCGTCGAGGGGCACAAGCTGATCGAGGCCGGCGGCTGGGCCAACTGGTCGCCGATGTTTATGGTCGGGCAGGAGATCACCGGCGCGACGCTCGGCATCGTCGGGGCCGGGCGGATCGGCTCCGCGGTCGCGCGGCGGGCCAGCGGCTTCGATATGCGCATCCTGTACCACAACCGCCGGCGCTCGGAGCAGCTGGAGCGCGAGCCCTGGGCGCAGGGGCGCATCCGCTACGCCCCGAGCCTGGACGAGCTGCTGCGCGAGTCGGACTTCGTGGTGGTGCTGGTGCCGCTCTCGGACGAGACGCGCGGCATGTTCGGCGCGCGGGAGTTCGCGCTCATGAAGCCCACCTCGGTGTTCGTCAACGCCTCGCGCGGCGCGGTGGTCGACGAGCGCGCCCTATACGAGGCGCTGAAGGCCGGCCGGCCGTGGGCCGCCGGCCTGGACGTGTTCGAGCGCGAGCCGATCGGCGCCGACCACCCGCTGCTCACGCTGCCGAACGTCGTCGCCGTGCCGCACATCGGCAGCGCCACCGTCGCCACCCGCACGCGCATGGCCACGCTCGCCGCCGAGAACCTGGTCGCCGCGCTCACCGGCAGGCCGGTGCCGAACCCGGTGAACCCCGAGGTTCTGCAGTAGTGCGCCGCGGCCGTCCGCCGGAGGATCCTCCCGCCGCTCTGCGGCGCAGCAATACCACGGAGCGAGGACAATGATCGTCGCAATCGACCATCTGGTTATTCTGGTCCAGAACCTGGACGCCGCCATCGCGGACTACACGACACTCGGGTTTACGGTTGTGCCCGGCGGCGAGCACGCCGACGGCGCGACGCACAACGCGCTGGTCGCCTTCGCCGACGGCAGCTACCTCGAGCTGATCGCCTTCAGGCGGGAGGCGCCCGGGCACCGCTGGTGGCGCCACGCCGGCTCGGAGGGCCTGGTGGACTACGCGCTGCTGCCCGACGCGATCGAGCAGGACATCGCCGCGGCGCGGGCGCGCGGGGTGGAGTACGCCGGCCCCACACCGGGCGGGCGGCTGCGGCCGGACGGCCAGCGGATCGCGTGGCAGATCGGCGAGCCGTCCACGCCCGACCTGCCGTTCCTGTGCGCGGATGTGACCCCGCGCGAGCTGCGGGTGCCCGGCGACGAGGCGCGCAAGCACGCCAACGGCGTGACCGGCATCGCCGAGGTCACTGTGGCGGTGCGCGACGCGCAGGCGAGCGCGCAGCGCTACGCTGCGCTCCTGGGGATCGAGCCGGTTGTGCTCGACGAGCGCACCGTCAGCTTCGGTCTGGGGACCGCGCGTATCACGCTCGCGGCGCCCGCCCCCGACGCCCCCGCCGACGCGGCGCTCGTCACCCGGCTCAACGCCCGCGGCGAGGGGCCGATGGCGATGGCGCTGCGGGCCGGCACGGGCACCGCCGGGGCCGTGCTGAGCCAGGAGCACACCCACGGGGTTCAGATCGACCTCGTGGCAGGCTAGCGCCGCCGGCCTTCTGGTACAATATTCACCGCAGTCGCCCGCCCGGGCCACCGCACAGCCCTGCCGCGAGGCGCGGAGCTGCGTCGGCCCGCTGCGAAGAACGCAGGATCGCCCGCTGGCAGACGGCGTAGACGTCTCCCAGCGGGCGCTATGCTATACTACCCGCCGGTCGTCGACGGCGCGCACAAGTGATGTGCGCTGGTCGCGCGTCTGCGTATGGCTGCAAAGGAGCGAGCGTGCGCGTTCTGCGCCTGGCCGGTCGTCTGTGGACCGCCCTCCTGCTCGTGCAAGCGCTGCTGTTCGCCGCGCTGATCGGAGCGCGGTTGGTGCTGCTGCCGCTGGTGTCCGACCAGCCTCGGCTCATCGCCGCCGATCCGCCCGACGGTGCCAGCGGCGTCTCACCCCGATCTGTCCTCGCGCTCCAGTTCAGCGGGCCGATGAACCCGCCCAGCGTCGAGCGGGCGCTGCGCCTCGAGCCGCCGTTTGAGGCGCAGCTGCGCTGGGACGCGCAGCGCACGACGCTGACGATCTCGCCCACGACTGACCTTGCCCCCGACACCGCCTACTCGCTGACGGTCGAGCCGAGCGCGCTCGGCAGGTTCTTTCGCCCGCTCTCGGAGGCGGCCACCACGCGCTTCCGCACCGCCCCGGCGCCCGCGGTCGTGGCCGTGTTCCCCGCCGACGGCGCGGCCGAGGTGCCGCTCTCGGCGCCGCTCAGCATCCGCTTCAGCCGGCCGATCGTCGAGCCATCGGCGCTGGGCCGCCCCTCCGACCTGCCGGAGCTGAGCTTCGAGCCGCCGCTGGCGGGAAGGGTCACCTGGCTCGACCAGCGCACGGCGCTCTTCCGGCCCTCGGAGCCGCTGCAGCCGGGGACGCGCTACCGCGCCACGCTCGCGCCGTCGCTGGCGGACCTGGCCGGCAGCCGGCTCGGCAGGCCCTACAGCTGGTCCTTCAGCACCCCTGCGCCGCAGGTCGTCTCCGTCTCCCCGGCGCCCGGCGGCCAGCTGCGCGGCCCGCGCGCGCCGCTGACCCTGACGCTCTCACAGCCGCTGGACCTCGACGCCGTGCGCGCAGGGCTCTCGATCTCGCCCGCAGCGCCCGGCGATGTCGATAGTGTGCTGCTGCCCGATGGGTCGCAGGTGATCACCTTCACGCCGGCGGCCGACTGGCAGACGGACGTGGTCTACCGCGCCGAGCTCGCCGGCGTCCGCAGCTCGTCCGCCGGGGCCAGGGAGCTGCCGCTGGAGCCGTTCAGCTGGTCGTTCAGCGCGCCGCCGCGCCCGGCGCTGATCGGGCGCTTCCCCGGCGAGGGGCAGGCCCTGCCGGCCGGCCGCGAGGTTCGCCTGGTCTTCAGCACCCCGATGGAGGCCAGCGCGCTGCAGCAGAGCGTCATCTTCTCCCCGCCCGTCGACGGCCTGTCCGTCGTCGTCAGCGGGGCCGAGGTGCGCCTCCGCGCCGATCTGCAGGCCGCCACGCTCTACACCGTGACGCTTCCGGCCGACCTCGCCGACCGCTCCGGCGTGCCGCTCGGCCGCGACTATCAGCTGCGCTTCTACACCAGCCCCGCCGCGCCGACCCTCGCGCTGCCGGAGCTCGAGAACCACCTCATCTACGCCGAGCCGGGCGCCGCCGCCCAGATCGCCGTTCGGCGCACCAACCTCTCCGCCATCACCTTCGACCTGTACCGGCTGGACGCCGACACGGTGGTGCGCGCGCTCGCCTTTCGGGAAGCCGACTGGGCCGCGTTCGCGCCCGAGCGCTACGGCCACGCCCGCATCCGCAGCTGGACGGTGCCGCTCGCCGACCCGCTCAACGCCGTGACCGAGAGCCAGATACCCGTCGCCGAATCCGAGGACGGCGGCCTGTCGCCTGGCGCGTACTACCTGCGCCTGCGGGCGCCGGAGGGCCTGCGGGCGGACGCGCTGGTGCTCGCGTCGCGGACCAGGCTCGCGCTGCAGGCGGCCGGCGACTCGGCGCTGATCTGGGCGACCGACGTGATCAGCGGTGTGGCGCGCCCCAACCTGCCGCTCGCGCTCTACCAGAGCGGGTCGCTCGTGCAGCAGGGCGCCACCGACGCCGATGGCCTGTGGCTCGCCGCGCTCCGCGGCCCGGGCCCCTTCGTCGTCTACGCGCTCGACGAGCAGCCGGCTGTCGTCAGCGGCTCGCCGGCGCTGGACCTGACGACATCGGCGAGCTGGATCGACCTGGCTCTCGACCGCTCCAGCTACAGGCCGGGCGAGCGGATCGAGCTGGCGGGCTTCGTCCAGCGCCCGCCCGGCGTCGCGTCGTCTGCGCCGGGGGCGATCGTGACGGTGCGGCCCGTGGGAAGCTCGCTCACCGCCGCCACCGCCACGCTCACGTGGGGCGACGACGGCGTGCTGCGCGGCGCGGTGGAGCTCGACCGGAACGTGCAGCCCGGCGAGTACATCGTGACCGCGATGCTGAGCGGGGCCAGACACACGCGGCGCATCACCGTGCTCCCCGCCGAGCCGCCCCCGCTCGACGTCGCTGTGCTGCCGCCGGGGGCCGCGGGCCCCGCCGTGGTGGTTCGCACGCCCGAGGGCCTGCCGCTCGCTGGCGCGACGGTCAGCTGGACGCTGTCGGTTGAGCGGGCGCCGCTTCCGGCGCTCGATGACTTCCGCTTCGGCGACGACGAGCGCCCGCCTCCTCCGGCGGCGCAGGTTGTGGAGCGCGGCGTCGGCGAGACCGGCGCCGATGGGCTGCTGCGGATCGAGCTGGACGAGCCGGCGCAGCAGGGTGGCGCGGGGCTGCGCTACCGTCTGGGCGCGCGCGTTGCTGTGCCGGGCGGCCTGGTAGCTGCCGCCGAAAGCACGTTCGCGCCGCCGGAGATCTACACCGGCATCCGGCTGGAGAGCCAGATCCTGCGCGCAGGGCGCAGCGAGAGCGTGGAGCTGGTGGCTGTCGACGGCGAGGGCAGGCCGCTGCCGGCGACCGGGGTGAGCCTCGAGGTCTATCGCCGGACCTGGGAGCCGGCGACCGGCGGGGCGGCAGGCTACGCCCCCCGCGACGAGCTGGTGCTTGCGCGCCAGCTGACCACCGATGCGGAGGGGCGCGCCCGCTACGATCTGGTGCTTCCGCCCGGCGAGTATCGCGTCCGCGCCGCATCCGGCGAAGGCGCGCCCGCTGCGGCCGTGTCGCTCTGGGTCACGCAGCCCGGGTTCGACGACTGGGGGCCGGTGCAGGCCGGCCGCGCGCTCCTCGTCTCGGACCGCAGCGCCTACCGCCCAGGCGACACCGCCACGCTGCTCCTGACCGCGCCGCTCGCGCAGCCCGATGCGCTCGTCACGCTGGGCCGCGGCGGCACGATCACCGGCACGCTGCGCGCGATCCGCCCCGGCGAGCCTTTTACGGTGACCATCGGCCTGGACGACGCGCCTGGGGTGCGGGTCGCCGTGCTCTCGGCCGCGCCGCAGGCCCCCGGCGCCGCTGAGCTGCGGGCGGAGACGACCCTGCCTGTGGTCGGTGCCGTGCGCCCGCTGAGCGTCACCGTCACCGCCGACGCCGCGCGCTACCCGCCGGGGACCTCCGCGACGCTCAGGGTCAGAGCGGTGGACGACGCCGGGGCGCCGGTCGCCGCCAGCGTCGTGCTCTCGGTGGCGCCGGAAGCCGTCGCGCCGGCCAGGCAGGGCGATCCTCTCGCCGGGCAATCCCGCAGCCCGGCCGCTCCCGGCGCGACGTGGCACTACTGGAACTCGCGCCTGCGCACGGGGGCCACCGGCACGCTCACGGTGGATGTCCCGCTGCCGGACGAGCCGGCCTACCTTCGCGCCCGGCTGTGGGTCGTCGGCGAGGACGCCGCGGGCGTCGGCACGGCGGAGCTGCGGGTCGGGCCGCAGCTGGCGCTTGAGGTGGACGCGCCGGCGTTCCTGCGCGCCGGCGATCGCTTCGAGCTTGCGGCGCTGGCCGCCAACACCGCGGCGGTCACCCAGACCCTCGCCGTCTCGCTGGACGCCTCCGGCGCGACGCTGGTCACGCCCGCGGCGCAGGAAGTGACGCTCGGGCCCGGCCAGTCCGAGCGCCTCACCTGGCAGGTCACGGGCGGGGCCGGTTCCAGCGCGGCGCTCACGGTGCGGGCCGAGACGCCGGACGGCGACGCCCTGGAGCGGCGGGTGGGGCTCCCGGTGCGCCCGGCCGGCCCGGTCGCGGTTGCAGCAGGCGGGGCGCTGGGCGAGGCGTACCGCGCCGAGCTGCGTGTCCCGGCCGCGCAGCGCGGCGGGTGGGGCGCGCTCGACATCGAGGTCGCGCCGTCGCGCAGCGCGCTCGTCGCCTCGGCAGCGAGCGCCGTCGCGGCGCAGGCGGGGCGGGGGGTGATCGATCAGGCCGGCCTGCTGATGCTCAGCTCCATGCTCAGCGACACAACCCAGGCCGCCCTCCCGGCGCTCGAGCGGCTGGCCGGGCTGCGCAATGCGGACGGTGGGTGGGGCTGGTGGCCCGGCGGCCCCTCCGAGCCGTTCCCGACCGCGGCGGCGCTGGAGGCGCTGGCCGCCGCGCGTGACAGCGGCCTCCCCGTGCCCGAGACGCTCACCGGCCCGGGCCTGGACACGCTGCAGGCCCTGGCGCGCGACGGCGAGGCGCGGCCGGACCTGCGCGCCTACGCGCTCTATGTGCTCTCGCGCTACCGGATAACAGAGCCCGCGGCGCTCGCGACGCTGGGGGCGAACCCGGAGACGCTCGGGCCGGACGGGCTCTCGTTCCTGCTGCTGGCGCGAACCCCGGGCGAAGCGCGCGCCGAGCGGGCCACCGTCGCCCGTCTCACCGCGCTCGCCAGGCGCGACCTGGCCGGCGTGTACTGGGCGGCGCCCGCGGACGGCACGCTGCCGCGCACTGACGCGGCGCTCACCGCGCTGGCCGCGCGCGCGCTGGAGCACGCCCGCCTCGATGAGCCGCTGATCGACGAGGCGCGGCGCTGGCTCGCCGCCGCCCGTCCCGTCGGCACGTGGCAGGGCGGCTACGAGGCCGCCCGCGCGGTCGCGGCGCTCGCACCGGCGCTCCCGGAGCGCCCGCCGGCCTACACCGTCGAGCTCGACGGCGCCGCCATCCTCGATGGGTCGGACGGCGAGCAGCTCCGCGTGACTCTGCCGCTCGAGCGGGTGACCGAGCAGAGCACGCTGGCGATGAGCAGCGCGGCCCCGGTGCTGGTCTCCTACCGCCTCCGGACGAGCGCCGCGCCTGGCTCGCCGGCCGGGGACGTCGCGCTGCTGCGGGAGTTCCTCGACCCGCAGAGCGGAGAGCTGCTCGACCCGGCGAGGCTTGTGGCCGGCCAGCTGGTGCGCGTCCGCCTCACGCTCGTCGCGAGCGGCGCCTGGCCGTTCCTGCGCGTCGAGGAGCCGCTCCCCGGCGCGATGGCGCTGCAGAGCGCCGGCGCAGGCGACTTCGAGCACGTCGCCCACGCGGGCGACCGCCTGATCCTCACCAGCTCGCTGCTCACGCCCGGCATCTACGAGCACAGCTACCTGCTGCGCGCGCTGGCCCCGGGCCGGTTCGCAGCCCCCGGCCCTGTGGCGCGCGACATCGGCGGTGCGGCGCGGGGGAGGGGCGACGACTCGCTGCTCGTCGTGGCCCCGCGCTAGGGCGGGTGTGGCGCGAAGCCCTTTCCAATCGCCCGCGCGCCTGGGCGGTCGACATCCGCGCCAGCCTGGGCTATAATCCGCAGCGATTCGGACCCGGCTAGCGTGACGAGCTGTGATCCCACGTCTCACCACGATCCTGATCGCGATCTCGCTGCTTAGCATCTGGCTCGCAGCTCTGCCGCAGCCGGCCCCGGCCGCGCCAGAGGTGCCTGTGCGGCCCCTCGACCAGGCGCCGTTCGGCATCAACACCCACCTCGCGACCCGCTACTGGGACCGGGAGACGATGCACATCCCGGCCGAGATCGTCGCCCAGGCCGGCGCGGGCTGGGCCCGCGAGGACATCCACTGGTTCCGCATCCAGCCCACGCCGGGGACCTGGGACTGGAGCTACACCGACGCCGCGCTGCGCGAGCTGATCCGCCGCGAGATCAAGATCGTCGGCGTGATCGGCCACCCGCCCGGCTGGGCCACGCCGGACCCCTCCGACCCGCCGTCCGGCGTCTCGTTCCACGCCCCCGACCCGCAGCAGTTCGCCCAGTTCGCCGAGGCGGTCGTGCGGCGCTACGGGAAGTTCGTCCACCACTGGGAGATCTGGAACGAGCCGGACAACCCGCTGTTCTGGAAGCCGGCGCCGGACCCGGCCGCCTACGCGCGCCTGCTCCAGCTGTCCGCCGCCGCGATCCGCCGCGCCGACCCGGGCGCGCAGGTGCTGCTGGGCGGCATCAACCCGAACGACACCCACTTCCTGCGGCGGCTGGCCGAGCTCGGCGCCTGGAGCAGCTTCGATATCCTCGCCATCCACCCCTACGTCAGCCCCGCCTCGCCCGAGGCGGGCAACATCGCCGCCGCCACCGACGGCGTCCGCGCCGTCGCCGAGGCCTACGGGCCGAAGCCGATCTGGGCCACCGAGATCGGCTGGTCCAGCGGCCCCGGCGACCGCGACCCCATCGGCCTGGTGGACGAGCAGACCCAGGCCGACTACCTGGTGCGCGCGACGCTGCTGCTGTGGCGCGCGGGCGTGGAGCGCATCTTCTGGTACACGCTCAAGGACGACCCGGGCAACCCCTACGGCCTGGTGGCGCAGGGCGCCGGCTACGGCGACTACTCGCGCCTCAAGCCGGCCTACTACGCCTTCCAGACCATGAGCCGCCAGCTCTCGGGCGCGACGCTCGTCGGCCTGCGCGACCTGTTCCAGCGCACTACGGTGCTGGACTTCGAGAGCTTCGGCGCCTGGCGGCGCGGCGACCAGCCCGGCGGCGCCATGGTCCCCACGCTTGCGCAGCGGCACAGCGGCAGAGCTGCGGCGCGCATCAGGTACGACTTCCCGAGCTCCGCCAACGAGTACGTCGTCTTCCGCCGCGAGCGCCCGGCGCGCGTGCCCGGCCGGCCGTACGCGATCGGCCTGTGGGTCTACGGGGATGGCTCCGGCAACCTGCTCAAAGTCTGGCTGCGCGACGCCGAGGGCGAGGTGCTGCAGTACACCCTCGGCGCCGTCGGCTCGCCCGGCTGGCGCCTGCTGCAGGCCCAGATCGGCGGGGAGGTCGCGCCCTGGGACCGGATCACCGACGGGGGGAACGGCCGCCCCGACTTCCCGCTGCGGGTGGAGGCGATCGTGCTGGACGACGCGCCGGACAGCTTCGCCGGCTCGGGGGAGATCGTGATCGACGACCTGGTGGCGCTCAGCGGCCCGGAGGCGTACGACCTGCAGCTGCAGGTGGGCGACGAGGCGCTCGACGTGCTCTGGGCGCCGACGCCGGTGCGGGCCGGCATCCTCTCCGCCGCGACGGCCGCGACCGTCGTGCGGGCCGATGGAGGCTCGTCGGCGCTGGCTATCACCAATGGGCGCATCGAGCTGGACCTCGGCCCGACGCCGGTCTTCGTGCGGCACCGGCGGTAGCGCGCGTTTGACAGCCCGGCGCGATTGCGCTATGCTGATACTCCCACCAACCGCCGGTCTTCCCACAGAGGGCTGCAACGTAGGCAGCGAGAGAAGCGATGACGCTCTCCTCGATCGAAGCAACCACACGGGCGCTTGCAGCTCAAGCATACGTTGCCGATGTTGGCCTGAGCACCAGCATCTTCCTCGCGCTCAGGATGGGCAAAGCCCTGCTCCTCGAAGGCGAGCCCGGCGTCGGCAAGACCGAGGTTGCCAAAGTCCTCAGCCGCGTCTTCGACACCCCGCTGATCCGCCTGCAGTGCTACGAGGGGATCGATGTCAGCCAGGCGGTGTACGAGTGGAACTACCCGCGGCAGCTGCTTGAGATCCAGGCCCGGCAGCACCGGCTGCCTGCCGACGGCCTGCTGACGCAGGATATCTACACCGAGCCGTTTCTGCTGAAGCGCCCGCTGCTCCAGGCGATCGACCAGTCCAACCGCAGCGCGCCGGTGCTGCTGATCGACGAGCTGGATCGCGCGGACGAGGAGTTCGAGAGCTTCCTGCTCGAGCTGCTCTCGGACTTCCAGATCACCATCCCCGAGCTCGGCACCCTGCGCGCCCACCACCGCCCGATCGTCATCATCACCTCTAACCGCACCCGCGAGCTCCACGACGCGCTCAAGCGGCGCTGCGTCTACCACTGGATAGATTACCCGACACGCGAGAAGGAGATCGAGATCGTCCGCCGCAAGGCGCCGGGCCTGGCCGAGCGCCTGGCCGCCCAGGTGGTCGACTTCATTCAGGCCACCCGCCGGCAGGACCTGGCGAAGAGCCCCGGAATCGCCGAGACGCTGGACTGGGCCGAGGCGCTGCAGCACCTGAGCGTGCAGGAGCTCAGCCCCGAGGTGGTGCAGGCCACGCTCGGCATCATCCTGAAGTACCAGGACGACGTCGACAAGCTGCGCGGGCCGCTTGCGGAGCAGCTGCTGGAGGAGATCGGGGCCGGCAGTTAAGAGCAGGGGCGAGGCCACCGCATCTCTCGTCTACCTGACACAGCCGGCGCGGTCGCGCCGCCCACCCTTTTGCAGGAAGGTGAGAAGGCCGCAGGCCCACGGGCCGCTTCCCGCCGGAAGGAAGCCACAGGCGCGCGGAGAGGCTTTCCGCAGGGAGGTGTGG
>ERZ777003.4399-NODE-4399-length-11952-cov-5.030512_pt1 | contig 11952 bp, 8 predicted proteins | sample MGYA00374956_ERZ777003 | MGnify/ENA primary metagenome ERZ777003 (study PRJEB29302, sample SAMN06268252) | bioreactor metagenome | isolation source: Joint BioEnergy Institute, California, USA | place: USA:Joint BioEnergy Institute, California, USA | collected... | reverse complement strand
TCGGCGTCGCTCAGGAAATCCGTGATGAGTGCCAGTCGCCGGCTGCTGCGTAGCATCGGCAGCACAGGCGCGACCGGCCGTGACCCCGCCGGCGTCACGCCGCTGAGCACACGGAGCATGTTGGCCGTTGTGCTGACCCGGGCGCGCGGCGGCAGGACCTCCACGCCGTCGCCGCCGACGACCACGAGGCCCACGGGGTCACGATCGTTCTGCGTCACCGCAGCGAGGCCGATGGCGATCGCAGCAGCGAGCCGCCACTTGTCCATGGACGGCTGCGGGTAGGCCATGGACGCGCTCGCGTCCACGACGATCGTGGTCCGCAGCTCCGAGTCGTCGTGGGTCTGGCGCACGTTCACGCGGCCCGTCCGCCCGAAGAGCTTCCAGTCGATCTTCGACGCCTCGTCGCCCGGCCGGTACTCGCGGTACTGCATGAACTCGGGCGAAGAGCCGACTCTCCGGGATCGGTGGCCACCATGGTAGGCGCCGCGCGCGACGCGGCGCGCGGGCCAGTGCAATCCGCGCACCGCATCGAGCAGCGCGCCGTCGCTCAGGAACTCCACGATCAGATCCTGATCCCGCTCTGCGGAACTGGCACGTGGGCGAGGACGTCGGCGATCAGGTCCTCCGCTGTCACGCCTTCGGCTTCTGCGGCGAAGTTCACCAGCACCCGATGGCGGAGCACCGGCCGCGCCACCCGCTGGATGTCCCTCGGCGTCACCGCACTCCGCCCGTCCAGCAGCGCCCGCGCCTTCGCGCCGAGCACCAGCGCCTGGCCGGCACGCGGCCCGGCGCCCCAGCGCACGTACTTCTTGACGCGCTCGGGGAGGTTCGGTTCGCCGGGGCGAGTGGCGCGCACCAGCTCCGCGACGTAGCGGAGAATCGGTTCGGCGACCGCGATTTCCCGCACCATGACCTGGAGCGCGATCAGGTCCTCGGCGCCGACCACGGGCTCGATCTCACCTTCGATGCGGCCCGTCGTCGTACGGAGGATCGTCACCTCGTCGTCGATCGTGGGATAGCCGACGTTGATCGCGAAGAGGAACCGGTCGAGCTGCGCCTCCGGCAGCGGATACGTCCCTTCCTGCTCGATCGGGTTCTGCGTCGCCAGCACGAAGAACGGCTCGGGAAGCGGCATCGTCGTCCCGCCGGCCGTCACCGTGTGCTCCTGCATCGCCTCGAGCAGGGCCGCCTGCGTCCGGGGCGGCGCGCGGTTGATCTCGTCTGCCAGGATGATGTTGGCGAAGATCGGGCCCTTGACGAAGCGGAACGACCGCTGGCCCGTCGTCGGGTCCTCCTCCAGCAGCTCCGTCCCGGTGATGTCGCTGGGGACGAGGTCCGGCGTGAACTGGATGCGCCGGAAGGAGAGGCGCATCGCTTCGGCCAGCGAACGGACGAGCAGCGTCTTCGCCAGCCCCGGCGGGCCGATCAACAGCGCGTGGCCGCCGGCAAGGATGGTCGTGAGTACGTCTTCGACGATTTCTTCCTGCCCGACAATGCGCTTGGCGACCTCCGCGCGGAGGTCACGCATCAGGCGCGCAACGTCCCCCGTGCTGGCAACGGCCACGCGCTCTACCTCCATCGGCACAACGCTCCCTTACCCGGATTCGCGGTTGTCGCTGTCCCCGGAGTGCATGGAGGCAGACGAGGCGACCTCCGCGATGCACCAGCAGGCAACAGCTACCCGAACGACCGCACCGCGAGACGGGGACGAACCACCATCGCGGCGCCCCCGCCGGCCGGTCGTCCACGCCCGGATCGCCGCGGGCCCACACAATGGATCAGATCTTCGTTCCTACGAAGCCATGACGCAAAATGGCGCTTCCCCCCTACAACGCAACGCCCGGCGTGCCACCCTTACGCACCCCTTTCACCCCCGCCCGTGCACTCGCGCATCACCACCGGCACCGGCACGGCTGCATCGTTCCTCGTCCCCGTCCCGAGCGGGCGGTCGTCGTTCCGGCCGCCGGCAGGAGGCATGTCCGTGCGTGTCGATCGCGCACGTGTGGCCCTGGCCCCAGCCGGGATCGAGGCGAACTCGATCGCCGGATCTGGATCGCCCGGCCCGGGCGCCGGCCGGTCGACGCGGCAGGCGAGCGGGGTCGCACTGGGCAGCCCCTACCCTCGCCCCGGACTATTCATAGGTTGCCGCCCGCCGCGCCCGCCACGTGCGCGCGGATCGCGTCTGCCAACACCGTGGCGTCCACCTCCTCCGGCACGAAGTGCCCCACGTCCTCGAACTCCATCACGCGCGCATCGGGCAGCGCTTCCCTCCAGCGGGCGAGGTAGGCGGGGCCGAAGGCGGGGTCCTTCATTCCCCAGAGCAGCAGCGCGGGCTTGCGCGCGAGCCGGTCCCGCCGCTGCCAGAGACGCGCGTACCAAGCGTCGGACCCGATCAGCGCGCGTGCGAACGCCCACGCGCCCTGCCGCTCCGCCGGCGACCCGAACGGCGCCAGGTACTGCCGGTGAATGCGCCTGGTCAGCTTCTTCCTGTTGCCGAACGCGGACGGCAGGATCACGCGCGGCGAGAAGTTGAGTCGCGTGTACAGGAAGCGGCCGAGCGGCGTCGAAAACAACCGCCCCATCTTCTCGGTGGGCGTCCCTTTCAAGGACCACAGCCATGTGTTCATCAGCACGAGCGCACGCACGTTCTCCGGCCGCTCGATCGCGTACGCGAGTCCGATCGGGCCGCCGAAGTCCTCCACCACGAGCGTGATGTCTGCGAGGCCCAACCGCTCGATCAGCAGCGCCAGCCGTGCCGCATGATCTTCCGGCCTGTACGGCGCGTCCTCTGGCTTGTCCGAGAGCCCGAAGCCCAGGTGATCCGGCGCGACGGCCCGATGGTCGCGCGACAGCTCACGGATCACGTCCCGGTACAAGAACGACCACGTCGGCGTGCCGTGCACGAGCAGCACGACCGGGCCGGTCCCTTCGTCCACATAGTGCATGCGCCCGTCGGGCGTATCCAGGTAGTGCGGCCGGAAGGGGTACAGCTCCCGGTCCACCCAGTCGTGCTCGCTCAAGTGGGCCTCCCCCCGTTCCCTCCGCCCGCCGGCGTGAAGCGGGCGACGATCTCCCGGCAGACGTCGTCGACCGGGTAATTCTCCGGATCCAGCACGTAGTGCTGCGCCGCGCCGGCATCCCGCAACAGCGACTCGAGATGCGCGCGCGTCGCCTCGGCCCACCCCACCACATCCTCGCCCAGGCTCGCGAGCACCTCCGGCTGCATGCGGATCTGATACGAGAGCCGCCAGAACTCCCGGTTGCGGTCCACGATCTCCAGCGCCGCGCGCACGAGCCGCTCCAGCCGCGCACTAGGATCCGCGTCCGACTCCGCGACCTCGAACGACTCCCGCACGTCCGCCATGCTCCGGTCGAAGATCGCCTGCAGCAGCGCGTCCTTGCTCTCGAAGTAGTTGTAGAGGAGCCCCTGCGCGACGCCGGCGCGCTCCGCGGTCATGCGCACGGACGTGGCGGCGAAACCGCGGCGCGCGAACAGCTCGAGCGCCGCCGCGACGATCCGGTCGCGGCTCTCCTCTCGCATCTGTTGGAAGGCTTCGGGTGAGCAACGTGGAAATCACATCGTCGGCGTGCTCCGGGCCGGGACGCCGCACCGTCGGCTCCGGGACGACGTCCGGCAGGCCGATCATCGCGTCTCCTCCCGAGGCAGAGAAACCGTACGCTCGATACCGGCTCCTCGCCTCTCAGGAGCCCCTGGACGGGGGCCGGTGATGGCACGCGATGTTACTCTGAACCAACGATGCGGAACCCGCAGCGCGGCCGCTCGCCGCGCTCGCACTCCTCCACGACCGGCGCGCCGACGAGTTCCGTCACCAGGGCTTCGGCGAGGCTGCACGCGGACGGATGGGTTGCCGCCAGCGCGCCCAGCGGACAGCCGTAGCCCTGCAACCGGAGCGCACCGTCGTCCTCCTGCACCTCGGCCAGCCCGCCCAGATCCGTGAGGACCGCCGCCGCGTGCTCGGCCCGCTCCCGCAGGCTGCCCGCTTTCGCGGCCGCGGGCCGTCCCAGCCGCTCGCCGACCTCCCGCAGCCAGGCCTCCACCTGCTCGCGCCCGTGCCGCTCCTCCAGCAGCGCCAGCAGCTCCGCCAGGACCCGGTCGTACGGTTTCGGGAACAGCGCCTCCGCGGCCGCCGTGGTCCGGTACACGTGCGCGGGCTTGCCGGCGCCCTCGCGCCGCACGCCGTGCTGCTCTACCAGCCCGTCCCGCTCCAGCGCGGCGAGGTGGAGCCGGACGGCGTTGTCGGTCAGGTCCAGCGCGGCGGCCAGCTCGTTCACGGTCTGCGCCGAGCGGCGCAGGAGGGCCAGCACGCGGCCCCGCGTGCTCTCGAGCAGGCGCCTGCGCCAGCGGACCGTGTCGAAGTCCATATCGATGCCCCAGGTCAAGGTCCGATCCGGCCCCGAAGATAGCGTCCCGCCGCCCGGGAGGCCAGTTTCTCCAGTAAGTTATTGACAAACTAGGATATGATCCCTACCTTCGCTGCCACCCGCCGCGCCGAGCGAGGGCGCAGGACCCACCCGCGAGCCGCGCGCCCCCGCCCGGCACGGCGGACAACGGGCACCAGACCAGAGAGGAGGAGCCCCGATGAACGCCATGCCCAAACCCGCCGTGTTCCCCACCCTGCTCGCCCTCGCCGTCCTGACGGCAGCCGCGGCCGCGTGCGCGCCCGAATCCGACTCGGCCGCATCCGCCGGCGACGCGCAGCCCGGCCAGCCGGCTTCCGAGATGCAGGCGGCGCCGGCGAACGCGGCGACCGCTCCGGAGCTGGACGATGCAGACATCGCGGCGATCGTCGTGGCCGCGAACACGATCGACATCCGTTACGGCGAGATCGCGCGCGAGCGGGCGACGAACCCGAGGGTCAAGGAGTTCGCCGAGACGATGATCCGGGACCACACGGCCGTGAACGAGAGCGCGGTCGAGCTGGTCACGCGGCTGGGCGTGAAGCCGCGGGAGAACGATGTCAGCCGCTCGCTGGAGGCGCAGGCGGCGGAGATGCGCGAGATGCTGCAAGCCAAGTCCGGCGCGGAGTTCGATCGTGCGTACATCGACAACGAGGTCGCGTACCACCGCGCGGTGCTCCAGGCGATCGACGAGACGCTGATCCCGAACGCGAAGAACGCGGAACTGAAGCAGATGCTGGTGGACGTGCGTCCGGCGGTCCAGGCGCACCTCGAGCACGCGCAGTCGATCCAGCGTTCGCTCACCGCCGGGGCATGAGGCGGCGAAGCACGCTGGCCGGCAGGCCCGCTGCGCCAACGCGCATGGGCCTGCCGGTGCTCGCGGCGGCGATGGTCCTCGCCGGGAGCGTTGCGGGCGGCTGTCGAGCGGGCCGAGCTGGCACGCCCGAGCTGCACGTCGTCGAGATCGAGCGGTTCGTGTTCCGGCCGGACACGCTGCGCGTGTCGGTGGGCGACACGGTGGCGTGGCTCAACCGCGACATCGTCCCGCACACGGCGACGGACGGCGCGGGGGCGTGGGACTCCGGCGTGCTCGGCACGGACGCCGAGTGGCGGCTCGTGCCCACCGCGCCGGGCGTACACCGTTACGTGTGTGCGCTGCACCCCACGATGGAGGCGGTCCTGATCGTGGAGGATTGAGGGGAGATCGCGGCGCGCTACGAGACCATGTCGTGGATGGTGGCGAGCTCGATGACCTCGAACCGCCGCTCGCCGGCCGGGAGACGCACGGGGACTTCGTCGCCGACGGCGCGGCCCAGCAACGCCTGGCCGAGCGGGGATGCCATGGAGATGTGCCCGGCGTCGAGGTCGATGAAATCGCCCGTCACGAGGGTGTACTCGACCTCTTCGCCCGTGGCGAGGTCCCTCAGTCGGACACGGGATCCGAAGCCGACGCGGTCCACCGGAAGGTGCTTCACGTCGATGCGCGAGAGCTCGCTCATGCGCTGCGTGATCTGGTGGATGCGGGCCTGGACGAAGCGTTGCCGATCCAGCGCGGACTGGTACTCGGCGTTCTCGCTGAGGTCTCCCAGCTCCACCGCTTTTCGGATGACGGTCGGCAGCACGACGTTGAGCTCGTGGCCGAGGCGCTCCAGCTCTTCGGAGAGCCGCGCCTTGATTTCTTCCAGCATGCCCGACTCCAGGTGGGAGAAGGAATTCGATCCGCGGGCCGGTGGGCGAACGGGCCCGGGAAACCGAGGACCCGGCTCGGCTGCCGCGCCGTGCGGAACCGAGCCGGGCCGGGGAGCCGAAATCTAACCCGAAGTGGCGCGGTCGTTCCAGTCCCGGGGCGGGCGCCGCGGCCCGGCGCCCGCTTCGACCGGCTGATCCAGCGCGATCGTGCCGGCCGTGCCGATCCCGCCGATCACTTCCTCTCCGCGCACGTACGCGCCGTCGGCGCGCAGCTCCCACGCCTGCGGGTGCTCGAGGATGGCCGTGAGCATGCGGTCCAGCTCGGCGCGGTGCTCGGGATCGTCCACTGGCGTGACGACCTCGACGCGGCGTAGCAGGTTGCGCGGCCGCCAGTCCGCCGAGCCGATGTAGTGTTCCGGCTGGCCGGCGTTGGCGAAGTAGAAGATGCGGCTGTGCTGGAGCAGGCGGCCGAGCAGACTGACGACGCGGATGTTCTCCGAGACGCCGGGCAGCCCCGGCCGTACGCGGCAGATCTCGCGCACGGCCAGCTCGATTCGCACGCCGGCCTGCGATGCGCGGTACAGCGCGGCGACGATACGGCGGTCCGAGAGGCCGTTCATCTGCGCCCGGATGTGCCCGCCGCGTCCCGCGCGTGCGTGCTCGATCTCGCGGTCGATCAGTTCGAGGAAGCGGCGCCGCATCTGGAACGGCGAGACGAGCAGCCGCTCGAGCCTGGCGGACGCCGAATAGCCTGTCAGTAGACCGAACACCGAGTTCAACTCCTCGCCCAGTGCAGGATCGGCAGTGAGGATGCCGACGTCCGTGTAGCCCGCGGCGGTGCTCGCGTTGAGGTTGCCCGTGCCGATGTAGATGTAGCGACGGATGCCGTCCGGCTCGTTGCGCACGACGAGCGCGATCTTGGCGTGCACCTTGTAGCGTGAGGGGCTGAAGACGACGTGCACTCCGGCGGCGTCCAGCGACCTTGCCCACTCGACGTTGCGCCGCTCGTCGAAGCTGGCCTTGAGCTCGACGAGCGCGAACGCATCCTTGCCGGCCGCGCGGGCGCGGGCGAGCGCCCGCACGATCTCGGAGTCCGGATCCGTTCGGTAGAGCGTGGTCTTGATCGCGACGACGTCCGGGTCGTCCGCGGCCTCGGTGAGGAAGCGGCCGACGGTCGCGTCGAACGAGTGGTCGGGAAACGCGATCAGCCGGCTGTGCTCGCGGATCTGGTCGAAGATCGAACGATGCGCCTCGAGCGGCGACGTCCGCTCCAGCGGCGGGTACTTGAGCCGCGGAGCTTCGAGCGCTGCGATCTCGGCCAGCCCGGCGAGGTCGACGAGCCACGGGACGGCGTAGATGTCGGCTTCGCTGAGGGTGCTCACGGATTCCGGCGCCTCGAAGCGCAGCTCGCGCAGCAGGTGCCGCCGCATCTCCTCCGGCATCGCCTCTTCGACCTCGAGACGGACCGCCTGGCGGAAGGGCCGCGCCGCGAGCTCGTCCTCGACGGCCGCCATGACGTCGCCGACCTCTTCTGCGGGCAGCCGGCTCGTGGCGCTGCGCGTCACGCGGAACGCGTGGGCACGCACGACCTCGAGGCCGGGGTACAGGCGGGGCAGGCTGCCGAGGATCAATTCCTCGAGTGGCACGTAGCGGCGCCCGTCCGGCAGCGGCACGAAGCGAGGCAGCTCGCCCGGGAGCTCGATGGCGACGAAGCGGTCGAGCCGGCTCTCCGGCAGCCGCACGATGGCGGCGATGGCGGGCCTGAGGTTCCGGATGTGCGGGAACGGGTGGCTGGGGTCCGCGACGAACGGCGTGATCAGCGCTTCGACGCGCGGCCAGTAGCGCTCGGCGAGGAGCGCGCGCTCGGCGTCGTCGAGCTCGCCCCAGCGCACCACGTGAAGGTCCTCGCTCGCGAGGTCGGGCAGCAGCGACGTCGTGAGGACGCGGTATGCCCGGCGCGCGATCTGGCGCGCGCGGATGCGGATCACCTCGAGCTGCTCCGCCGGGGTCAGGCCGTCCGGCGTGCGGCGGGTGATGCCTGCCGCAACCTGCTCCTTCGACTCGGCGACGCGCGTCATGAAGAAGTCGTCCTGACGCGAGCCGAAGATGGCGAGGAACCGCACGCGCTCGAGCAGCGGGATGCTCCGGTCCTCGACCATGACGAGGATGCGCTCGTCGAACGCGAGGCGGCAGAGCTCGCGGTTGAGGAGGAGTTCCGGACGCACTTCCTTGGGCGCGAGCACGTCCGCGTCGTCATCGCTCTCCAGCGCGTACGCGGCGAGGTCGAGCGTCTCCGGGGAGGGAGCTCCCGCCGCCGGCATCGGGATCGTCACGGTTTGGGTTGGGAGATCCGAGCGCAGGACGACTTCGAGCGCGGCGAGGGTGCGCGTGTCCCGGAGCTGTGGCGAGCCGGCGGCCTGGATCACGTGCTCGAGCGAGAGCCATGTGCACTGGCCGCTGCGGATCGCGCCAGGATCGATGCCCTCGGCGAGCCAGACCTCCAGCGCAGGACGCTGGCTGTCGCCCGGGCTCGTGCCGAGGACCCGGACCCGGCCGCGCACGCCGCCGAGCCAGCCGCGCAGCACGCGGTGGCAGGCGTCGCGGCCGGAGCCGGGACCGGTCGGCACCCGCAGACCTTCGCCGCCGGAGCGGCACAGCGCGATGCGGCCGTTGTCGTAGGCGACGACGGCGACCTCCCGCGCCCCGCGCACCCGCTTGGCGAGCTGGTCGCCCTCCAGCGCGGACACGAGCTCACGGGCGCGGCTCACGAGGTCGCCGAGGAGCGGCCGCAGGCCGTAGCCCTCCTCGAACGCCCGGACCAGTCCTTCGAAACGGCCTGCCGGCGCCTCCGGCATCCGGATCTCGATTTCGTACAGCTCGCCGGAGGTGTCGCCGCGGCGCACGGCCGCGATGTCGTACGCGATCCGCACGCGGGCCGCGGCAGCGCCGTCGGTGCGCGCGACCCGCAGCCGCCGCGTCACGCCGAGCTCGAGGACGACATCGAGTCGCGCCGGGTCGCTCAGCGCGCGCACGACGCGGGCGGGCTCGGACGCGCTGGCGAACAGCTCGGAAAGCGGCACGTCCCGCACCTTCGCCTCTGTGTGACGGCGCCGCACCACGCCTCCCGTCACCCTCTCGCGGACGTCCACGCCCAGGATGTGCGTGCCGTCCTGATGGATGGACAGGCAGACGGTGGCGCCGCGCCGCTCCAGGTCACGGCCGGGCGTGTCGAAGTAGAGCGCTCGGAACAGCTCCAGCTCGATGCGCTCCTCGCGGAACCCCGGCGGCAGCGGCTCACCGAGCAACCATTCGAGGATCTCACGACTCGGCGCCTCGAGGCGGAGGATCCGTTCGCCGACCATCCGCTCCCCTAGTACGGCAACCCGAGCCAGGCGTAGAGCCGCGTGCGCTCGCCGCGGGCAATGGCCGCGCTGACGACCTGGCCCAACGTCGCGTACCACAGACCCACACCCGCGCCGGCGTGCCAGCCGCCGTCGGTGTCGCCGTCGAAGAAGACACGCGCGGCATCGGCGAAGGCGAGCGCCCCCAGCTCGCCTGCGGTGAAGAGCTGGATGCGCCCGATCGGCCAGCGCAGCTCCGCGCCTCCGAACAGCGATGCATCCCCCGCGAAGCGGCGGGCGACGTAACCGCGCAGCGAATGCCGGCCGCCGATGAACGCTGCCTCCTGGACGGGGAAGTCGCCCCAGACCTGCTCCCCGCCCGCGCGGAGCGCGAGGACCGGGCCGGTGGGGCCGCGCAGCGGCAGGTAGTACGCGCCGACCGCCGCGAGCTTGCCGAACGCGTCTGCTTCCCCACCCACGAACGGCCAGAAGCCCGCTTCCGCATCCACGGTGAAGCCGCGCCGCGGCACGGGCTGGCCATCCGTCCGCTCGAGCTCCGCGTCCACGATCGCGCCGACCTGGCCGAACGCGCTGCTTCCCCGCGGCTGGAGGATGCTCAGCGGACTGCCCCGCTCGAACCGCGGGTCGCGGTACACGAACGCCGGGCCGACCGAGATCCGCGCCCGATCACCACGTCCTCCATAACGCGGGCGCCAGTCCAGCGTGACCGCGGCGGAGAGCTCGGTCTGCCTAACCGTGGCGCGGTCCGTGTCGAACTCCGGCGTGTCATTGCCGAAGCCGAAGAAGCGGACCGCGCCGAACTGAACGGCGCGCGCGAGGACCGAAAAGCCGAAGGGCGAGTTCTCCCGGCGGACATCGCCATCCAGCTCGATGCCGAAATCGAACGGCCCGGGCGCGAACAGGCCCATCAGCCGCACGCGCGAGGCGTAGGGGACGCGGCGGAACCCGTACTGCGTCTCGACCGGCCCGAAGCCCACCACGAGACCGGCGCCCAACTCGAAGTCTGCCGTCGGCCGCCAGGAGAGACTCGAGCCGTCGTCGCGGTAGCGGTCCGCGCCGACCTTGTGCACGACCCATTCGTCGTCGCCGTACGGCTTGCCGTCATTGGCGCCGGGATCGTCGGAGGCGTCAGCGTCCGCCGGCTGCTCCCCAGGTGGCGCCGGCCGCGTGTCCACGGCCACCGCCGCCTCCGGCCCCGGGCTCAGCGAGGATGCCGGCAGCTCGAAGCGGAACAGCCGCCGGTCCACGCGCGTGCGAGGTCCCGTGACGAATGTGTTCTCCCCGTGCGCGTCGTAAAGCACGGTTCGGCCGCGGCCGCCCGCAGCGACGGCAGAGTCGACGAGCACATCGTCCCCGTGCCCGCCGATCACCCGCACGATGATGTCGCTCGTGACTTCGCCCCGAACCACGGCATGGTCGTCGCCGCCGTGCAGGTAGATGCGCACCTCGCGGGTCTCGGCCGGGTCGAAACGCCGGTGGAAGTACGGCTCTTGCCGGCCGTTGCCGTTCCCATTGCCATCGGCCACGGCGACGGCGCTCGCCACGCCCGGATAGAGCCGCACGTCCACCGTGCCACCCGCGAGGCGGAGAACCTCGAGGCGATCCGGCTCGTCCGTGCCGTGCACGTCCACATCCACGGCCAGCCAGTCGTAGTAGCCGAGGGAGACCTCGCGCAGGCGGTCGCGGCGCGCGCGCAGGTCGCGCGCGAGCCGGGCGCCCTCCATGGCGCGGTACGGCGCCGGAAGCTGTGCGACGGACCGGTCGATGACGTCGTCCGTGACCCGCGTCTGGACCGCGACCGTCACGCTGTCCCACGTGCGACGATCCAGGTCGCTCAACAGCGGCCGCTCGTAGTCCACGGCCTCGAACACCAGCGAGCGGCGGTCCGGGAAGTCGGGGCCGAACGCGACCAGCTTGGGATAGATGCGCCGTGCGATGCTGCTCACCACGCCGTTCGAGTTCATGAACATGCCGTCACGGTCGAGCGGGATTGGCCGCCAGCGGTAGTACGCGCCGTCACGCTCCGGCCGCGCCCAGCGCCACTGGTCCTCGCTGCGGTCCGTGTCGTTGATCAGGAAGTCGATGAGGCGCGCGGCGAGGTACTCGCGGCTGTCGATGCGGTCCTCCGGGCTCTCGATCAGCCTCTCCAGCATCCGCTCCATCGCAACGACCCTGCGCGCCCCCGCGAACCCGGGCGTCTCGTCAGTGCCTTCGTCCGGCCGCTCGAACAGGACGCCGAGCATCCCCGCGAACTCCTCGCGGAACTCGCCCAGCCGCGGGTCGTCCGGCATGACGAACACGCGCGTCGGCGGGTACAGCAGCCCCACGGCTTCCTGGATCGGCCCGACCGCGACCTCCGCCGTGGGAAAAAGCGCGCTCGTCTGGTCATGGATGAGGATGCCGGCCGGCGTGCCGCGCAGGTCGCGGGGCAGCGACTTCTGCACGAACTTGTCGACCGACCGGAAGATGTAGCGCCGCCCGT
>ERZ777003.4398-NODE-4398-length-11955-cov-5.865210_pt1 | contig 11955 bp, 5 predicted proteins | sample MGYA00374956_ERZ777003 | MGnify/ENA primary metagenome ERZ777003 (study PRJEB29302, sample SAMN06268252) | bioreactor metagenome | isolation source: Joint BioEnergy Institute, California, USA | place: USA:Joint BioEnergy Institute, California, USA | collected... | reverse complement strand
CGACAGTATCTGGATGGCCTGGTGTCGCGGGATGTGCGTGACGAGGAATGGCCTGTGCCGGAGGCGCAGGCTGGCGGTGCGCTCGGGCTTGTGGCCGACACGGACGAGCAGGTGGCCGACGCCGATCTGAGGCAGGGCGCTGCGGCCGAGGGAAACGCGGAGGCAGTGCTGGGCCGGATCGCACAACTGACGCAGACGCTGACCGACCTCAAGGATGACGTGCGCCGGGCGGTTTTCCAGGAAATGGCCGCGGGCAGGCGCTCGACCGAAGACAGCTTGCGCATGACGGACAGTATCCGGTGGCTGGAGCGCACCGCACGCCATGTATGGCGGTTCTCGTACTACCTGACCGAGGGCGGTTTTCAGGACCCGGTGCCCAAGGGTGACCACGCCGAGTCGGGTACTGCTCCCGAGCGTCAATCCGGGTTGGACGCCGGAACCCACGCGTCAGCCGGTCGGGCCTCAGCAGAAGCCTGATTCCAGTGCGTTGCAGGGCCCACACCCGACGTAACCGGCGAGGCATTTACTTCGAGCGTGCAAGGCTCCATCAGTGCGCACACTGTTTCGCTGCAGCGTCAAATTCATGCACCATTGCAGCGCAAATGCAAGATAAAATTGAAAGCAATTGTAACAGCATGCTATGTGACGACCCATAGAAAATGGGGACGCATTAATGAAAGAGTCTGATGGCATGATGCGAATGTCAGCATGTTGTTTCAATAAGCTATTGAAAATAATAGATAAAATTAAACTCACAAACTCCGTTAGCTGCGTTCTTCAGCGCCTTAAAATTAGGGACGCATCATGAAGACGTGCGTTGCTTGACGCGGCCATCCGCTGTAATGTTTCCTCCACGCGCCCATGTGCGCCCGAATTCTCGAATTCAGTCAAGTCGCAACCATCGACGAATCAGCCCCTGCGAAGTAGTTCCTGTGGTGTATGCGTGTGCCGTGCGCCGCGCGTGTTTCCCCTTCGCTGCATTTGCCAGGGCTCATCCAAACCGGGAAACTCATCATGGCTCAAGACCCTCGTCTTCACGACGGCGTTGCTTCCCCGTCCGCCCCGCGCGACGCGCGCGGCCTGTATGACCTTCGTTACGAGCACGACTCCTGTGGCGTGGGCTTCGTGGCCCACATCAAGGGCCGCAAAAGCCATACGGTGATCGAGCAGGGGTTGAAGATCCTCGAGAACCTCGACCATCGCGGTGCGGTAGGTGCGGACCCGCTCATGGGCGACGGCGCCGGTATCCTCATCCAGATTCCGGACGAACTGTATCGGGAAGACATGGCACGCCAGGGCGTCACCCTGCCGCCGCCCGGAGACTACGGCGTTGCCATGGTGTTCCTGCCCAAGGAAACGGCCTCGCGCCTGGCCTGCGAACAGGAGCTCGAGCGTGCGGTGCGTTCCGAAGGGCAGGTCGTGCTTGGCTGGCGCGACGTTCCCATAGATCGCGAGATGCCCATGTCGCCCACCGTGCGTGAGCGCGAACCGGTCATCCGTCAGCTGTTCATTGGCCGGGGCGGCGACATCATGGTGCCCGATGCACTCGAGCGCAAGTTGTACGTCATTCGCAAGACGGCCAGCCACGCCATTCAGAAGATGCAGCTCGCGCACGGTCAGGAATACTTCGTTCCGTCGGCCTCCACCCGCACTGTCATTTACAAGGGCCTGTTGCTTGCCAACCAGGTTGGCGTGTATTACCGCGACCTGGCCGACCCGCGGGCGACTTCGGCGCTTGCCCTGGTGCACCAGCGTTTCTCCACGAACACGTTCCCTGCCTGGCCGCTGGCTCACCCCTATCGTCTGGTGGCGCACAACGGCGAGATCAACACCGTGAAGGGCAATTTCAACTGGCTGCGCGCGCGCGAAGGAGCGATGCGCTCGCCGGTGCTGGGCGACGATCTGGCCAAGCTGTACCCCATCGTGTACGAGGGGCAGTCGGATACGGCGGTGTTCGACAACTGCCTGGAACTGCTGGTGATGTCAGGCTACCCGCTGGCCCACGCCATGATGATGATGATCCCCGAGGCGTGGGAGCAGGACGAAAGCATGGATGCCCACCGGCGCGCCTTCTACGAATACCACGCGGCCATGATGGAGCCATGGGACGGCCCGGCCGCGATGGTGTTTACCGATGGTCGTCAGATTGGCGCCACGCTCGACCGCAACGGTCTGCGTCCGGCCCGTTACATCGTCACCGATGACGACATGGTCATCCTGGCCTCGGAAGCGGGAACCCTGCCGCTGCCCGAGCACCGTATTGTCAAGAAGTGGCGCCTGCAGCCGGGCAAGATGCTGCTCATCGACCTGGAGCAGGGTCGCATTATCGAAGACGACGAACTGAAGGCGCAGATCGCAGCCTCGCGCCCATACCGTCAATGGATCGACCGGCTGCGCGTCAAGCTCGATTCCCTGCCCGAGCCTGAGCACGCTCATGCGGTTCCGCGCTCGCATGCGTCGCTGTTTGAACGCCAGAAGGCCTTCGGCTGGACCCAGGAAGATTTCAAGGTCGTACTCGAGCCCATGGCCCGCAAGGCTGAAGAAGAAGTGGGGTCGATGGGTAACGACGCGCCGCTCGCGGTGCTGTCGAACCGGCCGAAGCCGCTCTACAACTACTTCCGCCAGCTGTTTGCGCAGGTTACCAACCCGCCGATCGACCCGATCCGCGAGCAGCTGGTGATGTCGCTGGTGTCGTTCATCGGTCCCAAGCCGAACCTGCTCGACATCAACAACGTGAACCCTCCGCTGCGCCTGGAGGTGGCCCAGCCCATCCTGGATTTTGCCGCGATGGCGCAGATTCGCCAGATCGAGGGCATCACCAATGGCAAGTTCCGCAGCTGGGAGCTCGACATCACCTACCCGGTTGCCTGGGGCAAGGAAGGGATCGAGGCCTCGCTGGCCGCGCTGTGCTCGCAGGCTGCGGACGCCGTGCGCCGTGGCTACAACATCCTGATCGTGACCGACCGTCGTGTGGACGCCGACAGGGTCGCCATCCCCGCGCTGCTGGCAACGTCAGCCATCCACCAGCACCTGATCCGGCTGGGCCTGCGTACGTCGACCGGACTCGTGGTTGAAACCGGCTCGGTGCGCGAAGTGCATCACGTCGCCCTGCTGGGTGGCTATGGTGCCGAAGCGATCCACCCCTACCTGGCGATGGAATCGCTCATGGCCCGCTTTGGCGACGGCAGCAATGGTGAAATCAGCGGCGAACAGGCCATCGCCAACTATGTAAACGCGTTGGGCAAGGGCCTGAAGAAGGTCCTGTCCAAGATGGGCATCTCTACCTACATGTCGTACACCGCGGCGCAGATCTTCGAGGCCGTGGGCCTGCAGAAGTCGCTGGTCGACAAGTACTTCCCGGGTACGGCCAGCAGTATCGAGGGTGTGGGCATCTTCGAGATCGCCGAAGAAGCCTTGCGCCAGCACGCAGCCGCGTTCGCGGACGAGCCCGGCCAGCCCCGCCGCCTGGATGTCGGAGGCGAGTACGCATTCCGCTACAACGGCGAAGAGCACATGTGGACGCCGGATGCGATCGCGCACCTGCAGCATGCGGCACGCAGCGGCGACTACCGCACGTACAAGGAATACGCACAGATCATCAACGACCAGAGCAGGCGTTTCATGACGCTGCGTGGGCTGTTCGAGTTCCGCTTCGACCCGGCCCGCGCGATCCCTGTCAGCGAAGTGGAGCCCGCCGTCGAGATCGTGAAGCGCTTCACCACCGGCGCCATGTCGCTGGGTTCCATCTCCACCGAAGCTCATGCCGTGCTCGCCGTGGCCATGAACCGCATCGGCGGCAAGTCGAACACGGGTGAGGGCGGTGAAGACCCGTTGCGTTACCGCCAGGAACTGCGCACCGGCAGCAGCGGTATCCACGACGGCGATACGCTCGCTTCCATCCTCGGGGCCGACCGGGTCGTGGCCGATATTCTGCTGCGCGAGGGTGACTCCCTGCGTTCGCGCATCAAGCAGGTGGCGTCGGGCCGCTTCGGTGTCACTGCCGAATACCTGGTCAGCGCCGACCAGATCCAGATCAAGATGGCGCAGGGCGCGAAGCCGGGCGAGGGCGGGCAGCTGCCTGGGCACAAGGTTTCGCCGTACATCGCGGAACTGCGTTATTCGGTGCCTGGCGTAGGCCTGATTTCGCCGCCGCCGCATCACGACATCTATTCAATTGAAGACCTGGCCCAGCTGATCCACGACCTGAAGAACGTGAATCCGCGTGCTTCGATCTCGGTGAAGCTCGTCTCGGTGGTGGGTGTGGGTACGGTTGCCGCAGGCGTGGCCAAGGCCAAGGCGGACCACGTGGTCATCGCGGGGCATGACGGGGGCACGGGCGCTTCGCCGGTGTCATCGATCAAGCACGCCGGCACGCCGTGGGAACTGGGGCTGGCCGAAACCCAGCAGACGCTGGTGCTCAACCGTCTGCGCGGGCGCATCCGCGTGCAGGTCGACGGCCAGATCAAGACCGGACGCGATGTCGTCATCGGCGCCCTGCTGGGGGCCGACGAGTTCGGCTTCGCCACCGCGCCGCTGGTTGCCGAAGGCTGCATCATGATGCGCAAGTGCCACCTGAACACGTGCCCGGTGGGGATTGCCACCCAGGATCCGGTGCTGCGCAAGCGCTTCCAGGGCCAGCCCGAACACGTGGTGAACTACTTCTTCTTCGTTGCCGAGGAAGTTCGCGAGCTCATGGCGCAGCTGGGCGTGCGCCGATTTGACGAACTCATCGGCCGTACCGACCTGCTTGACATGCGTGCGGGCATCGCTCACTGGAAGGCAGCAGGGCTGGATTTCAGCCGCATCTTCCATCAACCGGTCGTGCCCGAAACCGTGGCGCGCCGCCATGTGGAAGCACAGGAACACGGCCTCGAGAACGCGCTGGACCTGCAGCTGATCGAGCGCAGCATGCCGGCGCTGGAGCGTGGCGAGAAAGTGTCGTTCATCGTGCCCATCCGCAACCGCAACCGCAGCGTGGGCGCCATGCTCTCGGGCGAGGTGGCCCTGCGGTACGGCCAGGAAGGCCTGCCCGACGACACCATCCACATCCAGTGCAACGGCGTGGCTGGCCAGAGTTTCGGCGCCTTCCTCGCGCGTGGCGTCACGTTCGACCTGGTCGGCGAAGCGAACGATTATGTCGGCAAGGGCCTGTCAGGTGGACGGATCGTGGTGCGTCCGCCCAACGACTTCCGCGGCTACACGCCCGAACACATCATTGTTGGCAACACGGTGCTGTACGGCGCCATCGCGGGCACGGCATTCTTCAGTGGCGTGGCCGGCGAACGCTTCGCCGTGCGCAACTCGGGTGCGGCTGCGGTGGTCGAGGGTACCGGCGACCACGGGTGCGAGTACATGACCGGCGGAACCGTGGTGGTGCTGGGCCGGACGGGGCGCAACTTCGCGGCGGGGATGTCGGGTGGCGTGGCTTACGTGTACGACCCGGACGGCAGCTTTGCGGCCCGCTGCAACCGCGCCATGGTCGACCTCGAGCCGGTGCTGCCGGCGGCCGAGCAGGAAGCGCTCGGCAACCGTGCGGAATGGCACATGGTCGAGCGTGGGGGCGTGCGGGAAGCCGACGAAGTCATTCTCAAACGGCTCGTCGAAAGCCATTTCCGCTACACCGGCAGCCTGCGCGCCCGCGAAATTCTGGGCGACTGGGCCAAGGCGCGGCGCCGCTTCGTGAAGGTCATGCCGCGTGAATACCGCCGCGCGCTGGCCGACATGTGGCACGCGGCTGCCGCCGAACAACGCGACGAGTCCGCCCCCGAGACCGTCGCCGCAAGCTGAGGGTGGTTGCATGATGATGGCCTTGCCTTCCACGACCACCCACCTGGATACCATGACCGCATCGCGCTGACGACGCGAGGCTACGAATCAGCAGGATGACCTATGGGAAAAGTCACCGGATTTCTCGAATACGCCCGATTGAGCGAGCCGACCGAGCCGCCGCGCAAGCGCGTCCGGCACTGGCGTGAGTTCGTTGCAGCGTTGGCCGAGCCCGACGCGCAACAACAGGCGGCGCGATGCATGGATTGCGGGATCCCGTTTTGCAACAACGCGTGTCCCGTGCACAACCTCATCCCCGACTGGAACGACCTGGTGTACCGGAACGAGTGGCGTGAAGCGCTGGAAGTGCTGCACCAGACCAACAACTTTCCGGAATTCACGGGGCGGGTGTGCCCGGCGCCGTGCGAAGCGGCGTGCACGCTCAACATCAACGACGATGCCGTCGGCATCAAATCCATCGAACATGCCATCGCTGACCGGGGCTGGCACGAAGGGTGGATCACGCCGCAGCGTCCGTTGCGCAAGACCGGCAAGCAGGTCGCGGTGGTGGGGTCGGGCCCGGCGGGCCTGGCCTGTGCACAGCAGCTGGCGCGTGCCGGTCATGCGGTGACTGTCTTCGAAAAGAACGACCGTATCGGTGGGCTGTTGCGTTACGGCATTCCTGATTTCAAGCTCGAGAAGCACCAGATCGACCGCCGCATCGCGCAGATGGAAGAAGAGGGCGTGGTGTTCCAGACCTCAACCTACATTGGCGATCCGGCGGCGGGCAAGGCGTATGCCGCCACCCTGGATCATGCCCTGACCATCCGCACGCCGGCGGAACTGCACGCCGAGTTCGACGCCATCGTGCTGACCGGTGGCTCTGAAACCCCGCGTGACCTCAATGTGCCGGGTCGCGAGCTCGAGGGCATCTACTTCGCGATGGACTTCCTGCGCCAGCAGAACAAGGTGGTAGCCGGCGATCGCATCGAGCGCCACATTTCGGCGGCGGGCAAGCACGTCGTGGTCATCGGCGGTGGCGACACCGGATCGGATTGCGTCGGCACCAGCAACCGTCAGGGTGCGAAGTCGGTCACCCAGCTGGAGCTGCTGCCCCGCCCGCCCGAGTCGGAAAACAAGCCGCTGACCTGGCCATACTGGCCCCTGCGCCTGCGAACCTCGTCGTCGCATGAGGAGGGCTGCGAACGTGAATGGTCGGTGGCGACCAAGGCCTTCGAAGGCGAGAATGGCCGCGTCGAGCGGCTGGTGCTGGTCCGCCTGGAGTGGGTGCGTGACGAGGCCACCGACCAGATGAAGATGCAGGAAGTGCCCGACTCCCAGTTCACGCTGAAGGCTGACCTGGTTCTGCTGGCCATGGGTTTCGTGGCACCCGTGCGCAACGTGCTGGAAGCGTTCGGCGTCGAGATCGACAAGCGCGGCAACGCCCTCGCGCCCAACACCACCTACCGCACGAACGTCGACAAGGTATTTGCTGCGGGTGACATGCGTCGTGGCCAGTCGCTGGTGGTGTGGGCCATCCACGAGGGCCGTCAGGCAGCGCGGGCGGTTGACACTTACCTGATGGGCAGCTCCCGTCTGCCTGGCTGATGCTGGCTGGCGCAAGGAGGACATCGCTCAGGCGGTGAACGAATTGAAGGGAAAGTGAAACGCAAGCGCCGGTGCCATGTACGGTGTGCTGCAGAAACGGAACGTTGTTTCATATGCTGGGGTGATCCCCACGGTTTCCGGGCGCACCGGCGCGGCCCGGCTGGCGCGGGCGCCTGACGCGCGGCGTGTTCAACCCGCGTGCGCCGTCAGGCAGCGCGGGCGCGAAACAGCATGGTGTGGATTTGCCCCACGCCTGTTGGTTTTTTTGTACACTCCGCTAACATGCGATCCAACTCGGGCGTGGTTTCGGGTTATTCTGTAACGATTAAGACACGCATCCTGGAAGCTGTCCGAAAATTCCGGAGACGGTTCTCGCCCATCCCAAGGCGCGTCTAGAAGTTGCTGTGCTGCCGTAAGGGTAACAGCGCGCGCACTTCCCATACCGGTAAATCACACCAGATTACCAAGCTCGAGTCTTCATGTTGCGTGAAGATCGGCAATCTTCGTGTTTCACATTCCTAGAACATTCGTATCAATCGGACGGGCGCCGGGTGCGCCTGTCCTATCCATGAAGGAACAGCCATGAGCGACGCTATCAAGCACGTGAGCGACTCCACTTTCGAGGCCGAGGTGCTGCAATCGTCAACACCCGTACTCGTCGACTTTATGGCCACCTGGTGCGGTCCCTGCAAGATGATTGCGCCCGTTCTCGAACAGGTAGCCGTAGAGTTCGCCGACCGCCTGCGTATCGTCAAGGTCGATGTGGACGAATGTCCGGGTACGGCTGCCAAGTACGGCATCCGTGGCGTACCCACGCTCATATTGTTCAAGAATGGCGCGCCGGCGCAGACGAAAGTCGGCGCCATGTCGAAATCCCAGCTCACCGAATTCCTGAACAACGCCCTGTAAACCGTGTCACGCGTCCGGCAGACGAAGCATCGTCTGCACCTTGAACAGACACTTCCGACGACGTGATTGCTGGCAATCCGCAGAGTCCAACCGATCGAAGCCCTGGCATGAGAACCCCATCCTGGCCTCCCGCTCTGCGGTTCTGTGTCTGCAATCGCGGATCCCTGCGAGGAAGGTTGGGCCGTAAGCCGGTAGTCGCATACTCCGTGAATCGACCAACGTGTTTCTCGCTCCAGGCATTCCTCTCCCATACTGCTTTCTATGCATCTGAATGAACTGAAAACCCTGCACGTATCGCAGCTGCTTGAGCTCGCCGCTTCGCTGGATATCGAGAACGCCAACCGCATGCGCAAGCAGGAACTGATGTTTGCCATCATGAAGCGGCGTGCAAAACAAGGCGAGCAGATATTCGGGGACGGAGTGCTCGAGGTTTTGCCGGATGGCTTCGGCTTCCTGCGCTCACCCGAAACCTCGTATCTGGCCAGCACCGACGATATTTACATTTCGCCTTCCCAGATCCGGCGGTTCAATCTGCACACCGGCGATTCCATCGAGGGTGAGGTACGTACGCCCAAGGATGGCGAGCGGTACTTCGCACTGGTGAAGGTCGACAAGGTCAATGGCCTGCCGCCCGAAGCGGTCAAGCACCGCATCATGTTCGAGAACCTCACGCCGCTGCATCCCAACGAGCCGCTGCGTCTTGAACGCGATATCAAGAGCGAAGAAAACCTGACGGGTCGCATCCTCGACATCTTCGCCCCCATGGGCAAGGGCCAGCGTGCGTTGCTGGTGGCCAGCCCGAAGTCGGGGAAAACCGTGATGATGCAGCACATCGCCCATGCGATTACTGCCAACCATCCGGAGGTCATCCTCATCGTGCTGCTCATCGACGAGCGGCCCGAGGAAGTCACCGAAATGCAGCGCTCGGTACGTGGTGAAGTCGTGGCGTCCACCTTCGACGAGCCCGCGACCCGCCACGTGCAAGTGGCCGAGATGGTCATCGAGAAGGCTAAGCGGCTGGTGGAGCTCAAGCATGACGTCGTCATCCTGCTCGACTCGATCACCCGTCTGGCGCGTGCCTACAATACCGTGGTGCCGGCATCCGGCAAAGTGCTGACCGGGGGTGTCGATGCCAATGCCCTGCAGCGCCCCAAACGCTTCTTCGGTGCGGCGCGCAACCTCGAAGAGGGTGGTTCGCTCACCATCATCGGTACCGCGCTCATCGACACCGGCAGCCGGATGGACGAAGTGATTTACGAAGAGTTCAAGGGCACCGGCAACTGCGAAGTGCACCTCGAGCGTCGTCTGGCCGAGAAGCGCATCTACCCCGCCATCAATCTCAACAAATCGGGCACACGTCGCGAGGAGTTGCTCATCAAGCCCGAGCTGCTGCAGAAGATCTGGGTGCTGCGCAAGTTCATCCACGAAATGGACGAAGTGGAAGCGATGGAGTTCATCCTCGACAAGATGCGCTCTACCAAGAACAATGCCGAGTTCTTCGAAATGATGAAACGGGGCTGAAATCCGTCGGCCGGCAACAGAAAAGGCGCCATCACTTGCGTGTGGCGCCTTTGTTTTTTGGGGCGTACCGTTTCATGGGCGCATTGCCTAGGCGGCGGGGGTGGACGCCCCCCGGGCCGCATGTCACCCGCTACTGATCGAGCTTCTGGCGCAGCAGTTCGTTGACCTGCTGCGGGTTGGCCTTGCCGCGAGCGGCCTTCATGACCTGGCCGACGAGCGAATTGAAGGCCTTCTCCTTGCCGGCACGATACTCTTCGACGATGCGCGCATTGGCTGCGAGCACCTCGTCGATCATGGCCGCAATGGCACCCGTGTCGGTAATCTGCTTCAGGCCCTTGGCCTCGATGATGGCATCGGGATCGCCGCCGTGCTCGCCCGCCCACATGGCAGAGAACACCTCACGCGCAATCTTGTTCGAGATGGTGCCATCGTGGATGCGGCCGATGAGGCGTGCCAGCGCATCGCTGGAGACCGGGCACTGTTCGATGCCGATCTCCTCACGATTGAGGGCAGCAGCCACTTCGCCCATGACCCAGTTCGCCGCGAGCTTGCCCTGGCCTGCGGGCACGGCGCGCGCCGTGGCCTCGAAATAGTCGGCAATGGCGCGGCTGAGCGTAAGCTGGGACGCATCGTACGGCGTTACCCCATACTCTTCCACGAAGCGCGCGCGCCGCGCTTCGGGCAGCTCGGGCATGTCGGCCCGGACGCGCTCGATCCAGTCGTGGGTGATGACCAGGGGCGGCAGATCGGGGTCAGGGAAGTAGCGATAGTCATGCGCGTCTTCCTTGGTGCGCATGCTGCGGGTTTCGTCATTGTCCGGGTCGTACAGCCGCGTTTCCTGAATGATGGTACCTCCATCTTCGAGGATCTCGATCTGGCGCCGGGCTTCGTATGCGATGGCCCGCTCGAGGAAGCGGAACGAGTTGACGTTCTTGATCTCGGTGCGGGTGCCGAATTCTGCTTGCCCGCGAGGCCGTACCGACACGTTGGCGTCGACCCGAAACGAGCCTTCCTGCATGTTGCCGTCGCAGATGCCCAGCCACACCACCAGGGTGTGCAGGGCACGCGCGTAGGCGGCCGCTTCTTCGGGTGAACGCATGTCGGGTTCGGACACTACTTCCAGCAGCGGTGTGCCCGCCCGGTTGAGGTCGATGCCGCTGGAGGGTTCGCCGTTGGGCCCGATGAATGCCGCGTCGTGCAGCGACTTGCCCGCGTCTTCCTCGAGGTGGGCGCGCGTCAGTCGCACGGTCTTGAGCGTGTCGCCAACCAGGAAGCTGATGGTGCCGCCCTGAACGACGGGTATTTCATACTGACTGATCTGGTAGTTCTTGGGCAGGTCAGGATAGAAGTAATTCTTGCGCGCGAAGATGGAGCGCGGCGCGATGCTGGCACCGACCGCCAACCCGAACAGGATGGCGCGCTCGACCGCACCCCGGTTCAGTACGGGCAGGGTGCCGGGCAGGGCGAGGTCGACGGCGCTGGCCTGCGTATTGGGCGGGGCACCGAAGGCCGTGCTGGAGCCCGAGAAGATTTTGGAAACCGTGGACAGCTGTACGTGGGTTTCCAGACCAATGACGATTTCCCAGTTCATGCTTGCTCCGGACGACGCTTGTGCCAGTCGGTTGCCTGCTGGTAGCAGTGCGCGACGTGCAGCAGGCGGCCTTCATCGAAGTAGTTGCCAATGATCTGCAGGCCGATCGGGCGGCGTGCGTGGTCTCCGTGGCCGAAGCCGCAAGGAATGGACATGGCAGGCAGGCCCGCCAGGTTGGCCCCCAGCGTGAACACGTCGGCCAGGTACATGGCTACCGGGTCGTTGGCTACCGTGCCCAGGTCACCGGCCACGGTGGGCGCTACCGGCCCCATGATGACATCGCATTGTTCCGACAAGGCGCGGTGGTATTCCTGAGCCACCAGCCGCCGCACGCGCTGGGCCTGCAGGTAATAGGCGTCGTAATAGCCGTGCGACAGCACATAGGCTCCCGTGAGGATGCGCCGCTGCACTTCGGCGCCGAAGCCTTCGGCGCGCGAGCGGGCCATCATGTCGGCGATGTCGGTGTAGGTGCTGGCCCTGTGGCCGTATCGGACGCCATCGAAGCGCGACAGGTTGCTGGATGCTTCTGCCGTGGCAATGACATAGTAGGCGGCAATGGC
>ERZ777003.4397-NODE-4397-length-11960-cov-5.006384_pt1 | contig 11960 bp, 10 predicted proteins | sample MGYA00374956_ERZ777003 | MGnify/ENA primary metagenome ERZ777003 (study PRJEB29302, sample SAMN06268252) | bioreactor metagenome | isolation source: Joint BioEnergy Institute, California, USA | place: USA:Joint BioEnergy Institute, California, USA | collected... | reverse complement strand
CTTCGGCACGGGTAAGGTCTCCGACGAGAAGCTCGAAGAGCTCGTTGAGAAGCACTTCGATTTGCGCCCGAAGGGCATCATCCAGATGCTCGACCTCCTGCGCCCGATCTATCGCAAGACGGCCGCCTACGGGCACTTCGGCCGCAGCGAGCCCGAATTCACCTGGGAGAAGACCGACAAGGCAGAGGCCCTCGCCGCCGATGCGGGCGTGAAGCGCGCGGCGAACGCATAGCCGCGCCCCAGGCGCGGCGGCTATAGGCTGTAGGCTCTAGACTGTAGGTGGGGCTGGCTTACGGTCTGGGTTTTCGGCGCTGGGCAGACGCCGTGCGTGCCGCCTTCATCCTGCGGTCCAGAATGCGCGCTAGCGCTCTTTCCTTCCTCCAGCCTCCGGCCTACAGCCTACAGTCTTGCTTGGGCCGAGATGCCCAAGCAGTTACTATTCGCTCCTCACCGCGCACCGAGGGGCGCTGCAGCAGCGTAAGGGAGGATCCTCCTTCCCATCACTCTGTCAGGCTCGGTGCGCAGCCTTCGACGGCAACGGCGCCCATTCCACATTTTGGGAGTTAGGACGATGAACGCAGTTGCACAGCCAACTTCGAACGACTTTCGCGTTGCCGATTTGGCGCTGGCCGAGTGGGGCCGAAAAGAGATTCAGATCGCCGAGACCGAAATGCCGGGTCTGATGGCGATCCGCGAGGAGTATGCGAAGTCACAGCCGCTGAAGGGCGCCCGGATCAGCGGATCCCTCCACATGACGATTCAGACCGCCGTGCTGATCGAGACGCTGCAAGCACTCGGCGCTCAGGTGCGCTGGGCTTCTTGCAACGTATTTTCGACGCAGGATCACGCTGCCGCCGCGATCGCCGTGCGCGGTACGCCTGTGTTCGCCTACAAGGGCGAGTCGCTCGACGAGTATTGGGAGTTCACGCACCGAATCTTCGAATGGCCGGACGGCGGCTATTCGAACATGATCCTCGACGACGGCGGCGATGCGACGTTGTTGCTGCATCTCGGCACGCGCGCCGAGTCCGATCCCAGCGTGATCGCCAATCCGTCGAACGACGAGGAAGTGGCGTTGTTCAATGCCATCAAGGCGCACCTCAAGAAAGATGCGAAGTGGTATTCCACGCGGATCAAGCAGATCAAGGGCGTGACGGAAGAGACGACGACCGGCGTGAAGCGGCTGTATCAGATGGCGAAGGAAGGCCGTCTGGCGTTCCCGGCGATCAACGTCAACGATTCGGTCACCAAGAGCAAGTTCGACAATCTCTACGGCTGCCGCGAATCGCTGCTCGATGGCATCAAGCGCGCAACCGATGTGATGATCGCCGGCAAAATCGCCGTCGTTTGCGGTTATGGCGATGTCGGCAAGGGTTCGGCGCAAGCGCTGCGTTCGCTCTCGGCGCAAGTGTGGGTCACCGAGATCGACCCGATCTGCGCGCTGCAGGCCGCGATGGAGGGTTACCGCGTCGTGACCATGGACGAAGCGGCGGACAAGGCCGACATCTTCGTGACGGCGACCGGCAACTATCACGTGATCACGCACGAGCACATGAAGCGGATGAAGCACAACGCGATCGTGTGCAACATCGGCCACTTCGACAACGAGATCGATGTCGCGTCGCTCCGCCAGTACAAGTGGGAAAACATCAAGCCGCAGGTCGATCACGTGATCTTCCCCGACGGCAAGCGCATCATCCTGCTGGCGGAAGGCCGGCTCGTGAACCTCGGCTGCGCCACCGGTCATCCTTCGTACGTGATGAGCTCGTCGTTCGCGAATCAGACGCTCGCCCAGATCGAGCTGTTCACGAACACGGACAAGTATCCGATCGGCGTGTACGTGCTGCCGAAGCACCTGGACGAGAAAGTCGCGCGTCTGCAGCTCTCGAAGCTCGGCGCCAAGCTGACCGAGTTGACGGACGAGCAAGCGAGGTACATCGGCGTACGGAAAGAAGGTCCGTACAAGCCGGATCATTATCGTTATTGAGCATTGCAGCCGCAGCAGGAGGGCGACCTCCTGCTGCGAGTGACGACGACAGCGGATTCTTCGTCGCGCCGCAGTCGCGCGGGCGGCATCGCGGAGGAATCGGTGTGCATACCGGTTCCCGAATCTTCAGGAATGCTACATGACAGCAAAGATCATCGACGGCAGGGCGATCGCCAAGAAATTGCGCGCTGAATATCGAGTGCGCGTAGATGAGCTGGAACGGGTCCACGGAATCACGCCAGGGCTCGCGGTCATTCTCGTCGGCGACAATCCCGCCTCGCGCTCGTACGTCCGCAACAAAATTCTCGGATGCAAGGAGGTCGGCATTCGATCGGAGCTGATCGAGCTGCCCGAGAGCGCGAGCGAGTCGGAGCTGCTCGATCACATCGATCGCCTCAACGAGGATCCGCAAACGCACGGCATTCTCGTGCAGCTTCCCTTGCCGCCGCACATTCGGCTCGCGAGCGTGCTCGAACGAATCAGCGTCGAGAAGGACGTCGACGGCTTTCATCTCTACAACATGGGCGGTCTCGTGACGGGATCGACCGTGTTCTCTCCGTGTACGCCGTATGGCGTCCAGAAAATCCTCGAGCACGAGAACATTCCGGTCGAAGGCCGCAATGTGGTCGTCGTCGGCGCGAGCAATATCGTCGGCAAGCCGACCGCGCTCATGCTCATGCAGCAGGATGCGACGGTCGTCATCTGTCACAAGAAGACGCGCGATCTCGGGCATTTCACGCTGCTTGCGGACATTCTCGTTGTGGCCGCGGGCGTGCCGAACTTGATCGTGCCGCAGATCGTGCGGACGGGGGCGGTCGTGATCGACGTCGGCTACAACCGGCTGCCGGACGGCCGTATCGTAGGGGACGTCGATTTCGAAGGCGTCAAGGAGAAGGCTTCGTACATCACGCCTGTCCCAGGCGGCGTGGGCCAGATGACGGTGACGATGCTCCTGCACAACACGATTCTGTCGGCGGAGCGCGTCGCATCGTCGAAGGTGTCGCCGTTCCGGCGTCGAGCATAGGGCCGAGCGTGACGTCATTCGCCGAAAAACTCGCTGCTGGCCGCTTCGTCGTCACGACCGAGCTCACACCCCCGAAAGGCATCGATCTAGCGGATCTTCTCGCGAAGGCGGAGCGCCTTCGGGGCTACGTCGATGCGATCAATCTCACCGAATCGCCGCGTGCGCGCATGGCGGTCGAGCCGAAATCGGTGGCGCGGCTCTTGATCGAACGAGGCATCGAGCCGATCGTGCAATTCACCGCACGGGATCGCAATCGCATCGCATTGCAGTCCGACTTGCTCGGCGCGGCGGTGCTCGGCGTCCGCAATGTCTTGTTCATGGCCGGCGATCCGCCGGCGATCGGCGATCACCCCGATGCCAAACCGGTGTTCGATCTGAACTCTTCGCAGATGCTCGAGGCGGCGCGCGCTCTGAATGCGGGACGCGACTTGGCGGGCAATCCGCTTCGCGGCGCGCCGCAGTTGTTCGTCGGTGCGACGACGAATCCCGGTGCGGACGATTTCGACGGCGAAGTCGCAAACACGCAGCGCAAGATCGCAGCCGGCGCGCAGTTCCTGCAAACGCAAGCCGTCTACGATGCGGCGAGTCTCGAACGTTTGACGAAAGCGGTGCGGTTCGACACCACGAAGCTGATCGCGGGGATCATCCCATTGAAATCGGCGAGCATGGCGCGTTGGATGAACGAAAACGTGCCGGGCATTCGCGTGCCGAAGGCGCTGATCACTCAAATGGAACGCGTCGCCGGCGATACGCAAGCGGAGCTTCGCACGAGTCTCGAGATCAGCGCCCGCATCATCGAGTCGGTCAAACCCCTTTGCGCCGGCGTTCACCTGATGATGATGGGGTGGGAGAAACACGTTCCCGAGCTCCTGCTTGCGAGCGGACTCGCAAGCACGCTCAATTGAGAATTGAGAATGAAGCGCTACGCTCCCGTCTGCTCTTGCCGGACCGTGAGCAGTGCGCTTCTTTCTTTCGGTAGGTGCGAAGATTCTTACCTCGACTGAAGAGTGAATGCTCAAGACACGAGCCCGCGGCAGCGCTAAAAGTTCTCAATTCTCCATTCTCAATTCTCAGTTCGTCCGCGCGCAGCTCGGACGTTAGAGCCAGTAGCCAAACAATTTCGCGACGAACTCCTTGAGCTTTTGCCACGCCGATCGCCGTTGCCATTGGGACATATCGATCGGTTGTCCTGCCTCGAGATCGCGTTCGAAGACCTTCTCCATGCGTTGCCCAAACGTGCGGCTGACGACGACGGCATTCACTTCGTCGTTGTGCACGAAGCTGCGCATGTCGAGGTTCGCGGACCCCACGATGGAAATCACGCCGTCGACGACGACGGTCTTGGCGTGCAACAGTGCGCCTTCGAGCTGGTAGATCTTTACGCCTTTCTCGAGCAGCGTGGTGTATGTTGAGCGCGTAGCGTCCAGCACGAACGGCGAATCCGAGAATCCGGGAACGACCAAACGGACATCCACACCACGTTCTGCGGCTGCGATTAGAGCGTCGAGCAATTCGTCGTTCGGCGCGAAATACGCGTGCGTGATCCAAAGGCGCTTGCGAGCCTTCGTGAACGCTGCGACGAAGGTCCCGTAGAGCGAGCGGTCGTCGCTGTCGCTATCGTTCGCGACGATCGCAACAAGGTCCTTTCCCGCTTCGGGCGGTGCGGGAAAATAGGTCTCGTGAGGCAAGAATTCCGTACGCTCGCCCGTCTTATTCCAAGTCTCGACGAACAGACGCTGCAGCTCCCAGACAGCAGGGCCTTCGATGCGCACGTGCGTGTCGCGCCAACCGTCTTCGAGCCCTCGCTCGGATCCGGGCTTGCTGCTCGATGCGCTCGAGTACGTGGCATCGATGTTGATGCCGCCCGTAAAGCCGATTCGACCGTCGACGACGACGATCTTGCGATGATCGCGATTGTGGATTTTCCAGATCGATGGCGTGTCGACCGGATTGGTCGGCCGGAACTCGCGCACCTCTAGACCTCGTGCACGCAGTTCGTCGAAGAATTCGCGGGGTGTGTCCCTGCTGCCGATGCTGTCGTACAGCACGCGGACGACGACGCCCTCGTCGCGTTTGCGGGCCAGCAGATCCGAGAAGCGCCGACCGACTTCGTCGGCGCCGAAGATGAAGGTCTCAACGTGGATGTGGTGCTTGGCCGAGGTGAGCGCCTGTTCGATGGAGTCGAAGGTTTGCGGGCCGTCGATGAGCACATCGACGCGATTGCCCGTCGTCAGCGGCCGGGCAGCATAACGCCGTACTTCATCGACGAGCTCACGCAGTTGCGGATCGTCGTACTCCGCCAGTGCCGCTTGCAGGATACGGTCGCCGTCGTTTGCAGGTAACGGATGTTGTTTCGCAACGAGCGGCGGTGTTTCTTTAGGCGGCGCGACGTCCGGATTCAAGCCGGCGCAAGCGGCACACGTTACGTATGCGACGACGCTGCTCCAGCGAGTTGCTACGTGTAAGAACGGCAGTGGTGTTCACCGATGAAAAATGTTCGTGAATGAAAACTGATGTCGCATCGGTTAGGTTCCGGCGGGTAGGGAAAAGGGAAAAATCGACGGTCGTGCGAGACCGTAGATTGTCGTTGGGTTTCAAGCGCGTGAACCGCCTGCGCCGAAGCGCAGGCGATTCTGGTCAGAGCCCAGTGCCCAGAGTCCTTTAGCGGAACTTCTCCGGAAACTGCTTTGCAATCCCATCTGCAAGCGCATCGGCGATCACATACATGTGGTCCTTCATCGCCGTCCAGGTCTTCGCTTCCTCTGCGTACTGCTTTGCTTCGAGCTGCTGGATCTGCTGCATGTGATGCGCGCCGTGGGCATTGAGCAGACTTCGCAACGTGCCGATCGGCCAGTTGGGATTCGCGCCGCTTAGAAACTTCGCGATCTCTTCGGCGTTCGCGAGCAACTTCTTCTGTGCGGCATCGGTATTGACCTTGTTCGATGCATGTGTGGCATCGAGGTAGTCGCTGATGGCGCCCCAGTGTCCCGCGAGCAGCTCGAACAGTTTCTCGGATGCGGCTTTGCCATAGAAAGGCTCGATCGAGCCGGCGATGGCCTTCGCGTTCGCGACGACTTCCTGCTCGTACGCTTTTGCGCGCGAAGCATCGTTCGCGAGGCGCGCCTGGACGACATTGCGAACCCAGAACACGTGGCCCACCCACAGGTCGCGCAACGCGGCCTTGGTTTCAACGACCTTCGCCGGGACCGGGGTTGCCGGCTTGGCATTCTCCGCGCCGGCGGTGCCGAAGCTCGCGAGCGCGAGCGCAGCAAACAAGGCAGCGATTCGAGATTTCATTTCCAGACTCCTCACTTCGTCCAACCAGGAGCCCTAGCTATAAGAGTGAAAAATCACTTTCGAAAGCTTAATATGCCAAAAGCCTGATGGAGACGACGATGCGCGATGTATTCGGCGAGCGGCGCAAGGCCCTGATGCGCTATCTGCTTAGGAATAAGGCGGGCGCGGCGATCGACGAGATCGCGGCTGCCATCGGCGTGACGCGCACGGCCGTGCGACAACATCTCGCCTCGCTGATGCGCGACGGATTCGTAGAGCCGCGAGGATCGCGGGCTTCCGGCGGGCGGCCGCAGCAGCTCTTCGTTCTGACGGAGCAGGGGCGGGAGGCCTTCCCGCGGCACTACTCCTGGTTCGCGCAGCTTCTGGTCGAGGAGATCACCCGCGAGCACGGTCCGGCCGGATTGCGCGCACGCCTCGGCCGGATTGCAGCGGCCGTTGTCGAAAACTTACGGCAACGTAAGCCGACCGGCGGCAGCCGCCGCGAGAACATCGAGCGGCTGTCGGAAGTCATGGACGAACTCGGGTATGACGCGCGAGTCGGCAAGGACATCGGCGGCGCTCCGACGCTCGAGGCCGACAACTGCGTGTTTCACGAGCTGGCGATGAAGCACCCGGAGATTTGCCATTTCGATCTGGCGCTCCTCTCCGGATACACCGGCAGCAAGGTCGAGCTGCACGAGTGCATGGCGCGGGGAGGCCACGTGTGCAGGTTTCGGTTCCAAAAGAATTGAGAATTCCGCGGCGCGTTCGGACGGTGGTCGGCTCGAGTCGCCCGTGGCTTCGCACCCCGAGCCCTGGGCTCTCTCAGAGCTACGATTGTCCCGGCACGACGAACCGACCCTTCAGCTCCATTAGCTCTTTGAGGTGGAGCTCTGCGAGACGTTCGAGTTGGCGGGCGCCTTTGAGGGTCAGGTGAACTTCGACGCGCCGCTTGTCGGCGGCGCTCGCACGCCGCTCGACCAGACCCGCCTGCTCGCAGCGCGTCACTAGCGCCACGACGCCGTGATGGTGCGCCTGAAGACGCTCCGCCAGTTCCGTCACCGTAGCGTAGTCCCGGCCCGGAAAGCCCTTGATTTGCAGCAGCAATTGGTACTGCAGCGGGGTCATGCCGTGGTGTCGGGTGAGCTCTTCGCTGTAGCGCATATAGCGCCTGAGTTGATAGCGGAAATTGGCGAGCGCTTCGTACTGCCGCTTCGTCACTCGGGTCGTCATTGTTCTACTCTGGCTCGACTGTCGGGCAGTTTGCCAGCGCGTCGGCGCTCATAGCCAGATGTAATGCCGTCACATCCTTTCGATTTATTTCTATCACGTTGTGAGGTGTTATTTTGACGACCCCTGAGTACGCAAACACCGAAGGGAGAGAACGATGAGCTTGCAACTGGGCGACACTGCCCCCGATTTCGAAGCCGACACGACCGCCGGGCGGATTCGTTTCCACGAATGGCTCGGTAATAGCTGGGGCGTTTTGTTCTCGCACCCCAAGGACTTCACGCCCGTGTGCACGACGGAGCTCGGCTATACCGAGCGCCTGCGCCCGGAGTTCGAGAAGCGCAACGTCAAGGTCATCGGACTGTCCGTCGACGCGGTAAAGGACCATGAGCGCTGGGCGGATGACATCGAGCAGACGCAAGGCGCGCGTCCGCGCTTTCCGATCATCGGCGACCCGGACCGTCACGTCGCGAATCTCTACGGCATGCTGCACCCGAAGGCCGATAACACCTTCACGGTGCGCTCGGTGTTCTTCATCGATCCGCAAAAGAAGATCCGCGCGATGATCACGTATCCGGCGAGCACTGGACGCAATTTCGACGAGATCCTGCGGGTTGTCGATTCGCTTCAGCTCACCGACAAGCACAAGGTGGCGACGCCGGTGAACTGGCAGCCGGGACAGGACGTGATCATCGTCCCGTCGGTGTCGAACGATGAGGCCCGCAAGCTGTTCCCGGGCGGATGGAACGAGCAGCGCCCCTACCTGCGCGTGGTGAAGCAGCCGTCCTAATCGCGCCAAGGCGCGCCTCGTGAGCAGTTCCTCGCCGCCGATAGAACGTCGGTCGGGTGGTGCAGATCGGTGGGTGACTGCACCATTCGATCCGACTTTGGTAGACGAGGTTCAGCGCCTCGTGTCGCGCCTCGACTCCGTGCAGCGCGTGTGGCTGAGCGGTTATCTGCTCGGCAGCGCGGCGTTGGATGCAACGACCGTTGAGACGCCGAGCGCCGTATCGCAGCCGTTCGTGACGGTGCTGTACGGCTCTCACAGCGGCAACTGCGAGCAACTCGGCAAACGAATCGGCGACGCACTGGCTGCGCGCGGACTCGCCTGCCGCACGCTCGACATGCTCGATGCGAGCAAAAACGATTTGCTCGAAACCCAATACCTGCTCGTCGTCGTCAGCACGCACGGCGAGGGCGAGCCGCCCGATCGAGCGCGTCCGCTCTACGACCTGCTCCACAGCCGTAAGGCACCCAAGCTCGATCACTTGAAGTACGCCGTGCTGGCGCTCGGGGACTCGAGCTACGAAAAGTTCTGCGAGACCGGGCGGCGATTCGATGCGCAGCTCGAGGCGCTCGGCGCACAGCGTTTCTACGAGCGCACCGAATGCGATGTCGATTTTCACGAGCGCGCAAGCGTCTGGATCGATGCGGTCGTGGATCTTCTTGCCAAGCAGCGTCCGACGCAGGCATCTGCGACGAACCCGCTGTCGCGCCCGACCGCATCGGTCACGACCGCTTACACGCGCAAGAATCCGTTTCGAGCCGCCGTGCTCGTGAATCAGCGGCTCACTGCGCGCGGATCCACGAAAGACGTGCGACACATCGAGCTGTCGATCGACGGATCCGGCATTCATTACGAGCCGGGCGATGCACTCGGCATCGTGCCGCGCAACCGCGAACCCGACGTCGACGCATTGCTCGCGCTGCTCCCATTCGATCCCGAAACGCCCGTGCCCGTCGTCGCGACACAGATGCTACCGCTTCGAGAGGCGCTCGTTCATCAGCTCGACATCGGAGTGCTCAACCGCGCGCTCGTCGAGCGCTATAGCAGCGCGATCGGTGCGAAGGAGCTTGCAGAGCTCTTGCTACCGGGGCGCGAGCAGCAGCTTTCGGGCTATTTGCACGGCAGGGATCTGCTCGATCTCGTTACCGAGTATCCCGTGCGGGGTCTGGACGCTAACGAATTCGCCAAGCTGTTGCGGCCCCTTGCGCCGCGCCTGTACTCGATTGCATCGAGCCCGCGTGCGACGCCCGACGAAATCCATCTGACGGTCAGCGTCGTTCGCTATGAATCGCACGGCCGCGTCCGCACGGGCGTGGTCTCCGGTGCGTTGGCTGATCTCGTCGGTGCGAACGATGTCGCGCTCGTCTATCCGCATCGCAACCCAGCATTCCGTTTGCCCGCGTCGCCCGAAACGCCGATCGTCATGATCGGTGCGGGCACCGGCGTTGCGCCGTTCAGAGCGTTCGTCGCGGAACGGGCCGCGGTCGGCGCGAAGGGCAAGAACTGGCTGTTCTTCGGCGACCGCTCGTTCCGACACGACTTCTTGTATCAGGCCGAGTGGCTCGAGCATCGCAAGCGCGGGACGCTGCATCGCATGGATGTGGCGTTTTCCCGCGACGGCGCGCAGAAGGTGTATGTCCAGCATCGCATGCTCGAGCACGGACGCGAGTTGTACGCGTGGCTGCAGGAAGGGGCGTCCATTTATGTCTGCGGCGACGCCGAGCGCATGGCGCCCGATGTCGAGCGCACGTTGCGCCAGATCGTGCAAGAGCACGGTGCGCTGAGCGACGAGCAGGCCGACGAATACCTTCTACAGCTTCAGCGCGAACGAAGGTATCAGAAGGACGTCTATTGATGGACCGGCGCTACGATCTGTCGCAGCCGCTCGAGGAGCTGCACGCCAACGAACGCCTTAAGTACGCGAGCCGGTATCTGCGAGGCACCCTCGAGGAAAGTCTGTCGGACCCTCTGACCGGCGCCATTCGCGAGGACGATACGAAGCTCACGAAGTTCTTCGGTATCTATCAGCAGGACGATCGCGACCTGCGCGAGGAGCGTCGACTGGCGAAGCTCGAGCCGCACTATCAATTCATGGTTCGCGTGCGGCTGCCCGGCGGCGTCTGTACGGCTTCTCAGTGGCTTGCGCTCGATGCGCAAGCTCGCGAGACGGCGAACGGAACGCTGCGCGTGACGACGCGGCAGACGTTTCAATTTCATGGGGTGCTCAAAGAGAACCTGCGCAGGCACATCCAAGGCATCGTCGCAGCCGGGCTCGATACGATCGCCGCATGCGGCGACGACAATCGTAACGTGATCTGCGCCGCGAATCCGTTGCTCTCGTGCGTCCACGAGCAGGCAACGGTAACTGCTCAGCGTATCAGTCAGCACCTGTTGCCGCGTACGGGCGCGTATCGGGAGGTCTTCCTGCAGCAGCCGCCGCAGCCTGCGCGGAACGGCGAGGAAGAGCCGATCTACGGCCGCACGTACCTGCCACGCAAATTCAAGATTGCGATCGCGGTGCCGCCGCAGAACGACGTAGACGTGTACGCGCACGACTTGGGGCTGATCGCTATCGTCGAGGGCGATCGCATCGTCGGCTACGACGTGCTCGTCGGCGGCGGCATGGGCATGACGCACAAGGTGCCTGCGACGTTTCCGCGGCTCGGTACCCTCGTCGGGTTCTGTTCGGCAGAGGATGTGTTTGCGGTCGCCGAGCACACGATGTGCATCCAGCGCGACTACGGCGACCGGCGCGATCGCGCCCACGCACGGTTCAAGTACACGATCGAGGATCGGGGCATCCACTGGTTTCTCGAGGAATTGTTTCGCCGCTTGGGTAAGCCGCTCGAAGCGCCGCGTCCGTTTCATTTTCAGTCCTCGGGCGATCGCTATGGTTGGCAACAAGGCGCCGACGGCCGGTGGCATTACACGGTGTTCGTGGAAAACGGACGGATCGCCGACGTCGGCGAGCGGCGGCTCATGACCGGGCTGCGCGAGATCGCACGCGTGCACGAGGGCGTCTTTGCGCTGACGACGAATCAGAACGTGATCATCGCGGGTGTTCCGGCGTCCGGTCGCGCCAAGATCGATGCGTTGCTGCGCGAATACGGCATCGAGAACGACGGCCGCGTAACCGGTCTCAGACGCGCATCGATGGCCTGCGTTGCGTTGCCGACGTGCGGGCTCGCAATGGCCGACAGCGAACGCTACCTGCCGACGCTCATCGACAAGCTCGACGCAATCGTGCGCGATGCAGGTCTCGAACGCGACGAGATCACGATCCGCATGAGCGGCTGTCCGAACGGGTGCTCGCGTCCATACCTCGGCGAGGTCGCTCTCGTCGGCAAGGCTCCGGGTAAGTACAACCTGTATCTGGGCGCGAGCGCGAACGGCGATCGGCTGAATACGCTCTACCGCGAGAATCTAGGCGAGCAACAGATTCTCGAAACGCTCGGTCCGATCCTTCAGCGCTACGCGCGCGAGCGCCAGCGCGCCGAATCCTTTGGCGACTTCGTGATTCGTGTCGGCCTCGTCCGTGCAATGCGCGAAGGTCGCGAGTTCCAGCTCGTCGCCGCGGGCCGATAGTCCTCGCAGAGCGGATGGGCTTCCGCATCCTGCGCATCCGTAATCGCCGCAGAAAACTCCTTGCAGCGTGC
>ERZ777003.4396-NODE-4396-length-11965-cov-8.546096_pt1 | contig 11965 bp, 8 predicted proteins | sample MGYA00374956_ERZ777003 | MGnify/ENA primary metagenome ERZ777003 (study PRJEB29302, sample SAMN06268252) | bioreactor metagenome | isolation source: Joint BioEnergy Institute, California, USA | place: USA:Joint BioEnergy Institute, California, USA | collected... | reverse complement strand
GACGCGGGGAGCACGGCGGGGAAGTGTGGGGTACCTCGTCGAGCGGTTTCTGCGCGAGCTGGGGGCTTGAGGTACCGTCCTGTCTTCAATCTCTCCAACATGAGGAACCCAGAAACTGATGTCGGTTCGCTTGTGGGACGACTGTGATAGCGATAAATTCGACATCAACTCGAAGGTTGGAGTCGGGAAAGGCAAAGAATGGCTTTCATCAGCTCGTTCGAGCATCGGACTGATAGAATCGCCAGATACCGGCGTGAACACAAGTGTGGTTGGTTTGCGGCATATACGGCAGAGAAGGGGCGCATTCTCCAACTGGAGACCTATGCCAGTGATGGTACGACCGACCAGATATTCCAGTTTGACCGGCGAGCAGCTGCTGAGCTCGCGAAAATCATTGCAGAAGTATTCGTGGCCGATCGGTCGTAGCAAGGTTGGCATGTGAATTTTCGACTGTCGATCCCTTGAAGAATCCGACATTTTGCCCTGCGTCTTTGTGGGGCTAGTCTTGATGAGTTGTTGTCGTGCGGAGACCCTGAAGATCGTGAACTGACTCCTCAGTCAACTCGTCCAAGAGGGCGGTGAGCTCCGAATCAGTTAAGGCATCCAACAAAATGTGCGATCGCGCTGCACGCAGACGACGGGCGAGTTGCCGCATAAGCTCTGATCGCGGTATATCAAGCCCGCTCTTTTCGGCCCGCCACAGCGCGTCGCGCAGGGACTGCGCCGTGCGGCGGTTTCCGCCGAGAGAGGGCCGCTCCATGATGTTTACGAACTCATCCTCTCCAAGTGGTTCGCAGTTCTCGGGTGCCCAAGTCAGATCGGGGCCGAGCGCCCACGCCCGCCACCACAGACGTCTGAGGACATTCCTGGGCCTACCGAGGAGCCGTTCTTCGGCTCGGCTTGGAAACCGCCAAGGCCCGATCTCAGGAACCACAACCAGGCTGAGGAAGGACCAGACGCCCTCTCTCGCAGCATCGGCCGGAACGATCTCCATGATTTCGTACAAGGCCGTCCCACAGGGTCGGTCAAATCGCTGGGTGGAACCCGATAGCGGCGCAGGGTAGCCGGCCTCTGCCGCGATTCTCCGGATTGTTGCTTGGACCTCTAATAGCTTTTCGTGGGGTGCCGGGTGCCCGCCTGTAGCGCCCGGTGCTGCATCGGGGTGGTGCAACGCCCCCATCGAATACAGGTCGTCGAGCGACGCATCCTTCTGCTCGGCGTAAATCTGTTGTGCAGTGCTTCGAGGGAGTCGCGGATAGAGAAGTCGTCCAGACATCATGGCAACAACCCACAATGATGTTGTAGTCGAAGTTCTATGCGCTCGGGTTCCGAGTCAAGCCACTTTCGCAATGTCACGATGTTCTCAGTCGGAAATACAACAGCAACCAAGTTTCGTAGCACTCCGGCGACGGAGAGTGCTTCGGGGTCAAGCTCTAGGGCGGCGACATCATCGCTCCGAATCGCGGTATAGACCATCTGCCGAGTAACGTCCCAGTGCACTGTACGCAACAACTGCTCGGTATCTTCGCCAAGCTCACCGCGGAGAAGTTTCGCAATTGACGGATGCCCAGAATTCATGATCAACCGGACGGCCGACATGAAACGAGCGTCTGGATCGGACAAATCGATTCGCAGTTCCCATCCGGCGCGCTCGTCTCGACCACTGGCCTTGAAGTCGACGCTCTCAGTCGGGAACTGGGAGCCGACCCCTTCCAAGTTTGTCCAGTGCCTTTCACGCCACAGAATACTGCCTGGTCGGGCAGGTGAAAGCGCTCCATCTGGTTTCGGAGAAACAGCAACTAGGACAGTCTCCAAGGTGAGCCGCCCCCCCAGATCCGAACCGTGGAGACGCACCTCTATCGGCAGATCGACCGGACTGGTAAGCGGGACTTCGACTCGGGCTGCGGGAATCTGGATCCGCGTGTGATCGGAGGTCGCGAGTACCACCACGTTAAGGACGCTGTCCCTGTCAAGTTGACAGGCTTGGGTTACGGTGTCTCGATCGACGGACAACGTCGCGGTCAGTTCGAGCGTCGTTTGGTAGTCCCAATGCGGGATATCCTTGGGCAACGCGGAGTTGATGCCGTCGGGAGCTCTGAGATACCAGCCACCATGCTTGACCGCAGTCGTAGGTGGCGTCAGGAACGGAACGACTGGAATCCTCATCAGTCTGACTCAGCTTGAAGATCGAACAGGACTGTGGTCTCTTCGTCACGACGTACGATGAGATCGACTTCGACCGTCTTTGCGGAATCGATGTCCACAACGCAACGCTGGCCGTCGAGTGGCCGGGGTTCGCCGCCAACGCGGGCCTCGACCAGCGTGAGGTCGGGGTCGAGGTCTGGGTCGGCCGAACTACCGTCCAGTGCGGCAGCCACGTCGATGTGCAGTTTGGTGCTGTGCTTTTTTGGCGCTGGGGTGATACGCACGCGCGCCAACGTGCCGTATCCGTCACCGAGAACGATAGGCGCAGTGTAAACGATGTCGATCTTTGGTTTCGCCCCAGTAGCTCGCCCACCTGATCGGGGCTTCTCGTGGCGGCCTGGGCCCTGCGCTTCTACAGACCGGACCAGATGCGCCAGTTGATCGGCAATCAACGCCGTGCTCGTCGAATCGGTGGTATGCCGGTTTTCGCGCTTTCCCCAACGTCTGTCCAGCGCATTGCGAATTTCGCGAAGGCCAACGTTCACGATCGTTCGCCCCGGACTCTTGGGGAGAAGCGACGGAATCCAGGAATCATGTGTTGGTGGTTCTGCAGCGGCGAAGTGGGCATCGTACTCGTCATTTGCGCGGAACACCCCAGCCCATTCCATCCCTCCTTCAGGGGCGGGGGGGCCTTCAAGGTAATCGATTACAAGTTCGGGCGTGCGGAGCAGTGCAACATGGTGACACGGGCCTGCTATCGGACTTGCGGGTTGCGGAGATTCGCTGTCGTCGGGATTCGATCCATCATCGACAACCGCACGTGGCCGGTGGACCATGGGCACGGTGGCCAACATACCTACCAGTGCTTTAGGGCGGGATGACCGGATTTCCTCTACGCGCAGTCCTGGCGGTAGGCTGTCCGCATCGGTTCTCTCGACGATCGCTCTGAATGTTTGGATGAAGCCGTGGAGGGGCGGTCGGTCTTCGGGACGCGGGATGGGGACAGATGTCCCATTCCAGGTTACGGACACAGCCATCGGCAACGTTCCACTGCGCTCTAACATCTTCGGCCACAGGTGCCATAGTGCAGATTCCGCAATGAACCGCATCGCCTGGTCTGGACGGCGACCGCCGAAATCTGGTGCGACGATGAGGATGTTCGTTCCTGTCTCTCCGTCAGCAAACGTCGGCATTCCGATTTGCGTGGCGAGTTCGTCGGCTTCGCCGCCGACCACAGGCTGTGGCGAATCGCTGACATTGACGCCCCACCAGTGCCGTCCTGTATAGAGGCGCTTCTGGCACGAGAACTCTTCGCCAATAGCGCATGCAATCAATCGTGATTCATGTGCGCCTCGGTATCGAGTCCGCGAGTATATGACAACCGCATTCGCCTGTGATACAACGTAAGATATCGTCTTTCCGAATCCATAGGTCCCGCCGGTATGTCCTTGGGTGTTTGCCTTTCCGGCATTGAGAACAAAGTCAACCCAGTCATATGTGTCGTCGGGGTCTGCTTCGGCCGCGGAGAGCGGCCCACTCAGCCCCTTGGTGTTCCGGTCGGAAATGTAGAGCCCGAACAGTTCGGATGCTGTAAGTGCGTCATGTATTCGGGTGCCGTGGGCCTTTTTGGCGTCGACAAATATTTTGTCAAGGAGTGCGGAGCGCTCGGCGGGTGTGTGTTCGCATCCCGCGATTGTGAACCTGACCGGGTTGCCATTCTCGAGGCGGGCGTCCCAGCTATTCTGGGCCGTTTCGCGTACAAGGACGGTCAATGGATCGAGTCTTGGCCGGCCAAGCAGCTTATAAAACCCAGCGGCTGCTAGCCCGCCTGCGGGTGGATACGACTCAGGAATCCAGTCCATTGCCTGCCTCTTTAGCTACCGCGCGAAGAAATTCGGCCGCCTCATCGGAGCTGAGTGGATGAGGGGGTTCGTTGGTCAAGTCAATGATATATGAAAGTTGCGTAATTCCGGGTGGGATATCGCCTGCTGTGAACATGCTCCGTACAATACGGGGGAATGGTCCGCGTGTCGGGATGTAGATGCGTGATTCGACTGCTCGGTACCGTTTTTTTCGGTACGGTTCAAGATGAGCTATCGTAACTCCGATTTGCGACAGTCGGAGGTCGAGTTCGGGGATCGAGGCGCCGTGCGACGTCAGTCGTTCAATCAGGTCGCCCAAGCTGAAACCGGACGGATCGTTTGTCAGTCTGTGGAAGACGAGGGCCAGCGTGCGGACGCTCGGAGGAGCATCGAGTTGATCAATGCTTGAGATGGGGATCATCCGGCCGTGGCGTGCCAAGCTGGACTTGACCTCCAAGGCGAATGAATCGGTGCGGAAATCGTGTATCCCGCCGAGAGGACCCTCCCAGTAGGCCAACGTGCCGGGGGCGCCGAATGCTAGGAGTGTCTCGAGCGTGAGGAGCTCGCCGAGCAGACCGACCAGAGCTTCTTCCTTGATAACCTGCCGTGACGTGGCCTCTGCGAAGAGGGCGCGCCACTTTGTGTAAGCCTCAGCAGCGGCCTTGGCTGGTGATCGGGAATCCACGAGGGAAGCCAAGAGTTCCCGCGCGAACTGTGTGAAGACGCCGTGGAGATTCGGCTCGACGCACACCACCGCCAAGAACTCAGTATCTTCAACACGCAGTCGTCGGAGTTGGACACTCCGCCCAGACGTTTCGACCCGTGCTGCTTCCCCGGGGAGGAGCGGGATAAGGAGGTACCGGCTCCGTTGGCCGTCGACGCCTGCGAGGACGTCCCCGGCGGCGAGTCGGTACCCAGTGGCGACCGTGTCGATCCGGTCGGTTCTGACTTCGGATTCGAGAACGGTCCATACAGCGGAGAGGTCGTGTCTATTCATGACCGAGGTCGATTTCGTCCCGCGACCCTTCTTCATCGACGTACGCTGTGGCCAGTTCCTCCATTTCCTCCATCTCCGCTCGACTTAGGAGCAGTGGATCGACCTGGATCGTTTCCTCGGGTTCGGTCCGTGGGTCAGCGGTGGGGAAGGAGAAAGCGACGCCGATGAGGTGCCCCGCTGCATCGAGCGCCTCGCGGTACTTTTTTGCGCCCGGTTTGGGTTGAGAGTCTTTGTCGATCGGATACAGGAGCAGCAAACCGTGTCCATCGTCGTCGCGGAGGTCTTGAAGTTCCTTGTCGGTCGTTGAGGGCTTGACATCAGCAGCCGGCAGAAGATCCGCGACGCGATCCGGTTTCGACATCAACGTGCCGATGTTTGCCATGGTTTCGGTGCTACTCGAGGAGAGCTTGGAGCGTGATATCAGAAGCGTCTGGGCGGAGAGCCCAAGTTGAATCGCTTTACCGGGAGGTCGGCGCCCCATGACGACGACGTTCCAACTGGTGAGGGAACCAGCTGCAACCTGGCGGTTGATGTAGTTGAGGAGGAGGTCGGACCGCAATTCACTGTTGGTATGGAATGAATACTCGCTAATGAACCGTCGAATCATGTCCACGGGCAGGTCCCGCAGGACAACCTTGTTTTCGTAAGCTTCCTCTCGGGCGCCGGCATCCAGTGCCGCCTCCAGCAGCGAGCGGGCAGCTCGAAGATTGTTATCGATCGTGGCAGTGTCGCGGTGTGCAAAATATGTCGTCTGAGGTCGCTGTCCGCTGTAGGTGGCTTCGCCTCTGACCGCGAACTGAAGTTTTGCGGTAGACGTAGCGTGCATACGTGGATGCAGCAGAATCCGCACAGGTAGCTTGAGTGGAGTTGCGTCGTCTCGTGTTCGGTACCGTGCGATTTCTCGTCGCAGTGCATCCTCGACATCGGCGAGAAACTCGAAGTCGTTCGCGAGCTGTCGGGTAGTCCAGATCCGTGGGAGGTCACTGTATCCTGGGCGGTAACCGAACCAGCGGCCCATTTGGAGAAGTGAATCGTACTGGTTGGCGCTACGGAGGAAGTAGGACGACACGAGGCCCTCGAGAGTGAGGCCTCTGGACAGGGTGTTGCCGCCCACTGCGATGACGGTGGCTGGTTCGTCACCGTAGACCAGCCGGTCTGTCGACTGTCCATTGTCGGCCAGAACCTTCACGTCGTCGATGACATCGGAGAGAACGGGCGCAAGGTCATCGAAGCTGACAGCTACGAGGCCGTGCCTGCTCGCGGGTTCTCGTGTGATCTCGGCTTCCCACAACGTTCTCAGGCGGTCGCTGTCGCCGGATGCAAGGGCAGTGCCGAGTTGTTTGACGTATGCGCGGATGGGTTCCAGGTACTCGAGTTGTGGGGTGACGCGCATTGTGGTGTGGATCAGCATGCTCGAGTGCTGGATGCGACCTGAGCGGACTCGCCGAGCCGCTGTGGCAAGGACGAACCAGTCGATGGCCTGTGCGAGTGCTGGCGTTACTTCGGGCCCCTCTGCGAGGAGTCGGGTAACAGAATGACGATCGGCCTCATCGTCGGGAACGACCCTGATCATGTCGTGTGGCGCGTCTGCCTCGGTTTCCTCATCCTCGGAGACGCGTTTGCCGAAGAGTTCACGCGAACCGAAGTACGAGTCGGGTTTCGGCAGAGCGTAGACAAACGTACGCGGATACAGGTCCCGTGCGTCTGAGGGGTTGATCAGAACATTCGCAAACGGTGTAGCGGTGTACCCGACGTAGGCGACCCTCGGTAGGCTGAGAAGCTCGACGATGCGTTCGTTGATGCGGGTGCGGTCCAGTTGCGCATCAGGCGCAGCGTTGGGGCTGGCTTGGTCCGCTTCATCGTCAATGACGAGGATCGGGCAGGTGTCCAAGCCGCCATGTTTGTGGGCTTCGTAAAGCCAGTCCCTCAGTCGCGTCAGACGGGTGACATTTTTTTTCACCACAGCGATCAGACGCAGGTTCGGCTGGGTGAGCAACGGCAAGGCCCGAACGGGATTGCCGAAGTCACGCTCCGCGTCAGTGAGGGGTAACCACCTGGTCGGTTGGAGTGACACGAGGTGCCTGTCGATCCGTAATTGTGTCTGGCGACGCAGGGAATTGTGAACGCCGGATAGAATGATAAATAGGCGGTAACCAGCATCCGCGGCTTTAGCAATTGTCGCTGTGAAGTTGGCGGTTTTTCCAGACTGGACATGTCCGAGCACGAGCCCTCTGGTGCGGATGACCTCGCTGTGCGGATCGGAAAGCAGTCCGACGATATCGGTGGATGAATCGTCCAAACTGGGGACAGCGGCCGCCCATCCGGGATCGGATTCTAGGAGTTGCTTGAGGCTCGGCCAGAATATGTCGAATTCTGAAGGTCCACGGTACCAAGGCTCGGGGAGGTCCTCGGGATCGCACAGCGCGATCTTCTTGGTGATGGAACGGCGTTGTTCGATAATCGACTGGCGATACTCTATAACCTTCTTGATAAGATCACGTTCAATCAGTCGTGCGAGTAATTCTTCCGCCTCCGATTCGGATCTGCCCTGTTTGATAATCATTTCGAACTGCTCGAGTGCAGCCCGCTCGCGTTCAGAAAGATCCATTATCTGCCTTTCCTGTCGGTTAAACCGATGAACCTGCTGGCCCGACTCCACGCATCGGTAACCGAAGGACCTTGACGGTGACCAACTGCGGTGAACCCCCTCCCCTGGGATCATGTGTTGGCAACGGTTATACACCCCAGGCGGGGCGTGTCGGCGGTTGAAACGACCCACGCCGAGGTGTGTCTGCCACAGTTTCCGGAAACCGACTGGTATACGTTATGCGGTGCGTGGCAGGGCCTCGGAGCCGGCATGTCGGGGCTGGGCGCCGTCCTCGTGGTCGGAAGATGGCCGGCAGTAGGTGTCGCTGTGATGTCGTGAAGGGGGGCGCCGTAGTACCGGCTGGATGCCCACTGGGGAGTGGACCGACCTCCTCCGGTCGGGTTGGCGGTGAGTCTCTGACGTCAGTGCCCGACCGCTGGGTGGGGATCCTGTCGTAGTGCTCTGGCAGAATATCGCCAGTGCTCGAGGGGTGGCTGTCCGGACTTCTCGATTGAGTGAAGGGTCGTCGTGGCGAGTCGTCGGTCGGCAGATGTGCGTCGGCAGAAGCCGGAGCCGCTGAACGACGTGGTACGGGACCAGATGCGACGCATGCCGAGGCGCGATACGAATATCGAACTTGCTTTACGTCGTGAACTGCACAGGGCTGGTCTGAGGTTCCGAACGCATTTATCCACATTGCCCGGAAAGCCTGATGTGGCCCTCACGAAGGCGAAGATCGCGATATTTGTTGATGGATGTTTCTGGCATCGATGTCCATTACATGGTACGGCTCCGAAAAATAACGGGGCCTGGTGGGCGGCGAAATTGGAGGAAAACGTGAGGCGTGATCGCCGCAAGGACGAGACTCTTCGGTCAATGGGATGGATGCCGGTACATATCTGGGAGCATGAAGATCCTGCATTGGCGGCAACCCGTATCTATCAACTATGGCGTGAGCGGGGTGGGCGCCACGGCGGATCCGTTGAATAGGTGGTATCCATTTGTCGCAAGCCTTATTTTGGTCTACGGAAGTGAGGAACAGGGGTGGGTAGACGCCGAACGTTTAGCGTGGCCCCGTCGGCTGCCCGACTTACCGGTTCGCTTCGGGATATCGGCTATGATTTCAATTCAGCGGTTGCCGACTTGGTGGATAACAGTATCACCGCTGGCGCGACGCAGGTCGATATCCTTGTTGAATTTGATGGTGAGGACTCTCGCGTTTTCATCGCCGATAACGGTCGCGGTATGTCGATAAACGGCCTTACCGAAGCTCTGCGTTTCGGCAGCAGGCGTATGTACGGTAGCGGAGACCTGGGGCGGTACGGGTTGGGATTGAAGACCGCATCCCTCTCACAGGGGCGATCTGTGACGGTCCTGACGCGTACATCTTCTGGGCGAAGCCTCATCCACACACGCCAACTCGACCTCGACCTCGTCATCGAATTTGATGACTGGCTGATCATCGAGCCGACAAGTACACCGGTGATCGACAGAGCTCGGAACATGCTGGAGAATGGGCCGGGCACTGTCGTGATCTGGGAGAAGTTGGACCGCGTCGTTCCCGCGAAAAATGCCTCAGGTGGTTGGGCGCGTCGAAGATTTGAGACCCTCACCCAGAAGCTCATCGAACACTTGGGCCTTGTCTTTCACAAGTTCCTCGCCGGCGAGGTGGGGGGCGAAACACTCCGTTTGACGGTGAATGGGCAGAAGGTCGCGCCGTGGGATCCGTTTGCCAGGTCCGAGAAGGCGACAATCGAGTTGGATGAGCAGGTCTTTGAAATTGAACACGGTGATGTCGTAGGCGCCGTGACGATGCGTCGGTGGGTTCTGCCTGGGCGTGACGAGTTCAGTTCGTTGGCGGAGTTCGAGCGCTTGTCGGGCCCGCTGAAGTGGAATAGACAGCAAGGGTTGTACACCTACCGGGCGGGTCGGTTGGTGCAGTGGGGTGGATGGTGCGGTATTCGTGGCATCGACGAGCACACCAAACTTGCCCGGGCCAGCCTTGAGTTCGATACAGATCTGGACGAGGCATTCAACATCAATGTGGCCAAGATGCGGGTGTCGATCCCTGCCCAGTTGCGCCAGATGATCGAACGGCCTATCAATGAAATGTGCAGCATCGCTGACGAGCGTTACCGGAAGGCCTCGCGGTCTTCAGTGGAGGCGGAACGCAAGCGAGGCGGTGAGGGATCCGCGCCTTCTGCAGAAATCGGCGTCGCGTTGGTCTCGGCTGCAATCCAAGCCGGCGAGTTCGAGGCGTTCAAGCGGATAGCCGCAGTCCTGCGGAAGGTGGATCCGTCACTGGCAAAGGTGCTCGGAATCTAGCCACCGTCGTTCGATATGGACTACAGCAGAACTGGATCGCGGTTTACTCCATCTTGGGCGCAGTAGTCGACAAGCGGGCATTGAGAGCAGAGAGGCAGGTCCGGCCTGCAGAGGCTGTTCGCGAGTTCGATGAGCGCGAGATGCGCATCCCGCGAGCCTGAACCGAACCCGATCATCCGGGCGACTGCCAATCTGCCATCGGTGAGCTTGTTTCGCCGGTCGACGGTGTTGGCTTGGAAGCGCCGTGCCACTCGTAGGACACCTTTTACGACAAGCACAGGAATTTCGTGGTCGGAGACTGTGTCGGAGTTACTGGGCGGGCAGACGAGCGTGACCAGATCAGCGACCGCATCTGTGACGCCAAGCGTCGACTTGAACTTGTCTGCCGGCTGATCGAGCAGATCCGGTTCCTTCCGGAGATGCTCGGCGATCGTGATGACTTTGCGGGCACGTGTCTCTCGCCCACTGGCAGCAGCGAGCGTGAGAAGCATCTCTCTGGATTCGGATCCTTGTCGAGTCCAGAACACTGCCGGATTGTCAAACTTCGTCGTAAGGACTGGCCAGACAAACTGAACTGTGCTCGGCGCGGCCCGGTCGAGCAGGATCTCTGCGGCAAGGACGAGCCACCTGTTTGAAGCGCGGAGCCAGGGAAGTGCAAGCCTACGTCGCCGCCGTACCCAGTTGGCGAGAACCTCCGCGGTTTCCCGCGTACTGACCGGTGCCGGCTCATTCGCGTCCAACGCCTCCAGGATCGCACTTCCGAGCACATATCCGAGCCGTGGTGGAACGGCGTTCCCGATCTGTCGGAAAGCGGCTGAAGGTGGGCCGTCGAAGCGGAAGTGGTCCGGAAACGTCTGGAGGCGTGCAGCTTCCCTGACAGTCAGCGTGCGGCTCTGCCGCGGGTGGATGTACCAGTACCCGTCCTTCGCAATGTGGGCTGTGATCGTGCGCGACAGGTCGTTCTCGTTGAGACGGTTGTACTTGTCGTCGAAGATGTCGTCCCGGTACCGGCGGTGCTCTTCATCGAGATCGGAGTACTTGGTGGCGTGTGTCATCTGCTCGAACACCTGCCGATCGTCGTCGCGGACTGGGCGGGTGATATGGTCAAAAACTTTGTGTCTGTCCGCCTCGGGAACGCCTGCGCGCATTTCCCGTTGGAACTGCGTGAGCGGACCCGAGTAGTCAGCCCAGCCATCCGCTCCGCCTTTGGGGCGCCAACCGCCCTCGACCTCGGGCAGGTCACCAATCGCGTTCCAGACGGTGACTTTTTCGCGCGACTCGGCCGGCCAGTGGAAGTGCGTATTGTTCCTCAGCGCAACCAGGATGAGGCGCTGGCGGAACTGAGGTACGCCGTAGCGCCAGGTATCGACCACCCGTTCCTCGACGCTGTAGTTCAGTTGCTCAAGAGCCTCGACCATGCTGCGGAGAATGAACATCTCCTTGTCAAGCGCCATATCGGGGACGTTCTCCATCAATACCGCGGTCGGCCTGACTTCTCGCACGATCTCGAGATATGAGCGCCAGAGGTCGCGTCTTTCATCGTGTGGGTCGCGGAGTCCAGCCTCAACCCGGTACCGGATCATCGACCTGCCTGCCTTCGAGAACGGCTGGCAAGGGGGGCCGCCTGCGATGAGGTCGATCTTCGCAACCTTGGCCAGCCTGATCATGTTCTCGATGACAGAAGGATCCGACAGGTCCCAGTCCACTGACATCCCACCGAAGTGATGCGAGTGGGTTCGAATGGCGCAGGGATCGGTGTCGGCTGAGAGCACGACCTTGAAACCTGCCTGCTCGAGACCGAGGCTCAGCCCGCCCGCGCCACTGAAAAGGTCAGCGGCCAATCGGTAGCCTTTTCGCCTCAAACCAGCCGTGTACTTCGCGAACGCCACCTCGTCGGTGGTGTGGTGTGGATGCGGAGGGAGCTTGACAAAAGGCCCTCGGACGAGGCGAACTCCGTACTGATGCCGTCCCTTGGAGGTGGCTGTGCGGGGTGTCGACACGGAGTCAACGATAGCCTTCGGGGCCGACATCTGACTGGGCACCGCGCCG
>ERZ777003.4395-NODE-4395-length-11968-cov-4.906489_pt1 | contig 11968 bp, 11 predicted proteins | sample MGYA00374956_ERZ777003 | MGnify/ENA primary metagenome ERZ777003 (study PRJEB29302, sample SAMN06268252) | bioreactor metagenome | isolation source: Joint BioEnergy Institute, California, USA | place: USA:Joint BioEnergy Institute, California, USA | collected... | reverse complement strand
CCGGGCAGGGCCGGCCGGTCCCACCGTCACCGGGACCTTCGACCCGTCTTCGACCAGACCGATCGTCCTCGGGCAGTCCGCCGTCCGCCGCAGCCCCGTCCCCGGCGCCGGGCCCGGCCGGTCGTCACAGACGCGCTCGGCGGCCGGCGACGGCGGCGGCGAGCGAGGCCCCCCAGTCCCGCGCCCGCTCGAGTTCCCCGTCGGCGAGTGGCCCCGGCAGGGCGGAGACGGCGAAGCTCGCGGCCGGCGCGATCGCGGTGCCACCCCGCCGATGGAGCCGGCGCAGCGTAGCCCGGGCCGCGCATCCCGGCACGTGCCCGGCCCGGGTGTCGAACGCGGCGACCGCGGTGTGGCCGGCGAACCTGACATCGGAGAGCCACTCACGGATACCCCGGTGGACGGGTGTGACCGGCGCCGCGCCCTGCGCGACCGCCTCCGCCCGGGTCGCGGGCCGGCTCAGGCTCAACGCGTGGATGGGCCCGCCCACGATGAGCAGGTCGACGTCGGGTTGGACGACCGTCGGCGCATCCCCGACGGCCACGACGTTCGTGGTGCCCCAGGCGGCGACTCCCTCGGCGATCGCGTTCGCGAGGGCCCTGGTGTTGCCGAACATGGATTCGTAAACAATCAGTACATACATGGATGCCACCTCGATGCCGGGAGCCGCCCGTCGGCCGCCCGCGCCTGATTCGACGCTTCGGCAAGGGAAAGGACCGTACGGCGACGGGGACTGTCCGGGTAGTCATGGCACCCCGAGGGCCGCGGGCCGCCAAGAGTCCTTGGGCCGGCCTGGCTGGGACCTTCGTCCTGACCACTCGTCGCGACGAAGAATGGTCGTACGTCGATGTAGGGGTGCTCGCCACGCTGGGACGCGGTGCGTCACGGGTGCTCCACCAGCGGCCGGCGGACGAGGTTCGCCAGCGGTCGGTGGGTGAGGCTCGCCAGCGGTCGGTGGGTGAGGCTCGCCAGCGGTCGGTGGGTGAGGCTCACCAGTGGCCGACGGGTGAAGCCTGGCCAGCGGGGCGGCGCCGACCGGCGGGGTACCGGGCGCGGCGCGCCCTGGTTCATCCGGCGTTGAGCCAGGCGAGCACGGCCAGGACGCGGCGGTTGTCGTCCGGGGTCGGCGCGAGATCCAGCTTGGTAAAGATGTTGTTGATGTGTTTGTCGACCGCCTTCTCGGTGATGGAGAGGCGGTGGGCGATCGCCGTGTTGGAGCGGCCTTCGGCCATGAGCGTCAGCACTTCCCGTTCCCGCTCGGTCAGGCGGTCGAGCGGGCGGGCCTTGACCAGTCCGGCCACGACCTCGGGGTCGAGGGCGGTGCCCCCACGGGCGACCTGGCGGACCGCGGTCAGGAATCCATCGACGTCGACGACCCGATCCTTGAGCAAGTAGCCGACCGAACCGCGGCCGGCCGCCAGCAGCTCCCGCGCGTACAGCGGCTCCACGTACTGGCTCAGGATGAGGACGGGCAGGTCGGGCCGGCTGGCTCGCGCCTGCACGACGGTCCGCAGACCCTCGGTCGTGAAGGTCGGTGGCAGCCGGACGTCCACGATCGCGACGTCGAAGTCGTCGCGGGTCAACGCCTCGGCCAGCGCGTCAGCCGAGTCGACCGCGGCCACGACGTCGATGCCGCCCGCCTCGAGAATCCGGATCAGACCGACGCGCAGCAGGGTCTGGTCCTCGGCCACGATGGCCCGCAGATTCCCCGCCCTTAGATCGCCCGGCACGGCACCTCCATGCGTACCTCCGTTCCTTGGCCGACGGGACTGGTCACCTCGAGCGTCCCGTCGAAGGCGGCCAACCGCCGGGCCACGCCGGCCAGGCCGTGTCCGCGCGGGTCGGCCCCGCCGCGCCCGTCGTCCCCCACGACCACACGGAGCCGCTCGCCGTCGTGCTCGCCCACCACCCAGGCCCGGGTCGCCTCGGCGTGCTTGGCGACGTTGGCCAGGCACTCGGCGACGGCGAAGTAGACGGCCGACTCGATCGGCCCGGGCAGCCGGGGTACCCGCAGCGCGACGGTGACCGGAATAGGGATCGGGATGGCCAACGCTTCAATGCCTCCGACCAGCCCGCGGTCGGCGAGGACCGGCGGGTGAATGCCCCGGACGAGCGTGCGCAGCTCCTCCAACGCCCGGACTGCGCTCTCCCGCGCCTCCCGCAGCAGCTCGGCGGCCGTCTCCGGGTCCGAGTGGATCAGTTTCTCGGCCAGCCCGACGCTCATCCCCGCCGCCGCGATGCTGGCCTGCGCGCCGTCGTGCAGGTCGCGCTCGATCCGGCGGAGTTCGGCCGCGTTGTGGTCCACCGTCTCCGCGCGGGACCGGACGACCTCGTCGACGCGCTGCTGCAGCTTTTCGACCCGCGACTGGTCGAGGATGGCCCGGTCCGCGCGGAGCCGGCCGCGCACCAGCGGTTCGGTGACGAACCACCAGGCCAGCAACGACGGTCCGATCAGGACGGACGCGATCACGGACCACACCACGCTGCCCTGGGCCAGGCCGAGGGCGACGAGAATCACCGGCCCGACCAGGAGCGCGGGCGGTACGAGTGACATGACGAGGCCGCCGGTGCCGGAGAACCAGCAGAAGGCGAAGTCCCGCCACCGGGCCGGATCACGGGCCCAGGTGGCGATGGCGGTGACGAGGTTGCGCCAGTCGGCCTCGGCGTAGTCGGCGACGACGTGCTCGCCGAGCAGTCGGCTGGCGACGGCCCGATGCAGCTGCGTCAGGTGGGCCGTCACCGGCACGACCAGCCACAGCATGAGGAATCCGGTCAGGGACAGCAGGGACGGGAACGCCCCGGTCATGACCAGGGCGAGCACCAGAGCCGGAACGCCCAAGGCGGCCAGGACGGCGGACACCGCGGTGAGCCGGAGCCGCTCCCGGAATCCGGCCTGGTCGACCTGGGCTGGCAGCGCACGCAGCGGGGCCAGCCAGGACACGCGTGTCCCCACGGCGAACGAGTCTCTCATCGGGCGGGGTCTCTCAGCGGGCCGGCCGGACGCCCCCGTCCCGGCGCCGGTGCCCGCCCGACGTCATCTCCCGGTGCCCGCCCGAGGTGGTCCTCCGGGGCGCTCCCCACGTCGCCCCGAGGTGGGCGCCCCCGGTCGTCCCTCGATACGCGGCCCAGGTGGCGCCGACGGTGAGTCCGAACGCGACGGCGGCGACGAGTGGAGGCAGCCACAGCTGGCCGTTGGGCACGACCCCTTCGTGGCGGACGATCGAGTAGGGCACGGCCGTGGCCGTCGACCCCAGCAGCCCCACGACGATCCCGATGGCTGCCACGGCCACCGCCTCCAGCATGAGGCTGGCGCGCACCTGGCCGGACGTCGCCCCAATCCGCCAGAGTCGGTCGAACTCGCCGCGACGACCCGCTACCACCGCGGCCACGGCATTGACGACCATGATGGCCGCGAACAGGCAGATCATGCCGACGATGATGCTGTTGATGAGCGTGATGGTGTCGCCCACGTCGGCGGGGTCGCTGGCCGGCGTGAGCGTCCGGGAGTCGACGCCGATCATGAGCAGGGTGCCGACCGCGGTCGAGACGAGCACGATGACCGGGCCGAGCAGGCCGGCGAGCACGTGGGGGCGGCGCGTGAGGTTCTCAGCCGCCAGGTGACCGGCTCCGCCACGGCGCAGCAGCGGGCGCACCGGCGCGGCCAGCCGCCCGAGCAGCCCCGGGGCCAGCGTGGCCAGCCCGACGCCGACCACGACCGAGGCCGACCCCGAACTCTGCATCGCGGCGTAGGCCTCGGTCGCCTGGCCCGTGATCGTGAGGGTGACGACGGCCGAGGCCACGCCACTGGCGACCAACAGGGCGCCGACCAGGGCCCGCCACCGCGACCGGCGCCGCCCCGGCACCTCGGCCGCCCGGAGGGCGAGGCCGGCCGGGCCGCGCGTAGCCCGGCGGGACCCGATCACCGCCGCGATCGTGCCCACGAGCGTGATGACGCCGGCCGCGGTCCCCAGGGACACGGCACCACCACCATAGATTGATGTTGATGTGATGAGTCCGGCCCGCTGGACGGCCTGGAACAGGGCAGCGCCGCCGACCGTGGCGATGAGCGCACCGCCGCTGGCCGCGACGAGGGCGACGATCGCGGCTTCGATGACGATCAGCGCGCGGGCCTGGCGGGGCGTCGCGCCGATCGTGCGCAGCAGCGCGACCTCGCGGGCGCGCTGCTCGTCGTCGAGGCCGACCGTCGACGCCACTGCGAACAGGACGATCAACGCCGCCCACGAGCCGACGACCCCGCCGAGGGTGACGAGCAGCTCACGGTCGTCGGCGTGGCGGGTGTCGAAGGCCGACTCCACCAGCGTCGCGAAGGAGGCCGTGAGGGCGGTGCCCAGGGACACGGCCACGAACGTCGTGACCACGGCCGTCGGACGGTGCCGCAGGGAACGCAGCGCAAGCGCGGTCATGGGACCACCGTCCCGCGCGGGTCGCGGGTGTACGGGTCGAGAACCATGGCGTCGACGCTAGGCGTCGCCTCGACCAGGATCGATAGTGGTGAGCCGCCGTCTCTCGGTGGGGCTAACCCCACTGAGGGTGCGCCGGGGCGGCCGGACGGCCACCGGAGGCGGTGCGGCGTGGTCGCGAACCCCGCCCACAACACGGAACCCGCCCCACAACGCGGAACGTGCCCAGCACGTGGAACCCGCCCCACAACGACGCGGGCTGACCCCGCACGGTGGTGGGGCCAGCCCGAACGGCGAGTATTCGGGTGTTTCGACGGCGTACCGGATTCAGGGCGCTGGCTGAAGCTCCCGACCCCAGCCCTCGCGACGGCGGATGCCCCCGGTCGTGCCGCGGTAGGCGCCCCAGGCGGCACCGACCGTGAGCACCAGGGCGAGGGCGGCGACGAGCGGGGGCAGCCAGAGTTGGCCGTTGGGCACGACGCCTTCGTGGCGGGCGATCGAGTAGGGCACGGCCGTGGCCGTCGATCCCAGCAGGCCGATGACGATGCCGATGGCCGCGATGACGCCCGCCTCCAGGGCGATGCTGGCGCCGAGTTGGGCTCGGGTGGCGCCGACCCGCCAGATCCGGTCCAGCTCGCTGCGGCGGTGCGCTACGACGGCGACGGCGGAATTGATGACCATGATGGCCGCGAAGAGGCTGATCACTCCGACCAGGACGCAGTTGAGCATGGTGATCATGTCGCCTACGCCCTCCGGGTCGCCGAAGGCGGCGCGGGTGCGCGCGTCGACGGCGACCATCACCAGGGTGCCGACCGCGGTCGAGACGAGCACGATGACCGGGCCGAGCATCCCGGCGAGCACGTGGGGGCGGCGCGTGAGGTTCTCGGCCGCCAGGTAACCAGCCCCGAAGCGGCGCAGGAGCGGGCCCACCGGCGTCGCGAACAGCCGCAGGAACCACGGGGCCAGGGTGGCCAACCCGACGCCAGCGACGACGGCGGCCGATCCGGACGTCTCCATCGCAGCATAGGGATTGGTGGATTTTCCGGTGACCGTGATGGTGACGATGGCCGAGGCCAGCCCACTAGCCACGAGGACGATGCCCGCCACGACCCGCCACCAGCGCAGGCGCCGCACAGGGACTTCGGCCGCCCGGAGGGCGAGGCCGGCCGGGCCGCGCGTAGCCCGGCGGGACCCGATCACGGCCGCGACCGTACTGACGAGCACGACGACGGCGGCCGTGGTCACCACGGACGCGGGGCCGCCGTCGTAGTCGGTCGCCCGGGTGACGATGGTCGCCCGTTGCAGGGCGTCGAAGAGGACGGCTCCCCCGAGCGAGGCGACGAGCGCGCCACCGGCGGCCGCGACGAGGGCCACGACGGCGGCTTCGATGACGATCAGCGCCCGGGCCTGGCGGGGTGTGGCGCCGAGCGTGCGCAGCAGGGCGGTCTCCCGGCCGCGCTGCTCGGCGACGATGCCGACGGTGGACGCCACCGCGAAGAGCACGATCAGCGTGCCCCAGCCGCCGACCACCCCACCGATGATCATCATGATCTCACGGTCGTCGTCGTGGGCGTCGAACGCCGACTCCACCAGCGTCGCGAAGGAGGCCATCAGGGCGGTGCCCAGGAACACGGCCACGAACGTCGCGATCACGGCCGTCGGGCGGTGACGCAGCGACCGCAGCGCCACAGCGATCACTTCGCCACCCCTACCAGCTGGTCGAGGTGAGCCAGCTGCGCGGCGACGGCGTCGGCGTTGGGCTTGGCCATCTGGCCGGCGACCCGACCGTCCACCAGAAACACGACCGTGTCCGCGTAGGACGCCGCCACCGGGTCGTGGGTCACCATCACAGTCGTCTGGCCCAGGTCGTCGACCGCGGCCCGCAGCATCCCCAGCACCTCGCGGGCGGTCGCGCTGTCGAGAGCCCCGGTCGGTTCGTCGGCCAACAGGACCGCCGGCTGCGTCACCAGCGCCCGGGCGATCGCGACGCGCTGCTGCTGACCGCCCGACAGGGCGGACGGCAGGTGGTCGGCCCGGTCGGCGAGCCCGACCCGGGCGAGCGCCTCTCGTACGGTCTCCGGGGGCAGGCGTCGGCCGGCCAGTCGCGCCGGCAAGGCCACGTTCTCGGCCGCCGTCAGGTAGGGGATCAGGCTGAAGTCCTGGAAGACGAAGCCGATGCGGTCGCGACGCATCCGCGTCCGGGCCGTTTCGTCCCAGTCGGTGACGTCGACGCCGTCGAGCAGGATCCGGCCGGCGGTCGGGCGGTCCAGGCCCGCCACACAGGCCAGGAACGTCGACTTGCCCGATCCGGAGGGCCCCATGATCGCGGTAAATGTCCCGCGGGCGAAGGCGAGGTCGATGCCGACGAGGGCGTCGACCGCTCCCGGACCCGAACCGTGCCGCTTGCGCAGGCCCTCGACCGCGAGGGCCGGGGTGTCGTGAGCCATGCCCGATACGTTAGGCATTGACATGGGTGGGATCGATAGTGCGTTACCCCCTCCCGTGAGTGGGGCTAGCCCCACCCACCGCGGTCGCGCTCAGGCGTCTTTGATAGTGGCGTTTCGGGCGGAGTACTGGGTTTCGATGACCGGACGATGACGTTCCGGTTAACGTCGGACGTCGCGATCCGGATGGTGAGACGGCGGCCCCGGGCCGGTCCGGGGCGCCGACCCGCGCTCTGCTACGGGCCCCACGCCCGGCGGCGACCGGCGGTGAAGGCCCGCGGGGACCCGGGCGACGCCGTCCGCCCGGCCGTGTCCGTACGCCGTCCGTAGCGTGCGTACCTCTGCAGCCTCCATATCGGCCTCCCTCCGGCTGGAGCAGCCACTGTGGACGGATGATGGTCACGTCGGGTTCAGGTCAGCCGCTGGGGACAGACGGTCGAGGGCGGAGCCGGGAGGCGGGCCCGAAGGCGAGCACTCCCGCGAGGGCGGCGGCGACCACGAGCAGGGTGGCGCCCCCGACCGGGTTCCGGCTGGCGAAACCGGCGAACACCACGCTGCCCACGGCGAGGGCCGTGCTCTGCGCGAGGAAGTCGTTGAGCTGTAGCGCCGACGACGTCCGTCCCTGAGCGCCGGCCGGGGCCTGGGCCAGCGCCAGCACCGACAGGGTCGAGATCGACATGCCCATGCCCAGACCCGCGACGCCCCACGCGACCATGGGGACCGCCAGCGGGACGGCCGGGACGGCGACGAGGGCGAATCCACCGACGCCGGTCGCGAGCAGAGCACAGCCGACCCGCACCCGGAAGGTCTCTTCTCGCAGGACGCGCCAATGCGCGGCGAGCCACGCACCGATCGACCACGTCACCGCCCCGGTGGTGAGCACCCAGCCGGCCTGGGCGAGGGTGAGGCCGCGGGCCAGGGTGAGCAGCAGCGGCACGTACACCTCGGCCCCGGCGAACGTAATGCTGATCAGGCCCCGGGTGCCGATCACGCTCGGCAGTCCGGGCCGGCCGGTCCACGAGCCCGGGGGCAGTAGACGCCGACCCGCCAGTCCGATCGCGAGCAAGCCCGCGAGGACGAGCACGGGCCAGGCCGCCGTGCCGCGCTGACCGCCGATGCTCACGAGCAGGACGCCGGTGGCGGCGAGCAGCGCGGCTCCGACCCGGAGATCCCGAGCCTCGCCCTCGCCGGGCGTGGACGGTGTGCTGCGGACCAGCAGCCACGCCGCGACGGCGACCATGGGCACGCCGAGGAAGACCCAACGCCACCCCACCGCCCGGGCGACCGACGCGGCGGTGATCGGGCCGACCAGGGCCGGCAGCACCCAGGCGGCGCTGAGGGCGGCGAAGGTCGGTGCCCGCAGGTGTTCCGGATACGCCTGTCCCACGACGACGTAGATGCCGACGCCGAGGACACCTCCGCCGAACCCGTGCACCAGTCGGCCGAGCAGGAACACCAGCATGGTCGGGGCGAGGCCGGCGAGCGCGAGGCCGGCGCAGAAGATGACGAGCCCGGCGACCAGGGCCGGTCCGGGGCCGTGCCGGTCGATGGCCGGCCCGGCCACGGCGAGGGCGACGACCGAGGCCGCCACGGGGGCGGCGAAGGCGATCGGGTACCAGCGCAGGCCGTCGAGGTCGGCGGCGATGTCGGGCATGATGGCCGCGACCGCGAGCGCCTCGAAGGCGAACAGCACGGTCAGGGCGACGATGCCGGCCGTCGTGCGGAGGTACGGCGCGCGCCACGGCGACGCCACCGCGGTGCTGACCACGCTCACCGGGAGCCCTCCCCGCTGGTCACCAGGACGACCTTGCCCAGGGACGCTCGCGTCTCGATGGCCCGGTGCGCGGCGGCGGCGTCGGCCAGCGGAAAGATCGATCCGACGTAGGGTCGCAGCCAGCCGTCCGCTGCGGCGGCGAGCGCCCGCTGCTCCAGCTCCGCCAGTCTGTCCATGACGGTTGATCCGAGTAGGTCGATGACCGGGCGCTTTGGGTCGTCGTAGGTGTTCTGCTCGCCCGACGACCAGCCGTACCGGACCAAGCGACCGCCGGGGACCAGACGGTCGTAGAGCACCCGGCCGACCTCGCCGCCCACGCCGTCGAGCACCAGCGTGAGCGGCGGCTCGTCGGCCAGTCCGGGGCCCGGTAGTCGATGCCGCTCGTGGCGCCGAACCGGGCCGCCACCGCCAGCTTCGCCGGGCCACCGGCGAGCCCGATCGCTCGGGCGCCGGCGTGGCGCGCACCCTGCAGGAGGAGCACGCCGAGCCCGCCGGCCGCCGAGGTCACCGCCACCACGTCGGTGGGCTGGATCGCGGCGAGGTCGAGGATGGCGACCGCCGTCCGTCCGGTGCCGATGGCGGCCACCGCCGTCGCCGCGTCCAAGGCGTCGGGCACCGGGTACGCCCGGGCGGCAGCCACCACGGCCAGCTCGGCGTAGCCTCCGTTGGCCGGCCCGAGGTGCGCCACGACCCGGCGGGTCAGCCACTCGGCGCCGACGCCCGGGCCCACGCGGTCGACCACCCCGGCGACCTCACGGCCCGGCGTCATCGGCAGCGTCGGGGGTGGGCCGCCAGGCGCCGCGCCCGCTCGAATCATGGTGTCCACCCGGTGCACTCCGGCCGCCTCGACCGCGATGCGGATCTCGCCCGGGCCGGGCTCGGGGTCAGGGACCTCCTCCAGCCGCAGGACCTCGGGTGGGCCGAACTCGTGTTGTCTGATCGCACGCATGGCTCCATCAGACAACCTGAACTAAGGTTGAGGTCAAACCGGCTGGCTGACGAACGATGCGGGCCGCCGTCCGGCCGCGCATGGACGGTGGGGCCGACCGGCCGGGGAGCCCTGGCCCGCCAAGTTCTCCATGGCTATGTTTATTGGGGTCATTTGATTGGGCTCCTGGGGCAGATGGCCAGGGCTCATGGGGCACGTGACCAGGCTCATGGGCACACAGGACGGGGGTCGACGGGCCCGATGACGGGGCAGCGCCGTTACGAGCTGACGCCGGGTGAGGTGGCCCGTCGCTCCGGCGTGGCTGTCTCGGCCCTGCACTTCTACGAGCGCGAAGGGCTCATCGACAGCGTGCGCACCGCCGGCAACCAGCGCCGGTACGCCCGGGACGTGCTGCGCCGCCTCGCCTTCATCCGCATCGCGCAGCGGGTCGGCATCCCGCTCGCCGAGATTCGGGCCGCCCTGCGCACGCTGCCCGACAACCGGACCCCGACCAAGGCCGACTGGGCGCGGCTGTCCCGCCTGTGGCGCGCCGAGCTGGACGAGCGGATCCTCCGCCTGACCCAGCTGCGCGACGACCTGGCCGAGTGCGTGGGCTGCGGCTGCCTGTCGCTGCGCTCCTGTCGGCTCGCCAACCCGGATGACGAGCTGGGCGCCCTCGGCTCGGGCCCGGTCCGCCTCGAGCGCGCCGTCCGGGCCGCCGTGGCAACGCGTTGTCGCCGCGACGCCGGCCCGACCCCCCAAGCCGATCCCGAGGTCACCCCGGCGCCGCCGAACCCGCGCGCCACCCGGACGCGACACCGCGAGGGCAAGCGGTGACCAGATCGTTCCGGTGCGGGACGTGTTCCGGCCTGGTGACCTCGACCAGGCGCCGTGAGGATCGTGGTCATGACGACCGCTCTGCTCGTGATTGACGTACAAGAATCGTTTCGCCAGCGCCCGCTGTGGCGGGTGATCTCCAATCCCGACATCGTCGACGACGTCAACCGCCTCGTGGACGCGGCCCGCCGTCGGGGCGAGCTCGTCGTCTGGGTGCTGCACGCCGCGCCCGGGACGGGCACGGTCTTCGATCCTGCGAACGGGTTCGTGCGCCTCATGGACGGGCTCGTGCCCCGCGATGGCGAGCCGATCCTGACCAAGACGTCTCACAACGCGTTCACCACGACCAATCTCCAGCAGATGCTGGTGAGCCGGGGCGTGGACCACGTCGTGGTCTGCGGCATCCGGACGGAGCAGTGCTGCGAAACGACCGCGCGCGTCGCCTGCGACCTGGGGTATACAGTGACGTTTGTGACGGAGGCGACCGCGACCAACCCGATCCCGCACTGGTCGGCGCCGGCGGACATCTCCGTCGAGGAGATGATGGCGGACCCGCGCACGCTGCCGGTCGAGGCGATCATCGCCCGCACCGAGTACGCCCTCGCCAACCGCTTCGCGCGGATCGCCACCATCGACGAGGTCGTCGGTCGGGCGGAGGTGCTGACCGGATCGTGACCCGGGTCGTCCTCCTCCTCGTGCCGCGGGTACACGTGCTCGATCTGGCCGGCCCGGCCCAGGTCTTCGCCACCGCGGCCGACCACGGATACGAGTACCAGCTCGCCTACGTGGCCGAGCAGGAGGAGGTGCCGACCGCGCAGGGTCTGACCGTCCGCGCGGACGTGCACTGGCCGTCGCTCACCCCGGCCGACCTGGTGGTCGTGCCGGGGTGGCGGTCGCCGACCCGACCCCGCACGGCTGGCCTGACCGCCGAGACGCTGCGCCGTCTGGTCGAGCACTACGAGGCCGGCGGGACCGTGGCCAGCGTCTGCGCCGGGACGTACGCGCTCGGCCAAGCGGGCCTGCTCGACGGGCGCCGCTGCACCACCCACCACGACCTGCAGGACGACCTCGCCGCCCGATACCCGCGAGCCCAGGTCGTGCGGGACGTTCTGTACGTTGTGGACGGTCGCCTGATCACCTCGGCCGGCATCGCGAGCGGCATCGACATGGCCCTGCACCTCATCGCCACCCGGCACGGCCCCGCCGCGGCGGCTCGCATCGCCCGGGAGATGGTGGTCTACAGCCGGCGCAACGGTCACGAGCAGCAGGAGAGCGCCCTGTTGCGCTACCGGGGCCATCTGTCCGACGTGGTGCACCGAGCGCAGGACATCATCGACGCCAACTTCACCTCACCGTTGCCGCTGGCCGAGCTGGTGAACCTCATCGCAGCCAGCACTGTGCTCGTCTCCGACGATCCGGGGCTCGTCACGGACGCGCCGGCGCTCGGTACCCCGGCGGTTCTCGTAGACGGTCCGCACGCCCCGCAACCCGGTGACTCGATCCGCAGCATCGGTAGCTCGTCGGTGCTGGCGGCGGTTCGGGAGCTGGTCGGGTTGGTGAAGCCGCG
>ERZ777003.4390-NODE-4390-length-11995-cov-11.340034_pt1 | contig 11995 bp, 5 predicted proteins | sample MGYA00374956_ERZ777003 | MGnify/ENA primary metagenome ERZ777003 (study PRJEB29302, sample SAMN06268252) | bioreactor metagenome | isolation source: Joint BioEnergy Institute, California, USA | place: USA:Joint BioEnergy Institute, California, USA | collected... | reverse complement strand
GCTTGAATTTTCGAAGTCTGCCTGGGGAGTATCACTCGGGTGCGCCTTGCTGTTGTTGCCCGTCGCGCCGCGCTTTGACTACCGGCGCCTTGCGAGCTGGTGCTACGTGCCGCTGTTTGCGGCCTTCGTCTTGTTCGGCGTGCTGAGCGTCTACGGGACCGGTCCCGGCGCCAGCGATTCGAAGGTAAACCTTGGCCCCTTGCAACCCGTTGAGGCGATCAAGCTGCTGCTAGTGCTGTTTCTGGCAGGCTACTTCGCCCGGAAATGGGAACAGCTCCGCGACCTTCGCGAGAAGAAAATCCTCCCGCGCTGGCTTTCGATGCCGCGTTTATCCGAGGTCCTCCCGGTCTTTGCGGCGCTCGGTCTTGCGCTCCTTTTCTTCTTCTACTTAAAAGACCTCGGGCCGGCCCTGGTGAGCGGACTTGTGTTCCTGCTGATGTTCAGCGTTGTTCGCGGCCGCTGGGGGCTTGGCGTGCTCGGCGTCGCGGTCTTGATCAGCGGCTTCTGGATTGGCTATTCGGCTGGCGCTCCCCGGACCGTAGTGAACCGGATCAACATGTGGCTCTCGCCGTGGGATAACGATGCCAGCGGAGGCGATCAGCTTGCGCACGCCTTCTGGGCTCTTGCAACGGGAGGCGGTCGCGGTTCGGGACCCGGATATGGAGATCCGGCGATGATCCCCGCAGCTCATACGGACCTCGTGCTGCCGGCGCTCGGCGAAGAATGGGGCTTCTATGGAGTCGTGATCGTCGCGCTCCTGTTCCTGTTCGTGGTTCGTCGCTCCTATCAGATCGCGCTAAGGGCCGAGTGTGTTTACGGCGTCCTGCTTGCCCTGGGACTGGGGACGCTGATTGCGATCGAGATGCTCCTTATCACGGGCGGTGCTCTCGGCGTCATCCCGCTTTCGGGGGTCGTGTCTCCTTTCCTCAGTTCGGGCAACTCTGCCATGCTCACGAACTTCCTGGCTGTGGCGCTCATTCTCTGCGTATCGGGCACCGCCACTCAAGGCGGGGAGGCAGGGAAAGCCTTCGTCAGGCCCATCCGAGGGCTTGGCGTGCTGCTGGCGCTATGTGGATCGGCGCTGCTGGCGAAAGCTGCCTACGTCCAGCTCGCCGCACCGGGCGAGTACATGGGCCGCGCTGTGAGGGTGATCCAGGAAGACGGCGTCAAGCGGCAGCAGTTGAATCCGCGGCTCTACGCCGTGGCGCGGCAGATTCCGCGCGGGAACATCTATGACCGGAATGGTGTACTGCTCGCAACTAGCGACTGGCTCGAACTCGAGCGACGGAGGCAGGAGTACGCGGCGCTGGGCGTCTCGCTGGATCAGGCCATCTCGCGCGAGGACTCGCGCCATTACCCGTTTGGAGGGTTGACCGCGCATTTGCTGGGCGACCTGCGGACGCGGGAGAACTTCCAGGCAAGCAATACGTCGCTGATCGAGCGCGACCGAAACGCCACGCTGCAGGGTTATGAGGATATCCGCGACCTGCTGCCGCTTCTGCGGGATCGCAACAAACCCAATAACGAAGCGCTCAAGCAGCTGAAGAGCCGGAACCGCGATGTGCGGCTTTCCATCGATATCCGGCTTCAGATGCGAGTCGCGGAAGCTCTTCGCAACCATCTCAGGATCCTGGGAAAAGAACGCGGAGCTGTTGTTGTGTTGCGTCCTGCCACGGGGGATGTTCTGGCGCTGGTGAATGAGCCTTCGCCCGTATCTGGCCCAGGTCGTAGCTACGGAGCATCCCCAAATGAGCCGGAGGACCTCCTGGACCGTGCGCGGTACGGACAATACCCGCCGGGATCGACGTTCAAGATTGTCACGGCCATGGCCGCGCTGCGGAAGTCCAAGGCTTTCGCGAAACGAGAATACGTTTGCACCCGTTTGCCGGATGGCCGGGCAGGCGCAATCATTAGCGGATGGCGCCGGCCAGTCCGCGATGATATCCACGACGCGCCGCACGGGCGGCTGTCGATGTACCGGGCGATTGCCGTGTCCTGCAACGCGTGGTTCGCGCAGCTCGGGGCCAGGGACGTTGGTGCGGCGGCTCTCACAGAAACAGCGGCCTCGCTCGGGCTCAACCCGGGAACGGCAGAAGCTGTTTCGAGCATGCTGCCCTATGCGGCGTTTGGCCAGGGTCCTGTACTGGTCACTCCGTTCCGGATGGCGCGCGTCATGGCGGCGGTTGCGGCCGCGGGACGGCTTCCAGAAGCGCGATGGGTGCTGGAAGGCGGCAACAGACGAGACGAACCGCCGCAGGTGGTGATCGATGGGGAGTCCGCTGGATTTTTGGCCAGCGCGATGAGGACGGTCGTGACTGAGGGGACGGCACGGAAGGCGATGGAAGGTCTGGATGTTGCAGTGGCGGGGAAGACAGGCACTGCGCAGGTGGCGGGTGCGGAGCCTCACGCCTGGTTTGCCGGATTCGCCCCTTACGAAGCTCCCTTGCAGGACCGAATTGCTTTTGCCGTATTGATCGAGAACGGCGGTTACGGGGCAAGGGCGGCGGCCCCGGTCGCGCGCTACGTTGTTGAAGCCGCCCGAGACCTGGATCTACTGGGCGAGGACTGAACAGATGGGGCAGTAAGCATATGAAACTTTCCGACGTGATCGAGAGGTTGGGCCGCGGTGTCTTCGAGGCGCCGTTTGCCAAAACGCCGCTGTGGACGGAGGCTCCGGAGATCGCCGAAATTCGCTGCGCCCTGCTCGACGCCGTCCGCTCGCAGCAGCAGCTAGCCGGCGGGCGGCTGGTTTTCCCATTCGACCTGGTCAAGGTGTTCATTCGTCCGGTGGGCGCTTCCGATGCCGCCTTCTATGGCAGCGAGTTCTTCCAGAGTTACTTTCTCGAGGAGATCCGCCATTACCTGAAGAGGGAGAACTGCTTATCGCCGGAATCGCTCGACCTGACAGTGCACATTGTTACAGATGCAACATCCGCCAATACTCCATGGCTGTGGATCGAAGCCGAGATGAGGCAGGGGCGGACTACCTCCGAGCGCGCCAGGAAAAAAGGGAAGCTCACGGTCTTGCAGGGAGATGCAACATGCACCGAGCTCAGCCTGGACAAGGCGCGTATTAACATCGGCAGGACAGAGGAAGTCTACGCCGCTTCCGGACTGATTCGCCGCAACCAGCTTGCCTTCGTCAAAGACACACCGATTAACCGCACTGTCTCGCGGGAGCATGCTCATATCTGTTATCACAAGGCAGCCGGAGAGTACCGCATATACAACGATCGATGGTACGATCGGGACAAGCAAAGAGAGAACAATTGCGGTCTGTGGATCCTTCGTCATGGCGTCTCTCAGCCGGTTCCACGCGACCGTCGCGGGACCAGGCTGATGAGCGGCGACGAAATTCACCTCGGCAAAGCAGTCCTTCGGTTTGATCTCAAGTAATCGTAGCTCTAAAAAAGTCGAAGCTAGTTAGTGTCCGCAACTGATATAGCACATACTCGCCTTTTGCGGCTGGCTACCGTCATCTTACTGACCTATCAGTTATTACCCCTTTTCTTTCGATCAGGTTTGTTATATCATCACGCGCAAGTTGCTGACTTCGCGGTAAGGGGAGCCGGCATAGCTTAAGGGGATAATCAATGTCACAACTGTTACGTCCGATACACCCGCGTGTGGTGTGCCTTGCCTGTTTTTTGGCCGTGTTAGCAGTGATTCCGTTACCCACGTACGCGCAAGTGCTTTACGGCTCAATTGTAGGAACTGTTACAGACGCGAGTGGGGCGGCCGTGCCCAGCGCTCAAATCGTCATCACTAACGTAGAAACAAATCAAACCAGGTCTGTTACTACCAACGATGTAGGCGGCTATTCTATCCCGACTGTGCCAAGTGGAAGATACATCGTCAAGGTCGCTAAGGAAGGTTTCCGTCCCGTTTCCAACGAGAACGTAACTGTCACGATCAACTCCGTCGCACGTGTTGACTTCACCCTGCAGGTTGGCTCCGTCAATGAGAGCGTTGTGATCAGCGCGCAGGCGCAGAGTCTGCAGACGGACCGCGCGGAAGTGCGCACCGAGATGACGACCAAGACGCTCACCGACATCCCGGTGCCCGGTCAACGCAACTATCAGGCGCTATTTATTACCGTGCCTGGAATCTCGCCACCCTCAACGCCGCACTCCATTCCGTCGAACCCGTCCCGGGCGATGAGCTTCAGCACGAACGGAACGAACACCGCATCGAACAACATCCGGATTGACGGCGCGAGCGCGACAAATATCTGGCTCCCGCACATTGCATCGTATGTTCCCGCGCTTGAGTCGATCGAGAATGTGAACATCGTTACTAACAGCTTTGATGCCGAGCAGGGACTTGCCGGCGGAGCATCGGTCAACGTGCAGATTCGCTCCGGCACGAACGACTTGCATGGCGCTGGCTTCTGGTATCACATGGGCAACTGGAGCCAGTCGCGCGGTTTCTTCCTTCCGGCGGATCAGGATCTGCCGAAATTTGTGTATAACCAGAACGGAGGCCGCCTTGGCGGTCCGATTCGCAAGGACAAGCTGTTCTACTTCGTCAGTTACGAGGGTACTTACGACCGCCGCTTTGCTTCGAAGCGCGTGACGGTGCCAACAGCGGCGATGAGAGCGGGAGATCTCTCGCAGTCCAACACTGTGATCTACGACCCACTAACTGGCGATCCGACGAATGGCACCGGACGCCAGCCGTTTCCGGGGAACATCATCCCGGATAGCCGCATTCACCCATTGTCGAAGCGCCTGATGTCGCTGCTTCCGTTGCCCAACGTAGAGACGGGCGGTGTGCTGAGTCAAAATTACTTCGCCGGCGCGCCGTTTGCCTTTGACCGACACACCGTCGACAGTAAGGTGAATTACAACATTAATGATAAGTGGACGTCATACGTGCGCCTGAGCTGGCTCAAATTCGACACATTCAACCAGACAACTTTTGGGGAGGGCATCGGCGGTAACGGGATTAACAGCGCCAGCAATCCGGGTACTGGATACGGCGGAACCTGGAGCGGCACGGTGGCAACCACGTATGTTGTGAAGCCGACGTTCATTGTGGACGCTTACTTCGGCTACACGCTCATGGACGCCAATGTTGAGCAGCCTGGTTTGGGACCGAACACGGGCCGGGATGATTTCAAGATTCCTGGCACGAATGGAACCCGCCGGTTCGAATCCGGTATGCCTGGATTCGGTATTAGCGGATTTGAGGCGTTCGGCAGCACAGAGAACTTCATGCCGTACTTCCGGCACGACCCTCAGTTCCAGTACGTGGCAAACGGAAACTGGACGAGGGGAAACCACAATATCCGGTTCGGCGTAGACATTTACCACCTTCGGCTGAACCACACGCAGCCTGAGTTTGCGAACGCCGGCGCAGCGAGCGCTGCGGGCCGCCTCAACTTTGGGCAAGGCCCGACGCAGCTCCGGACCGGTAACAGCACCTCCGCCGGAAGCAACTACAATGCGATGGCGAGCTTCTTACTCGGGTTGTCTACCGAAGCTGGCCGCCTCCTTCAGGTTCCGGATGTGTACACGACACGGACGACGATGTATAGCGCCTACATCCGGGACCAGTGGCAGGTCAACCGGAAGCTGACGTTGTCATTTGGCACCCGCTATGAGTACTTCCCCATGCCCGCGCGCGAAGATCGCGGTATGGAGCGGTACGACTTCGCCAACAACATCATGCTGGTTTGCGGTCTCGGCGATGTTCCAAAGGACTGCGGCACAAAAGTGGGCAAGCTCTATTTTTCACCCCGTCTCGGCATTGCTTATCGCGCCACGGATACCACGGTCATCCGAAGCGGCTTTGGCGTGAACTGGGATCCGTGGAATCTGGCGCGGCCTCTTCGGACGAACTACCCGATTCTTGCCGTTCTGAATGTCAATGCGACGTCCCTCGGATGGGCGACCACGTTTGATCAGGGGCTGCCTGAGGTTCCCATTCCGCAGATCGAGAACGGCAGAGTGGCGCTGGACCCCAAGTATGCTCTGAATAGTACGGATGACAGGTTTACGCGCGGCTACATCATGAACTGGAACTTCACCATTGAACGCCAGCTTCCGGCAGGGTTCATTGGCCAGGTCGGGTATGTAGCCAACCGGTCGGTGAACATTTCCGGTGTTGTGGATCAGAACGCCGGTCGTGTGATTGGGGCTGACCGCGCGGGTCAGAAGTTCTTCAACCTCTTTGGAAGAACCGTGGCGACCAATCTGGTGGATGCGGCGAACAGCTCGACGTATCACTCGCTGCAGGCGACCCTCAGCCGGCGCTTCACCAACGGCATCCAGTTGAACCTGTCGTATACGTTCTCGAAAGCGATGGGCATCTGCTGCAACGAAGACAACAATGGACGTCCGCGCATTCAGGCGCCAGAGTACTACGACCTCAACTGGACCGTGCTTAATTTCGACCGCACGCATAACCTTCAGATCAGCGGTGTCTTCGAGCTTCCGTTTGGCAAAGGGAAGAAGTGGGCGGCCGGAAACGCTGCGATCGATGCTTTGATCAGCGGCTGGCAAATCAATACACTTACGAGCATCCTCAGCGGTACGCCGTTTTCAGTCACGTCCGATGGCGGCTCTCTCAGGATGCCTGGAAACGACCAGCGCGCGGATCAGGTGAAGCGGGAAGTCAGGAAGCTCGGCGGCATCGGGCCGGGGCAGCCTTACTACGACTTCACCGCTTTCGCACGCGTCACCGAACCGCGTTTCGGCACCGCAGGTTTCAATAGTCTTCGAGGACCCGCATGGTTCAACACGGATATTGGTCTCTTCCGCCGCTTTAGCTTTACGGAAAGCGTGAACCTCGAGTTTCGGGCTGAAGCCTTCAATGCCACGAATACGCCGAAGTTCAACAACCCGAGCGGCGGTATCAATAACCTCCAGACATTCCCGGACGGCCGGTTCCGGTCGGGAGTGTTTGAGATTACTGGCGTCAACTCACTGGGGCGTGACGTTCCTGAACGGATCTTCCGCCTCGGTTTGCGTCTCTCCTTTTAGAGACCTCGCTCCACAGGGGGCTGGCCTGTCCAGCCCCTCCCTCCTTCGATTGCTTCGCGATCCCTCTGCAGGTTCAGTCTTCGTTCGCGAATTCCGTGCCGCAACCTGAAACATCTGCTTTATAAGCAACCGTCTATTTACGAAGCACGTCATGGGCGGGACCGCCGGGGCGGCTTTCGGGATGTGATACTTTAAGGTTCCAAGTATGCGACACAATGCTGTTTCCCGCCGATCATTTCTCACTCTTGCCACGGCCGCTCCTTTCCTGAAAGGAGCGCCTTCAAAGCGAATTCCGGTTGGTCTCGAGCTATTTTCTGTGCGAGACGAGCTTAAACTCGATCTGTTTGGAACCGTACGTCAGGTCGCCAGGCTGGGCTACGAGGGGGTTGAGTTCTTTGCCCCTTACTACGAATGGACGCCCAGCTACGCGAAAGAAGTGAGGAAATTGCTGGACGATCTCGGAATCCGCTGCTTCTCGACTCACAATAGCGCGTCGGCATTTCAGCCAGACCGTTTACCGCATGCCATCGAACTGAACCAGATCCTGGGAAGCAAGGTGATCGTGATGGCGAGCGCTGGCAGAGTACAAAATCTCGATGGCTGGCGCGCCGTGGCCCAGCGGCTCACCGAGAGCGCCGAGAAACTGAGACCTCTTGGTCTTCGTGCCGGCTTCCATAATCATCGGACAGAATTCACGCCGATTGAGGGTAAAAGGCCGATCGAGATTCTCGCCGCAAACACACCCAAGGATGTCGTTTTGCAGCTGGACGTTGGCACATGTCTTGATGCCGGAGCCGATCCCGTCGCATGGATCAACCAGAATCCTGGACGCATCGCATCGATTCACTGCAAGGACTGGTCCCCTGATGCGGATAAAGGCTACAAAGTCTTGTTTGCCGAAGGCGCCGCTCCGTGGAAGAAAATCTTTGAGGCTGCGGAGACCAAAGGCGGGATTGAGTGTTACTTGATTGAGCAGGAAGGCGCCCGCTATCCTGCTATGGAAACTGCTGCGCGCTGTCTGGCCAGCTTCAGGAAGATGCGCTCATAACGCGCTACATTTCTCCGGTTCCTACAGATCTGTCACTAGCGGACAAGAGGGATGACTCTTGGGATGTGATGATGGGCCCGTCGGAGAACGACATTCGACACCTCCGAGAGCGGATCAGTATGTTAGAGGCGCAACTGAGAAGCTTGCAGGAGGTGCGCCCGGTCTCCGACGCGGCGCCTCCACAGGAAGCCCTCGAACAATTCTTCGGGTCATCCCCAATCCCAACAATCGTTGCTCAGGAAGGTTCCGTTGCCTTCGTTAATGACGCTGCGGTCCGGGTCCTCAAAAGCGGAAGCGCTGGCGCCCTGCTGGGGCGCCCTCTGTCCAGCATCGTCCAGGGGGAAGCTGAAAACCTGCTCCAGGAATGCATGCAGCAGGCGGCGCAAGCGGCAGGGCGAGGCATGGAAGCCGGTCTTTGCTGCCACGATGGCAGCAGGGTCTACGCGAGGCTGAACGCCTGGCCTGTCCGGTACAAGGGCTCCACCGCAATCCTTTTCACTCTTACTGATGTATCGGAGGACACGGCGGCAGGCGCGACGCCGGGTGAAAGCGATCGGCGCTACCGTATGGCAGTCGAAGGCAACGAGGTCGGCGTATGGGATCTTGATCTGACATCTCGGATGGCAGAGCGAAGCCATCAGCATCGCCCTGAGAGCGAAGAGGTGCTCGTTACGATGGCGGATGCGGTTCCCAGCCATTTGTGGGTGTCCGACGAGCGCGGCCAGACGGTCTTTTTGAACCGGGCATCGCTTGACTTTCTCGGGCAGTGGGTGGAGGACGTGCGCAGGGACGGCTGGATAGCCAGAGTCCACCCGGATGACGCCGCTCGCTTTCGGGAGGCACAGCGTGCGGCAGACTCAAACCGCGCTCCATACCGGTTAAAGTGCAGGCTCGGGAGACACGACGGCGTCTATCGATGGTTTCGCATTGAGGCTGTCCCGAGGCTGACGGCAACCGGAAACTTTCTTGGCTACGCCGGGTGCGGCGTCGACATCACAGATGAGAGATTAGCGCTCGACTCGCGGAAGCATACGGAGCGGCAGCTCCTTCTTCTGATGGAAGCATCACGGGTCCTGCTGGCCAGTCCGCAATCCAGCGACATGCTGCAGGCGATCCTCGAACTCGCTCGCCGCTTCATCCATGCCGACGCATACGCTGTCTGGCGAACGGAATCGAGCGAAGTCAAACGCGAGTGGGTGGCGACAGATGGATTGTCGGACAGCGAGGAGCTGCTGGTCCGTTTAGAGAGCGAGAGCAGGCCACTCTACGATGAGCCGTATGCCGTGGAAGATGTCGACTTGTGCGAGCATCTGGCAGATCGCCGGGAGCTGTACTGTGCGGAAGGCATCCGTTCCGTGTTCACCGTGCCTCTTCGGGTTCATAATCAGCTTTCCGGAGTTCTCACGCTTTACTACCGCAGGAGGCACCGGCTTCAGGAGGGCGAGAAGACAATTGCCATGGCTCTCGGCAATCTTGCCGCGGCTGCCTTGGCAACGGCGGAACTCTATGACCGCCAGCGAACGCTGCGCGCGGCGGCCGAGGCTGCCGAAAAGAGGGCGGCGTTTCTTGCTGAGGCAGGGCAGACGCTGGCCTCGTCATTGGACTATGAGACCACGCTGAAGAGTGTTGCGAACCTTGCCGTGCCGGCGTTTGCGGATTGGTGCGCCGTCGATATTCTTGATGAGGAAGGGAAAGTCCGGCGCCTGGCCGTAAAGGGTGCCGAATCGGCGAAGGTTGACCGTGCAGCCCGGGCTTCCAAACACTACCCTTCTCACGACGGAAGCGTGATTCGCACGGCGCTCCGCACCGGGCGGTCGGTGCTACTGCCGGAGATGGCTGAATCCTTTGCCGAGGAGTTGGCGGGGGACAGCGAGCATATCAGCACGATTCACCGGCTCGGCTTGCGGTCTCTGATCATCGCTCCGCTGGTGGTGAACGAACAGGTTCTGGGGGCGTTGACCTTTGCCACTGCCGAGTCCGGAAGGCGTTACACGAGCGGTGATCTGCGTCTGGCCGAGGAGCTGGCAAGGCGGGCAACAACGGCCGTCGAGAACGTCCGCCTTCATCAAAACATCCGGATGAGTGAAGTGCGCTACCGGTCGCTTGTTCAGACGATGACCGCGATTGTATGGACATGCGACGTCAACGGATTCATGCTCAATGCGCAGCCATCCTGGGAAAGCTATACCGGGCAGAAGCAGGAGGAGTACCAGGGTTTGGGATGGATCCAGGCAGTGCATCCGGACGATCGGGAACGGGTGAGCCGGGACTGGCAGGAAGCGGTGAGAGATCACTCTCAGTTCGTCAGCTACGGCAGGCTTTGGCATGCGGCGAGCCAGTCCTGGCGGCATTTCGAAGTCCGGGCCGTTCCGATCAGGGCGAACGGCGGCGACGTCCGGGAATGGATTGGTGTCGTCCAGGACGTCCATGAGAGGCGGGTCGCAGAAGAAGAGCTGCGGCGGTCAAACCGCGAATTGGAAGAGTTCGCGTATGTCGCTAGCCATGACCTTCAAGAACCGTTGCGCATGGTCAACATTTACGCCCAGCTGCTGGTCCGGAGATGCCTGCCCGAAGATGAGGACGCCAAGGAGTTCGCCAGCTACATCAACAGCGGGGTGCTCCGGATGGAGACGCTCATCCGGGATCTGCTCGAATACTCGCGGACCATCCATGAGGAGCATCACGAGGCCAGGTGGACTGATTTGAATCTCTCCTTCCGCCAGGCCCTTTCTTTATTGGAGGCTCGCATCGCGGAAACGAACGCCCGGATCACCTGTTGCCAGCTACCGGATGTTCTGGCTGACGAAGGGCAACTGGTTCAAGTCTTTCAGAACCTGCTGTCTAATGCCTTGAAATATAGGAAACTCAACGAGGCTCCTCAAATTGAGATCAAGGCCGAGCCCCGCGGGAGCCATTGGGTGATCGCTGTAGCGGACAACGGCATTGGCTTCGACCAGAAGTACGCGGACCGGATTTTCGGGTTGTTCAAGAGGCTGTACCGGGAACAGTATCCTGGTTCAGGGTTGGGCCTTGCGATCTGCAAGCGGATCGTCGAGCGTTACGGAGGATCGATCTGGGCGGAGAGCCGTGTTGGGGTAGGCTCCACTTTCTACTTCTCGTTGCGTGCCGCGAATGCCGCGCAGAAAGGATAAGGGCGGCGCAGAGCCGCCCCTTGTTACTTAATCCGGTAGCTGCCGTCCTCCAGCTTCTCGCGATGGGCGTCATGACACGGCTTGCATGTCGCTCCCAGGGCCTTGAAAGCTGCGGCCGCTTTCTGATCGTCGCCGGCCTTCGCTGCCGCGGCAAGCTCGGTAGCCGCCCGATGGCCCTCTTCGGACAGCTTCACTGCGTCGGAGGCGTTTCGCTTCGCCCAAAAGCCCTTCATCTGGTCATACACGGCGGCGACCTTTTCCGCGCTGCTGGCGGCTTCTGCACCGGTCTTAGATTCTCTGAGGACCTTGGTCGCGCCACCGGTCGTCTTCATCCACTTCACAAACTCCGCGTCGTCCTGCGCCGACGCCAGCAATGCAAATCCGAGCAGGCAAGGTACTACCAGCGATGATACTTTCAACCTAGCTTCTCCCTTCGGGATGCGAAATAACGCACAGTGTAACTCAATAAGGCGTCCGAAAAAAACCGGGCGTTACACTCTCCCCGCCTTCATTTCCTGTACCAGATAATCGGTCGCCCTCCATGCCAGGGCCAGAATCGTGAGGGTTGGGTTCTTTTCGCTGGCCGTAGTGAACGCCGCGCCGTCGACCACGAACAGATTCTTCACCTCGTGCGACTGGCAGAATCCATTCAGGGCGGAGCGCTTCGGGTCATCTCCCATGCGGCAGGTTCCGTGTTCGTGGATCGCGCTGCCAGCGACATCGAGGCTGCCTCGCTTGAACGGAAGAATCTCGGCCTTGGCGGCTCGCAGAATCGCTTCCGCGGTATCGTACATCTCCTCGGCCATCTT
>ERZ777003.4388-NODE-4388-length-12000-cov-4.115278_pt1 | contig 12000 bp, 8 predicted proteins | sample MGYA00374956_ERZ777003 | MGnify/ENA primary metagenome ERZ777003 (study PRJEB29302, sample SAMN06268252) | bioreactor metagenome | isolation source: Joint BioEnergy Institute, California, USA | place: USA:Joint BioEnergy Institute, California, USA | collected... | reverse complement strand
CCGCAAAGCTTTTTCGGCCGTGATCCTGGCTCCCGCCGCCAGACCACGGCCGAAAACGCTTTGCGGATTCGCGAGTTCCAAATCGACCCATTCATCGATAAAACGGCGGTTTTCGTTACGAATCAAAACTCCCGGTAGAAGCCCAGACTCACAAAGAATCTGGAACCCATTGCAGATCCCAAGAACCGGGACTCCACGCGCCGCTGCTTCACGGACGGATGTCATTGCAGGAGACCTCGCAGCCAAGGCTCCCGCTCGAAGATAATCGCCGTAGGAGAACCCGCCTGGAAGGATCAAAGCCCGATAAGCTCTAGGGTCGAAACGATCCGCGTGCCAAAGCCACACAGCCTTGGAACCGCGGGCTTCAACCGCTTCGAAAACGTCGCGATCGCAATTGGTTCCCGGAAATCTCAAAACACCGATCAAGGAGGCGCTCATAATTGTTCCAGCTCGAAGGTTTCAATCAGCGGGTTATAAAGGACAAATTCGGCCATTTCTTTCGCCTTCTCCATGGCTTTCGCGGGATCCGTCTCGGGCAGATCCAGCACGACATATCGGCCGACTCGGCACGAATTCACCTCACGTCCGTTCTGGCGAAGCGTGTTTTCAACGGCACGACCCTGTGTATCCAAAACCTCCTGACGAGGCATGACTTTCACACCGATTTTCATCCGAGCTTCCTCTCCCATTCTTCATGCAGCCGTTTGGCGACTTCTTCGTAACTTTCTTTGATATTTCCAAGATCCCGACGGAACCGGTCCTTATCCATCCGTTCGCCCGTCGCCTTATCCCACAAACGGCAACTGTCGGGCGTGATCTCGTCCGCCAGCAAGATCTCGCCAGTCTCCGGATGACGACCGAATTCGAGCTTAAAATCGATAAGACGCAACCCTACGGCGTCGAAAAACTCAATAAGCGCGTCGTTGACCGTCAGAGCGAGCGTTTTCAACTCGTCGAGTTCCTTCTGCTCGCGGCACACCTTGAGCATGAGCGCTTGGTCATCACTAATGAAAGGGTCCCCAAGCGCGTCATCCTTGTAGTAAAACTCGACCAGCGGCCGCTCCAGCGGGGTTCCCTCTTCAATTCCGAATTTCTTCGCCGTCGAGCCGGCCAGCACGTTGCGGACGACGACTTCGACTTTGAGCATGTCGAGCTTCTGTGTCAGCATTTCGGTTTCGCCGATATCGGCGATCCGATGGCTCTTCACGCCTTTTTTCTCGAGGTAACGGAAGACGAGAGAAGTGATGTCGCGGTTGATCCGGCCCTTTTTTTCAAAAGAGCCTTTCTTTTGCGCATTGAAGGCTGTCAGGCTGTCCTTGAATTCCTGAATCACCCAACCGGGACGCCCTACAGCCTCATACAGCCGTTTGGCTTTCCCTTCGTAGATCAAAGCGCCCCGCTGGACCGGCGACTCCATCTTCTCCCTCCGTCACGACTTAATCTTAACTCCCGAACGCGGGCGCGGATTCCCGCGCTTTCTTTTCCGCTTGAGCACTCCCGCCCGCTCCAAAGCGCCACGAATCGCCGCCCGGTGCTTGTCGCCCGCAAAGACCGACCGGACTTCTTTTTCGCTTAATAGGGCGCTTACTTCCTTGTCCGCCAACGCCGCTTCCCGCAGATGCTGACCGGGTTTTAGCCCATGGCTCAAGCGTTGCACCAGCACATAGGCGTCTTCGCGGCTTAAACCTTTCTCAACCAAAGCCAGAAGCAAATGCGAGCTGAAGAGTGTCCCCTGAGAAAGATCCATATTCTTCAACATGCGATCGGGAACGATTTCCAGCCCTTCCACAAGTCGTGCGGCGCGATCGACGGCATAATCGCACAAAATAAAGGCATCCGGAAACGAAACACGTTCGACCGAAGAGTGACTGATATCTCTTTCATGCCAGAGAGGGATATTTTCCATAGCCGCTCCGGCGTACGCACGCAACAGCCGGGCGCACCCCGTGAGGTTTTCGGCGGATATCGGGTTTTTCTTATGAGGCATCGCGCTTGAGCCCTTCTGCCCCTTCGTAAAGCCTTCAAACGCCTCGCCGACTTCCGTCCTCTGCAAATGCCGCAATTCAACAGCCAAACGTTCGATCCCGCACCCGATCATGGCGATCGCCCATAAGACCTCCGCATGGCGGTCGCGGGGAATCACCTGTGTGGCGATCGTTTCACGCTTTAAGCGGAGTCGGCGGCACACCCCCTCCTCAACTTTGTGCGTTTGCGTGGAGTACGTGCCGACAGCTCCCGAGAGCTTTCCGACCATGGCCTGCTCGAGCGCTCTTTCCAGCCTTTCACGGTTACGCACGCATTCCGCCCAAAAGCCCGCAAGCTTCATTCCGAAGGTTGTCGGCTCCGCATGCATGCCATGCGTGCGCCCCGCGCACAGCACGTCGGCCGTTTCACGAGCCCGCTTCAGCAAGACGTTTTCCAAACGACTGAGCGATCCCAGAAGAATTTCGCCGGCTTCACGAATCTGGAGCGAAAGAGCCGTGTCGAGAACGTCCGAGCTCGTCAGCCCGAAGTGAACGTAACGACCCATGGGGCCCACCATTTCGGCGACATTTGAGACGAAAGCGATCACATCGTGCTTGGTCGTTTTCTCGATTTCGAGGATCCGCTCGACCGAGAAATCGCCGCGCGCACGAATTTCTTTCGCCGCTTTGGCTGGGATGAGACCGAGTTCGGCCTGAACCTCCGCCACCACACATTCCACTTCCAGCATTTTTCTAAAGCGGTTTTCTTGGGTCCAAACAGCGCCCATCTCCGGGCGCGTGTAGCGCTCTATCATTACGAACTCCTTCAATCTCCCCGCCCGGTCGCACCGCGGGCGGCTCTTTGTTCGGCTTTGAGTTCCTGGGCCGCCCAAATCGCGCGCAACTTTTCAAGCTGGGTCATAATCACGTTTTGCGTCCGATACTGGCCCGTCCAATCGAGGAAAGGCCAGTACTCCGGCCCGCCGAAGAAAAGATTCGTCAACCGTCGCGGCCGGTAGCGCCGGATTTGCTGCCACGAGAAAACAGGCGTCGGCGTCGGCCCGAGCTTATCAAGCGGCACCCGAGCTTCCGCGGGAAGACCGACGGTTTTCGGTTTAAATAGCGGCATCCGATCACTCAGTGCGCGCTCCATCACCTCGCCGATTTGTTCAAGATACGAAGCCTCGGTACGGACTCTTGCCGGCAAACGCACCCACGCATCATAGCTGCCCTTCTGGGCTCGTTTTCGCAATACGATCACATTCGTATGCGTCCAGGGAAGATACGGGTCCTCCACCAACACGACATGCGCCGCCAATTGATCGTCCGGCCATGAAGCCGTTTCGGCGAAATCGATCCGGTAACGCGCCCAGAACCATTCCGGCACAAGGGCCCCGTGAGGAAACAGAATTTTCGCGACCCGAGTGGATGACCTCTCAGTTTCGGCGCTCGACAAAAGCCACACGAAACTGCGTGCGCGTTCAACTCCGGCCTGATCATCCTCGATTTCAATAACATCGACCGAACGGCCCGACAAACGGATATCGGCCACGCGCGCTTTATGCCGGATTCGTACCCCGCTGGCTTGGCAAGCTTTCAGCCCGCGAGTCGCCGAAGCCGTCGTCACTTGCCGGATCGAAAACGGAGAAAAAACCGGAAACGCCGCCTCAGTCGCCTTAAGCGAAAGATGATTTTCAGCATAAACCGTCGACGGCACTTGATGCACAAAATGCGCGAACCAGCTTTCACTAAATGGTAGCTTGGCGAGCGAGCCGCGGAGCCGTAAGGCCTCTTTATCCGGGAGTCCCGGACGACGCAGGTAACTTTCAACAGCTTTCGGAATTGAGTGACCGTCGAACTGATAAGCCGAAAGCTCGCTCCGACACTCGATCGGCCCGTTTTTCAGCCATACCGCGAAACCGGAGTTGACGTTCACCATTTCACCTTCGTCTTGAAGACGCGTTTTTTGCGAGGGGAACAAATCCGAAGCCTCCAATAAACCGAAAGGCCCTTCTGCGTCTTCCGGCTCCCGCTCCCCGAGGCTCTCTGTGACATCGGCCAGCGTGACCTTCCACCCGCGAGACGCAAGCTCGGAAGCCAGCCAATTACCGCGACCATAGGCCGATACGATCACGACATCCGGTTGACTCACACCCCGCCCGGGAACCTTGGAACTTGCACGCGCTGGCGTCGGTCCGCCTGATTCGGCCTGCGCAACTAAAGACTCCGCCATCGCCGTGCGACCTCCTTCACGGTACGCTGCTCATCCACGTGAACGAAAAACTCGACTTCGCGAAGAGAATACTCGCGAACCTCATCGGCTTTCAAGCAACGCCTTTGGCAAATCACTTTTCCCGCATCGACTTCTTCGTTCACTTCATGAACTGTGATGCCGATATCCGCTCCATCCTCATAGGCGCGCTCGATACTTCTCAGGCCCGGATATTTCGGCAAGAGCGAGGGATGCAGGTTCACGATCCGCCCTTGCCACTCAGCGACGAAGCTCGCCGGGACGATTTTCATGAAACCCGCGAGAAAAATATGGGTAACGCCACGGGCGCGCAGGACACGGCCGAGTTCGGGCCAATCAATTTTTTTCGTTTCGGGAAGAAAAGGCGTAAGCATCGTCGGCACACCCGCGCGACGCGCCCTTAGAAGACCATAGGCTTTCGGCGTTGAACTGACAACGAGGCGGACATCGATTTCATCGCGGAGCTCAAGCAGGGCCGCGAGATTCGACCCGCGCCCTGAAATCCACACCGCCCAACGTTTTGAGTTCATGCCCCAACTCCGAAGAGCTCAGTAAAGAACCTCTGGCTCCTGATCCGGGTTCCCGGCCTTTTCGATGGTGCCCAACGCGTAACTCGTGTATCCGTGCCGACCGACGATCTTTTCAACCTCGGTGACCTTCTCTGGTCTAACAATCAACGCAAGACCCACGCCGCAATTGAGTGTTTTGAGCATCTCCACTCGCGACATACCCGAACGATCCTGCACCTCGACGAATGGCTCTGGCCACGACCAATCTAATAGCGGAAGCACCGTCCCTTTCGGCATCACGCGCGGAATGTTTTCCATTCCTCCGCCCGTGATATTGGCAACCGCACGGACGAGACCCGCCCGCACGAGTTCCAAAACGAGTTCGGCATAAAGATGCGTCGGCCGCATCAGAACATCCCGCCACTGTTCGAGATCGTCATCGAAAACGCGCCGGAGCAAAGAATAGCCATTGGAATGAAACCCTGAACTCGAAACACCGAGAACCCGGTCGCCGGCCGAGACGAGGTGCGCCCCCAAGATCTTCTCTTCATCCACGATACCCACTGCGAAGCCGGCCGCGTCGAATTCGTTATCGTTATAAACTCCCGGCATTTCAGCCGTCTCGCCGCCGATCAACGCGCACCCCGATTTATGGCAGGCTTCCCGCACACCGGCGAGAAACTCCTTCGCCGCTTCCAGCTCCAGTTTTCCCGTCGCATAGTAATCAAGGAAAAAGAGAGGCTGAGCTCCGCAGCAGACAAGATCGTTCACGCACATTGCGACCAGGTCTTGTCCCACCGAACGGTACTGCTGGAAGTGAGCCGCCAGTTTGATCTTTGTGCCGACACCGTCGGTACTGGCCACCAAACACGGCTTCTTCATTTCGGAATGAAGAAGACGGAAGACCGCCGCAAATCCGCCGATCCCCGAAACCAGTTTATCCTTGTGAGGGAACGTCTCTGGGGCCGTCTCTTTCAACCAATCGACAAGCTGATCCCCGGCTTCAACATCGACGCCCGCGGCCTTGTAGTTCATGCTCATGGTTAGGGCCCCTGTGGAACATCCAATTTCAGTGGGATGAAGCTGTATTGAACACCAGACGAAGGCCCTGAGGCAACCTCTTCGTGCCTGAACTCAAACGAACCTTGCTGAGAAGCGCAATCAAACTGCTTAGCAAAAGAACAACTGTCGAAAACTTCGACGGGAAACAGCCTCGGGACGTCTTCCAGATCGACCGGTTTCGGCCCCGCCCTTGCTCGAATTATGGGTAACTGTTACGATTTTCTAAGTATCCAGGCCAAATCACGGACTTCGGGGGCATTCATGGGGAATCAGACGTCCGCTCAGCGGTCGTTCGGCGCACGAATTTTAAGCCGAGCTCTCCTCGTTTTTTTGATCGCGACCGGACCTCTATCCGCCGTCCACGCCAAGAGCCTTTTGCTTCCCGAATCGGACGTGTGGCAGCCCCAGACCGGGATGTTGCTGGCGCAGGCTGATTACGACGACGCGTACGATCCGTTTGCGGACTATAGTGAGTTTGAAGAGTCCATGGAAGAAGAAGAGGACATCAACTTCTTCCGCAACGGGCGTCTCCTCACAATCGGCTTTCTTCTCGGGTACCGCGGCTGGACCGAGAACCTGAGCAAAATTTTCTCCAGCAACCTCGGCTTCGGTCTTTTCATGGCTTATTTCTTCGATCTTCGATTCGCCTTGCAAATCGGCTATATGACGAGCGACCATCAGGTCGCCGTTCCGGCCACCGAAAACAGCTCGCCCATTAACGGCGCCATCAGCATTTCGGATATTTCGATCAATTTTAAATATTACCTCAACACGCAAAACGTTACGCGCGGGCTTGCGGACCTCAACCCCTACCTGCTCGCCGGCTTCTCACAAATCTACCGGACCTACACTCTGAGCGGCACGAACGTTTCTTCGAAAGATGGCGCGTTCGCCTTTGACATCGGCGCCGGCATCGAGTTCCCGATTATGCGCAACCGGATGTACTTCGGCGCCCAAGCCATGTATCAGCTTGCAAACTTCCCCGATGAGGGAAGAGAAATGATCGACGAAGACGACCGCCGCACGGGAGTTTATCCGCGCGGCGACACCTGGAATGTTATCGGCATTCTCGGCACGAACTTCTAAGCGCTGCTCGCGCAGCTCTTACTGGGGCAGATCGTATCTTAGAATCTCGCCGGACTTTGTCGAAATCAGAAGAGTCTCGTCGTCCATCCACGTCATGCTGTTCGGCCGTAGCCCGACACCCCAGACTCCCATCTCGAACCGTTGCTCGAAGTGATCTGTCATGCCGTCACACCACGGCTTCGCAGGCGATTCGAGACTATAACAAATCAGATGTTCGCCGTCCGAAAAGTACCAGATCTGAGAGCCGTCCTCTTTTAAGATAAAGTTTCGGATGTTGAAAGGAGACGAAAATACAGTGTGAAGCGTGCTTTGCAACGGGTCGGTCGGCTTCTCTATGTAGCGCAGCTTTGTTTGCTCCGAGAAATAGAGGCGATCCGTCGCGGGGTCATATCTGAGGAAGCATTCCCCACCGGGCCCGCACTCTCTCCACAGCGGCAAATCCTTGACGGAGCCAGGTGTCCCGTTATCGGGAGCTCCCGTTAGTGTATCACCTCCCCCATTGTAGGTGTAACTCCCACCGATAACCGTACTGACGATATTCCCTACAAAATCGAGAGCCCGAATCGCAACGATAGGATCGTTCCAACCATCAGGAAATGCACCGATGGCAAAGAGCGTGTTCCCTTTCAACGTAAAGTTGTGATAGCCGCCCATCACCAGCAATGTCGCCGAGTTCGGAGACCATCCATCCGGCACATCGCTGAGATACATGCTTCCGTTGGCAAACACGCTCACGGTCATATCGGCGTTGATTCGAACGGCGGAATGATCCACCCGAAGCCAGGGAAGCCCGCTTAAGTCGAAAGTGAGAGGATGACCTGAGCCGCCCCAATAAGGGCGCCCCATCGAGACATCCTTACTGATCACCGTCCCCGTCTGTAGAGACAAATTCTCTTTCCGGACTTGGTTACCCCAAACAACCGAGACATTGTCGGTATTCGGATCGACATAGCCGAGAACAAGGCCGTCGATTTCCGTGAAATAGAGCCCTGCTGGAAACGCCACCTGGTTACCTTCGGTCGCTTTCTTGTAATAAATCCCCGAAAAATTCCCGCGCGCAAGAAGCCGGTTCTTACCCTCGCCGAAGAAAGGATTCGAACCGAAAACTGTGCGAAGCTTTTGCGTCCGATCCCAAACTTTGATCGAATAAGCGCTTCCACCGTTACTTTGCGCCCCGTGTGCGAAGAAAATATTCCCTGAAACGATGGCGATGGGGATATCGACAAAGCCACACCAGGCATTGATCGACACTCCGTCTTCCGTACATCCGGGACCGTCCGCGTCGCCTCTAAAGACGATCTCATGCGTTTCGCCGTTGGCTCCGCTTAAGTTCGGTTTGACCTTCGTAACTCCGCCAACGTTATTGCTCGTGTAAAGGTAGCCGTCATCCCGGTTATATAGAATCCATTTCGTCCGGTAAAAATCAGGCAAATTCGCCTGATACAAGATTCCATTAATAATCTTGTAATCGACATCTCCATAAACCGCGACATAGATCACATTTCCTTTGTCCCATGCCGCGATGCCCGACAAATACGGATAGTCAATTGAACCCACGCTGGCATTTACCGCCGGCTGCCCCCAACCCGTGACGTTGTTTCTCGTGCAATTCCCCATGATTTTTTCGCTCGTACCAGCGGTGCCGTCCGGATTTCGCGGAATCTTCAGTATGTTCAGAGCCGAAGACCATTCATCGAAGGTGCCGTCACACGACGAGAAGAAGTAGAGGCTGTCTTCTTCATCGATGGCAATTCCCAAACCGGAAACAATTGAGACCTGATGAGCGGAGTAACCACCGTCGTGCGCCGTGCCCCCGCCTGCATAGTGCGTCACTACCTTCGTCGCAAGATCTACCCGATAAACTTTCGCGGCATTATTTCCGGTATCGGCGGAGATCAGGAGATTCCCTTTCGAATCGAAGAGCAAGGACATGAGGTGATTCACATTCATGCGCGAGCTCGCATTGAGCGGTTGGCCATCGACGATGTTCGTCGTCCCATGCTTGATGAACGTCGACACTTTGCCGGTTGCCGCGTCCCATTTTCTGATCCCATATTCTTCGTCGACCGCGTAAATGTCGCCCGTTTTCGGATCAATGGCGTAGGTCCAACCGGCCGGATCAACAAATAATGAAGCCGAGCGCCCCACGCCGCCATCGCCGCGGTCGCGAGAACCCATGTAAATCGACCAGGAGTCCGTGTTAAACGTGTTCGAATTGGCGGCCAGCGAGTGGTTGTCCGTGCTATCGCGAGCGACTGCCCGCAGCTTGAAGTAGCCCGACGTCGGCGCTTGCCACGTGAAAGTTCCCGCCGCCTGTTTATCGCTAGGGGTCAAGCTTCCCTTCCATGTGATATTCGAAGGGTCTTCGATCGACGCGTGAGTATCGATGTCTTTCCACGTCTCGTTATCGGTCGTGTAAGCAAAGCTGATCGGTTTGTCTTGAAGACCTTCGATGTCATGAACCTCCCACGTGATCGTGATCGGATCGCCGGCTTGGACATTCCGTTCGCCGCCCGGCCCCTCCGCCGCAAACACCACGATTTCGGGTAAGTGGCCAGCCTCAAAGGTGATAGATGCCGAATTCACGCCCTCCGTCCCTTGACCCGGGTCAATCACCGAGATGTGGTCAAATTGATCCTTCGCCCAGACACAAACCTTTTTTTCGCCGTCAATCGGCGCAGTCGGTAAAAGGAAAACTTGCGAAGCGTCCGTCCACCCGAGCCATCCGGAATCCACGAATTCCGACTGGCAGTCGCCAGTCATCGCCGCCGCCTCTTTGATAAGAACTCGGACCGGACCGTATTCCGTCTCGGTATCGATATCGATTTTGATCCGCAGAAGCGAACTATTCGTCACCGTTTCGCCGTCGTTGATCACGACTGACTTTAGAACGGGAGGATTATGATCCACCACGAAGTCGCCTGCCGACATAGCTTCGCCGCAGTTATTCAGCATGTCGCAGCCTCGCACCCGAATTCGAGCCTGCGAGGTATTGATCAAAGGCAGCGTGACTTGTTGCGAACCAGTGTTGGGGACTCCTTGCGCGAGCAGCATCCATGTCTCGCCGCCGTCACTTGAAAAATCGATATCGAGCGTGACCGATCCCAAATGAGGATCCGTTATCGTCCACGTCACAATCTCGTCTGAGCCGGCGCGATAGACGCCCGAATTCAAGCTTGTCAGCACAATCACAGGCGGCGTCTGGTCAAGCGTCATCGACACACTTGACGATATCTCACTCACATGCCCGACATGGTCTTGCGCCCATGCATAAATGGTCTTCAGCCCATCTCCTGCCGAAACATCAAAAGACATCAAGGCTTCACAATCCGTCCAACCCGCCGAATCAGAATCCGGCGGCGTAGCACTCTCTGAAAAATAAACTTTGGCGATGTCCGAATCACACACCAGAGCGATTTGAACCGTGCGATTATTGGAAGGATCGTCGGATGCGAGCGTAACAACCGGCGGCTCAGGAGGAGTTCCGTCGATGATAAACGGTGCCGAGACCGCTTCCCCGGTATTTTCCGCCAAATCCTCCACGCGGATACGGATCCGCGCTTGGGTCACTTCATTAATCGGCACCGCCCACTCGTACTCGCCGGTATCCGGCAATGATGAAGCGAGCTCCGTCCATGTCGAGCCGTCGTCTGCGCTGTAGTCGATCGCGACGCTATCGACCTTCGCGTTCGGTTCATTCGTCGTCCAACGAATCGTGTAGGTCGCGCCGGTCTTCACGCGTTCGTTCGCCATCGGCGCGAGAACATCGATCTGCGGCGGAGTTTTATCGTAAACAACCGACACCTCAGACGGCGCAACGGAAGTAAATCCCGCAGCATCCATCACCCAAAGCCTTAAGACCCGCACCCCTTCAACTCCGCTTAAACTAAACCCCAAGTCCTGCTCGGGCGTGTCGGTACAGTCAATCACGTAAGCCGACGGAACGACGGGCGCCAAACCCGTCGCCGGGAACGCCTCCTCGACGAGCGCGAGCTTCGAAAAACTCTCGCAATTCTGGGCGCGGCCGTCGACTTCCGGGCCCGTGAGAATCTTTAACTGCACCGACGTTGAATTCGTAACCGAGGAGGAGACAAGAACCAACGGAGGAGATGAAGCCGGAACCGTGTTCTCGATCGCGATATCAAACGCGCTTTCGGCAAGTGGCTTATCCAAATCGACTTCGCCGCCCCCCTTATCAGATCCGACAAAGACCTGAAGCGAATGTTCGCCCTGGGAATTGGCTTCAGGCTTATAGTGAAAGCTCGCCGCGCGCGCCAGCACCTTCGCTCCAACCCGCCACTCATAGGCGAACGGATAATCAGGCCACCAGTGCGCGGCCTGAACCGATAGCTCTTCCGTAACGCCTTCCTTCAGGTTTTTGGGGACATCGGCGGAGCGCAGCTCTGGCGCTGCCTCCTTCAAAACGTCGGGTTCCGTGCCGAAGAGTACTATAAAACGTGTCCGGTGGTTCGAATCGGAAAACAAAAGCGTGTAGGCGTCCAACACCGATTCCGCGCTTCGAGCCGCATTGAAGAACTCATTCCAGGCGCTCGAGTTTTTCTGGGAAACCAAGTGACCGATTGATGTTTGACCGAGCCAGGCGAACAAAGTGGTACCGTAAAAAAGATCCTGCCCATTCGATCCAGTCACGAATCTTCGGAAAACGTCATCGCCACACGCGAATTCGACCAAATACTTCGTCGAGTGGGCCAACTCATCCAGATGAATACCGTAGGCGCTCAGATGCTCGAATTTGTACGACCCGTCATCCGCGACAGCAGCCTCTGCGATTTTCGCGTCTTTTTTCCCGTCAGGCCCGATCGCGTACAGGGAGACGCTCTTGTCTGAACAAGCAGAAAACTGAGCCGCTTCCGCCGCAAGTAAAACTTTTCCCGCAATGAACTCGTCTTCCAGAGGGAGGTTAAAGATCAACTGGAACGGCTGGCATGCCGCTAAAAGCAACGAGAGCAATGCCAGAATTGTCATTCTCGCGCCGGTGATCGGCGCCCGACCATCCACGCGCATCAACTCTTTTTTTCGGCAATTATTAAGCTAACCTTAACCTAATAACATAAGCAAGACCGCGATTTTTCCAGGATACGTCTCAAACTGAGCTGGGCGATACTCC
>ERZ777003.4385-NODE-4385-length-12001-cov-20.147999_pt1 | contig 12001 bp, 11 predicted proteins | sample MGYA00374956_ERZ777003 | MGnify/ENA primary metagenome ERZ777003 (study PRJEB29302, sample SAMN06268252) | bioreactor metagenome | isolation source: Joint BioEnergy Institute, California, USA | place: USA:Joint BioEnergy Institute, California, USA | collected... | reverse complement strand
AACCCCAGCCGCAGCGAACCCCAAGTGAGGCGGATTTGTTCGCCTATGCCGCACATATCCGCCTCAGTGCGCAGGGCTTGTAGCTTCGAGCGCGTATGCGGCTCGCCAAGTACCTAGCCCACTGCGGCGTCGCCTCGCGGCGCGCCTCCGAGCGGCTGATCGCGGCCGGGCGCGTGCGCGTGGGCGGGGAGGTCGTGACCGACCCGGCGCGCGACGTCGACGAGGGCAGCGGGGTGGAGGTGGACGGCGAGCCCGTGCGGCCCGAGCCGCGCGAGGTCTGGGTGCTCAACAAGCCGCTCGGCGTGGTCTCGACCGCGCGCGATCCGGGCGGCAACCCGACCGTGGTCGACCTCGTGCCGTCGAAGCGGCGCCTCTACCCGGTCGGGCGCCTGGACGCCGACTCCACCGGGCTCATCCTGCTGACCAACGACGGCGAACTCGCCAACCGGCTCACGCACCCCCGGTACGGGGTGCCGCGCACCTACCGGGTCACGCTCAAGCGGGTCGTGAGCGGCTCGCAGCTCCGCCGGCTGGCGCGCGGCGTCCGCCTCGACGACGGGCCGACGCTGCCCGCGCGCGTGAACCGCACGGGCGCGCGCACGCTCGAGATCACCCTGCGCGAGGGCCGCAACCGTCAGGTGCGCCGGATGGCCGAGGCGGTGGGCAACGAGGTGGTCGCGCTGCGGCGCGTGCGCTTCGGCTCGCTGCGCCTCGGCGGGCTGCCGGAGGGGCAGGCCCGGCGCCTCTCGCGCGCTGAGATCGACGCGCTTTGGAAGGATTCTCGCCCCGATGGCTGATCGACTGTGGGCAGTACGCGGCGCTGTGCAGGCCGAGCGCGACGAGGCGGAGGCGATCCTCGCCGCCACGCGCGAGCTCGTGAGCGAGCTCATGGAGCGCAACGGCCTTGCGCCCGAGGACTTCGTGAGCGTGATCTTCACCACCACCGCGGACCTGAGCGCGGAGTTCCCCGCCGTGGCCGCGCGCGAGCTCGGCCTCGACCGCGTCCCGCTGCTCTGCGCGCGCGAGATGGAGGTCCCGGGCTCGATGCCGCGGGTGATCAGGCTGATGGCGCACTACTACGCGCCCGCCGACCACCAGCCCGCCCACACCTACATCGGCGTCACGCAGAAGCTGCGCGCCGACCTGCACGCCGCCCAGTGAGCGCGCGGCCGCGCCAGCGATAATCAGCGACCGCATGTCAGTCAACTTCTCCGCAAAGCTCAAGCAGATCCCCGGCTACGTGGCGGGCGTGCCCGTCGGCAAGGCTCCGGAGGCGATCGCGAGCGAGGACATCGCCCAGCTCGCCTCCAACGAGTCGCCCTACCCGCCGCACGAGGCCGTGGTGGAGGCGATCGCGCGCGCCGCGAGCGCCATGAACCGCTACCCGGACCCCTCCGGCACGCTCCTGCGCCAGCGCCTCGCCGAGCGCCACGACGTCGAGCCCGGCGCGATCGCGCTCGCCAACGGCTCCTGCGAGATCCTGCTCGCCGCCGCGCTCGCCCTCTGCGAGCCGGGCGCGGAGATCGTCTATGCGTGGCCGTCGTTCTCGATGTACCCGTACCTCGCGCCGCTCTCGGGGGCGCGCGAGATCCGGGTGCCGCTCACCGACGGCGACGAGCACGACCTCGATGCGATGCTCGGTGAGATCACCGCCGCCACGCAGCTCGTGCTCGTCTGCAACCCCAACAACCCGACCTCGACCCACATCCCGGCCGCGCGCATCGCCGAGTTCGTCGAGGCCGTGCCGGACCACGTCACGGTGATCCTCGACGAGGCCTACATCGACTTCCAGCTCAACGACGACCCCGACGCCACCGTCGACCTCTGGCGCCGCCACCACAACCTCGTCCTGCTGCGGACGTTCTCCAAGGCGTACGGGCTCGCGGGCCTGCGGGTGGGCTACGCGCTGTGCTCGCCGGCGTTCCGCGCCGCGGTGGACGCCGTGCGGCAGCCGTTCAGCGTGAACGCGCTCGCCCAGGCGGCCGCCGCCGAGGCGCTGCGCCACCTCGACGACGTCGCCCAGCGCGTCGAGCGCACGATCGTCGAGCGCGTGAACGTCCAGGAGGGCGTGCGCGAGCTCGGCCTGCGCACCCCCGACTCGCACGCGAACTTCTCGTGGATCGAGATCGGCGATGCCGACCGCGAGCGCGAGATCGTCGAGACGCTGCGCGAGCAGGGGATCGTGGTGCGCGCGGGCACGCCGCTGGGCGGCCCGGGCCACATCCGCGTGAGCTACGGCACCGCCGAGCAGAACCAGCGCTTCCTCGAGGCGCTGGGGGCGGCGCTCTAGCCGCGGCGGCTGCGGGCGCCGCTCCGGCCTGAGCGAGGACCGAACCGCAGCGCCGCCCCGAGCGAGGACCGAGCCGCAGCGCCAGCCCGAGCGAGGACCGAGCCGCAGCGCCAGCCCAAGCGAGGACCGAGCCGCAGCGCCACGCCTAAGTGAGGCGGATTTGTTCGCCTATGTCGTACGAATCCGCCTCACCCCCCGATGTGAGGCGGATTTATGCGGCTATATCGGACAAATCCGCCTCACTCGGGGTGGCGAGCGCTTGGCGGGGGTGTGGCTTGTCAGCTCAGCTCGTACGCGGCCCTTGGGCCCGTCGCGATCGCGACCAGCACGAGTGGCCAGGTGCGGCCGCGGGCGAGGTTGTAGTCGGCGAAGAGCTCCCGCCAGGAGAGCTTCGCGACGCCCCGGCCGAAGCCGAACTCGAAGGCCACCGTCGCGGCGAGCCATGCCGCGCCGACGCGGTTCGCCTTGCTCGCCGACCCCAGCGGCCAGCGGCGCTGCAGCGCGGCGAAGTACGCGGCGAACGCCCCGATCGCAACCGCGGTCGAGACCTGGCGGGCGGCCCCGGGGCCCACGAGACGCGCGTAGGTCGCCTCGCGCACAACCCCGTTGCCGACGCCGATCGCGGCCCCGCCGAGCCACGCGACGAGCCACCGGCGCGCGTTCGCGCCCATGGCGGCGGGAGCCTTGCTGCGCGCGCCCTCATCGCGCCAGTATCCCACTGCCCGCGGGCGGCCGTTTTGCGATATCGGCGCGACCCTGCTACAAAATCCGGTCAATGAACCGCGACCGCAAGCAGGCTCTCAACTTCGCCCGCGAGGGCGCGCCTGCTGGCGTGCGCTGGTTTACCTATTGGCGATTTACCTAGGCGTCCGGCCGGGGTCGCGCGACCCAACGCAGCATCAACCTTCAGCCGGGCGCCGAAGCAGCGGTTCTTCCCGCATCCGATGGGGAGGCCACACAGCGACGTTCGACCAGACGCAGTAAAGCTTTCGTTTCAAGGAGAAAAGAGGGGCCAGAACACAAATGATGATCGTGATGAAAGAGGGGGCGACCCAGGAGCAGATCGACCACGTGGTCGAGCGCATCGAGGAGGTCGGTTGCTCCGCGCACATCTCCAAGGGGGAGCTGCTGACCGTGATCGGCGCGATCGGTGACCGCGACCGCGTCGCCGCGCTCGGCCTGGAGGCCGCGCCGGGCGTCGACCACATCGTGCCGATCCTCAAGCCCTACAAGCTCGCCTCCACCCAGTTCCGCAAGGGCCAGCGCACCGTCGTCGAGGTGGGCGACGCCAAGGTGGGCGGCGACTACTTCGCGCTCATCGCGGGCCCGTGCACGGTCGAGAGCCGCGACCAGACCCTCACCGTCGCGCGCACCGTCGCCGACGCCGGCGCCGACATGCTGCGCGGCGGCGCCTACAAGCCGCGCACCTCGCCCTACAGCTTCCAGGGCCTCGGCGTCGAGGGCCTGCGCCTGCTCCAGGAGGCCAAGGAGGAGACCGGCCTGCCGGTCGTCACCGAGGTCATGGACGCGCGCGACATCGAGAACGTCGTCGAGGTCGCCGACGTGATCCAGGTGGGCGCCCGCAACATGCAGAACTACACGCTGCTCTCCGAGCTCGGCCGCACCGGCCTGCCGATCCTGCTCAAGCGCGGCCTCTCCGCGACCCTCGAGGAGCTGCTCATGGCCTCCGAGTACATCCTCAAGGAGGGCAACGACAAGGTCATGCTCTGCGAGCGCGGGATCCGCACGTTCGAGACGGCGTACCGCTTCACGCTCGACCTGCTCGCCGTCCCGACCCTGCGCGAGCTGACCCACCTGCCGATCGTTGTCGACCCGAGCCACGCCGCGGGTCGCCGCGACCTCGTCAAGCCGATGTCCCTCGCCGCGGCCGCTGCTGGCGCCGACGGGATCATCGTCGAGGTCCACAACGACCCGGAGAAGGCGATCTGCGACGGCCCGCAGGCGCTGCCGACGGACACGTTCAACGAGTACGCCGAGCACGTCTTCCGGGTCGCCGAGGTCGCCGGCAAGCGGACCAGCCGCGGCGTCGAGGCCTAGGCCGGGTCCGGGATTTCGACGTGCGTATCGCGGTCCTGGGCGTCGGCCTGATCGGCGGCTCGATCGGGTTGGCGTCCCGGGACCGCCTGGGGGCCCGGGTCGTGGGCTACGACCCCGACCAGGGCATCCTCGACCGCGCGCTCGAGCTCGGGGCGATCGACGAGGTCGCCCCGTCGCCCGCCGAGGCGGCCGCGGGCGCGGACATCGCGTTCTGCGCGGCCCCTGTCCATGAGCTGCCCGGGCTGGTCGAGGCGGCGCTGGCCGCGGGCGGCGACGCGGTGGTGAGCGACGTCGGCTCGACCAAGCGCGAGCTCGTCGCGCGCGTCGCCGCGCACCCCGACGCCGAGCGCTTCATCGGTGGGCACCCGATCGCGGGCGCCGAGAGCGCCGGGGTCGAGCACGCCCGCGCCGACCTCTTCGACGGCGCGCGCTGGTACCTCACGCCGTCGCCCACCGCGAGCGGCGTGCACTACGACCGCCTGCAGCGGGCGATCGCGGAGATCGGCGCGCGCCCGCAGGCGATCGACGCCGAGTCGCACGACCGCCTGCTGGCGACGGTGAGCCACCTGCCGCACGTGCTCGCCAACGCGCTCGTCGGCCAGGCGGTCGCGGCCGCGAGCGAGGAGGCCGAGCGCCTCCCCGAGGCGGGCCCGAGCTTCCGCGACGCGACCCGCGTCGCGGGCGCCAACCCGCGGATCTGGGCCGACATCTTCGCCAGCAACGCCGACGTCGTCGCCGCCGAGATCGACGCCGTGGTCGAGCGCCTGCGCGAGGCGGCCGCGGTGATCCGCTCCGGCGACCGCGACCGCATCTACGCGTGGCAGCAGGAAGCGCGCAGCGCGCGGGCGCGGCTCATGGAGGGCGCGCGCACGGCCGGGCCGCTGCGCGAGCTGCGCGCGTCGGTCGCCAACCGGCCGGGTACGCTCGCCGAGCTCGCGCTCGCGCTGGGCAGGGCGGGCGTGAACATCGAGGACATGGCGCTCTATCCGGCGCCGGACATGCGCACGGGCGCCGTGACGATGTGGGTGGCGGGCGACGCCGAGGCCGAGCGCGCCGCCGATATCGTGCGCGGCCTCGGCCACTCGGTCGACATCGTCAGCGAAGGTCAGTAGGAGGAACATGGCGGGCACTCGTTTCGAGCCCTCGGGGCCGTTGCGCGGCGCGCTCGTGCCGCCGCCGGACAAGTCCGTGTCGCACCGGGCGGCGATCCTGGCTGCGATGGCGCCGGGGGAGTCGCGGATCACCGGCTACCTGGACTCGGCCGACACCCGCTCGACGCTCGGGGCCGTGGAGGCGCTGGGCGCGGGCGTGGAGATCACCGGGGGGGCTGCGCCCGGCTCGCTCGACGTGCGCGTGCGCGGCATCGGGCTGCGCGGCCCCGCCGCGAACGCGGGCCCAGAGCCGCTGCGCATCGACGTCGGCAACGCGGGCACGCTCCTGCGCCTGCTGCCCGGCTGGCTCGCCGGGCAGCCCGCGGGCGCCTGGGAGCTCGACGGTGACGAGTCGATCCGCCGGCGGCCGGTCGACCGCGTCGCGAACCCGCTGCGCGAGATGGGCGCCGAGGCCCGGGCGCGCGAGGACCGCCTCCCGCCGCTGCGCGTCGAGGGCCGCCAGCTGCGCGGGATCAGCTACCGCCTGCCCGTGGCGAGCGCTCAGGTGAAGTCGTGCCTTCTGCTCGCGGGGCTGCTCGCCGAGGGCGAGACCGAGGTGGTCGAGCCCGCGCCGACCCGCGACCACACCGAGCGCATGCTGCGCGCGGCGGGCGCGCGGGTGCGCAGCGAGACCGCCGGCACGAACGTCGCGATCCGCGGCACGCTGCCGGGGCGGCGGGTCACGGTTTCCCCGGCGGACGAGCTGCAGACGGTGGACTACGTCGTCCCCGCCGACTTCTCCTCGGCGGCGTTCCACATCATCGGCGCGCTGATCGTGCCAGGCAGCTCCGTGACGATCGAGGGCACCGGGCTCAACCCGACCCGCGTCGGCCTGCTCGGGATCCTCAACCGCATGGGCGCCGCGATCGAGGTCCAGGAGCTCACGCCGGTGGGCGGCGAGCCGCGCGGCGTGATCCGAGCCCGATACGGCCCGCTGCAGGCCACGCACGTCATGCCCGGGGAGGTCCCGCTCGCGATCGACGAGCTGCCGCTGGTCGGGCTCGTCGGCTGCTTCGCCGAGGGCGAGACGGTCGTGCGCGGCGCCGAGGAGCTGCGCCACAAGGAATCCGACCGGATCGCCGCGATCGTCGACGGCCTGAGCGGCCTCGGCGCCGACATCGAGGCGCTCGAGGACGGCTTCGTCGTGCGCGGCACCGGCGGCCTGCGCGGCGGCGTGCTCGACTCGCGGGGCGACCACCGCCTCGCGATGATCGGCGCCCTCGCGGGGCTCGCGTCCCGCGAGGGCGTCGAGGTGCTGCGGATGGACGCGGCGGCGGTGAGCTACCCCGGCTTCGTCGGGGATATCGAGTCGCTACTGGGCTGAGGCGGCGGCGGGGCGCTGCCGCGGGTGCCCCTCGCCCGGCCAGGGCGAGAGCAGCAGCACGAGGATCGAGTCCTCGGTCGCGCGCACCTCGCGGCGCTCGCGCGGGCTGAACTCGGCGATCAGCCCGGCGCCGCCGCCCACGCACTCGCCGTCAGCGTCGTCGATCTCGATCGCGCCGCTCGCGACGAAGAGCCAGGCGCGTTCGTGCACCTGGTGCTCCGAAAGCCGCTCGCCCTTGGGCAGCCGCAGCGCGATGATCCTGCCCTCGTCCTCGGAATCGAGCACCCGTGGCCGGGCGCGCTCGATGTCCATCTCCGTCACGTTCCAAGCCTTCAACCGAATCTCCTCCTGGTCGGGCCCCGGGCCTATCCTCATCGCTCTCATGGTGATCGCGATCGACGGGCCCGCTGGGGCCGGTAAATCAACCGTGGCCCGCGCCGTCGCGCGGGAACTGGGATTTACTTACCTCGATTCGGGGGCTATGTACCGTTGCGTCGCCCTCGCGGTGTCCCGTACCGGCGCCGACCCGGACGACGGCGACGCCACCGGGGAGGTCGCCGAGCGCGTGCGGATCGAGTTCGACGACGGCCGCGTGAGCCTCGACGGGGAGGACGTGAGCGCGGCGATCCGCACCCCCGAGGTCTCCGCGCTGGCCTCGCGCGTGTCCGTCCACCCGCGCGTGCGCGAGGCGCTCGTCGCCGAGCAGCGCCGGCTGATCGCGAGCGGCCGCTACGTCGCCGAGGGCCGCGACATCGGCACGGTGGTGAGCCCGGACGCGCCGCTCAAGGTGTTCCTGGGGGCGAGCGACGAGGAGCGCGCCCGCCGCCGGGCCGCGGAGACGGGCGAGCCCTTCGAGGAGGTGCTCCGCGCCCAGCGCGAGCGCGACCGGCGCGACCGCGAGCGCGAGCACGCGCCGCTGCGGCCGGCCGAGGACGCGGTCGAGCTCGACACCACCGGCCTGCCCGTCGAGGAGGTCGTCGCGCGGGTCGTGGAGCTCGCCAGGGAGCGCGGGCTGTGAGCGGCGGGGAGGAGGCCGCGCGCACCGGCCGCACCCCGCGCATCGCGGTGGTGGGCTTCCCGAACGTCGGCAAGTCGACGCTCGTCAACCGCCTGTCGGGGAGCCGCGAGGCGGTCGTCCACCCGGAGGCGGGCGTGACCCGCGACCGCAAGGAGCTGGACTGCGAGTGGAACGGCGTGCGCTTCAAGCTGATCGACACGGGCGGGGTGGACCTCGAGGCGACCGACGAGCTCTCGCGCTCCGTGCAGGACCAGGCGCGCGCCGCGATCGCCGACGCCGACGTGGTCGCGCTCGTGCTGGACGCGAAGGCCGGGCTGCGCCAGGGCGACGCCGAGGTGGCGGCGATCCTGCGCCGCGCCGACGTGCCCGTGCTGGTCGTCGCCAACAAGGTCGACTCCGAGGCCGACGAGCCCGGCGCCGCCGAGCTCTACAAGCTCGGCCTGGGCGACCCGATCCCGGTGTCGGCGAGCCAGGGCCGCAACACGGGCGACCTGCTCGACCGCATGGTCGAGGCGCTCGGGCCGGTGGCGAGCGCCGACGAGGACGAGGACGAGCCGCCCCGGATCGCGGTGATCGGGCGCCCCAACGTCGGCAAGTCCTCGCTCGTGAACGCCTTCCTTGGCAGCGAGCGCGTGATCGTCTCCGACCTGGCGGGCACCACCCGTGACGCGATCGACACCGAGCTGCGGGTGGGCGACCGCGACGTCGTGCTGGTCGACACCGCCGGCCTGCGGCGCCGCACGAAGGTCGCGGGCACCGTGGACTTCTACGCGCAGCTTCGCTCCGAGCGCGCGGCGGAGCGCGCCGACGTGGCGATCGTGGTCTGCGACGCGTCCGAGGGCGTCACCGCCGAGGACCTGCGGGTCGCCGAGCTCGCCATGAAGACCGGCTGCGCGACGCTCGTCGCGCTCAACAAGTGGGACATCGCCGAGGTCGACCTGGAGGACGCGCGCGCCCGGGTCGCCAACCGCGTGCGGCAGCGCCCGGCGGTGATGACGGCCTCGGCGAAGACCGGGCGCAACGTGGCCAAGCTGCTCGACGCTGCGATCGAGCTCGCCGACCGGCGCGCCGAGCGGATCCCGACGGCGCGGCTCAACCGGTTCGTGGCCGAGGTCGTCGCGCACCGGCCGCCGCCCGCGAAGCGCGGCAAGCGGTTGCGCCTCTACTACACGGCGCAGGTCGAGCGCCGCCCGCCCAGGTTCGCGATCCAGGTGAACGACCGGCGGCTGATCGCGCGCGGCTGGGCGTACCACCTGGAGAACCGCATGCGCGAGGAGTTCCAGCTCCACGGCGTGCCGCTCGTCATCGACTTCATCCCGAAGCGCCGCCGCGACTCGGGCGAGGAGGGGAGCCGGCGGGGCGGCCGAAGCGGCGGTCGCCGCCAGGGCGCGTGATAGGAACCGCCGCGTGAGGCGTATGCCGGGACGGATCCTCGGCCCCATCGCGCGCGGCCTGCGCAGCGTCGGCTACTTCATCTCCGACGTCTTCTACGTCGCGAGCCGCGCGACGCGCGATCTCCTGCGGCACCTCGGCCGCCGCTGGCGCGACCTGGAGCGCTCCACCCGCGCGCGGATCAGCGCGCTGGCCGGGGTCGCCGTCGCGGCGGCGCTGGTCGTCTTCGTCGTCCTGCCCAACGCGCCCTGCGAGTTCCCGGGGGGCGAGGAGTGCGCGCCCGCCGACGACGCCCTGCCGCTCGTGCCCGCGACGGCGCTCGCCTACGCGCACGTGAACCTGGACGCCGAGAACCCCCAGGCCGAGCGGGCAGCCGAGCTCGCGGGCCGCACGCCCCTGATCGCCGCGGAGGCCCTCGGCCGCCTGCTCGGGCTCGCCGTCGGCGCGCGGGGGGAGGCGCCGGAGGTCAGCCAGATCAGCCCCTGGTTCAAGGGCGAGGCCGCGTTCGCAGTGCTGCCCGGCACCGAGCGGGACCTCGAGCAGGTGCAGCTGCTCGAGTACGCCGACGAGGACGAGGCGCGCGCCTACGCCGAGTCGATCGTCGCCGCGGGCGCGCGCAGCGCCGAGCACGAGGGCGTCGAGGTCTTCGAGGACGAGCGCGGGCTGGCCGCGGCGCTGGTGGATGGCTTCGTGGCGATCGGCTCCGCCGACGGCGTGCGCGCGGTGATCGACGCGGCGCGTGGGGACGAGGCGGAAACCCTGGCGGGCGACGAGGTCGCCACGGCCGTGCTCGAGGAGCTGCCCGCCGACCGGCTCGCCGAGGCCTACCTCTCGCGCGACGGCGTCGAGGCGTTCGTCGAGCCCGAGGACGGGCCGCTGGCCGCGCTCGAGCCGCTCGTGGGCGCTGAGGTCTCGGCCGGGGTCGCGGCCTCGCTGAGCGTCGCCGGCGACAGCTACCGGGTCGCGGTGCGCAGCGCGCTCGGCGACGACGGCGCCGGGCCCGCCTCGGCGTTCTTCGCCGCGTTCGCCCCGTTCGAGCCGAAGCTCGCCGCGCGCCTGCCCGCCGACACGCTCGCCTACGCGGGCTTCGGCGACCCTGGCTCGACGCTTGGGGGCCTCCTGGACCAGGCGACCGCGCGGGCGCCCGACATCGCCGCCGGGCTCGCGCGCCTGATCGCGAACCTGCGCGCGGCCGAGGGCGTGGACCTCGAGGCCGACCTGCTCGACGCGCTGGGCAGCGAGGCCGCCCTCGCGGTCCTGCCGCGCCGGGCGGCCGAGGGGGACGTCGAGCCGCAGGTCGGCGAGCCCGCCGAGCCGTTCACACTCGAGGGGCTCGAGAACGTCCCCTACGTCGCGTTCCTCGCCGACGAGGTCGACTCGGAGCGCGCCCGCGAGGCGCTCGCCCGCCTGCAGCGCCCGCTGATCGACGAGCTCGGCGTGCGGCTCGGCGCGCCCACCTTCCGCGACGTGCGCGTCGGCGACGTGACCGCGCACGTGCTCGACGTCTCGCGCGCGGTGCAGTTCACCTACGCGCTCGCGGACTCGCTGCTCGTGATCGCCAACGACTCCGCCGCGGTCGAGGAGGCCTCGGGCGACGCGGACCGGCTCGCCGACTCGCTGGCGTTCCAGCGGGCGACCGAGTCGCTGCCCGAGGAGCCCTCGCTGCTCGCCTACCTCGATGTCGCGGGGCTGCTGCGCTACGCGGAGCGCGCGGGGCTCGCCGAGGATCCCGCCTACGCCCGGGTCGCGGGCGACCTCGCGCAGCTCGAGACGATCGGCCTCGCCGTGACGGCGCACGAGGGGAGGCTCGACACCGACCTGGCGCTCACCGTCGCCCCCGAGGGCGGCGAGCAGGGCGAGTAACCGGGGCGCGTCTACCGGCATCAGACGCTCCCGGCTCCGGTATCGTCGCTTCAAATGGGGATCGACAAGCTTTCAGACAACGAGTTCCTGTTCACCTCCGAGTCCGTGACGGAGGGGCATCCGGACAAGATCGCCGACCAGATCTCTGACGGCGTCCTGGACGCGGTGCTCGCGGACGACCCGGAGGGGCGCGTCGCGTGTGAGACGCTGGTCAACACGGGGCTGGTCGTCGTCTCGGGCGAGATCTCGACGAAGACCTACGTCGACATTCCCGAGATCGCGCGGGAGACGATCCGGCGGATCGGCTACACGGACGCCGACCTCGGCTTCTCCGCCGACTCCTGCGCGGTCATCAACGCCATCGACAAACAGTCGCCCGACATCGCGCAGGGCGTGGAGCGTGCTCTCGAGGCTCGGATCGATCCCGCCGACGACGATGAGCTCGACCTCGCCGGCGCGGGCGACCAGGGGATGATGTTCGGCTACGCGACGCGCGAGACGCCGGAGCTCATGCCGCTGCCGATCTCGCTCGCCCACAAGCTCGCCCAGCGGCTCGCCGAGGTGCGCAAGGCCGAGGTGATCCCGTACCTGCGGCCCGACGGCAAGACCCAGGTCACCGTGCGCTACGAGAACGGCCGCCCGATCGAGATCGAGAAGGTGCTGATCTCCACGCAGCACAAGGACGGCATCGACGCGGACGCGATGATCCGCCCGGACCTGTGGGAGCACGTCATCCACCCGGTTCTCCCGGCCGAGCTCTACGACGAGCGCAAGCTCAACACGACGAAGAACTTCCTGGTCAACCCGACCGGCCGCTTCGTGATCGGCGGCCCGGTGGGCGACGCCGGCCTCACCGGCCGCAAGATCATCGTCGACACCTACGGCGGCATGGCCCGCCACGGCGG
>ERZ777003.4381-NODE-4381-length-12004-cov-16.615867_pt1 | contig 12004 bp, 7 predicted proteins | sample MGYA00374956_ERZ777003 | MGnify/ENA primary metagenome ERZ777003 (study PRJEB29302, sample SAMN06268252) | bioreactor metagenome | isolation source: Joint BioEnergy Institute, California, USA | place: USA:Joint BioEnergy Institute, California, USA | collected... | reverse complement strand
TTGAACTTACCGCCACACTCATCACTCCACTTCGATGCCCGTTCAATCTCGCTATGATTTCTCCACTGGAAGCATCCCACACTATAACACTTTTATCTCGAGATCCGGAGACAAGAATGCCTTTTGATCCATTAAACGATAAGTCCTTGACCGTATAAGAATGTCCGGACAGCAAGGCATCAACCTACCCATCTTCCACATTTCTGCGTTCAATGACCGGGCTTGATGACTTCGCAACGTATAGATGCGGAGTCTCGCCAAATTCCAGATCCTCGATTATCTCACCAGTTTCAACATGCCGTCTCGGCTGTTGCGCCTGTATACGCCTGTATACAAAGGCTACTGACATGCTAACGATTACGATCGCCAGTGCCAGTAACATCAAGGCGATCGATCTTCTGTTTACAAACTTCACGTAGATGTTGCGCTTCATACGCTGGCACTTGCAGCGGCAAGCCTTCTCTCGCAGGCCGGCTGCCACTCCCCACAACACCGGCTCACCGGTAGCGGCACATGCTCAAGCAGATCCTGAGCTCTTGGCTGCGCATGGGGATTGAGCAGCCGCCCTTTTTATTGTAGCCCGGTTCGTTACCAGCATCCCACCATTTCGGCATCGCGGAGCAGAGGTCCGTGGAGGGCCAGCGGCCCTCCACATCCCCCGTCAGCAGGCAGCCCTCACCAGCGTATGCGGCGCTGCGGCGGCCGGGCGTGCATGTCGCGGCGCTCGGCCACCGGCCAGGAGCGCAGCTCCTCGACGATCACCATCAGCCGCGACACGGCGGCCTCGAAGATCACCGCGCCCTTCTCCGCAGTCGCTGTGCGCGCGTCGCCGTGCACCCCGAGGTCGGTCCAGCGGCTCCAGTAGTCGTTGAAGCGCACCGGCCGGTCGTAGGGGCTGTCCGAGCTCATGTAGGTGCCCATCACGTCGTCGCCGAACCCGGCCTTGTCCATCTGCACGCGCTCCGGCGCGAGGTGCAGGTAGAGCGAGGTCTCGAACTCGTCGGCGTGGGCGACCACCGGGGTGTCGCGCACCTCCGCGAACGCGTCGAGCGCCAGCGTGATGTAGGTGACCGCGGCGCAGAGCGAGTCGGTCTCCAGCACGGTCTTGCGGGCGACGAGGTCGACGAGCGGCGCGTTCGAGCCGTGGCCGTTGACCAGCAGGATCTTCTGGAAGCCGTGGTAGGCCACGCTCTTGGTGATGCTCAGGCAGAAGGCGATGAACGCCTCCGGCTCGATGTGGATCGTGCCGGGGAAGTCGATGTGGTGCAGGTTGAGCCCGTAGGCGATCGGCGGCAGGACGAGCACCTTGTCGGGGATGCGCCGGCCGACCTCCAGGCAGACCGACTCGGCCAGGAAGGTGTCGACGTCCAGCGGCAGGTGGCGGCCGTGCTGCTCGGTCGAGCCGGTCGGCAGCAGGACGACCTTCTGCATGGCGATCGCCTCGTTCACCTCGGCCCACGTCAGCCGGTTGTAGCGGTACTCAGCAGCCACGTCTCGCATACCCTCCTCCTTTCGTCGCCTCAGGGCGCCCGGCACCACGCTCCGCCCGGCGTGGAGCGGCGCCTTGCGGAAGTATACTCGCAAGCTCCCCGGCACGGCCCAGCGGCACAGGCGATGCAGTTGTGTCACGGCCCCTCCGTCGAACGGCCGATTGATCTTCCGGGGACTTGTGCTACGCTTCGGGGGTTGGTCCACGCCCGGGCGCCCCCGTCGCGCTGAAAGAAGCTCTATGCTGGCTCCGTCCGTCCAGTACCGCCATCTCCTGCGAACCTACCTCGCGCCACAGCGCCGCCGGCTGATCCTGCTGGGCCTCCTGATGCTCTTCGATCTGGCGCTGCAGCTCGGCCTGCCCCGCGTCGTGCAGATGTTCATCGACAGCGCCACCGGCGGCGGTGAGCTGGGGGCGCTGCTGTGGATCGGCGCGGCCTACCTCACGGTGGCGCTCGGGCAGAACCTAGCGCTGGTGGGCTGGCAGTACGTCGCCCGGAACATCGGCCTGATCGCGACCAACGGCATCCGCGCCGACCTCACCGAGCACTGCCTGCAGCTCGACATGAGCTTCCACAACGCCCGCACGCCCGGCGAGCTGATCGAGCGGGTGGACGGCGATGTCGCCAAGCTGGAGAACTTCCTGTCGCAGTTCGTCGTTCAGATCGTGCTCAACGGCCTGCTGCTGGCCGGCGTGATCGCGCTGCTGTTCCTGATCGACTGGCGCGTCGGCCTGCCGAGCGCGGTGAGCGTGGTCCTCGCGGGGCTCACCGCCGCCGCGCTGCTCGGGCCGCTGGCGAGGTACAGCGTCAAGGAGCGCCAGGCGAGCGCCGAGCTGTTCGGCCTGCTGGAGGAGCGCCTGTCCGGCACCGAGGACATCCGCGCCAACGGGGCGGTCGCCTATGTGCTGCGCCGGCACATCGAGCGCTCGCGGGCGCTGTTCCGCGCGAGCGTGGTGCGGGCGCTGCTCAGCATGGTCGGCTGGCGCTCGCTGAACACGGCGATCACCATCGGCGCCACCCTCTCGCTGGTCATCGGCGCGCTCCTCGCGCTCGACGGGGCGCTGACGGTCGGGCAGGTGTACGCGATCTTCGCCTACACCTCCATGCTCGGCCACCCGGTCGAGCAGCTGATGCGCCAGCTCGACGACCTGCAGCAGGCGACGGCCAGCATCGGCCGTGTGCAGCAGCTCTTCGCCACCAGGCCGAGCGTCACCGACGCGGAGCGGACCGCCCTGCTCCCCGGCGGCCCGCTGTCGGTCGAGCTGGACGGGGTGAGCTTCGGCTACCCCGGCGACGACCTCGTGCTGCGCGAGGTGTCGGCGTTCGTGCCGGCGGGGGAGGTGCTCGGGCTGATCGGACGCACCGGCAGCGGCAAGACGACCCTCACGCGGCTGCTGCTGCGCCTGTACGACCCGACCGCCGGCGCGGTGCGGCTGGGCGGCGTGGACCTGCGGCGCGTGCCGAACGAGCACCTGCGGGCGCGGGTCGCCGTCGTCACCCAGGACATCCAGCTGTTCAGCGCGACGGTGCGCGACAACCTGACCTTCTTCGACCCGTCCATCGCAGACGCCCGGATCCTGGAGGCGCTCGACGCGCTGGGCATGGGCGACTGGCTGCGCGCGCTGCCGGACGGCCTCGACACCCACCTGGCCTCGGGCGGCGGCGGGCTGTCGGCCGGGCAGGCGCAGCTGCTGGCCTTCGCGCGCGCCTTCCTGCGCGACCCGGGCCTGATCATTCTCGACGAGGCGTCCTCGCGGCTGGACCCGGCGACCGAGCGCCGGCTCGAGCAGGCCCTCACGCGGCTGCTGCGCGGGCGCACGGCGATCATCATCGCGCACCGCCTCGGCACGCTCGAGCGCGTCGACCAGATCATGCTCCTGGAGGAGGGGCGCGTGCGGGAGCACGGGCCGCGCGCCGAGCTCGTGCGCAACCCGGAGTCGCGCTTCGCGCAGCTCCTGCGCGTCGGACTGGAGGATGCGCTGGTATGACGACGCCCGGACAGGAGACTCAGAGGAGCGAGAGGCTCGCGCCACCGCCCGCCGCGCTGCGGTCGTCCTGGTGGTACATCGCGCGCCTGATCGCGTTCCGGCCGGGGCTCTACGCCATCGGCGCGCTGGGCATCATCGGGTTCTACGTCTGGCCGCTGGTGGCCGGGATGTTCACCCGGCAGATCTTCGACCAGCTCACGGATCGCGCGCCGCTCGCAGGCGACGCCCGCTCGACGCTGTGGGGGCTGGCGGGCGTGCTGATCGGCGTGACCCTCGCGCGCTGGATCACGGCGCTCGCCTACCCGTTCGGCGAGAAGGCGGCCATGCTGGTGGCCGACGCGCTGATGCGGCACAACCTGCTGCGCAGCATCCTGCGCCGCCCCGGCGCCAACGCGCTGCCGCCGGGCTCCTCGCCGGGCGAGGCGGTCAGCCGGCTGCGGGACGACATGGCGCACATCAGCGAGTTCATGGTCTGGACAGTGGACCCGGTCGGGCAGCTCCTGGCGTTCGGGATCGCGCTCGTCACGCTGGCGCGGATCGACCTGCGCATCACGCTGCTGGGCTTCCTGCCCCTGGTGGCCATCCTGGCCTTCGTCAACGGGCTGAACAGCCGCATCCGGCGCTACCGCAGGGCCAACCAGGAGTCGATCGGGCGGGTGACCGGGCTGCTCGGCGAGCTGTTCGGCGCGGTGCAGGCGGTCAAGGTGGCCGGGGCGGAGCGGCACGTGGTGGCGCACCTGCAGCGGGTCAACGAGATCCGGCGGGCGGCGGCGCTGCGCGACCAGCTGCTGACCAATCTGGTCGACGCGTTCTCGTTCGGCGCGTCGAACGTCGCCACCGGGGTGCTGCTGCTCCTGGCGGCCCGGTCGCTGCAGTCGGGCCAGTTCACCGTCGGCGACTTCGCGCTGTTCGCCTCGTACCTCAGCTGGATGGCGGTCGTCATGGGCATGGTCGGCGGCTACGTGGCGCGCTACCAGCAGGTCGGCGTGTCGCTGCGGCGCGCCGCCGAGCTGCTGCAGGGCGCCCCCTCGGAGCTGCTGGCGCGGCACGACGGCGACGTGCGGATGCGCGGCCCGCTGCCGGCCGTCCCCGCGCCCGCTGAGGCGGACCGCGCGCCGCTCCACACCCTCACCGTGACCGGGCTGACCTACCGCTACCCCGGCGGCGACCGCGGCATCGAGTCGATCGACCTGAGCGTCCGGCGCGGGCAGTTCGTCGTGATCACCGGGCGGGTCGGCAGCGGCAAGAGCACCCTGCTGCGCGTGCTCCTCGGGCTGCTGCCGCCCCAGGGCGGCGAGGTGCGCTGGAACGGCCGCCGGATCGACGACCTGGCCGCGTTCATGGCGCCGCCGCAGGTCGCCTACACGCCGCAGGTGCCGCGCCTGTTCAGCGAGACGCTGCGCGACAACCTGCTGATGGGGCTGGGCGAAGACGGGGCGGGCGACAGCTGGCTTCAGGCGGCGCTCCACCAGGCGGTGCTCGACCGCGACATCCCGACGCTGGAGCACGGCCTGGAGACCATGGTCGGGCCGCGCGGGGTGCGGCTCTCCGGGGGACAGATGCAGCGCGCCGCCGCCGCGCGCATGTTCGTGCGCCTGCCGGAGCTGCTGGTGTTCGACGACCTCTCGAGCGCGCTCGATGTCGAGACCGAGCAGCTGCTGTGGGAGCGGCTGGACGAGAGGCGGGCGGCGGCGGGCCAGCCGGCCCTGACCGCGCTGGTCGTGTCGCACCGCCGCGCGGCGCTGCAGCGCGCCGACTGGATCATCGTCCTCAAGGGTGGCCGCATCGAGGCGCAGGGCCGCCTCGGCGCCCTCCTCGCCAGCAGCGCCGAGCTGCGCGACCTCTGGCGCACGGAGAAGGATCGCTGAGGGCGCGGGGAGTCTGGCGTATAATGGGACGATGGCGATCCCGATCCTGGCCACGAAACTGTACATCCCCCCGCAGCGGCCGAGCGCAGTCCAGCGCCCGCGTCTGATCGCGCGCCTGAACGCCGGCCTGCACCACAGGCTGACGCTCGTCTCCGCCCCGGCCGGGTTCGGCAAGACCACGCTGGTCAGCGCGTGGGTCGCCGGCTGCGGCCAGGCGGCTGCCTGGCTGTCGCTGGACGCGGAGGACAGCGACCTGGCACGCTTTCTGACCTACCTCGTCACAGCCCTGCGAGCGGTCGCCCCGGGCGTCGGCGAAGATGTCCTCGGGGTGCTGCAGTCCCCGCAGCCGCCGCCAGCCGAAGCCGTTCTGACGGCGCTGCTCAACGACATCGCCAGCGCCCCGGATCAGCTCCTGCTCGTCCTCGACGACTACCACATGCTCGACGCCAGGCCGGTTGACGCCGCGCTCGCCTTTCTGGTCGAGCACCTGCCGCCCCAGCTGCACCTGGTCATCGCCACCCGCGAAGATCCGCCCCTGCCCCTGACCCGCCTGCGCGCCCGCGGCCAGCTGACCGAGCTGCGCGCCGCCGACCTGCGCTTCACGCCCACCGAAGCCGCCGCGTTCCTCAACCAGGCCATGGCGCTCGGCCTCTCGGCCGCGGACATCGCCGCGCTGGAGGAGCGCACCGAGGGCTGGATCGCCGGCCTGCAGCTCGCCGCCCTCTCCGTGCAGGGCCACCGGGATGCCTCCGGCTTCATCCAGACGTTCGCGGGGGACCACCGCTACATCGTGGACTATCTGGCCGAGGAGGTGCTGCAGCGCCAGCCCGAGCCGGTCCGCCGCTTCCTGCTCGAGACCTCGATCCTCGGCCGGCTGAGCGGCCCGCTCTGCGAGGCCGTCACCGGGCAGCGGGACAGCGGCGCGCTGCTGGAGGCCCTGGAGCGCGGCAACTTCTTCGTCGTCCCGCTGGACGACCGGCGCCGCTGGTACCGCTACCACCACCTGTTCGCCGATGTGCTCAACGCGCACCTGCGGGCCGAGCAGCCCGAGCGCGTCGCCGCGCTGCACCGGCGCGCCAGCGAGTGGCACGGGCGGCACGGCTCGGCGCCCGATGCGATCCGCCACGCGCTGGCCGCCGAGGACTTCGCGCGCGCGGCGGACCTGGTCGAGCGGGAGTGGCCGGCCGCGCGCCGGGGGCGGCAGGAGGCCGTGCTGCTCGGCTGGCTGCGGGCGCTCCCCGACGAGGTGCTCCGCCGCAGGCCCGTGCTCGGCGCCGCGTACGCCCACGTGCTGCTGGCGAGCGGCGTGCTCGAGGGCGTGGAGGAGCATCTGCTCTCCGCCGAACGCTGGCTGGGCGCACCTGCGGAGGCCCGCCCCGAGGGGATGGTCGTCGTTGACGAGGAGGCGTTCCGGCGCCTGCCTGGCACGATCGCGATCGCCCGCGCCGGAGTAGCCCTGGCGCGCGGCGATGCGCCGGGGGCCGTGGCGCACGCCCGGCGCGCGCTCGACCTCGCGCCGGAGGACGACCACCTGACGCGCGGAGGGGCGGCCGGGTTCCTGGGGCTCGTCTCCTGGGCGCGCGGGGATCTCGAGGCGGCGCACCGCACATACGCCGCCGGCATGGCGAGCCTGCAGCGGGCCGGCAACACCGCTGACGCGGTCAACGGCGCCATCACCCTGGCGGCGATACGCCTGGCGCAGGGCCGCCTCCGCCAGGCGATGCGCACCTACGAGCACGCGCTTCAGCTTGCGGCGAAGGAGGGGGCGCCCATCGTGCGCGGCGCGGCTGACATCCACGTCGGCATGAGCGAGCTCCACCGCGAGCGGAACGACCTGCGCGCCGCCGCCCAGCACCTGCAGAGAAGCAGGGAGCTGGGCGAGCACACCGGGTTCCCGCAGAACCGCTATCGCTGGCACGTGGCGATGGCGCGCGTCCGGGAGGCGGAGGGCGATCTCGGCGGCGCGCTCGGCCTGCTCGACGAGGCGGAGCGGCTGTACATGAGCGACTTCTCCCCGAACGTGCGCCCGATCGCCGCGCTGCGGGCGCGGGTGTGGCTCGCGCAGGGCAGGTCGGGCGAGGCGCTCGGCTGGGCGCGCGAGCACGGCCTGTCCGCCCAGGACGAGCTCAGCTACGGGCGCGAGTTCGAGCACATCACCCTCGCCAGGGCGCTGCTCGCCCGCGCCCAGGACGACCGCGCCGGCCGCTCCGCGCGCGAGGCGCTGGATCTCCTCGAGCGCCTCCTGCCAGCGGCGGAGGCAGGCGACCGGACGGGCAGCGCGATCGAGATCCTGGCGCTGCAGGCGCTCGCCCACCAGATGCGCGGCGACATCCCCGCCGCCCTCGCCGCGCTCTCCCGCGCCCTCGCCCACGCCGAGCCCGAGGGCTACGTCCGTCTGTTCGTTGACGAAGGCCCGCCCATGGCGGCCCTGCTCGCGCGCACCGCAAAGCGCAGGCAGCAGCGCGATCCGATCCGCGCCTACGCCGAAGAGCTGCTGGCGGCCTTCCAGCCCGAGCCAGGCTCGCCCGAACGCACCCGCCAGGGCCGGGAGCGCCCCCGGCCCGCAGGCGCACTCGTCGAGCCGCTGAGCGAGCGCGAGCGTGACGTGCTCCGGCTGCTCAGGACCGAGCTGAGCGGCCCGGAGATCGCCCGCGCGCTCGTGGTGTCGCTCAACACCCTGCGGACCCACACCAGGAACATCTACGACAAGCTCGGGGTGACCAGCCGCCGGGCGGCGGTCCGCCGCGCGGAGGAGCTCGATCTGTTCTAGCGAAGCTGCGGGACCGTCTGCGCGGCGAAACTTTCGACGGCGCCGCTGCGTATCTCATGTGCCAGGATTGACCCGGCCGTCCAGTCCGACCTCCCCCTGCAGCCTCTACGGACGCCTCGTTCCTCCGCTCTGCGGCGGAAAAAGGAGCGATTCTGGAAACCGCGCCGCTTCACGCCCGTCCCGGCGGGGGCGATACCGCCGCACAACTCTTGCTAATGTGTCGTTGGATGGACTTGCTCCCCAGGAGCCAAGAGAGGAAGATACAATGTCTCTACGAGATGTAGGGCCGCCTACGGGCCGCCCCGGCCCGCGCGTACGCATGCAGACGGGCAGAATGGCGACGCTCGTCACGCTGGGTGTGGTGGCGCTCGTCGCCGTGTTCGCGCTGATGAGCTCCACGGTCGTGGTAGACGCAGGCACGCGCGCCGTCGTCAAGACGTTCGGCGAGGTGACGGGGGTGTACGACGAAGGGCTCCACTTCCGCGCCCCGTTCGTCACCTCAGTCGTGCCGGTGGACGTGAAGACCCAGCGCCTGGTCTCCGAGTCCTCGGCCGCGTCCCGGGATCTCCAGATCGTCACCACCCAGGTGGTGCTGAACTACCGGCCCGACCCGGAGCAGGTCGCGAACCTGGTGCGCGAGGTCGGCACCGACTACGAGTCCAAGATCATCGACCCGGCGATCCAGGAGTCGGTGAAGGCCGCCACGGCCCAGTTCACCGCGGAGAACCTGATCACCCAGCGCCCGCTCGTCTCCGAGTCGATCCGCAACGTGCTGAACGAGCGGCTGACGCCGCGCGGCATCCTGGTGGAGGAGGTGTCGATCACCGAGTTCAACTTCAGCGAAGAGTTCAGCCGGGCGATCGAGGCCAAGCAGGTCGCCGAGCAGGATGCGCTGCGGGCGGAGCGCGAGCTGCGCCGGGCCCAGATCGAGGCCCAGCAGCAGGTGGCGCGGGCCGAGGCCGAGGCCGAGGCGCGTCTGCAGGTGGCGCGGGCCGAGGCTGAGGCGCTGCGGCTGCAGCGCGAGGTGATCTCGCCGGAGCTGCTGCAGCTGCGGTTCATCGAGCGCTGGGACGGCATCCTGCCGCGCTTCATGGGCGGCGACACCGGGCTGGTGCCCTTCGTGAGCCTCCCCGCCGATGATCTCGCGGCCGAGGCTCAGCCGGCGCCGCGGACCGAGGCGCCCGCCCCGGCGCCCGTACAGCCGGAGGCCCCCGCGGAGCCCGAGGAGGCCGAGACGCCCTAGCGTAACGCCGGAGCCTCTGCGCCAGAGGCCACCGGACAGCACAGGGGAGCTGTGGAGGATGCGTCCTCCGCGGCTCCCTGCTGCGTTGGCGGGCCTCACGCCTGCTCGATCACCGCGATGCTCCTCGCCAGCTCCTCGTTCGGCGAGACGCGCGGCCGCCTGCCGCTCGCAGTCGTGAGCCCGCGGAGTATCACCCGCTGGCAGCGCGCGTACGGGAAGGGCCGCTCCGCCGCCATGTCCACCGCCCCGTCGCCAGCGGACATGGCGTCCGGGTCGGTGAAGAGGTACAGGCCCTCGTAGCCCTCGGGGTGGTTGGAGTCATCGACGAACAGCCCGTCGATCGTGATCTCGCGGGGCATGGAGCACGGGTAGCCGAAGTCGTGCATCCCGTCGTTCCGCACGCCGAACAGATGCGGCCAGGCCGTCTCGCCGCACGCCGGGACCCAGCGGCAGTTGCGGATGACCACATCGCCCTCCCAGGTGCTGCCGTAGTCGCTGCGGAAGTTGACCAGCGTGTTCCCGTAGAGCGTGGAGTCCTCCACCGTCAGCAGGCCGCGCCCGATGGCGTTGAGGCCCATGTGGCCCAGGGTGCAGCGGCGGATGGTGTAGGCCCCGGAGACCCCCATGTGCGTGTCCATCCTGGAGAGCGTGCAGTCCTCCAGCAGGATGTTCTTGCAGAAGTTCGACGCGATCACGCCCCAGCGCGTCCGGTCGCAGATGTGGTTCATCCGGCAGCCCGCCAGATGGAGGTTCACCACGTTGTCGGCGTGCAGATCGTACGAGCCCATGTTGACCGGCTTGCCCGCCGCGCCGATGGTCGAGTAGATCTTGTGCCCGGTGACGAAGCAGTCGCGCAGGGTGATGTTGGCGCACTGGTACGCGCTGATGAAGCCGCGGTAGGGGTGCCCGACGGCGGTCTCGCCGACGACGTAGTGGGTCAGGCCCTCGACCACGGTGTTCGAGCGGGTGATCACGATGTTCCTGGCCCAGTAGTTGTAGCCGACCGGCTGCACCATGCGGTTGGCGTAGGTGGTGAAGACGCCGCCGCGCAGCACGAGCGGCGTCTCGTCGATCGGCCGGGCCTCGATCCGGGTGATGCGGTCGTAGTCCCAGTCGATCGCCCCCTCGATGGAGCCGTCGCGGCGCAGGATGAAGCAGTCGTGCTGCGGCACGCCCTGGTTCTGGTTGAGGCCGCGCCGGATGTAGAGCCGGCGCTGGTCGTTCTCCACCAGGACGTGGCAGTCGCGCGACGGGCGCGCCGCCAGCTGCCGCTGGTCGCGGGCGAGCCGGTCGATCTGGAGCGTCTCGGGCCCCAGCAGCGAGCGCACCTCGAACAGCGGCGCCCGGTGGTTCTCGACCTGGGTGTCGTCGATGATGAAGCGCGAGGTGTTCCAGTCCGTGTCGGTGGCGATGACGGCGGTGAGCGCGCGGCTGCCGAGGTGGTACGTGGCGTCGGGCCTCGACCTGACGGGCAGACCGTGCTGGTTGGCGTAGGCGTGCGCCGCGCAGATCGCGGCCAGATCGTCGGCGACCCCGTCGCCGACCGCGCCGAAGGCCTCGTAGGTGACGACGCTGTCAGTCATGCTGTGGTCCTCGTTCGCGCCGCGCCGCCCAGGGGCGCAGCGCTGCTCGTGCGCGGCGCGGGTATCTTCGCTGCCCCGGCCGCGGCTCGCCGGTGCCCGAGTGCAGCCGCGATTATAGCGGAGGCCGCGCCCGCTCGGCGCAGCCACACGGCTGTGGCGCGGGCGAGCGGCCGCTCGTCCACGCCACGCTGTTTCCGCACGCTGGCCCGGCGCCGGTCTAGCTGAGCTGCGGGGCCGGCTTGGCAGGGGCGGCCTCCGCAGCGCGGGCGCGCCGCTCCGACCAGAGCGCGAAGCCGAGCCAGGCCAGCGCGAGCCCCATCGGCACCGCGGCGTAGCGCTGGATCGCGTGCGGGAGCAGCGCAGCCAGGGGGGTGAGCGCCGCCGCGACGGCCAGCAGCCCGGCCGGCCAGCGCGGCAGGACGCCGGCGCGGAACGTGGCGATGCCGAACAGCAGCCCGCCGAGCAGATACAGGATCGAGAGGATGGCGTATACCGCCGGCAATGCCCCGATGCCCATCTCGCCGGGGGAGCCATTGACGATCCCCAGGAAGCTGTCCACAAACGCCGGCGCGGCGGGTGCGAGCACCGGCAGGATGAACGCCTCGGCGAAGACATAGCCCGTCTGCAGCCACCACGAGAGGCTCAGCAGCAGAAAGCCGGCCAGACCGAGCCACCCGGCCTTCTCCGCCTGCCGGGCGTAGAGGCCCGCGATGCCGATGAGGAACAGGAGGCACATCGCCAGCTTCAAGGGCATGATGATCGCCCAGGCGGTGGTGGTGACGGACGCGAGCACGTCGGGCGGGTGGATCGGCTGGATGCCGGCGAAGATGATCCCGGCGCCCATCGCCGCGACGCCGCTCCAGCGGATGAGATTCCTGGCGTTCATGTGGTTTGCTCCTTTTTCTTACTGACAGGACTTACGCGGTGCTCCGCCCTGCTCCCGGGCTTGTTCACGCAGGCGCTCCGCCCTGCTCCCGGGCTTGTTCACGCAGGCGCTCCGCCCTGCTCCCGGGCAGGAGGGCCAGCGCCGGCCCTCCTGCACCACCCGCGCCAGGGCCTGCG
>ERZ777003.4380-NODE-4380-length-12006-cov-5.273701_pt1 | contig 12006 bp, 7 predicted proteins | sample MGYA00374956_ERZ777003 | MGnify/ENA primary metagenome ERZ777003 (study PRJEB29302, sample SAMN06268252) | bioreactor metagenome | isolation source: Joint BioEnergy Institute, California, USA | place: USA:Joint BioEnergy Institute, California, USA | collected... | reverse complement strand
CGCGCGTGGCGGAAGAACGGGGTGTTGATGGAGGCCGGCAGCACCAGCGTCACGGTCTGCTCCCGGCCCGAGACGTCGTCGCGGAAGGTGACCGTGGAACCGATGTTCACCACGTTCGACGGGACCTTCTGCGACGGCAGCACCGTGGCGCGGTCGATCTCGTGCAGGAGCCGCTCTGCCACTTCCGGCGACCGGCGCGCGGCAGCGCTGGCCAGGCCCTGCAGGCGGTCGACATAGGCTTCGTCGAGGATCACTCGGGGTTCGCCCGCGCCGTGGCGGGCCTCATGCTCCAGAGACATGGCTCTTTTCTTCCTTGGTTGTGGTCCCCGGCCCCTCGCGCGGGATCGTCGGGGAGTCGCGGCATCCGCCGCGCGGCCGCCGCAAGTGTTGTTGGTGTTGTGGGGGTGTCCCCGGACGGGACGGGCGGCCGCTCTCAGCCCGCCCGGGGGGGCGTGCCTGGGACGCAGGTGCCTTCGACAGGCAGGAACGTCTGTTGGTGTCCGGGCATCGACATGATTCCATCAGATGGGGAATGGCAGTCCGATGTCAACCCGCCTCAAACCGTCACCCCGGCACTGAAGCGGAGCCGCGCGCGCCGGGCGCCGGCGGTGACGATGCGATCGGCAATGATCGCGATGAAGGCGACCGCGAGCCCGGCGACGATGCCGCGGCCGGTGTCGGCCTTCGTCAGCGCGATATAGACTTCCTGGCCAAGGTCGCGGGTGCCGACCAGCGCGGTGATCACCACCATGGAGATCGCCAGCATGATCGTCTGGTTGATCCCGAGCAGGATCTCCGGCAGCGCCAGCGGCAGGCGGATGCGGAGGAGGATCTGGCCGCGGGTGCAGCCGGCGACGACGCCGGCCTCGATCAGCTCCGGGCTCACGCTGCGCAGGCCGTGCGCGGTGTAGCGCACGATGGGCGCCAGCGCGTAGAGCACGATCGCGACCAGGGCGGTAAAGTCGCCGACCCGGAACAGCATCACAACCGGGATCAGGTAGACGAAACTCGGCAGCGTCTGCAGCGTGTCCAGCACCACGCCGATCGCGCGGCTGGCCGCAGGGCTGATGCCGGCCAGCAGCCCGATGGGGAAGCCGATCACCATCGCCAGCAGCACGGCGGCGCCGCACAGATAGACGGTGATCATCGCCTTCTCCCACATCCCGGTGACCAGGATGAAGGCGGCCATCGCGAGGCAGCCGGCGGCGAGGCGCCAGCCGCCGGCCTTCCACGCGATCAGCGCGACCAGCAGCATCGCCCACGGCCAGGGCAGGCCGAGCAGGAACTGCCGGATCGGCAGCAGCAGCCAGGTCAGGATGAAGAGCTTGACCGCCTCGAGGTCGTCGAAGAAGCGGACGTTGATGTAGCTGATGGCGTCGTTCCAGAACGCACCGGTGGTGACCTCCCAGTCTGCGGGAAAGGCGTGCAGCGCCGGTGCCAGCTCCCCGGCCAGCGCGGTGGCGATCACGATCGCCAGCACGATCGCGCTGCGCGGGTAGCGCAGCAGGATGCTGGGGGGCCGGGTCTGCCGCGTCGCGGCCGGCCGCCGCCGCGCCAGTGCCTGGCTCAGCCGGTCGATGGCCACCGCCAGCACCACGATGGCAATGCCGGCCTCGAAGCCGCCGCCGATGTCGAGCCGCCTTAGCGAGGTCAGCACGTCGAAGCCAAGCCCGCCGGCCCCGATCATCGAGGCGATGATCACCATGTTGAGCGACAGCATGATGACCTGGTTGACGCCCAGCATCAGGCTTTCGCGCGCCGACGGCACCAGGATGCGCCACGTCATCTGCCCCCGGGTGCAGCCGGCCATGACGCCGAAGTCGCGGATTTCCGGATCGACGCTGCGCAGCGCGAGCGTCGTCACCCGCACCATCGGCGGCATGGCGTAGATGACGGTCGCAACCAGAGCCGAGACGGGGCCGAAGCCGAACAGGAACAGGACCGGCACCAGATAGGCGAAGATCGGGATCGTCTGCATCAGGTCCAGCACCGGGACCAGCGCCCGGTCGAACCGCGGATGCCGGTAGGCGAGGATGCCGAGAACGAGCCCGCCGCCGGCGCCGATCGGCACGGCGATCAGCACGGAGGCGAGCGTCACCATCGCGCTCTCCCACTGGCCGAACAGCGCGAGGTAGAGGAAGCAGGCGCCGACGATGGCCGCGAGCAGCCAGTCCCGGGCGTAGTGGCCGAGGGCGGCGACGCCGGCGGTGACCGCCAGCCAGCTCAGCGCTGGCACGACGGCGCCGCCGGTCGCGCCGCCGCCGAAGCCGGTGGACAGCAGCGCGAGCGCGAGACGATAGGGCTGCTCGATCGCCCAGGCGATGCCGCGGGTGACGTCGGTGAAGCCGACGGAGCCGATGGCCGCGTCCTCCAGCAGCCAGGCCATGGCTCCGGACACCGCCTTGGCGAGCGGCAGCTCCCAGCGCGACGGGTAGTCCACTGCCCAGTCGAAGCCGGCGGCCTCCAGCCAGTCCTTGTCGGTGAAGGCGAGGACGAGCGTCGCCGCCGCGAGCGCGAGCCAGCCGAGTGCGCGCCGCCGACGGTGGTGCATCTAGGGGGCGCCACCCTGACGAAGCAGCACCTGGATGACTGCGTCGCGGCCGATGGCGCCGACCACGCGCCCGTCGCCGTCAACCACGGGCCGCGGCGCTGGCGCGGCGATCACCTGCTCGGCGACCTCGGCGATGCGGGCGGCCGCTGGCACCGGCTCGCCGCTGCCGGCGGCGCCCGGCGCCATCACGGACGCGACCGACAGCACCTTGTCGCGCGGGATGTGGCGGGTGAACTTCTCCACGTAGTCGTTGGCCGGCGCCAGCACCAGCTCCTCCGGCGTCGCCACCTGGATCACCGCACCGTCCTTCATGATCGCGATCCGGTCGGCCAGGCGTACTGCTTCCTCGAAGTCGTGGGTGATGAAGACGATGGTCTTGTTCAGCATGCCCTGCAGCCGCAGGAACTCGTCCTGCATCTCGCGGCGGATCAGCGGGTCGAGGGCGGAGAACGGCTCGTCGAGGAACCACAGCTCCGGCTCGACCGCCAGCGAGCGGGCGATGCCGACCCGCTGCTGCTGCCCGCCGGAGAGCTCCCGCGGGTAGTAGCGCTCGCGTCCCGCGAGGCCGACCAGCTCGATCACCTGCCGGGCCCGCGCTTCTGCCGCCGGTCGCTTCACGCCCTGGATGCTGAGCGGGAAGGCCACGTTCTGCAGTACGGTCAGGTGCGGCAGCAGCGCGAAATGCTGGAACACCATGCCCATGCGGTGGCGGCGGATCTCGATCAGCTCGCGCTCGCTCGCCCGCAGCAGGTCGGTATCGTCCAGCAGCAGCGTGCCGGCGGTCGGCTCGATCAGGCGGGCGAGGCAGCGGACCAATGTGGACTTGCCGGAGCCCGACAGGCCCATGATGACGAAGATCTCACCATCCCGGATGTCGATGCTGACGTCGCGGACGGCGGCGATCACGCCTGCCGCCTCGATCGCGCCCTCGGGCGGCGGCAGGCCCCCGCGCAGAAGCTCCCCGGCCCGCGGGCCGTAGAGCTTCCACAGGTTCCGGCAGCTCAGTTTCGGCCGTGCCGGCATCGGCAGCCCTCCGGCGCCCCGGGCCGGCAGGTCAGGCCGGGTCTGCCCTCATTCGCCGATCCAGGCGCGCCAGCGGTCCTCGTTGGCCGCCATCCATGCGTCGACCACCGCTTCGATGTCCTTCCCCTCCAGATCGACGTCGGCCACCATGGCGCTCATCTCGTCGTTGCTGATGGTGTAGGCCTCGACGATCGCGTAGGCGCCGGGCCACTTCTCCTGCAGGCCGGCCCACGCCACCTTCCAGATCGGTCCGCGCGGCTTGCCGCAGTCGTAGGCGGCATCCGGGTTCACGCCCACCGACGGGTCGGTGTAGCACTCGGGCGTGTAGGGCGGGAATTCGACGAACTCGCCCTCGTAGCGCGAGGTGGACCAGTGCGGCACGTAGATCCAGAGGATGATCGGCGCCTGGCGCTGGTAGGCTGATTCAAGCTCTGCGAACAGCGCCGCGTCGGTGCCGGCGTGGACGACCACGAAGTCGAGGTCCAGCGCCTCCACCCGCTCCTCGTCGAAGCCGCCCCAGGTCACCGGCCCGCCCAGGTACCGGCCGCTCGGCGCCGTCTCCGGCGTCGCGAACTCCTCGGCGCAGTCCTTCAGGGCTTCCCAGTCGGGAAGCCCCGGGCAGCGCTCCTTCATGTACAGCGGGTACCACCACTCCTCGATGGCCTCGAGCCCGGTCGCGCCGACGTTCACCACCTGGCCGGTCGCGATCGCCTCGTCCATCGCCTCGCGGCCGGTCGTCTCCCAGATCTCGACCGCGAGGTGGAGGTCGCCGGTCTTCAGCCCGGCGAACTGGGCGAGGTAGTCGGCCTGGACGTACTCGACGTTGTAGCCCGCTTCCTGGAGCACGCGGCCCATGATCCGCGTATTGATCAGCTGGCCCGACCAGTCGTGCAGCGTGAGCTTGATCGGGTCCTCGGACTCGACTTGCGCCACGGCGCCGGTGGTCAAGAAAAGTCCGGACAGAAGCCCGGCCGCCGCGCGCAAACACATCTGCCTCATCTCGCCTCCCCCGGCTTTGCTCGATCCTGTTTTCTTGTGTGAAGTTCCCTTGCGAAGATTAGCGACCCGTCGTCGAAACTTGTCAACAGGGCCGGTCGGATCGCCGGCGCCGTTCAACGCCCGTCAACACAGGGACAACTGGCGGTCATGATCGCCCCGCCGCGGCGCCCCGGAATCCTTGCCGCCTTTCCTGCCTGCGCTGCCGGAGACCGGCGTCCCTGTCGTATCGCTCACGGACGCAGGGGCTGGTCGGGAAGGGGCGCCGCGCCGCCTCTGCCTCGCGGGTCCGGACGCGGTGCCGGTGGCGCGGTCGCTGCCGCCGGCGCGGCCTGCGGCGCGAGCCGCATGCGGACCAGGTCCGACAGCGACCGCGCCCCGGTCCGCCGCATCACGGCGGCGCGGTGGTTCTCCACCGTGCGCTGGCTGATGTTCAGCCGGGCGGCGATCTCCTTGTTGGCGTGCCCCTCGACCACCAGGTCCATCACCTGCATCTGGCGCGGGGTGAGGTCGAAGATCCGCGGCGGCGCGGCGTCGGCCGCGATGCCTGCGCGGCCCCGGGCGGCGGCGCAGGCGCGGTCGATGGCCTCGACGAGCTGGCTGACGCTGACCGGCTTCTCGAGGAAGTCGGTGGCGCCGGCCTGCATCGCCCGCACCGCCATCCGTACGTCGCCGGCGCCGGTGATCATGATGAAGGGCAGGGGGCAGCCGTCGCGGCGCAGCCGCTCGATCAGGCTGAACCCGTCGGTCCCGGGCATCCGCGCGTCCACGATCAGGCATTCCGGGTCCAGACGCGGGAAGGCAGCGAGGAAGGCAGCGACGCTGGTGAAGCTGACGGCGTCCATCCCGGCCGTCTCCAGCGCCGACCCGATCGCGCGAAGCACGGCGCCGTCGTCGTCGATCAGGCACACCCGATGCCCCGCCTGCGGTGCCGTCGCGGGCGCCGGTTCAGGCGCCCTCGTCCGTGGCTCCGCCGGCGTCCGACGGGGAGTGCTGTCCGCGGGCGGCACGAGCACGATGCAGGTCGGCCCGGAGTCGGGCCCGGCGGCGATTTCGACGCCGAGGATGCGGGCGAGCCGCAGGCAGGTGTCCGGCAGGGGCTCGGCGACCATCACAGCGGCCGCTCCGCCGCCCCGGGCGGCGGGCCCGGGCGTGCGCCACAGCTCGAGGCGGAGGTCCGATCCGCGCCGCCGGACCCCCACCAGCAGCCGGCCGCCGTTCGCCTGTCGCAGGGCGTGGAACGCCAGCATGCGGACCAGGCCGGTGAACAGGCCGGGGTCGGTGCGCACGGGGGCGGAACAGCGGACCATCCGGCACTCGATGCCCCTGGCCGCGGCGTGATAGCCGAACTCGAGGCGGAGCGGGGCCAGGATGTCGGCCAGGGAGACCTCCTGCCCCAGCTCGGGGGTCGGGCCGGTGCCGGCAAGTTCCATCTGCAGGAACAGCGCACCGAGCGTGCCGGAGACCGCCTCGGCCGCTTCCTCCAGCCGGTTGAGCAGTGCGAGGTCGCCGGGGTGTGCGGAGCGACGGCGCAGCACGCCGTGCAGGAGCCGCAGCGTCTGCAGCGGCTGCAGCACCTCGTGCCGCATCTCGCTCACCTGCGTGCGGGAGGCGACCGGCGGGTCCGGCTCCGGGGTGGCGGTGGTGGCGCTGTAGCTGATCACCACGCCGTCGACCGACCGGTCGCGCGCCCGGCGCGGGACGATGCGCCTGTTGTACCGGCTGCCCTGGACCATGACGCTGCCCGCCCGTTCGGGCGCTGCGCCGGACAGCACGGCGAGGATGTCGTCCTCCAGCGCCGGGTCTTCCACGCCGAGACCCAGCTCGGCGAACGGCCGCCCCACGTCGGACGACAGCACGCGGAACAGGCTCTCCGCCGGGGGGCTGAAGAACTCGACCTGCAGCGCGCGGTCCAGCAGGAAGGTCGCCACCGGCGAACTGTAGAGGATGTCGCGCAGGATATCGGACGAGCGCTGACGGGCGCCGCGCGCCGCCTCGACCTCCTGTCGCAGCATCCGCGCCTGCGACTGGACGAGCTGCAGCTCCGACCGCGCGGCTGCCAGCTGCTCCCGGAGCTGATCGACCTGCCCGGCGGGCGCGAGCCGGTCACCGGATACATGCATCGTGGCGCATCCCAAACATCATGGACCTTCCGCACGGAAGGCCGTGTCTCACAACGATCAGGATGCGGGGCTTGTCGCTGCTCCCCGCTTGCCCAAGCCCGTCCATTCCGCGCCTCCCCGGCCTGCTCCGGTCATGTCCGGCACAGGTCCGGACGGCCCGGTGGCAGCCGTGGTCCCCCCCCCTGGCAACCCCCGACTGGCAGACGCTCGGGAGCGGCTCCTCACGAACCGCTCGATTCTTATGGGCCCGGTCAGGATTGGCTCATGAAGCTTTGGACACCGCCCGGCAATGGAAGTGTCCGAAAACCCTGTCACAGCCCCTGTTGCACAAGTAGTTGTACGTGAAGCCGGACGGATACCAGTCCGCAAAACTACTCATGCCTGGCGGTCCGCGGCGCGGGGGAGGCTACCTACCCACGTATGCCCGGGGGCAAGGCTACGGGACCAAAACCTCCCGACGTGCGGTCAGCGTCCCGTCCCGTCGCCAGCCGCAGGATTCCCCGTGAAGGTACGCAGGGTCCTTCGAAAGAGGCAGGTAGTTTCCGGGGCTTGGGAGCGCCTGCCTGCATTGGTATGACCGCCGGTACCCGATCGGGCGCAAATCTTACCATCCGTTAGTCCCGCACAACGAGAGCGAGCACAGCCACACAAGCCAGCGACGCACCAGAAGAGGCGGCATCAAGCAGGGCCGCCCGCATCTGCCTCCCACCACAGGAATACGCGGCCATCAGGCCCGTTGCGTTCGGAGTAGGGCATGAACATTGCTATCTTTGGCGTCGGCTATGTTGGTTCGGTGAGCGCGGCCTGTCTGGCCGAGCAGGGCAACACTGTCGTTCTGGTCGATGTCGATCCTGCCAAGGTCGATTCCATCAACGGCGGCCGCGCGCCGATTGCCGAGCCCGGCCTGGCGGACCTGATCGCCGTCAACGTTGCCCGCGGCCGGCTGAAGGCCACGCAGGATGTCGCCGCGGCAGTGGCGGAGACGGAGCTCTGCCTGATCTGCGTGGGGACGCCCAGCGACGCCGGCGGCGACCTCGACCTCACCTTCGTGCGCCAGGTCTGCGGCCAGATCGGCGCCGCCCTCGCCGGCATCAACCGCTACTACTCCGTCGTCGTGCGCAGCACGATGCTGCCGGGCTCGATGCACGGCACCGTGATCCCGTGCCTGGAGCGGGCCTCGGGGCTCAAGGCCGGCGAGGGGTTCGGCGTCGCGATCTACCCCGAATTCCTCCGCGAGAGCACCGCGATCGAGGACTTCCATCACCCTGCACTGATCCTGCTCGGCATCCACGACGAGCGCACCCGCGACCGGCTGCGCGCGCTCAACGCGCCGCTGACGGCGCCCGAGGTGATGACCGACATCGGCACCGCCGAGGCCGTGAAATACACCAACAACGCCTGGCACGCGGCCAAGGTCGCCTTCGCCAACGAGGTCGGGAACATCTGCAAGTCGGCCGGGATCGACGGCCACAAGGTGATGGAGATCCTGTGCCAGGACCGGCGGCTGAACATTTCCGGCGCCTACCTCAAGCCGGGCTTCGCCTTCGGCGGCTCCTGCCTGCCCAAGGACCTGCGGGCGCTGATCGCGCTCGGCCGGCGCAACCGCGTGAAGACGCCGGTGTTCGAATCGCTGCTCCAGGCCAACGAGCTGCAGATCGAGCGGGCGCTGGAGATGGTGCTCAGCACCGGCCGCTCGCGGGTCGGCCTGCTCGGCCTCACCTTCAAGTCCGACACCGACGACCTGCGGGAAAGCCCCCTGCTGGCGCTCGCCGAGCGCATGGTCGGCAGCGGTCTCGAGGTCCGGATCTTCGACCGGAACGTCCGACCGGCCAACGGCCATGCCAATGGCGGCGGCAACGGCAGGGCCAACGGCCCCGGCAACGGTGCCGGCCACGGCCCGTACCACGATCCCCGGCTCGGCAGGCTCGCGATGTGCCTGACCGAATCACTCGACGACCTGTACGCGCACGCGGACGTCATCGTCGTCGGCAACAAGGCGCCCGAGTTCATGGACGTGACCGAGCAGCTGCGGGCCGGGAAGGAGGTCATCGACCTGGTGCGGATCAACGCCTCCCTCACCAGCAGCGGCGGCTATCACGGCATCTGCTGGTAGCCGGCTCCGGGCCCGCGCGGTGCTCCCGATGCTGCCAACATCCCGTGCGAGGCCCGACGGCGGGCGACCGTCGCGCCAGCAGGCCGGCGCCGGCCGGCTCCCCAGGCAGGGCCTCTGGTTCCACTTCCTCTACGTGACGACCCTCGGCTGGCTGGTGCTGCAGCTGCCGCCGGTGATGCTGGACTCCCGCTCGCAGCAATTCGTGCTGATCGTCGGCATCGTCGGGCTGTGGCGCTATTCCTGGGGCGGCGTCCACCTCGTGCGCTCGCTGATCTACCGCAGGATCGTGTTCCCGCGCTGGCGGGCGCAGGCGGATGCGCTCGGCGACACGGCGCGGCCCGGCCACCTCTACCTGCTGGTGACCAGCTTCCGCATCCCGACCGGGACGACGCGGGACGTCTATGCCTCGGTGATCGAGGAGGCGATCCGCTACGGGGCGCCGACCACCATCGTGGCGTCGCTGGTCGAGATGGCGGACGAGCGGCTGGTCAAGGAGCTGTTCCGCAGCTACAGCCCGCCGCCCCACGTCAGGCTGACGCTGGTCCGGCTGCACGGCACCGGCAAGCGCGACGGCCTTGCCTGCGCCTTCCGCGCCATCTCCCGCGAGCATCCGCCGGAAGGTTTCCTGGTGGCGGTGATCGACGGCGACAGCCTGCTGACGCCCGGCCTGCTCGCGAAGTGCGTGCCCTTCTTCCGCATGCGGCCCCGGCTGGGGGCGCTGACCACCGACGAGGTGTGCGAGGTCGAGGGCTCCCGGATCTTCCGCAACTGGTATGCGCTGCGCTTCGCCCAGCGTCACATCGCGATGTCGTCGGTGTCGCTGTCCCGGCGGGTGCTGACGCTGACCGGCCGGATGTCGATGTTCCGCGGGGCACTGCTGACGGATCCGAGCTTCATCGCGCGCGTCGAGCTCGACTGGATCGACCACTGGCGCCTCGGCCGCTTCCGCTTCCTCACCGGCGACGACAAGTCGACCTGGTACTGGATGCTGCAGAACGGCCACGAGATGATCTACGTGCCGGACGTGAAGGTGCTCACCATCGAGACGCCGCCGGACCCCAGCTTCCTGGTTTCGTCGCGGACACTGATGCGGCGCTGGTTCGGCAACATGCTGCGCACCAACGCGCGCGCGGTCGCGCTTGGCCCGCGGCCGATGGGGCTGTTCACGTGGTGGTGCATCGTGGATCAGCGGCTGTCGATCTGGACCACACTGATCGGTCCCGCCGGCGTCGTGCTCGCCACCGTCGCGGTCACGCCCTTCGCCCCCTTCTACTACCTGTGCTGGATCGGCTTCACCCGCTACCTGCTGACGCTGAGCCTGCTCACCGCCAGACCGGCCGTCTCCGCCGCGTACCCCTTCCTGCTCTACTACAATCAGCTGATGGGAGCGCTGGTAAAATCGAAGATCATCTTCCAGCTCGACCGGCAGAGATGGACGCGCCAGAACACGACGCTCGATCGTGGTCTGTCCCGGTGGCAGGAAGGGTTCAGCCGGACCGTCGCCTCTTCGCTGCAGTTTGCCTCGATCGGCACGCTGTTTTTTGTCGTTGCCCTTCTCATTCACGTCATTGACTGGCCGGACCCCCTGTTCTGGGCGTCCAAGGTGGGGCTTTAACATCATGAGCATTGCCGATACCACGACGCCGCGGATCATCCACGACACGGAACGTCAGCGGCAGTTCGCCCGCCTGCGCGTGCCGCTGTCGATCAGGATCGCCGGCCAGCGCTACGACGTCATCGACTGGTCGGTCGGCGGCATCTCGGTGCGGTCCGAGAACCTGAACCTGACGGTCGGCAACACCTATTCCGGCCGCATCGTACTGCCGTTCGACGAGTTCGAGGTCGAGCTCAAGGTCCGTTTCGAAGTCTGCTACACCAGCCCCGACGGCCCGCGCATGGGCTGCCGACTTGTGGACCAGAGCCCGACCCAGCTCGCGATCCTGCAGTATCTGGTCCGCGCCTACATCGCCGGCGAGATCGTGCACATGGGCGACATCATGAACGTCGTCCAGCGTGGCGCCGGGGCCTCCGCGCGGGAGCTGCCCAGGCTCTCGCCACGGGAAGCGGCGCGGCTGCGGGCGCGCCGGTGGATGATCGGCGGCGCCATCGTGGCCGCCTGCCTCGCGATGCTGCTGCTGTTCGGGGCGAGCATCTACCAGCGGCTCTACGTCATCGACGCCCGCAGCGGCGTGGTCACCACCGACCTGATCCAGATCGCGGCGCCGCAGGGTGGCCGCCTCGCCTACGGCGCCGAGGTCGGCGACGGCTTCGTCACCGCCGGCGGGCTGCTGGCGACCGTCACCACCCCCGGCGGCACCGCCTACTTCGTCGAGAGCCCGTGCGACTGCCGCGTCGTCGACGTGCTCAGCACCGACGACAGCCAGGTCGGCGTCGGCACCAACCTGCTGCTGCTCGCGCCCGAGAGTGCGGCGGTCCGGGTCAGCGCGCTCGTTCCCTACGAAGATGCGCTCCGGCTGCAGGAGGGCATGGCCGCGGAGCTGGTCTACTCCGCGGTCGACGGGCGCCACGACGGCGTGATCGAGACGGTCGACATCCGCCGCCAGCTCTCGGCGCTGGGACAGCCGCTGCTGGACGACACGGCGGTGATTTCCGCCGAGGTCACCATCGTGCCGGCGGAGCCGCCGACCACCGCGTGGGTGGGCAAGCCGGTGGCGGTGACGTTCGACGTGTTCGGCACCAGCTGGCTCGGCCGGCTGCTGGGTGCGGGGACCTGAACCACAACAGACGCAACCGGCCGCGCTGGGGAGCGATGGGACGATGATCGTGGACTTGAGGCCAGTCATTCTGTGCGGCGGCAGCGGGACGCGGCTCTGGCCGCTGTCGAACCAGACGAAGCCGAAGCAGTTCCACAACCTGCTCGGGGACCAGTCGCTGCTGCAGCTCACGGTGCTGCGGGCGACGGCGCTGACCGCGCGGACGCCGGTGATCGTCACCAGCGCCCGCCACGTCCCGCTGGTCCAGCGCCAGCTCGGGGATATCGGAGTCGAGCCGGCCTGCATCATCGCCGAGCCCCATGCCCGCAACACCGCGCCCGGCATCGCGCTCGCCGCGCAGTGGCTGCGCCGGAACGAGGACGACCTGCCGATGTGGGTGCTGCCCTCCGACCATCGCATCGCCGACGTCGCCGCGCTGCGGGTGGCGGCCGACGACGCCTGCCGGTCCGCCCGCAAGGGCTATCT
>ERZ777003.4378-NODE-4378-length-12009-cov-12.512883_pt1 | contig 12009 bp, 6 predicted proteins | sample MGYA00374956_ERZ777003 | MGnify/ENA primary metagenome ERZ777003 (study PRJEB29302, sample SAMN06268252) | bioreactor metagenome | isolation source: Joint BioEnergy Institute, California, USA | place: USA:Joint BioEnergy Institute, California, USA | collected... | reverse complement strand
AATTCTTCTACTCCCACCTGTTTCAACACCCGGGGATCCCCAAAAGCGAAGGCATCCGGAATGAACGGTGGATGTATGCCAGATACATCGAAACAGACCCGCTTTATGAGGAGCTGTATGACCTCCGAAGGGATCCGTTCGAGGAGCACAACCTTGCGCACGACAGCTCGGCATCAGAGCAGCTACAGGCGATGCGCAAGCGGTGGCAGGCGTGGCGGGACGCCCTTGCCCGATGGAGCCCGGATGTTTCCTGGCAGGATCCGCCTCTTTCCTGATACCGGCCCGGATTGGGATCGGATATGCTGATCTGCTGAGCTTGACTTCCTGGAACAGGGGGAGACGGAAAATGGGAAGCCTTTTGACACGAGTCCTTCGAAGCGCTGTTCTGACGGCCTGCCTGGCCGCGTGCGCCTCAGCCCGCGTGCAATTGCCGGCGTTGCTCTCCGACCATATGCTGCTTCAGCGGGACACTCCAATCAGAATCTGGGGGAAAGCGGATCCCGGAGAGCAGGTCGCCGTGGAGTTCCGCGGCGAGACCGCGCGCGCCACGGCCGACGATATCGGCCGCTGGAGTGTCTTCCTCTCCCCCGCCCCCGCCGGTGGCCCCTACGAGATGACCGTCCGCGGGTCCAACGCGATCACGTTGCGAAACATTCTCGTGGGAGAGGTCTGGGTGGCGTCGGGCCAGTCCAACATGGCCTGGACAGTAAAGGCATCAAACAACGCCAGTGAGGAGATCCGGGCAGCGAATTACCCGAAGATCCGCCTTTTCCGTGTGGCGTTGAAGTCATCAGACGTCCCGCTCGATGACGTGACCGGCACGTGGAAGGAGTGCAGTCCGGACACAGTCGGGGATTTTTCCGCTGTCGGGTACTACTTCGCGCGCCACTTGCACCAGAAGCTGAATGTTCCAGTCGGGGTGATTCAATCGGCCTGGGGCGGAACGCCCGCGGACGCGTGGACGAGCCTCGGAGCACTCGCTTCCGATCCTGCCCTGACGCCCGCATTTTCCGATTGGGCCCGCATGCTGGCTTCCTATCCGCAGGCGACAGCCCGTCACGCCATTGCTCTGAAGAGGTGGGAGGAGGCAGCGGCGGAGGCAAAGGCCGAGGGGAGACAGGCGCCGCCGCGGCCCAATCCGCCGGTTGGCCCGGGAAGCCATTGGATGCCCGGAGGGCTTTACAACGCGATGATCGCTCCACTGACGCCCTACGCGATCCGGGGAGCGATCTGGTATCAGGGGGAATCGAATACGGGCCCGACCCGAGCGCCCATTTATGCACGTCTCTTCCAGACGATGATCCGGGACTGGCGCAGGGCCTGGGGGCAGGGAGACTTCCCGTTTCTTTTCGTGCAGCTTGCAAACTTCGGCAAAACGGCCTCGGGGAGCCAATGGCCCGAGGTACGCGAAGCCCAGCTGGACACGCTCTCGCTTGCAAAGACCGGGATGGCCGTGACCATTGACATCGGAAACCCCAACGACATTCACCCCACCAACAAGCAGGACGTCGGACTGCGGCTTGGCTTGGCTGCCCGCGCCATTGCTTACGGAGAAAACATCGTTTACAGCGGTCCGATCTTCCGTTCTGCCGCACCGATGGAAGGCGCCCTCCGCCTTCACTTCGATTTTGCGGGTAGCGGCTTGCAGGCCAAAGGAGGAGCCCTCAAGGGATTCGAGGTGGCGGGAGCGGATGGCAAGTTCGTGACCGCGGACGCCCGAATCGACGGCTCCACCGTCATTGTCAGCAGCAGCGCCGTACCGAAGCCCGTTGCAGCGCGCTACGGGTGGTCGGATGCTCCCGAGTGCAACCTCTATAACGCCGAGGGGCTTCCTGCCTCTCCGTTCCGGACGCGTTAATTCTTCCGGTTCTGTCACAGGGGCGCCCTCCGATTCGTCCTCCCGTTCAGGAGGCGGAAGAATTATGAGAGTTTTCGTTGCCGGAGCAGGAGGAACGTTAGGGCTGCCCCTTGTCAGAGAGTTAGTGCGCGCCGGACACGAGGTAATCGGCCTGACGCGATCGGCGGCGAAGCGGGCGCTGATTGAAGAAAGGGGTGCACGCGCAATCGTTGCGGACGCACTGGAGGAAGACGCAGTCAGCCGAGCTATCGAGGCGACCCGCCCCTCGCATGTCGTTAACCTCCTGACCGCGCTACCGCACACCCCCGCCTTGCGCCCGCGGGATTATCGGGCCACGAATGAGCTCCGGATTAAGGGCTCCGCGTACCTGTTGAAGGCTGCAATCCGCGCCGGAGCGCGGCGAGTCGTCGCCGAATCCTTTGCGGCGGCGGTAGGACGGCCGCAAGCATGCCGTCCGCTCACCGAGGCCGACCCGCTCGGGCCTGTTCCGCCGCAAGACCCGATGCGAGAGACCATCCTCGCATTGCGCTCGCTCGAGGAACAGCACGCCGAAGCCCGCAAACGCAAGCAAATCGAGACTACAGTCCTCCGGTATGCTTTCTTCTACGGCCCCGGCGTAGGTTCGACAAAGGCGCTGCTCGACGGCCTGCGCGCAGGCAAAATCTTCATGCCAAAGCACGCAACCGGCCTTGCTTCGTGGATTCACATCGACGATGCTGTCTCATCGACGATGGCTGCCCTCGAGCATCCACGGCCCGCCCCGCTCTATCACATCGCCGACGATCAGCCCCTCACTCCGGATGGCGCGCTCGCCTGCGTGTCCCGTGTTCTTGGCCTGCGGCCGCCCCGGTCTCTGCCAGCCTGGCTTCTGAAGTGGATGGCGCCGGTATTCGTAAGTTTGATCTCCGCGCATCTGGCTTTGAGCAACGAGAAGGCAAAACGAGAACTCAACTGGCGGTTGGCCTATCCGACCCTCTCGTCCGGTCTTGCTCAACTGGCCGCCTCAACCGGGAGGGCCGCTTGATTTCAGCTCAGCGTTTCGAGGAGTTGCGCCCTTATCTCTTCTCTATCGCATATCGAATGCTTGGCAGCGCTACCGAAGCTGAAGACGTCATTCAGGACGCCTGGCTGCGGGTGGACAAGACGCCGCCAGGCCTCGTCTCCGAGCGCGCCTGGCTCTCGACGGTCGTAACGCGGCTGTGCCTCGACCGGCTGAAGTCCGCCAGAGCTTCCCGCGAAGAATACGTGGGGCCGTGGCTGCCGGAACCGGTTCTGCTCGACGCGGTGCCCGCGCCAGAGTCTGAAGTGCTCCGCCGGGAGTCCATTACCGTAGCGTTTCTCGTTTTGCTCGAGACGTTGTCCCCAACCGAGCGAGCGGCGTTTCTGCTCGGGGAGATTTTTGACTACGACTACGCGGACATCGCGAGGATTTTAGATACCAGCGAGGCCGCCGTACGTCAACTGGTTCACCGCGCCAAGGAGCGCCTTACGCAGGGCAAGCGGCGGTTCACTGCAAGCCCTGAGCGCCAGCGTGAGATCGTGCGCCGCTTCCTGTCTGCCGCTCAGGAGGGCGATCTCGAGGGATTGGAAGTTCTGCTCGCTGAGCATGCGACGTTTACGGCAGACGGCGGAGGCAAAGTCGCGGCAGCGAAGCGCGTGGTGGAAGGCGCAGCGGCAATCGCCAAGCTGTTCGTCGGACTTCGTCAAAAGGCCGTCAAAGACCTAAGCGCCTGGCATGTGGAGATCTCCGAGGTGAACGGTGAACCCGCCGTGCTTGTGTTTGTGCAGGGCCAGCTCGACACCGTGTTCATCCTCTCGATCCAAGACCGGATTCATTCGATTCATGCCATCCGCAACCCGGATAAGCTCCGATGGCTCGAGCAGCGCCTCCCCTCATCCGTCCGGAATCGAACCGTTTAACGAAAGCTGAGGCGGTCGGGGCGCTTCTCCCCAAGGCATCAAACCGATTCGGATCCGTAACACCTTTTCCCCTTTTCCGTTAGAGGCTTGCATTGCAAGAGGCTTGCCGAAGTATTGACAGCGAATACATAATCATATATGGTCGATAGGATTAGTAGGGTACTTTGCTCCGGCGAGGACCAGGGCTTCCCTTCTGACTATTGATGGTGATCATGTCATGAGAAAACTCCCCTTCTTATTCGTTGCATTCGTTGTCTTTGCATCCGCTCTCTTAACGGTGGGAGCGGTGCCGCTTTGCGCACAGACTGGCTCGATCACCGGTCGCGTCGTCGATTCCTCCGGCGCAGCCGTCGCCGGGGCGACACTCACCCTTCGAAACACTGCAACAGGCGCTCAACGTGTCGCACAGTCCAACGAAGCCGGACTGTATACGTTTCCCCTTCTTTCGCCTGGCAATTACGAGGTGACCGCTGAGCATAGCGGATTCAAGTCCGTGATTCGCAGTACCGCCCTCGCTGTGGACCAGCGAGCAGAGCTGGATTTCACGCTCGAGGTAGGCGCAGTATCGGAACGCGTCGAGGTCACCGCTCAGGCTTTGCAGCTCAACACCGTCGAGGCAAGCCAGGGACAGGTCATCGACAACAAGCGCATTGTCGAGATGCCGTTGAACGGCCGCTACTACGGAGATCTTGCGCTTTTGTCGGCAGGCACCGTTCCCTCAGCCCCAGGTAGCCGCTTTGGCGGCTTCAGCTCCGGCGGCCAGCGTGTCACGCAGAATAACTACCTCCTTGACGGCATTGACAACAACTCTGTTGAACTCGCTGGCGCTGGACGCCGCGCCGAGATGGTGCAGCCTTCGGTCGACGCAGTGCAGGAATTCAAGGTGCAGACGAACGCCTATGCCGCCGAATTCGGGCGGGCGATGGGCTCCGTCGTCAACTTAACGTTGAAGTCGGGGACCAATGAGCTCCATGGCTCTGCCTTCGAATTCCTGCGGAATGAGAAGCTGGACGCGCGGAATTACTTTACGCCCGCCGAGGCCGAAAAGCCGCCGTTCAAGCGGAACCAGTACGGCTTCTCGATCGGCGGGCCGGTCATCATTCCCAAACTGTGGAACGGGCGCAACCGGACGTTCTTCTTTGGCGACTACGAAGGAACGCGCATCCGGGAAACAGGCACCATCATCAGCACGATTCCAACCATGCGGATGCGATCCGGCGATTTTGGCGAGCTGGCGCCCAAGCAGATCAAGGATCCGACCACACAGCAGCCGTTCGCAAACAACGTCATTCCCGCTTCGCGAATCGACCCTGTGGCGCAGCGCCTGATCCGTCTCTACCCTGAGCCGATGACTTCGGGCCTTGCCTCGAACTACACATACCTGTCGCCGCGCAATCAGGATGTCGACAAGTGGGACGTGCGAATCGACCAGAACCTCGGCAGCCAGGATACGGCGTTCTGGCGTTTGAGCAAGCAGGATGTGAATGTCCCGGACACCCCCTCGCTGCCCGCGCCAGCCTATGGCGGCGGCAACCTAGACTACATCACGGAGGGATACAACACAGGCGCAGGCTGGAACCATATCTTCAGTCCCACTCTGCTCGCCTCCGTTCGGGCAGGATGGAACTTCACCCTCTTCAAGCGCAACAATCCCGCCTCAACAAATGGCGCATTCCTGAATCAGGAGTACGGCATTAAAGGCGGCGATAATACGATCCCGGGCGGATTTTCCCAGTTGTCAATCACGGGCTACCGCGCGCTCGGAATCGGAGGATTCAATCCCGTTGATCGCGATTCCCAGAACCGGCAGCTCTCAGGCGATCTGACCTGGATCAAATCGCGCCACACGTTTAAGTTCGGAGCGGGATTCCTGAGATCGCAGAACAACATACTGAGCTCGCGCAACTCCGTGGGCAACTATACCTTCAACTCCCAATACACGAACGACGGCGCTGCCGATTTCCTGCTTGGGTATGCGAGCGCGTGGGCTTGGAACACGCCTGTGAACGTGCAGCTTCGCACTTATAATCTCAGCTTCTTTGCTCAGGATGACTGGAAAATCTCCGACCGGCTGACAATCAACCTCGGCTTGCGCTACGAGGTTTCTCCGCCGTGGGTCGAGAAGTACAACAAGATGGGGACCTTCGATCTGGACACGTCGCCCGCAAGCCCAAGCCTAGTCTATGCGAGCGACGGTTCCCGGGAAGATCGCGCCCTGATCGCCACGGACACGAACAACTTCATGCCGCGCATCGGCTTTGCGTACCGCTTGAATGAAGCCACGGTGATCCGGTCCGGCTATGGCATCTTCTATTCGTACATGGAACCATTCGGCGATAACGAATTCCTGATCGGCAATCCTCCCTTTGCCTACGGCGTAACCCTCGCCGGCAGCACAGCCAATCCCGCCGTTGTGCTCGCCGACGGACCGCCAGAGGGAGCCACCGATTTAACCCGTGCGACCAGCTTGCAATTCAGCTCTTACGAGCGCAATCCAAAGCTGTCCTCGGCGCACCAGTGGAACTTCAACATTCAGCATCAACTTGCGTCGGACTGGTTGATTGAAGTCGGATACAGCGGGTCGCGCGGCTTGCATCTGCTCCGGCAGTACGACGGGAACTTTTCCCCTCCGGCGCCCGGCAATCTGAACAGTAAGCGCCTGTATCAATCCATAGAAATCCCGGGTACAGGAATCATTGCATCACCGCTCGGCGCTGTTTACAGTCACAGGTTCGATGGCAACTCTTCTTACCATGCCCTGATTACGAAGGTCGAAAAGCGCTTCTCTCAGGGCTTCACTCTCCTCGGCTCGTACACATTCTCAAAGGCACTGGGCGATACGTGCGGCGGCGCGGCGCAGGGTAACACCACTGGCTGCGGCTACCAGGACGTCCGCAACCTTCGCATCGAGAAGTCCGTGGACAATCAGGACGTACCGCACAGGTTCGTGGCCAGCGGTCTCTATGATCTTCCGTTTGGCAAGGGACGCCGGTTCGGAGGATCCGCGCATCCGCTGATCGAGGCCGTCCTCGGCGGCTGGACCGTGGGAAGCATCGTGACGGCGTCGAGCGGGCTGCCGTTCAGCCCGACTGTGACCGGTAATCCTGCAAACACCGGCACGATTAACATCGTGAACCGCCCGGATGTCGTGGGAGATCCTTACGCGTCGGGGCGAACCGTCGCGCGTGACTTCGACACAAGCGCCTTTGAAAGACCCGAGGCGTTCACCATCGGAAACGCCGGCCGGAACATTCTCCGGCAGCGCGGCATGTTCAACTGGGACTTCTCAGCTTTGAAATCCTGGCAGATTCAGGAGAGGCTCAGGCTGCAGTTCCGGTTCGAGGCGTTTCACTTCTCCAACACGCCGCGTTTCGGAACACCCGGCAACACGCTGGGCGCTGCAAACTTTGGGCAGATCACAAGCGCCGATACTCCTCGTAACCTGCAGTTCGGCCTGAAGCTCCTCTGGTAGAAGCCCGGAAGAAGACCGGTGACTCGCAGGAGTCACCGGTCCGTTGCTTCGTCCCGCCCGTAGATATGAAGCAACTCGCTTGCTACCTCGCGCAGGCGCCGCCGTTCGCGCCGGCTCGTGTTGCGCAAATGCAGGTAGGCTTCCTGCTCGCTCATCTGACGCTCCCGCTGAAGGAGCGCCTTTGCGCGGTTCAGCAGTTGCCGGTCGCGCACCTGTTCCTGCAATAGCTCGAGCTGCCGCCGGAAGAGCAAGGCGCTATCCGTCGTCTCCAGAACGCGTTGCACGTGGCGGTTCACCAGGTCCGCTATCGCGTTCGACTGCTGAGCCTCGGTGAGGAATCCGCTCGTACGGTCCGCAATCTTGAGATCCGCGAGCTCGGCTTCGAGTGCCGCGATCCGCAGAGCCATGTCCGTTGCGGACTCCACCTGCTGGCTCCGGGCGAGCAAAGCCGTAACAGACAAAGCGAGCGCAGCGATGCCGTCGAGGGAGACCGCCTCTGCTCGATCCACGCTTCTCCACCCCGCCGTCAGAACGCCAGCCAGCTTCTCGCCTGTTCGCAGCGGAGCAATCACAACGCGGTTCAGTTCGTTGAGGACCACCTCCGGAAACCAGCCTACGCACTCATCCGAGAAAGGGGCTTCCATCTCCTTGAGCCCCTTCAATTCCCCAATCCATGCCGCGGCTTCCGGCGGCAGTTCCACCGTTTCGGCATCGGTGCGCGTCTTCCGGTCGCCCGCGCATGCGCGAAGCGTGAAGGCGCGCCTAGCTTCCCTGTATTCAAACAAGTAAGCAACGTCTGCCTTGTACTGGCACACGATCATGTCGAGAATCAGGCGCAGACTGCGTGCAAATGGCGCTTGTTCGTTCTTCATACCGTCAAAGTCAAGCCTGACATCCGCAGCTCCCTGAGGCTGCGAGCCTCTGTGTAGAAATCTCCATCAATTCCCTTGTCCATCGAGAAACTGCACGGCTACTGGCAGCGGCATAGCGAAGGAGACCCGGCCTGCGTCGAGGGGGTTATGACCGGGCAGTCTTAACGTAATCCGATGGATATTCCCTGTGAGACCTGGTACTTCCGCGATTTCGACTCATCCCCGGCCTGCCGCGGCGAACCCTGCCGTCGTCCGGCAGCTACGAACAGGCTGAGGCGCAACAACGGCTCCGAAGGTTCTGAAACTGAATCGGCGCGGTTGTCGTACGGAGCATTTGAACCCCAGGATACTGGGACCGCGAGTGCGTGTCAACACTTTTTCTACTTATCCTATAGACCAACTTATTAGCAATGGGAACAATCACTTAGGGCCGATATGAACATTTTTCTATTGACAGGCTGAATCCAATCACCGTATTCTCCATCGAAGTAGTATACTGACCGTTCCTCGTTAGCTTTCCTGAACGGATTCCAGTCCCCCCGCGCCAGGCAACCGCACGGTTGGACAGCAAATTCCTCGATTCCGAAGAACGGGTGAGCCTTGCTGGCGCCCGCATTTGTTTGGGAGAGCATTCATGTACCGCTTCAGATTCAGAAGCTCGGCAGCAGCAGCCGCTGTCTTCGCCGCAGCGATTGCAGCCTACGGGCAGCAGACAGCAACCCTCACAGGCACAATCCGCGATACCAGCCAGGCGGTGATTGAAGCCGCAGTTGTCAAAGCGACGAACGTCAACACGGGTGAAGTATTCAGCGGCGTCACCACCGCAGACGGCATTTACACAATTCCTCTCATCAAACCCGGCGACTACAAGGTGAGCGCCGAAGCACAGGGCTTCAAGCAGTTTCAACAGACGGGCGTACGGCTCGAGACAGGAGCAACCGTCAGGATTGATTTCACGCTGGAAGTCGGGGCAGTGGCGGAGACGGTCACAGTGGAAGCATCGGCGCCGCTGCTGAACACCGATACCTCGTCTGTCGGTTCTGTTGTCCGCAATAGCACGATTGCGAACATGCCGCTGATCGACCGCCGCGCCGCACAGCTCGCAAAGCTGAACGGGTTTGTCGTGCAGAACGGAAACGGTTCGAACTTCGCCATGGCCGGCGGCCGCGGCAACAACGCGATGTGGACCATTGACGGCGGAAATGCACAGAACATTCTGCTCGGCGTGGCGACGCTGAACTATGATCCGCCGGTTGAATCCCTCGAGGAGTTCAACGTCGAGATCAGCAACTACAAAGCGGAACTGGGCCGGTCAGGCGGAGGCTACATCCAGATGACCACCAAGTCCGGAACGAACCAGTTCCACGGCTCGCTCTATGAGTTCCTGCGCAACGACAAGCTGGACGCACGGAACTTCTTTGCAGAATCGAAACCGGTGCTTCGATACAACCAGTACGGCGCGAGCCTGGGCGGCCCGATTCGCAAAGACAAAACATTCTTCTTTGCGAACTACGAAGGACTGGAGATCAGACGTCAGCAGACAATCGTCGCCAGCGTACCGGGCGTAGCGGAGACCCGCGGCGACTTCTCCGGGCTTTCAACCACGATCCGGGATCCGGAAACGGGCCTTCCCTTCCCTGGGAACATCATCCCGGAATCGCGGCTGGACCCGGTCGGAGCGGCGATTGCTGCCCTCTATCCCGCGCCGAACGTCGCCGGAGCGCGCAGCCGCTCGAACAACTTCCGCGCGAATCAGGCAATACGAACGACAACACACGTCGCTGTTGCCCGTATTGACCACAACTTTTCCATAAACGACCGCGTTTACGGCCGCTTTCTTGTCAACGAGACTGACACGTTCAATGCGCCGGTGTACCCGACGCCAGGAGTGGATCCGTATCACTCGAGGAATGACAACAGCTACTATAGCTGGTCGGCGACGTGGCAGCACAATTTCTCGCCTCTGACCATTCTTGAGGCCCGCTATTCCTGGGACAGGCGAAAAGCTAACGTACGGTCCGGTGGAGCGGATCTTGGTCTGGCTCAGCAATTCGGCATCAAGGGGACCAACGACCGTTTCTTTCCGAAGATCAACATTCCCGGCCTTACGGGCTTTGGAACCGGAAACCATGAGCGCTTGCAGGTGCCCATTCGTGGCGATCATTACACGGTAAGCGTCACGAAGATCGCCGGCGCGCACACCATCAAATTTGGCGCAGAGTACAGACGCTCCACCAATGACGACCGTTGGTCTGGAACTGCGGGCGGTGAATTCTCCTTCAATCAGACGGCAACGGGCGATCCGCTTGCATCTTTCCTGTTGGGATGGGCATACAGCGGCTCTCGAGCAGAAGCGCTGCTGCTGCGGACACGGGCCACTGCTTTCGGGGCGTACGTGCAAACCGACTGGAAGGTGACCCAGCGGCTCACACTCAATCTCGGCCTGCGCTGGGACATCGATTCTCCACGCCGGGAACTCGTCGACAACCGGCAAAACTCCTTTGATCGATATGCGATCAACCCAGTGAGCAATACGCCCGGCGTGATTACGTGGTCCGGACGCAACGGCCTGAGCGAGTACGCGCACAACTTCGATAAGAACAACTTCGGCCCGCGCGTCGGTTTTGCCTACCGCGCAACGGACAAATGGGTAATCCGGGGCGGTGGCGGGGTGCTGTACGTCGGCCAGTACGACCAGGCCACGCCGATCGTTGCAAACATTGGCTTCGGCTTGCGCAGCGACGTCGTTTCGCCGGACGGTGGACGCACGCCGGCATTTCTTCTGCGTAACGGTCTGCCACCTGCAACTCCACCCTCGAACGACCTGCTCGTGCCCGGCTATGGAGCCGCGCGGCCCGGGGAGAATCCGACTCTCGCTGTCGAGTTCTTCGAACCGAAAGGGCGCGCCGTTCCTTACCTGTTCACTTTCAACTTCAACATTCAGCGGCAACTGCCGGGCAATGCGGTTTTCGAAATCGGCTACTTGAGCACGCTGGGGCACAAGCTGACTGCTCCGGGCAGCCGCTCAATCAATCAGGTTCCTCCGGATCTCATCGGCCCCGGGAATGTGCAGGCGCTTCGGCCGTTTCCTCAGTTCTCCGACGTCCGCGTCATCGCGCCGACCATCGGCAACTCCAACTATCACGGGCTCAACTTGAAAGTCGAGAAGCGCTTCTCGAAAGGCCTTCAGTTTAGTGCGAACTACACGTGGTCGAAGGCGATCGACGATGTGGAGTCACGTGACGAGATCGGAGGCAATGCGGGAGATAACGCCTTCGCAAACCAGTACGACCGCCGGGCAGACCGCGGTCTCTCGGGGAATCATATCGGTCACCGCTTTATTGGCAGCGCGGTCTGGGAACTGCCGGTTGGCAAAGGGCGCCTGCTGAAGGCGGGTAACCTTCTCGATCACGTTATCGGCGGCTGGTCGACCTCGCTGATCTTTGAAGCGCGGTCCGGCTCGCCGTTCGGAGTCATCGAGAACAACGCCGCCGCTATCTATCCAACGGCCGCAACCGTCCGTTCAAGCGCAATTGCCCCTTATCGTAAGAATCCCAACTGGCGAAGCAACGTGCTGGGAGAGACCTACTTTGATACCTCCGTCTTCGTCGCTCCCGCTCTATACACGTTCGGCAATCTTGGCCGAACGGTGGCGATCGGACCGGGCGCAATTATTTCGGACCTGGCTATTCTGAAGAGCTTCACAATCCGTGAACAGCAGCGGCTCCAGTTCCGCGTAGAGATGCTGAATTTCCCCAACCGCGCCAACTTTGCAGTTCCCAATCAGAGCCGCGGCGTCGCGAACTTCGGCCGCGTTAGCAGTTTGCTTCCCGGGAACCAGGCGCGGATTATCCAACTCGGCTTGCACTACAAGTTCTGAATCTGGC
>ERZ777003.4373-NODE-4373-length-12025-cov-6.918045_pt1 | contig 12025 bp, 16 predicted proteins | sample MGYA00374956_ERZ777003 | MGnify/ENA primary metagenome ERZ777003 (study PRJEB29302, sample SAMN06268252) | bioreactor metagenome | isolation source: Joint BioEnergy Institute, California, USA | place: USA:Joint BioEnergy Institute, California, USA | collected... | reverse complement strand
CTTGAGCGCGGCACTGTCAAGATGAGCCCCCGACCGTTCGTTCGTCCCGCAGCTGACGAGACGATCCCCGAGCTTGTCCGGGAGCTGGGCCGGATCGCCCGGGAGGTGTGATGGCCCTCGTCGGCGCCTACGCCCACGCCCAAGCCATCATCGACACCCTCAAGGGTGCTGGGCTCGTCGTCGGGGACGGTGAGGCACCCCGGCCTGCCGGCCGGTCCGAGATCATCACACCCTGCGTTGTGTTTCATATGGTTGACGGTGGCCTGGTCGATGGCACGCTCGCCGACCCGGATGAGTGGGTTGACGCCCGTTTTCAACTCACGGCCGTCGGAAGGGTCGCCGCTGAGGCCCGTGACATCGCCGACAAGGCGTCCGCTGCGCTCGCCGGCGGGGTCACCGTTGCTGGCCGGCGGGTCATGCGGGTCCAGCCCATCGACCCGTGGGGACGGGTTGAGAGGGACAACGATGTCACCCCGCCCGTCTTCTATTGCGTGCAGCTGTGGAGGCTGTTCAGCTTCCCGGAGGTACCATGACGACCAGGACCGTGATCATCCGTCATCCGGCGATCGGCACCGCCGAGGTGCCCGAGTCCACCGCCCGGGTGCTCGCCACCCGCGGGTGGCAGCCCGTCGCCCCGGAGGGCGACGAACCCACCGACCCGGACATCGAGTCTGACCCGGACAAGTAACCCCCCGCCCCGCAACGGGGCGCCCAGCCCGACACCACCACCCGCCCCCCGGCAGGGCGGGTGTTTCGCGTCCCAGGAGGACACCCCATGGCCAAGACCATCCTCGACGGCATCGCCCAACTGCACTACGTCCCGACGATCGCCGACCCGTCGGCCCCCACCCTCACCGAGATCCAGGGAGGTGTTGACCTCTCCGGGTTCCTGCGGCCCGGTGGCGACTGGTCACCGATCGAGGGTTCGACCGTTGACGCCGCCACGATCGACTCGGCGTTCAACGCCACGGCCCGCGGCACTTACGGTGGCCAGCCGTTCAGCGCAGTGTTCACCAACGACGACACGCCCGGTGGCGACACCGCGTGGAGCACGCTGCCTCGCGGCACCACCGGCTACTTCGTCGTGTCCTTCTACGGTGGCTCGGGCGTCGACGGCGCCCTGGCGGCCGGGGACGTGGTGAACGTCTACAAGATCGACGTCTATACGCGGAAGCGCAGCCCCTATGCCCGCAACGAGTTGGCGGTTTTCACCGTCGAGGCGGCGGTCACCGAGCCTCCGCACGAAGACGTCGCGATTGTCTCCTCCTGACGCGAGAGGAGAACGATTGTGAAGATTAGGCTCACCCGCCGCTGGCGGGGTTATGAGGCCGGCGTCGAACTCGACCACCTCGCCGATGCTGCGGCCGCCCGGCTCGTCGCCCAGGGCAAGGCGGAGGACATCACCCCGCCCCCACCCGATCCCGACCCCGAGGTCGGCACGGAGGCCGAGGCTGGTGGGGGAGAGGAACCGGCCGAGCCCGAGCCGGCACCGGAACCGAAGCAGACCCGCAAGCGGGCCAGCACGAAGAAGAAGACCGATGACGCCGACACCCGGGACGGCGACACCACCACGGAGGCCGACACATGACTCAGGTCACCGAGACGATCGTCCTCCCGGACGGCACCCCCGCCGAGGGGGTCACCATCCGCTGGACCCTCGTCGGCGCCACCCGGGCGTTCTTGTCCGACGACGACGAGACCGTGCTGTCCACTCTCACGGTCAAGACCGACGCGTCCGGTCAGTACTTGGTCGATCTGCCGGCCAACTCGGATCTGAACCCGTCCGACACGCTGTGGCGACGCACGATCGTCGGCGGTGAACGGTTCGGGGAGGTCTCGGATCTCGTCGAGGTGCCGGACAGCGGCGGCCCTTACGTCGTCGAGGACATCCTCGCCTAGAGAGGGCGGATATGACTCAGGTCACCGAAACCATCACCCGCCCGGACGGCACCCCGGCCGCCGGTCTCAAGGTGCGGTTCGTTCTCGCCGGGGCGACCCGGGCGTTCGCGTCGGACGACGACGAGACCGTGTTGCCCGTTGTCGAGGTCGTCACCGACCCGTCCGGCCAATACACCGTCGATCTGCCGGCCAATTTGGATTTGAATCCGGCGGGGACCAGGTGGCGACGCAGCTTCGGTGGCCGTGATATCGGCACCGCCAGCGACGAGATCATCGTCCCCGTCTCCGGCGGCCCCTATCCGGTCGAGGACATCCTCGCCGCCCCGCTTGTGCCAGTCCCATCGACCCCCGAGTCGAACCTGATCATTTCGTCCAGGAGCGGGGCCGATCAGACGGTCAATGTCGCAAGCTTTCTCAACGTCTACGGCGTCGCCGGCACGACCATCACCATCGACCGGCCGCTCGACTTCATGGTCGAGTTGCGCGGCCGGGTCAATGCCCGCCACGACGACGAGGACTTCGCCAATGTCGCCATCCAGATCGCACCCCCCGGCCAAACGGTGGTCGGCGGTCATGTCGGCCAGATTGGCTACGCTCTCACCGGTGAGAAGGGCGAAAGCGGCACGGCGACCATCACCGCCCAAGCCCGGCTCGGCCCCGGCATCACCGGATCGTGGCAGCTCTACGTGACCTCCTTCAAGCCGGGGGACGTTATCGTGGTTGCCGGGGCCGAGCTTGCCGCCTACCGGGTCTGAGCGATGGGTGTCATCGTCGAAGCCGGAGTCGGCGGCTACGCGCCCGATGAGAAGTGGCAGGTGTGGCGTCCCGCTCCCATGCCGGCCCGGCCGCCGCTGCTCGTCATATGCCACGGGGCCTCGGTAGACGGCTGGTACTACAGCGGGCTTCCAGGCCGAGGCCGGTTGCTCCGATTCCTCGCCATGACCGGCATCGTCGTCGCTGCTGCAGACCTCGGCAACGCCGACCCCGACAAAGGGCCGCACACCGGCGCGTGGGGCACGCCCTTGTCGGTGCAGCGGGTCTGGGAGCTTGTCGACTGGGCCGCCGGCCGCTGGGGGGTCGACCCGACCCGGGTGCTGCTGCTCGGCGATTCCGCCGGCGGTGCCACGGCGCTGAACGCCCTCCGGGACGACCCCAACAGGGTGGCCGCCTGCTGCACCCGCATGGGCGTCACCAACATCAGCGCCGAGCACGAGCTGGGGAACCCGCTGATCACACAGATGATCGACGAGGCCTACGGTGGCAACTGGACGGAGGTCGCCAACGAGCATGACCCCGCCCTGAACCTCGGCGACTTCAAGGGCCACGAGCACAAGATCCGGATCTACTACGCCGGTGACGACGAGTTCGTCCCGCCCGAAACCCAGACAGGGTTCGCGTCGGCGGTCGGCTGCCGCGCCGTCCCGATCGGGGATGTCGGCCATGGAGAGCCCGTCTACGACGCGTCCCCTGACCACGACATCGCCCGGTTCCTCTGGTGGCGGTACCGCCACACCTGACCCCATCTGTTGAGATCGTGGGGGCGCCGCCGGGCCCTTCCCGGGTCAGCCCGGACGGCGCCCCCACCATGACCCGGGAGACCACACATGACCAAGCGGTTCACGTCCGACTCGCCCACCTGGGAGGAGATCAAGGCCCTCCGGCAGCCCCGCACCGACACCGTGTGGGTGCCGCTCGACGCCGATCTCCTCGATGAGATCGACCAGCTGCAGAAGCGGATTCCCATCGAGGAGCGCAAGGATCAGCGGGAGCACCGCCGGCCGGTCGCCCCCCAGCTCCAGAAGCGGCTCGATCAGCTGCTTGATGAAGCCGAACGGGCCGCTGTTCCCTTCAAGCTCACTGAGATTCCACGCCGGGTCTATCGCCGGTTGCTCGATTTGCATCCGGCTGGCGAGGAGGACAAGCAGCGTGGGATTCAACGTTGGCACGAGGACGGGTTTGCGCCGGCATTGATCGCTGCGTCTTGTCTTGAACCGGTCATGGTTCATGGGATTACCCGCGACGAGTTTTTGCAGCTTGTCGCCCGGTCCGGCACCCGTGCCGACCATCTGCGCGAGTACATCGGCCCGGCGATTGAGCTGTGGGAGGAGTGGCCCGCATCCTCGGCTTACGCCGTGTTCGCCGCCGCCTATCAGCTCCAGGAGGGCAGCAGCGAGGTCCCTTTTATCGTGCGGAACTCCGGCGAGACCCGCGGCTCCGAGCCGAGCTAGACTATTGCGCCCCGCGAGGAATCCCCCATAGCGAGTTCTTGACCTGGTCCCCTGAGGACCAGGATAAGGCGCTCGCCTGGGCCGCGGATCAGGCCGACCGTTGTCCCGGGTGCAACACACCCATCGACGAAGCCACCGACCCCGACTTGGCTCATGATTGGGAGCCTGAACCGATTCGGTGCTTCGTGTGCGAGGCCCGGCATGTCGAGGGGATGCGGTGGCGGGATGAGCCGGAGGCCCGCCGCGCCGGTCTGCTGATAGCGGTGCGGCGGCGCTCCCGACCCCACGATCGGAGGTGAGCGTTGGCCGAAGACCGTTCTATTCGCGTCCGGCTCATCGCCCAAATCAACGATTACGTTTCGGCTATGAAGCAGGCCGGGGCGGCGACGACCGAGTTCGGTCGGCAGATCACCGGTCAGGGCCAGGCGACCAGCCAGCAGATGGAAAAGGTGGGCAAGGCGGCGCTCACCATGTCCGGTGTCATCGGCGCCGGTCTCGGCCTGTCGGCGAAGGCCGCCATCGACTGGGAGACCGCCTGGGCGGGTGTGACCAAGACGGTCGACGGCACCGCCTCGGAAATGGCGGTGCTCGAGGGGCAGCTCCGTCAGCTCGCCACCGAGCTGCCCGCCACCCACGGCGAGATCGCCGCCGTCGCCGAGGCGGCCGGTCAGCTCGGCATCTCCCGGGAGAACATCACCTCGTTCACCCGGACGATGATCGACCTGGGCGAGACAACAAATCTCACCGCCCAGGAAGCGGCGACCGCCATGGCCCGCATGGCGAACATCATGCAGACCCCGCAAGCCGAGATCGATCGTCTCGGCAGCTCGCTCGTCGCGCTTGGGAACAACAGTGCGACGACTGAGCGGGAGATCCTCGACATGGCGACCCGGATCGCCTCCGCCGGTGCGCAGATCGGGCTCACCGAGGGTGAAGTGCTCGGTTTCGCCGCCGCGCTCTCATCGGTCGGCATCGAGGCCGAAGCCGGTGGCACCGCCATCAGCAAGGTGATGATCCAGACCCGGAACGCCGTTATGGACGGCGGGGAAGCGCTCGAAACCTTCGCCATGGTCGCCGGCATGTCCGCCGACCAGTTCAAGACGAAATTCGAACAGGACGCCGGCGGTGCGATCATCACCTTTATCGAGGGGCTCGCCCGGCTTGAGTCACAGGGCGTCAACACCAATACGATCCTCGCCGAGCTAGGGTTTGCCGACGTTCGGGTCGGGAACGCTCTCCGTTCCGCAGCATCGGCGGGTGATCTGTTCCGCGAGAGCATCGAGCTGGGCAACACGGCCTGGGAGGAGAACACCGCCCTCACCGACGAGGCCGCCAAGCGCTACGAAACCACTGCCGCTCAGCTCGGGATTTTGCGGAATAACATCGTCGAGTTTGCCATCGATATCGGTGATGTTCTGCTCCCGGTTTTGAACACCGGTGTCGATGCATTGCAGACGATGGCCCGCGGGTTCAGTGACCTGCCTGGCCCGGTGAAGACCGGTGCCACATGGATCGGTGTCTTCACCACCGCCGGTCTCGGTCTCATCGGCACGGTCGCCACCCTCGCCCCGAAGATCAAGCAGATGCGTGACTCGCTGATGGCGATGGGCACTGCTGGCCAGTTCCTCGGCCGGAACATGGGCACGATGGCGACCGGGATCGGTGTCGCTACCGCGGTCCTCGGTCTGCTCACCTACGAGATGGGGCGGCAGGCGGAGAAGGCTGCCGAGGCTGATGCCCGGATCCAGGGTTTTGCGGACGCGATCAAAGAGGTCGGGGACTTAACTGGTGGTGTCGAGCTGCAGATCCGCAACCTGCTCTCATCCGCCGACGAGAAGGGCCGGTCGCTCGCCGAGTGGATGAGTGAGGCCGGTGTGTCCACCCGGGAGTTCGCTGAGGCGATCACCGGCACCGACGAGGAATGGCAAGCGTTCCTCGACTCCGTCGGTGAGGGCGGCACCATGGTCGGCCTAGCGATGAGCAGGTTCCGGGAGGAGGCGCTCACCGCCAACGAGCATCTCAAGACCACCGCCGAGGTCACCGAGGACGTTGGTGACGCGTCCTCGGACGCCGCGCCGAAGATCGACGAGGCCGGCGGGGCGCTCGACGGCGTCGGTGAAGATGCCGAAGAGGCTAAAAGCGCCCTCGAGGAGTACGCCGATGCGTTGAAGGCGACGATCGACCCGCTGTTCGGAGCGATCGACGCGTTCGCAAGCCATCAGGAGGCGCAGCAGGCGGTCATCGAAGCGCAGCGGGCGCTCAACGAAGCGATCGCTGAGCACGGGCCCGTCTCGACTGAGGCGATCGAGGCCGAGCAGGCGCTTTATGACGCCCAGGTCGCCGCCGCCCGCTCCGGCCTGGAGCTGCAGATCCAAATGAACATGCTGGCCGACGCTGTCCGCAACGGTGAGGTGTCGGTCGAGTCCGCCACCGCTGCGCTCGACTCGCTGGTCGACCAGGGGATCATCACCCGTGAGCAGGCGAACCTGCTCGCCGGCCAGTTCTCCCACGCTGCCGCCGAAGCGGACCGGCTCGCTGTTGACCGTGAGTTTTCCATCACCGCCGTTGATGGGGCTTCAGCGGTGATCGAGGGGGTCCTCAGCAACATCAACCGCATCCCCCAGTTCGTCACCACGACGCTTCAGCTGCAACAGAGGGGATTCGTCACCTCCGGTCTGCAGCTGCGGTGGGGTGGAATCGTCCATTCCTACGCCGGCGGTGGCATCCATGCTCACGTCGCCAAGGGCGAGGTCATCCGCTACGCGGAGCCCGAAACCGGGGGTGAGGCGTTCATTCCCCGGCGAGGTTCCCGGGCCCGCAGCATCGCCGTGCTCGAAGAGGCTGCCTCATGGTATGGATTGGCATTGCGGCCCGCAGGTGGTATCCAACCGGCACCGATGACGCCAATCACCACGGCCGGCACGCCACAGACCCAAGCCGGCGGCACGATCATCCACAATCTGCACCTGTCGACCATCGATTCGCCTCGCCAGTGGCTCGATGAGGCCAGCTGGCGGCTGGTGGCAGCATGACCCTCACCGTCACGCTCCGCGGGCTTACCCACGGCTCCGGCACCAACCTGCGCATCCTCCGGCCCAGCAACCTGTGGGTTGCTCCCGATTTGCGAGTTCACGACACCGAGATCCCCGGCAGTCACGGCGCCGTCGCTGGCCACGATCTCTATGGTGCCCGGCGGGTCTCACTCGCGATCATGCTCGATGCCGACGGTTGGCGCGAAGCTCTCGAACAGAAGCGGGCAGTCGAGGCTGCCTGGGCGCCTTCATCTGAAGACCTCGAGCTTCGGTTCTCGGACGACACCGGTGACTATGTGATGTTTGGCCGGCCGCGGCAGGCCGCACCGGATATGACTCTGGCCGCCGCCGGTAAGGTCACATTTGAGTGCCGATTCTTCGCGACTGACCCGTTCATTTATTCCGGGACGGAGTATTTGGCGGGGACTGTTGCCCCCACACCGCCCAGCGGGTTCACCTTTCCGCTCGTCTTCGATCTCGTCTTCGGCCCGCCCGGGGCAGGCGGTCAGATGCGTATCGAGAACGCCGGCAACGCCCCATCGGCGCGCTGGCGTGCTGCCATCATCGGCCCCTGCTCCGAGCCACGTATCAGCGTTGGTGGCCAGGGTGTCACCTACAACGGGCAGCTCGCCGCCGGTGAACTCCTCGAGCTTGACGGGCGGGCTCGCACCGCACTCCTTCAGGGCACCGCCACTGTCCATGTGGCGTTGTCGGAGCGCCGATGGTTTGCCCTCGACCCGGGGGAAACCAATATTCAATTCAGCACGGCCGATAACCAGGGGGCGGTGTTTTTCTCCTGGCGTGACGCATGGTGGTGACATATGACTGAGCGAAGAGCACTGTTTATCCAGGGTGACGGGGCAGGCCCCGAGCACTCCGCCGAGGATGTTCGCCTGCTGGCCGCCGCCGTGCTCGGCGGCGAGAACTACACGGCCGTCTCTCCTGGCCTCGGGGCGATCAGCCGCGGTCATGGGGTCATCGGCGCCAACAGCCTGAGGGTGACCGCCAACGCGACGCCGAACAACACCGTGCACGTCGCGCCCGGCATCGCCGCTATCCGCGGCACCCAGGCCAACGACCAGGGCGTCTATCTGGTCGGCAACGACGCGAGCGTTCAGCTCAGCATCAACCCGTCGACGACCAACCCGCGGCGTGACCTGGTTGTCGCCCAGGTCAGGGATGACCAGTACGCGTCGCACTCGGGCGACGACTGGGAGCTGGTGGTCGTCGAGGGCACCCCCGCAGGTTCACCCGTCGATCCTTCTGTGCCGGAGGACGCGCTCGTTCTCGCCCGCGTCCGGGTCCCCACTGGTGTTTCTGCAGTCATCTCCGCCGCTGAGATCGACGACCTCCGCCCCCGGGTCGTCGCCACCGGTGGCATCACCCCGGTGGCGTCTCTCGCAGCCTGGCCGTCCCCCCAGCCCGGCGATGTGGTCTGGCGCACCGATGTGGAGCGCCTCGCTGTCCGCACCTCGTCGGGATGGCGGCACCCGGCCACCGATTATGTCGATCGCGGAACCGTCGGCATCACCGGTGGTGTCCCCACCCGTACCGCCAATGTCACGTTCGGGGTGACGTTCGCTGCGACCCCTCGTGTCGTGTTCACTCCTCGCGCCGCGACCGGTCAGCCCATGACCGTCACGATCACCGGCGCGAACACGACCGGGGCGACGATCTCCGTATCGGCCGTCAGCGGCAACATCGCCGGCAGCCCGGCCATCGACTACATCGCCGTCGGTCCCCTCGCCTAACGTAGCGATGGCGTACGCCTACCTGGCCGCTGATCTCGCAAGCGGGGCGCTCATCCCGCCGGAGCTGCCGCTCACCAATGTCACCTGGGAACGGCAGCTCAATGGCGCCGGCCAGTTCACCGCCCAATTGAAGCTTCCGCCACCGGTCAATGCCGCGAACCGTCGGCTTGTCGAGGCGTATAAGGATGCGACCGACAGGAAACGTCGGTGTATCTATGTTCTCCGCGACGAGACCCCGATGGGTGTTTGGTGGATTCGGGAACGGCGCTACAGCATCGTCGACCAGATCCTCGAGATAAAAGCAACTGAGCTAACCAGTTATCTCGATTTCCGGCTGTTCGGGTTCGCCGCCCCGTACCACCTGGTGCCCCGCGCCTTCAGCGGCTCACCCGTGCAGGTCGCGCGCGACATCATCGCCACCATCGCAGACGATATCGCCCTGGACTTGTCCGCTGTCGATACCGCCGGTAACGGTGCGCCCGACATCAGCTATGAGGGTCGGCTCGCGGATGGCAAGAGCCTAGGGTCGATCATCAGCGATCTCGCCAAAGCCGAGGACCCGCTTGGGTTTGACTATCGGATCGATCTCGCTGGTTCTGGCACGGCGTTCACCCGACGGCTGGTGATGGCTCGGCATATCGGCGCGAACGTCGGGCTCATCGCGAAGCTCACCACTCCCTGGGGCGTTGGCAACATCGTCGATGGCGATGTTCTCGAGGACGACCGGCGAGCGAACTACGTCGCTGCGCTTGGTCAAGGCGACGGGGATAACCGGGCCACCGGCGAGGCGTACACCGACGATTGGGGCCCGCGGGTTTCCACGTCGATCAGCGTCACCGACGAGAGCGACACCGCCATTCTCAACGCCCGAGCCGGCGCCTACCTGCGCCTTGTCGAACACATTTCACTGCCGAGGATCTCGATGCGTTCCGATCTGATCGACGCTCAGCTCGGCACGTTCGCGCCCGGCGATGTTGGTGTCATCAGCGTCGATGCCGGGGTTGACCCGTGGTGGCCTGATGGGTTGTGGGACCTGCGCCGTGTCGTCGCCTACCGTGTCCAGGTCCCAGACAACGGTGACGCCGAGATCGTGACGTTCACATTCGATGACCCTGCGTCGGAGTTCTGATGGCTGAGGTCCGTAAGCCTGAGACGCTCGAAGCGACCGTGAAGGACATTGTCGACCGTCTTCGCCGGGTCGAAGCCCAAGCTTCTCGGGCCCCGTCCCAGTCGGTCGGTGTCGAGCTAGCCAACCAGTTCACCGAGGTCACCAGCATCTCATTTGTCCCGACCTGCCATTGGAACCTGCCCGCCGCCTATTCGGAGGTTTTGAACGCCTGGGTAGTCATCACTACCCCCGCGGGCACCACCGGCGAGGTCAGGCTCCGCGAGGTCTATAGCGGCGCTGTCAGCGACACCATCGCTGTCCCTGCGCTGTCGAACAACTTCTATACCTGGGAATGGCTGCATGGCGTGACCCTGGGTGGTGCCATTTGCGAGTTCAGGATTGAGGCCCGCCGTACCGGCGGGGCTGGGGCGGTCAATGTTTATAGCCCCCGGCGGTTTTTGCTCGATAGCCGTATCCGATTTCCGGGTGCCGACACCGCTGGTAACCCCCAAGTGTTCTGAGCTGCCCGACGACCGCCCGCCCACATAGGAGGATTTTGATGGCTCTCGTCGTTGTCCAACGCGGCCACGTCGGCCGCACGAGCGGCGCCACCGGTGCGCCCGGCGAGCAGCAGTTCGCCCGTGAGGCCGCCGAGCGGGTCCGCCACCACGTTAACGGCGTGGGCCACGTGGTGCGGATCATCGACGCCGACGAGCCCGCGGAGCGGTACCGCGGCGACGTGTTCGTCGCCGTGCACTACGACAGCTCGTCCAACCCGGCCGTCCGGGGTGCCTCGGTCGGATGGCAGACGCCCGAGGGTCGGGCGCTCGGCCAGGCGTGGAAGCGGCACTACGCGGCCAACGGGTGGACCGGCGGGTTCCGGGCGGACAACTACACTGCCAACCTCGCCGGCTACTACGGGGTCCGGCGCGCCGTGTCGGTCGGGAACCGGCGGGCGATCATCGTCGAGGCCGGTTTCCATAGCAACGCCGACGACCGGCGGCTGCTCGCCTCGCCGGCCGGGCCCGACCGGGTCGGTGTCGCCGTCGCCGCCGCGATCGTCGACGAGCTGGGTGCCACGTGCCCGCCCCGGCCGCAGCCCCCCGGCCTGCCCGCCTACCCCGGCGTCGCCCGCATGGGCGACCGGGGCGCCGCCGTCAGGGTGTGGCAGCGTGAACTCAACGCCCGCGGCGGCTACGGGGCCGGGCCGCACCGGCTCGTCGTCGACGGCATCTTCGGGCCCAGGACGCACCACGTGGTCTGCGACTTCCAGTCCAAGCACCGGCTCGTCGTCGACGGCATCGCCGGGCCCGCCACCTGGCACGCACTCATCGTCGGGCGATGAGCGACCCGATCGTCTCCTATCCGTTGCGGGACATCCTCCGGGAGATCCGTGAGGAGCTAGCGGCGATAAACACCAAGCTCGACGACAAGGCGTCACGCTCCGACGTTCTCGAACTCAAGGCCCGACTCAATGCCGAGGTCGCCGAACTGCAAGCCCGGGTTGACAAGCTTGAGTCCATCCGGGACCGGCTGATCGGTGTCGCAGCTGCCGCTATCGCCATGGGCGGCGCGGCTGGTGGTGTCGTCAGCGTGATCGCCCGCGCTATCAGCGGCGGCTGACCCCAACCCCCCGAGTAAGGAGAGAACCAACATGGACGTCCGTGCGATCCTCGTGCGCGCCGTTGTGACGGCCGTCGAGGCAGTGCTCGCCGTGCTGCTCAGCACCGGGCTCACCGACCTCGACGCCACCGGCGTACAGACCGCCATGGTCACCGGCCTCGCCGCCGGGCTCAGCGTCGTCTACAACGCCCTCCGGCAGTGGCTCGACGCTAGCTAGGAATTTCGTCAGTGACGAAAATGCCCCCGCACCTCGGGTGCGGGGGCATCGTCGCGTCCGGGGTCAGCTGAGCCGCCCGGTGTGGCGGGCCCACTCCTCGATGGTGGACCATGCCCAGGCCGGCCGGCCGCCGACCGTCCAGGCCGGGTCGGGGAGCAAGCGCCGGT